>Ga0207706_10003047_pt1 | contig 16150 bp, 13 predicted proteins | sample KBSC53metaG_FD_184318 | JGI IMG/M metagenome (GOLD analysis project Ga0207706, IMG submission 184318) | Corn rhizosphere microbial communities from Kellogg Biological Station, Michigan, USA - KBS C5-3 metaG (SPAdes) (version 2) | ecosystem: Host-associated > Plants > Roots > Rhizosphere > Soil ... | reverse complement strand
CTGCTGCCGGTCGACCTGAACCTGCGCGACGAGGGCGAGGTCAAGGACGAGGCGATCGACCTCGAGGACGCACTGCTCGGCCGCATCGACCGGGTCCGCCCGCGGGCCCGCATCTTCATCATCGACGCCTGCCGCGACAACCCGTTCAGCACCCGCAAGACGCGCAGCATCAAGGTCGCGCGCGGGCTCGCCGAGACCGCCGCGCCGGGTGCGCTGATCGCGTTCTCGGCGGCGCCGGGCCATGTCGCCGAAGACGGGCCGCCCGGCACCAACAGCGTCTACACGCGCAACCTCGCGCAGGAGATGCGTGCCGAAGGCACCGAGGTCGAGGAGATGCTGAAGAACGTTCGCGTCAAGGTGCTGCGTGAAACGCAGGAGCGCCAGATCCCGTGGGTCAACACCTCGATGGTCGTCAACTTCGTGTTCAACGCCGGTGCCGGCGGCGAGGCGACCACGCTGGCGCGCGTGGCGCCGCCAGCGCCGCCCGGAACGCCGGGTGCCGCGTCGCCTGCGCGCCTCGACAAGGCACTGCGCACGCTGCATCTGAGCCTGCAGGCCCAGCGCGTTCTCAATACCGACAAGCAGCAGGGCTCGGCCTCGCTCGCGCTGCGCGTGTACGTGCTGCGCGATGCCGACGCATTCCAGCGCGCCAGCTTCGACAGCCTCTACGACAGCGACGAAACCATCCTCGGCGCCTCGCTGCTGCGTCGCGAGACGCTGCACCTGCGGCCCGGCGAGACGCGTGAGCTCGCGCTTGCGCTCGGCGGCGACGCACGCTTCGTCGCCGTGTTCGCCGCGTACCGCGAGCTCGAACGTTCGCAGTGGCGCAGCGTGCTGGTGCTGCCGCCCGACGAGGTGGTGCCGCCGGCGCGCCTGGACGCCCAGGCGCGCCAGGTCCAACTCGCCTGGACCCACTGATGCCTCACGACGCGGCGGCGAAGGCCCGGACGGCGTTCGCGACCAGTTCCCTGCCGATGCAGGCGCCGATCTCGGTCCAGACGCTGCCGCCCAGCGGCGAAGACAGCCGGCCCGGGCGCGCACTGCTGGCTCATGCGCGCCCGCTGATCACGCTCGCGACGCAGTTGCGCCACTCCGCGCTGGACGCACCCGAGGCGATGAAACAGGCGCTGGTCGCCGCCGTCACGCGCTTCGAGCGCGATGCCACCGCGGCGGGCTGCGACGAGCGCAGCGTGGTCGCGGCGAGCTATCTGCTGTGCGTGTGGATCGACGAGGCGGTCGACGACACGCCGTGGGGTGTCGGCGGCGCCGGGCTGCTGCAGCGATTCCATGGCGAGAGCGACGGCGGCACGAAGGTGCTGCAGCTGCTGTCGCGGCTGGCCGAGAAGCCGAACGAAAACCGCGCGCTGCTCGAGCTGTACCACACGTGCCTGAGCCTCGGCCTGCAAGGCGCGCTGCGCGGCTCGACCGACGCGCCGCGCCGGCTCGAGGCGTTGCGCCGGCGCGTCTACCTGACCCTGCCTCATCCGCCGGTCACGCTCGCGGCGCCGCTGCGCACCGCGGTGCCGCCCGGCACCTCGCCGCTGAAGCGGCGGCTCGCGCTGGGTGCGCTGCCGTTGCTCGGCCTGCTGGCGCTCGGCGTCTACACGGCGAGCCATCTGCTGCTCGCACGGCGGGTCGACCAGGTGTTCGAGTCGATGCAGCAGCTGGCGCCCGTGAGCATGGCGCAGGCGGCGGCCGCGCCGGCGAGCGGCGCCGGCACCCTCGTCGCGGCACGCGCGGCGCCGCTGCTTGCGCCGCGGCTGGCTGCCGACAGCGCGGCGGGCCGGCTCCTGGTCAGCGACGAAGCGCACCGCAGCGTGGTCAGCGTGCCGGCCGAACATCTCTTCGAAGCCGGCTCGACCCACCCGACGAAGGCCGGCGCCGAACTGCTCGCACGGGTTGCGGATGCGCTCGCGGCCAGCGGCGGCGGCAAGGTGCTGGTGATCGGTCACACCGACGGCGCCGATGCGCGCACTGCGCGTCTGCCATCGGCCTGGCACCAGTCGTACGAGTGGGCCAGCCAGACGGTCGAGGCGCTGGGCCGCACGCTGCCGCCGGCGCGGCTGGCGGCCGAGGGCGCGGCCGATGTCGACGCCGGCGGCGCAGCCTCGGCGCCGCGGCGCCGGGTCGACATCGTTCTGTATCCGTGACCTGCACGCGATCATGAAAAGCGGCGTGCTCCGTCTCCAGACGCTGGCCAACATGGCCGGCGCCGCGCTGCTGTACTGGCTCGCCGCACCGCTGCTCGCGATCGGCAGCACCCATCCGTTCGACAGCGCCGCGACCCGCGCGCTCGGCCTGGTCGTGCTGGTGCTGCTTGCAGCCGCGGCGTGGGCTGCGCGCCAGTGGCTGCGCAGGCGGCGCAACACGCAGCTGCTGACCAAACTCCAGGGCAACGATGCGAGCGAGGCGCTCGCCGAGCGGTTCAGCACCGCGATGAACCTGCTGCGTGCCGGCATCGAGGTCGAACGCCACGGCCACGCCTGGCCGTGGCGCCGGCGGCGCCAGGTCTACGAGTTGCCCTGGTATGTGTTCATCGGCGCGCCGGGGGCCGGCAAGACCACCGCGCTGCTGCATTCGGGCCTGCGCTTTCCGCTCGCCGAACGCCTCGGCGCCGCGCCCGTCGCCGGGATCGGCGGCACGCGCCAGTGCGACTGGTGGTTCACCGACCGCGCCGTCTTCATCGACACCGCCGGCCGCTACACCACGCAGGACAGTCACCACGCGAGCGACGCCCACGAGTGGAAGACCTTTTTGCAGCTGCTGTGCCGCTATCGGCCGGTGCAGCCGATCAACGGCGTCGTCGTGACGGTCAGCGTGCCCGACCTGATCCACGGCGGCGCCGAACTCGAGCAGCAGGCGCAGGCCGTCGAACAGCGCCTGCTCGAACTGCGCGCCGAGCTCGGCCTGAGCTTTCCGGTCTACCTGCTCGTCACGAAGGTCGACCTGCTTGCCGGCTTCGTCGAATACTTCGGCGACTTCGACTCGACGCAGCGCGAGCGCATCTGGGGCACCACCTTCGACCACGACGTCCGGCACGGCGCGTTGCCCGACGACCTCGCGGCGCGTCTGGCCGAGCTGCCGCGCGGCATCGGCGACGCCTCCGTGCAGCGCCTGCAGGATGAGACGCAGCCGCAGCGGCGCGCACCGATCTACCAGTTTCCGGCGCAGCTCGAAGCGGTGCTGCCCGCGCTCGAAGGCTTCGTGCGGCGTGCATTTCGCCGCACCGCCGAAGCGCCCCGGCAGGCGCTGCGCGGCATCTACCTGACCAGCGGCACGCAGGAGGGCAACCCGATCGACCGCGTGCTCGGGCAACTGAGCCGTCACTACGGCATCCCGATGCGCGCGGAACGGCCGCGCGCCGACGGCGGCAGCGGCAAGGCCTACTTCCTCTCGACCCTGCTGCAGCAACTGGTGATCGCCGAAGCGCCGCTTGCCGGCACGAACCTGAAGCGCCGCCAGCGCCGCCGCCTGATCGCCGCAGCGGCGGGCAGCGTGCTCGCCGTCGTGCTGCTGCTGGCCTGCGCCGGCTGGTGGTTCAGCTACCGCAGCAACCTCGAGTACGTGGCGAGCGTCGGCCAGCGGGTCCAGCAGGTCTTGCGCGAGGTCGATCCGTCGAAGAGCCGCAACATCGACCAGCTGCTGCCGCTGTACGCGATGCTCAGCGATCTGGCGTCGAGCGGCCAGATCGACCCGACCCGGCCGCCGTTCGGCTTCGGCTTCGGCCTGTTCCAGGGCGAGCGCCTCGCCCGGTCGGCCGACCAGACCTACCACCGCGTGCTCGACCAGACGCTCGCCCCGCTGCTCGCGCAACGCCTGTCGCTCGCGCTGCGCCAGGAGGCCGACCCGGTCGCGCGTTACGACGCGCTGCGCATCAGCCTGATGCTGCTGACGCCGGGCCACCTGCAGCGCGACGAGGTGCGGCGCTGGGCCGCGCAGGCGTTCGCGGCCTCGGCGACCGGTGCCGGCCCGGCGGGCCAGGCACCGGGCGCCGGCGAGCAGCAGGAGTGGCTGCGCCACCTCGACGCGCTGCTCGAGCGCAATGCGGTCGTCAATGCGATGCGGCTGGACGAGGCCAGCGTGCGCGCGGCGCGCGGCGCGCTGGCCGCGCTGCCGCTCGAGCAGCGTGTCTACGACCGGCTGCTCGCGCGCGCTCGCGCGCGGCTCGACGGCGACCGCTCGCTGGCCGACCTGGTCAGCCCGGGCGCGGTGCTCGCGTTCGCGCCGAACGATTCGGCGTCGGGGGTGCCGGGCATCGCGGCGATCAACACACGCAAGGCATGGCGCGAGCTGATCGAGCCGGCGCTCGACCCGACGATCGCCGAGCTCGCGAGCGAAGCGAGCTGGGTGATGAGCGAACCGGACGAGCGGGGCGAACGTTCTGCCGCCATGCAGCGCCTGGCGCGCGAGCGGCCGGCGCGCAACGAGCTCGCGAAGCAGATCGCGCAGCGCTACGCGCAGGCCACGATCGCGCAGTGGGATCGGCTGCTCTCGGCGCTGAGCCTGAGCGCGCCGCCCGATGCGGAATCGCTGGGTCAACTGGCCGGCACGCTGGGCGCGCCGGCGTCGCCGCTGCGCGAGCTGCTCGCGCGCATCGCGCTCGAGTTCCCGCCGCCGGCGTCCGCGGGCAGCTCCGCGTCGGCCGCGCAGCAGGCCTTCGACGTGGCGACCAGCGCCCGCTTCGGCGCGCTCGCCGACTACGCACGCGGCGCAGGCGCCGGTGCGATCGATCGCCTGCTCGTGCCGCTGCCGGCCGCGCTGCGCGAACCGGCCGGCACGCGGGCCGGCGAGCTGCTGCGCGAGCTGCGCGCCGAGGCAGCGCGCGCACCCGCGCCGCTGAAGTCGATCTGGGGCGTACTGGCCGACGCGCTCGGCGTGCAGCAGCGGCGCGCGATCGACCGCCAGATGACCAGCGGCATCGGTGAACTGGCTCAGGCATGCCGGAGCATCACGGCTGACCGCTATCCCTTCGTGCGCGACGCCAAACGCGATATGCCGTACGCCGACTTCGCACGCCTGTTCGGCCCGCGCGGGCTGCTCGATGCGTTCTACCGCGCGCACCTCGCGAGCCAGGTCGATGCGCAGCGGCGGCCGTGGCGGCTGGTCGGCAGTGCGTCGGCGTCGCCGAAGGCGCAGTCGGCGCTGCGATCGTTCGAGATGGCCGACGACATCCGCCGCCTGTTCTTCCCGGCCGATGCCGAGCTGCCGCAACTGCGTCTGCGCCTGACGCCGCTCAGCATGGACGGCGAGCTGCTGCAGTTCAGCGCCGACGTCGACGGCCAGCTGATGCGCTACGAAAACGGCCCGCGCCGTCCGAAGACGGTGCAGTGGCCCGGCCCGGCGGCGACGCAGAAGGTGCTGTTGCGCATCCTGCCGCCCGGCCCGTCCGGCGTCGGCGCCGAAGCGCACGAAGGGCCGTGGGCGCTGCTGCGCGTGCTGTCGCGCAGCGGCTGGCAGCGTGCGGGCACGGGAGGCGCGGGACCGGTGGCGCGGCTGGTCGTCGATGGCCGCGCGCTGAGCGTCGAGGTGGCGAGCGAGACGCCGGCCAACGCCGGCCTTCTCGCCGATCTGGGCAGCTTCCGCTGCCCTGAAGCCTGGTGATGGACGCCTGCTGATGGGACAGACGCCGAACATGCTCGTGCCGCGGGGCGTGGCGTGGTACGGCAAGCTGCCGTCGCGCGGCGACTTCGTCAGCCGCGGCGTACCGCGTTCATGGTCGCGCCCGTGGGACGAGTGGCTGCAACGCGGCCTCGCTCACGCGGCCCAGCGCCTGGGCGCCGGCAGCCTGCGCGAGCGACTGCAAGCGATGCAGCCGTGGGCCTGCGCGTTCGGGCCGGTGCAGCCGGGCGAGCCGATGTGGCTGGGCGCGGTCGTCGCGTCCTGCGATCGGGTCGGCCGCATCTTTCCGACGCTGCTCGTCGAGGCCTACGACGAAGCGGCGCTGTGCGCGATGTCCATCGCAGCGTTGCTCGATCGCGCGGGCGAGTTCGCCGACTGGTTGATCGAGGTGAACCGCGAGCCGGTCTCGCTGAAGGAGTTCGAGCGCGGTACCGCGGAGATCAGCGGCACGGCGTGGGACATCGGCGTGCCGGACGAAGGGGACGCCGGCCTGCAGCGCCTGCGCGCAACGTGGCCGTCGGCACGTTCGTTCTGGTGGCGCCTCGATGACGGCGTGCACTTGCCCGCAGCGCTGCCGGAAGCCTGGCCGCCGCGCGACGATCTGCTGCTCGAATGGATCGGTTCGGCCGGCGATGCTGCCGAGCCGATCGATCCGAACGCACAGCCCGGCTAGCGAGCGTCGTCGCGCGCTGCGGCAGCCAGGCGCGCCTGCTCTTCGTAGGCGCGAACGAACTCGCGGCCGAAGACGGCTTCGAAGTCGTCGTCGAGATTGGCGAGCAGCTGGGCGTGCTGTTCGCGGTGGCGGCGCCACAGTGCGGCGTCGCGCGCATCGGGGAACAGGCGATTCAATCCGCCGGGCTGTGCTTCGTTCGCTTCGAGCGCAGCCGGCCCGAGCCGCGAGATCAGCTCGAACACCGCGGCGCGCATGCCGGCGATCATCGCGAGCTGGTGCACCTGCAGATCGGCGTGCGCGTCTTTCAGCGCGTCGAGCGGGTCGAGGAATCCACGCGGGCTGTGCAGCTTCAGCAGCAGGGCGAGCGCCTCGGCGCCGTCGGGTGCGAACTTCAACGGGTTGTTCTCCTGTGCCGCGATGCGCGTGCCCTCGGCGCGAAAGCTGCGCTTGGCGACGGCCCGGCTGTTCAGCAATGCAAGGGTGCCCTCGGCCGCCGCACGCAGCAGCGCGCCGAGGTGTTCCATCCATCGGGCGTCGACCTCGGGCACGCTGCCGGGTGCGGCGTCGGACAGGCCGGCACCGCGCAGGAATGCCTGGCGCAACAGGTCGTGGTCGGCTTCGTGCTCATCGGCCGGTGTGTCCGCGGCGGGCTCGGAGGGCGCGAAAGGCTCGGATGACGATGGCGCTGCGCCCCCCTGCAGCATCCGCATCCACGTGTCGACGCTCGGCGTAGGTGTTGCGGGGGCAGGAACGTCGAGTTCGTCGGCGTCGGATGCCGATCCTGCGGCAGCTGGAACGAACACCGGCGGCGCAGGGGCCGGGACATGCAACGGTGTCGGGGCGAAGACCGGCAGGGACGCCGGCGCCGCGGGCGCAACGTCCGGCATGCGACTCGCAATCGACGGCGTCGAAGGCAATGGCGATTCGCCGCCGAGCGGGTCGGGCGCCGTCTCGACCTCCCACAAGGCATCGAGCCGCGACTGGCGCACCGGCATCGCCGTGCCGATCGACGTCACCGGCGACGCCACGGGGGGCGGCGCCTTCGGGGGCGCATGCGCCACCGGCAACGGGATCGTCGTCAGGTCGGAACCCTCGAGCTGCAGTTCGAACGCACCGATGCGCACGCGGTCACCGGGCTTCACGATCTGCTCGCCTCCGGGCTCGATCTGCTGGCCGTTGACGGCCAGCGGCGTGGTCGTGCTGATGCAGCGCAGCAGCGCGGTGTCGCCGCCGGGCTGGATCGCGATCCACGCGTGCTTGCGCGACACGCCGCGCAGCGGGTCGGCGAGCACGAACCCGCATTGCGGCGAGCGCCCGATCGTCAGCCCGCTCGCATCGAGCGGGCGCGGCGCGAGCGCGGGCACGCTGCCGTCAGGCCGTTTGACGAGGCGCAGCGCAATCATCGGAGACGCAGATTCAGCCCAGCGCGCGCCACAGGTCGGTCTCCAGGCGCTTCGCATCGACGCCGGGCGTCAGGTTGCTCAGGATGTCGGCGACGAACTGCTCGCGTGTGGTCGAGCGAGTGGCGCTCTTCTTCGCGAGCACGCGGGCGATCGGGCCGAGCGACGCGGCCATCACGGCGGCGGCCTTGTCGGCGTCGTCCGCGCGCAGCGGTTCGTCTTCGTGGCCGCTGACCGGCAGGGTTTCGGCGAACTGGCGCGTCGAGCGCTGTTGCGTGGCCGGTGCCGGCGCGTGGCCGACCAGTGGGCCGCTCGCGGCGACGAAGCGCTCGCGCAGCTCGCGGTCGACGATGCCGTGCGCGACCGCGTCGCGCACCTCGGCAAGGTCGGTATAGCCGCGCGCGGCGCGGCGCACGAGCACCTTGCCGACCGGGCCGATGTGCTGCATCAGGATCTTCTCGAGGCCGACGAGCTGGGTTTCGTCCCAGCCGGTCGGCACCGGCACCGAGGTCGGTGCGTTCAGACCGCTGCCCGGGTCGCTGCGAGGCGGCGGGGGTGGGCGGGGCGCGGGCGGGCGCGCCGCGGCCGGCACCGGCGTCGCCGGCGCGGGGGGCCTGGGCGACACGCGGACCACCGTCGTGTCGCCGCCCGAGAACGACAGCACGCGTTCGCGCGGCAGCACCGGCGGCACGGGCTGGGTCGCGACGACGGTCAGCGCATCGCGGAATTCGAGCGCGCTGGCGTAGCGGTCAGCCGGGTCCTTCGCAAGCGCGCGGTCGAGGATCATGTCGAACGCCGCGTACGACATGTCGTTCAGGCGCCGCGTCAGCGGCTCGTGCTGGCCGTAGACGATCTGGTACATGATCGCCTCGTCGGCGCCGGCAAACGGCATCACGCCGGTCAGCAGCTGATAGAGCATCACGCCGGACGAGAACACGTCGACCCGCCGGTCGAGCGGGCCGCCGGTGTACTGCTCGGGCGCCATGTAGCCGGGCGAGCCGACGACCGTGTTGATGCGCGTGATCTGCGAGGTCTCGGTGCGGGCGATGCCGAAGTCGGTGATCTTCAGGCGGCCGTCGCCCGAGACCATCAGGTTCGCCGGCTTGATGTCGCGATGCACGACGCCGCTCTCGTGCGCGTAGTGCAGCGCGTCGAGCAGCTGGAACATCAGGCACAGCACGTCGTTGGTGGTGAGCTGCCCGGGCCGCTTCAGGTAGTCGTTGACGCTGTGGCCGGCAACGTACTCCATCACGATGTAGTCGAACGCCGGGTCTTCACCGAAGTGATAGACGGAGACGATGTTGCGGTGGTTCAGCCGCCCCGCGGCCTGGGCCTCGACGCGAAAGCGCGCCGCCACGTTGTAGTCGTTCGCGCCGGGCTGCAGCAGCTGGCGCTGGATCGTCTTGATGGCCACGCGGCGGTCGATGACCGGGTCGTGTCCGAGATACACCACGCCCATCGAGCCGCGACCGATCACCCCGTGGACCGGGTACGGACCGATGCGCAGGGGCTGGTCGTCGGACACGCTCAGTACCAGCGGTGGCAGGGCTGCACTCATGCGTCGCTCATGGGGCAATCATGCGGTACTCATGCTTCGAGCATCTTCATGGCCTGCTCGAGGCTGCGGCGCATGCGGGTCAACGACTGGGTCAGGCGGCCGATCTCGTCGCGGCCGCCGCCCTTGAACTCGGGTGCGTTCATCTCGCCCATGCTGACCCGGTCGGCGAGCGCGGACAGCTTCGTCACCGGCCGGATCACCATCGCCCACAGCATCAGGTTGAGCACGATGCCGACCGCGAGGAAGATGCCGATCAGCGACACGATGAAGACTCGGAAGGTCTGGTCGGCGCGCGTCAGCGGCACCGACATCGGCACCGAGACGACCTGCGCGCCGATGACCTCGTTGAGCTTCCAGCCGAAGCCGTTCGCCTGGCCGTACTTGTCGATCAGGGTTTTCGGCGCGCGCTCGACCGTGTCGTGGCAAGCCAGGCAGGCCGGATTCGTGATGCGCAGCGGCCGGGCGATGTAGAGCACGCGGCCCAGCGGCGTGTCGCGCTGGCCGACCAGTTCCTTCTGATCGGCCTGGGTGCGAAAACGCCCGACGATGTCGGCTTCCCAATCGACCGCGCGGTCGCGCGGGTTGGTCGGGTTCAGAGTGGCTTCCTTGTAGCCGTAGTCGGGGAACGCCTTCGAGAGCTGGTTCAGAACCTCGGTGGCCGAGTACGCCGGGATCGACTGCGGCAGGAACGAGTACTTCATCTGCGTTTCGAGCAGCGGCTTGATCTGGTCGTTCGTGTAGGTGCGCACCGCGATCGCCTTCTCCATCGTCAAGCGCGCGTGTTCGAGGATCTCGTCCATCGCGTTGCGCTGCAGCAGCTGGCGCGAGACGTACGCGCTGCCTGCCAGACCGGCCAGGAAGACGATCAGGAAGATCAGGTTGAACTTGAAGAGCAGACGCATGACGGATCCTTGGTTTCGGGGGGCTCGCTCAATTCGGCGAACTGGCTGGGCTTTCCGGGGTTGGCGACACGGCGACCGGGTTCGTCTGGCCGGGTGGTGATGCAAGCGGGGCTGTGGGAGCACCGGCCGTGCTCGAGGTGCTCGGGCGTCCGCTGTTGACGGGTTTCGCGGCAGCGGCCGCTGCGCCCGGGCGCGTTGCCGCGATGCGCGGCGTCGGCTTGGGCAGGAAGCGCTTCGGGTAGAGCACGCGTTCCCATTCGGTGTGGGCCGCGAGGTTCGTCGCGACCTCGGCGCGGAACGCGCGGTCGGCGGCGCGCGGCCGCCATTGCTTGGACAGCGCCAGCCGAACGCCGGGTTCCGCATGCAGCCAGGCACGCACGTCGGCATACTCGATCGGCCCGACCGGCTTGGGCGCAACGATGCGTCCGGCGAACAGCGCGGCGCGTGTCGGCAGCCGGTCGCGGAACTGGCGCGGCAGCAGCTGCAGGAACTCGCCGCCGAGGTTCGCTCCGATCGTCGGCTTGTCGGCGTTCGCCGCCTGGTTGACGAAGTCGTTGCCCTTCAGGCCGCTGACCGCTGCGCGTACGACGAGGCGCGCGCTGCCGCTCTCGACGAACAGCTCGTAGCCCTTGGCGGGCCGCACCCGCGCGACGATCGTTGCCCCTGGGCTGACGAGTTCGAACGCGGGCGCCAGGAAGGCGAACTCGGCAGGTGCCTTCGGCACCGTGGTGAGCTTGATCCAGCCTTCGAGCAGGTAGAACTGCGGCGCGGCGCTGGTCGTCCTGGGTGCCGTGATCTGCGGCTTCAGCAGCAGCCGCCCTTTCTCGGCAATCCCGATGATCGTCCCGTCCTCGAACTCGATCTGCATGAAGGCATCGGCGGCGGTCTCGACGATGTCGCCGTCCGCCAGCGCCACGCCCTCGGCCAATGCGTAACGGGTGGTCTGGCGCACCAGCGTCGCGTCCCCTTGCAGGATGCTCACGAGCGCAGGCACGGCGGCCGATGCGGCGCTTCCCAGCACCAGCAGGCATCCGATGAACAGCCAACGCATCGTGTATTGCAAGAAGCGTGAGTTCACGCAAACTCCTTCGCAAATCGTGCGTTGATCTTCGCGGTCGACCCCCGGGGAGTCAACGGCAAAGCATCCCTATTTTGGCGGGGGCGGAACGACCCTCGCTTCCCGTAGAGAAGCACGCAGGAATCAGAGGTGATCCTCTAGAAACAAGAGGAGCTGGTCGGCAAATCGTCCGGGCTCGCTGACGTGCGGCGAATGACCCGCCCGTTCGTACACCGTCACCGCGGCATGCGGCACCTGCTGGCGGTAGTAGTCGTCGAGCGGCAACCCTCGATAGTGCGCGCTGCGGGCGCCCAGCACAACGCACAGCGGCACGTCCAGGCGCGGCAGCAGCGGGCGGAAGTCGGCGAGCGCGAGCGATTCGGCCAGGTCGAGCAATGCCGACACGTCCACATGGCCGAGCCAGCGTCGCAACCAGCGGCCTAGTGCGGCGTCGGCGGCAAGGCGCCGGCGCAGCCATTCGCCGCTCGCGCCCTCCAGTTCGTGCAGCACGGTGTCGACGAAGTTGCGCCGCGCACCGGCGATCAGGCCGAGCAGCATCGGCGCGCTGCAGCCGCCGAACATGCCCAGGCGCCAGGTGTCGTCGGTGACGATGCGCGGCGACTGGTCGACCAGCGTGACGGCCGCGACCCGGCGAGTACCGTGGTCCTGCAGATAGCGCAGCACCGTGAGTGCGCCCATCGAATGCCCGACCAGCGCGGCCCGTTCGAGCTCGAAGTGGTCGAGCATCTGCGCCAGGTCGCTGCCCAGGCGCGCAAGCGTGATCCGTCGCTGCGGCAGCGACTGGCAATGGCCGTGGCCACGCGCATCCCACGCAAGCACGCGATGCCGCCGGGCCAGCCGGCGCGCGACCGGCATCCAATGGCGATGCGAGCAGCCAAGGCCGTGCACCAGCACGACCGGCGGATCGCCCGCACCGAGCACACGGACCGGGATCGACTGGCCGTCGTCGGCCTCGAAGTGCTGCAGGTGCCGATCGTGCGACGGGCCGTGGCCGAGCAGGTGCAGGTTGCGAAGCGCGCGCAGCAAGCCGGCCACCCCGGCGATGCGTCGCAGAGGATCGTCGGAAGAACCGGGGTCGGGAGAACCGGGCTCCATGGCAGCAGCGCGATCGTACGCCGCGCCGCGCCGTGCTCATGATCGAACTTCCCTAACGTGGCGAGCGCGGCGCGGGCGTCGCGTTCGCCACCTGGCGCGGCGGATCGCTGCGCGGCGCTGCGTCGCTGAAGGCGCGGCGTGCCGAAAGTGCGCCGGCGGCGAGCGCGACCGCACCGAGCAGCATCCGGCGGCGAGCAGGGTCATGCATCGCAGCCGCCCCGGCGAGCGCCGACCGATCGCACGCAGAGCGGCGCTGGCAGCGGGACTGACGTGCGGCGCGCGGCCTGACCACGGGGGTTGAACATGAAGGGCTCCTGAGCAAGCGGCCTGGCGAAGACCGCTCGGCCGCTCAGTCAGTTGCGCGGATGGTCGAAGCGGTTCAACTTGCGCGCCCCCCATCCCTAACTCGAAGGAGATTGAACCGGTGACGCATTGCCCGCAACACACCGGTGTCCTTCAAACTCTTTATCGTCAGATTCAGGAGCCCGCCATGATTCGTCGTTTCCTGCTGCTCAGCCTGATCGCGCTCGCCGGCATGAGCGCGAGTGCCCAGACGACGCTGCACTACCGCGAAGGTCAGCGTGTCGATCCCGAGGAAGTCAAGCAGATCCTCGAAAAGCCATCCGAAGGCGCCGGCACGACCCGCTCGATCCGGCTGCTGCGCGAGCGCACCGAGACGGGTGGCTCCGCGGAGGCGCCAAAGGTGCCGAATGCGCTGTCGCTGCCGGTGCGCTTCGAGTTCGACTCGGCGAAGATCACGCCGTCCGCCCGCACCCAGCTCGACGCGCTGGCCGAAGGCATCAAGCTGCTGCAGGCGGATCGATCGGTCGTGATCGAAGGCCACACCGATGCAAGCGGCTCGGCGTTCTACAACGAGGTGCTTTCGTCGCGCCGCGCCGCGGCCGTGAAGATCTACCTCGTCGAGACGCACGGCATCGACCCGCAGCGCCTGAAGGCCGTCGGCCTGGGCAAGCAGCAGCCGATCGAAGGCAAGGACCCGTCCGCGGCCGAGAACCGGCGCGTGCAGTTCCGCGGCGGCTGAACTGCCGAGGCCCTAGACCGGGATCGCAGCCCCATGGATCACGCGCGCGTCGTCGCTGCACAGGAACAGCACGACGCGCGCGATGTCGTCCGCTTTCGGCCAGCGGGCGAAGTCGGCCTGCGGCATCGCGGCGCGATTGGCGGGCGTGTCGATGATGCTTGGCAGGACCGAGTTCACGCGCACGCCCGAGCCGGCCAGGTCGGCGGCGAGTGAATCGAAGAGTGCGAGCGCCGCCGCCTTCGACGCGTTGTACGCCGCCGAGCCCGCGCCATGCTCGAGCGCGGCGCGCGCCGCGATATTGACGATCGCGCCGCGCCCGTTGCGCAGCAGCACCGGCGCCGCCGCGCGAGCCAGCGCGTGGCCGGAGCGCAGGTTCAGGCTCAGCATCCGCTCGAGCGCTGCCGGATCGGCCTGCCACAGCGCGGCGCCGCCGACGTAGCCGCCGACCGCATTGACGAGGATGTCGAGTCGACCGTGCTCTCGAACGAGGCCGGCGATCAGCTGCTCCGCGGACCCGAGTTCGGTCACGTCGGTCTGCGCGCCAGCGAGCGTAGATGCGCCGGCCGCCCGCTGCAGCGCCGCAAACTCCTCGGCCTTGCGATACGTGACCGTCACCTGTGCACCCTCGGACAGCCGCAAGCGCGCCACCGCGCTGCCGAGCGCCCCGGTGCCGCCTGCAACGAGCGCGACCTGGCCGTCGAATCGATTGCTCATCGATGTTCTCCTTGCATGTCGAAGCCCGATTCTGCGGCGGCCGCGGCGGTTCGAGCTCCGCTCCGTGGCAAGATCGGCGCATGAACCACGGATTCGGCATCGAGCCGCCCAGCGCTCACCATCACTCGCCCCTGCAGCAGCCGGTGCGTTACGTCGTGGTCATCGACTCCGGTGGTTCGATGATTGCCCGCCTGTTCCTCGCCTCGCGCGAGCTCGTGGCCGAGTTCGATGCCGGCACCGAAGAAGTGGTGCAGATGACGCAAGGGCTGGTCGCGGCGCGCGATGCCGGCAGCCCCGAGTGGGACCGCCCGCTCGCGGGGCACAGCGCGGCCGAGCGCGCGGCGGCCGAGGTCTACACGCTCGACGTTTGAGCCTGTCTCGATGAGTACGACCGAGATCTTCCTGATCGCGATGGCGATCATCTTCAGCGTGCCGTATCTGGTCTGGCGACTCACCGATATCGACTACTACGCGCCGCTGGTCGTCGTTCAGATCATCGCCGGCATCCTGCTCGGGCCCGGCGTGCTCGGCAAGTTCTTCCCCGAGTACTACACGTTCGTGTTCAGCGCGCCGGTCGTGCAGTCGCTGAACGGCATCGGCTGGTGGGCGGTGATGGTGTTCGTCTGCATCGCCGGCATCGAGCTCGACCTGCACGAAGCCTGGAAGCACCGCCGCGAGAGCGGCATCACCGCCGGCCTGGCGCTCGGCGTGCCGCTGGTGTTCGGCTGCCTGGCGGGTGCCGGGATGCTGGGCTTTGCGGGCTGGATCGGGGCCAGGGCGCAGGACTGGCAGTTCGTCGTCGGTGTCGGCATGGCCTGCGCGGTGACGGCCCTGCCGATCCTGATCCTCCTGATGGAAAAGCTCGAGGTGCTGCGCCAGCCGATCGGCCAGCGCATCCTGCGCTATGCGAGCCTGGACGACATCGCGATCTGGGGTGTGCTCGCGGTGATCATGCTCGACTGGACGCGGGTCGGCAAACAGCTCGGCTTCCTGCTCGCATTCGCGCTCGCGGCGTTCGCGTTTCGCCGGCTGATGCTGCGCATTCCGGCCCGCGACCGTTGGTTCGCGATGCTGATCTGGCTGACGCTGTGCGGCTTCGGCGCCGACTGGTCCGGCCTGCACTACATGGTGGGCGCGTTCCTCGCCGGCGCCATCATGGACTCGCACTGGTTCGATCAGAAGCAGCTCGACGCGTTGCGCCACAACGTGCTGCTGGTCGTGATGCCGGTGTATTTCCTTTCGACCGGGCTGCGCACGAACTGGCAGGTCGGCGGTGCCGCGGTGTTCGTCGCTGCAGGCGTGCTGCTGGCGGCATCGGTCAGCGGCAAGCTGATCGGCATCCACATCGCCGGGCGGCTGCTGAAATGGCAACCCGGCGAGGCCTCGATCATCGGCTGGCTGCTGCAGACCAAGGCGCTGATCATGATCATCTTCGTCAACGTGCTGCTCGACAAGCAGATCATCACCAACGAAACGTTCACCGCACTGCTGCTGATGGCGGTCGCGAGCACGATGCTGACCGTGCCGATGGTGGCGCCCAAGCTTGCGCCGATGCGCGAGCTGATCCTGCGCTCGCGCTGAGCGCGTTCTGCTCAGGCGCCGTCAACGACGATTCACTGCTGCGCGACGGCGTCGACCCGGTCCAGGCGAACCACGATGCGCCCGTACTGCTGGTTGCGCAGCTCGACCAGGCGGCCCGGCTCGACACGCACGACCGCGCCGCCGATCGCCTGGCCGGCGACGTACAGCATCACGCTGCGTTTTTCCTGCTGGGCGGTGCCGAGCGTCTGCTCGATGCTGTTGGGCGGCTCGCCGGCGCGCACGTTGGCGCCGGCCAGCACGAGCATGGCGGCGACGCAGGCAGTCAACGAGAAGGCGAGAGTGGGGGGCTGTGTTTTCATGCCGGCAGTCTCGGCCGCGTCCGTATCAGGGGCGCTTCGCCGTCGCGCCGGCGTTGTTTCGTTGGTTTCGGGTAGTCTGAGGTGATGAAGCCATCCATTTCGACCGCCTTGCGGCAGCTGGCGGGCCTGCTCGCTGCCGCCTCGCTGTGCCTTCAGGCCGCGCAGGCG
>Ga0207706_10003046_pt1 | contig 16157 bp, 13 predicted proteins | sample KBSC53metaG_FD_184318 | JGI IMG/M metagenome (GOLD analysis project Ga0207706, IMG submission 184318) | Corn rhizosphere microbial communities from Kellogg Biological Station, Michigan, USA - KBS C5-3 metaG (SPAdes) (version 2) | ecosystem: Host-associated > Plants > Roots > Rhizosphere > Soil ... | reverse complement strand
GGCGGAGTCCATCACCCAACAGGACGGGGGCGATTGTCAACCTGATTTCGTCCACCAGGGCGAGGGAGAGAAAGCGCTGACACAACATGGCCCCACCCACCAACCAGATGTTTTGAAATCGCGGCGCGAGTTTCACGTCAACGAGTGCTTTGAGATCACCCGAATAGAACTCGACGCTCTTCTTCGCCGGTGGCCATTCTCTGCTGGTCACCACTATCGTCGGCGTGTCGCCATAGGGCCAGCCCAGTTCAAGAGCGTGTTCATACGTGCGAGAACCGAGTACATAGCAGTCGATGGCCTTGACGAAGGTCGCGGCTTCTTCCTCCGAGATGGAGACTCCGGCTTCGTAGGTGCTACCCGCATCCATCCAGGAGATACTGTTGTCTTTGCTTGCGATGAACCCATCGAGGCTCGAAACTACGTGCAAGGTTACTCTTGGTCGTGATGCATCTTCGTTGCGCGACATGATTCCTCCGGACTCCGCCGACATCGATATTTCATTTTCGCAAAGTAGTTGCCCTGCTACCCGCTGTTAACCGATCCTTGTATCGTCTATGCAGTAGGAATTCTCCTGTGCAGGTGAACTCATGACCACGACCACGACAACAATTCCGATTATTCGCGCGGCACGCGGCACTACATTGCGCTGCAAGGGATGGCAGCAGGAGGCGGCGCTGCGCTGCCTGATGAACAACCTCGATCCCGAAGTTGCGGAGCGGCCGCAGGACCTGGTGGTCTATGGCGGGATCGGCAGGGCAGCGCGCAACTGGGAGTGCTATCACGCCATCGTGCGGGAGCTGGAGAATCTCGGCGGCGAGGAGACGCTGCTGGTGCAGTCCGGGAAGCCGGTCGGCGTGTTTCCTACGCATGAGATGGCGCCGCGGGTGATCATCGCCAATTCAAACCTGGTGGGGAAGTGGGCGAACTGGGAGCACTTCAACGAACTCGAGCGCAAGGGCCTGATGATGTATGGGCAGATGACCGCGGGGAGCTGGATTTACATCGGGACGCAGGGGATTTTGCAGGGGACGTTTCAAACGTTTGCGGCTCTGGCGGAGCGGCACTTTGGCGGTTCGCTGAAGGGCAAGCTGGTGGTGACGGGCGGCGTGGGAGGAATGGGCGGTGCGCAGCCGCTTTCCGTGACGCTGAATGGCGGCGTGGTGCTGGCGATTGATGTGGACCGCAGCCGCATTTTGCGGCGAGTCGAGACACGGTATTGCGACACGCTGACAGAGAATCTGGATGAGGCGCTGAGGCTTTGTGAGTCGGCGCGGCGCGAGGGGCGTGCGCTCTCTGTTGGCCTGGTGGGCAACTGCGCGGATGTGCTGCCGGAGTTGGTACGGCGCGGCGTGCAGGTGGATGTGGTGACAGATCAGACGAGCGCACACGATCCGTTGAATGGATATGTTCCGCAGGGCCTGACGCTGGAGCAGGCAGGGGAGCTGCGTAGGAGCGATCCGGAAGAGTATGTGCGGCGGTCGACGGCAACGATGGTGGTTCACGTGGACGCGATGCTGGCGATGCAGCGCGCGGGTGCAGTGGCTTTCGATTACGGCAACAACATTCGGCGGTTTGCATTTGATGCGGGAAGCGCGGATGCGTTTCTGATTCCGGGATTTGTGCCGGAGTATATTCGTCCGCTGTTCTGCACCGGGGCGGGGCCGTTTCGCTGGGTCGCTCTGTCGGGCGATTCAAAGGATATTGATCGGACAGATGAACTGGCACTGGAGCTTTTTCCGGAGAATGAGATTCTCACGCGGTGGCTGCGGCTGGTGCGCGGTCGGTTTGCGTTTCAGGGATTGCCGTCGCGGATCTGCTGGCTTGGATACGGGGAGCGCGCTCGGATGGGCGAGGCGATCAACGACCTGGTGCGCAGGGGGGAGATCTCGGCGCCGGTGGCAATCGGACGCGACCACCTCGACACAGGGTCGGTGGCGAGCCCTTATCGCGAAACGGAAAAGATGATGGACGGATCGGATGCGGTTGCGGACTGGCCGATTCTGAATGCGCTGCTGAATACGGCGTCGGGCGCGACGTGGGTTAGTTTTCATCACGGCGGCGGCGTGGGCATGGGGTATTCACTGCACGCGGGACAGGTGACGGTGGCAGATGGAACGGAGTTGGCGTCGAAGAAGATTGCGCGCGTGCTGAATAACGATCCGGGCATTGGTGTGGCGCGACACGCGGATGCGGGGTATGAGTTGGCGCAGGAGACGGCGCGGGAGAAGGGCATTCGGATACCGATGGCGGAGAAGTAGCCGTGGCGAATGCAACTGCAATCGTCAATATCGGGGAACTGGTAACCATGGCGGGACCTCCTCGGCCGCGTGTGGGCGAGGAGCTGCGCGAGCTGGGAATTGAGCGCGATGCGGCGTTGCTGGTCGAGGACGGGCGCATCGTTGCTGCTGGCGGGATGTCAAATATTCGTTCGAAGATTCCAAAAGACGCGGTGGTGATCGACGCGGACGGGCGGTGTGTGACGCCGGGATTTGTGGATGCGCATACGCATCTTGTCTTTGCGGGGAATCGGGCGGCGGAGTTTGAGCAGCGGATTGGCGGAGCTACGTACCAGCAGATTGCGGCGGCGGGCGGGGGAATTTTGCGGACGGTTGGGCTGACTCGTGCGGCGAGCGAAGAGGAATTGCTGGCGGCGGCGCGGAGGCATCGCTACTGGATGTTGCGCTCCGGGACGACAACGATCGAGGCGAAGTCCGGCTACGGGCTGGACCATGCGACTGAGTTGAAGATGCTGCGGGTGATTTGCAAGCTGGGCGAAGAGGGATTGGGGCGAGTGATTCCCACGCTGCTGGCGGCGCACACCGTGCCTCCGGAGTTTGCAAGACGGCGTGATGAGTATGTGCGTTGGGTAGCAGAGGAATTGATTCCCGAGGTTGCGGCGGCGGGGTTTGCGCGTTATTGCGATGCGTTCTGCGATGAACATGCCTTTACGGTGGAGGAGACGCGGACGGTGCTGACGGCGGCGAGGCGGCATGGGTTGGGGCTTCGGATTCATGCTGAGCAGTTTCGCCCGGGGACGGGTGCGGCGTTGGCTGCAGAGCTGGGCGCGGCCACCGCGGATCATCTGGAGACGGTGACGGAGGAGACGCTGCATCGGTTACGGGTTGCAGGGGTGCAGCCTGTGTTGCTGCCGGGGTCGGTGTTTGCACTGGGCCGTACGCAATATCCGCCGGCGCGAAAGATGGTTGAGCTTGGACTGGCGATTGTGCTGGCTACGGATTTCAATCCGGGGTCGTCGCCGGTGCCGTCGATGCCGTTCATGCTTTCGCTGGCATGCATAGAGATGGGATTGTTGCCTGCGGAGGCGCTGACGGCAGCGACGATCAATGCGGCGTGGAGTCTGAACCTGGGGAATCATGTGGGTTCGCTCGAAGTGGGGAAGGAGGCAGATTTTGTGATTCACGAATTTGCCGATTACCGCGAGTTGGCTTACTTTGTTGCGGCGCCGATGAGGCCGCGGGTTTATATCGGCGGCGAGGAAGTGACCTGTTGATGCATCCCATCAGGGGCTAAAGCCCAATTCATCCATTAACCTTGTCGGCACGACTGAAGTCGTGCCCTTTCACAGAGCGACTTGTGCGGAGTTTTTTCGCAAGGGTGGAGCTTTCCGTAAGGTGTGGATTGACGCCCTTCGAAAGATCGCATCGACATAAACTTTCGCCGCGTTCTAGGACGACTGCAGTTTTGTGCGGGTTCTTCGCTTCTCTGCGAAGAAGACAACGACTCCGATGCCAATGAGCAGTGCGGTTGCTCCGAGCACCTTTGCTACCGCGAGCGGTTTGTTTACTTCTTCGCTGCCGGGAATCGCTGAGAGCACGATCGTGGCTGCGGTACTGATCAATCCCAGCGAAGCGAGAACGATGGCGACAGGTCGACCACCGGGTACCCGTCTTACTTCCGGGCCGGTGGGCCTGCTCTGGAAACGGATCATGGCTGAGAAGAGAAACAGGTAGGGAAGGAAGAGCGCGATTACTCCCATGCTGACGAGGACGTTATAGGCACCGCGCACGCTCGTTCCGGCCTGACCCAGCATCGCGACGATGATGCCGGCGAATCCATATACGCCGATCGCGATCCACGGCGTGCGGAAACGCGGATGGATCGAACCGAATGCGGATGGAAGATAGCGATCGACCCCGGCAACGAATGGTAGTCGAGCCGTCGATGAGAGATTTCCTGCAGCCTGGCCCACCGCATTCAACCCGAGGAGCAGCGCCATTGGCGCCAGGAGCCATGCCATACCGAGCCGTTCGCAGAGCATGCGAATACCGTTGATAAAGCCGTCCAGGCCGCTTACGGCTTCAGTAGGGAGCGCCACCATGAGTGCGACTGTCCCGCCAATGTATCCGATGGTGAGTATGCAGCCGGAGATAAGAATCGCCCATGGGATCGCCTTGCGAGGGTTCTGAATCTCGTCACCCATGGCGGAGACTGACTCAACTGCGCTGAAGGCAAAGAACACGCCGGACCAGAAAACCGCGTTGTTGAGCGACCAGTGAGGAATCATGTTTGCCGCCGTGAAGTGCGTGGCAGACCCAAATCGCCAATACGACACAATGCCCATCAGCAGCAGCACCGAGAGGGAAAGGATGGTGCCGAATGCGCCGATGTTGTTGAGCCACTTGCCAGCATCGATGCCGATGATGTTGAGAAATGTAATCAGGGCCAGCGCGACCGTCGCAAAGGCCATGAAGTACAGCGGATTCGCATTGAGTGCCTGTCCATGCGACCCGAACGCAAACAGCGCAGAGCCGGCACCGAAATAAAGGACCGCTGGAAAATATGGGAGATTGCTCATCCAGTAGGTCCACGCGCAGATGAAACCGGAGAAATCGCCGAATGCCTCGCGCGTCCAGATGTAGATTCCGCCTTCTTGTGGATAGCGCGAGGAGAGTTCCATTACTGATGCCGCGAGTGGAATGAAGAAGCATGTGAGTGCGGCTATCCATATAACAAGGATGCTCGGGCCCGCTGCTGCCGCGGTCGCCGTCCAGCGCACGCTGAGAACGATCACCACATAGAGCAGCACAAGATCGCGGAACCTGATACCTCGTTTGAGGGCGGGTGCGGTGGGCATGTACGGCGGAGAATAGCAGAGCCGCGTCGAGCGGAGAAACAAAATCTTGGCTGCTCTAGTTTCCTTTGAGATCCTTGAGGACTGCCATGGCGGCGTTGCGCCCGTTGATGCCGATGACGCTGCCGCCGGGATGCGTGCATGCTCCGCAGAGGTACATGCCGGGCATGGGAGGGCGCGAAGTGAGACGATCGGCCCACATGTATTGCGGCAGGCACTCGCCTTGAAAGATGTGGCCGCCGGTGAGTCCGACTTTCTGCTCGATGTCGGGCGGGCCGAGCACCTGTGCGTCGATGACGGCGGTGTCGATGTTGCTGCAGAAGCGCGCGAGGGAGTTGAGCGCCAGCTTGCGGACTTCGTCGCGACGCTGGTCCCAGGTACCGTTAGCAAACTTGTACGGCACGTATTGCGCGAAGACGCTCATGGTGTGTTGGCCATCCGGGACAACGGAAGAATCGTGCACGCTTTGGAAGTAGAGTTCGCACCACAGGTGCTCGGGCAGTTCACCGCGACGGGCAGCGGCGAAGCCTGACTTCCACTCTTCCTTCGTCAACGGGGCATTGATCTGGCCGTAGTGGTGGGATTCGTTTGTTCCACGGCGGGCGGTGAAGTTGGGTAGTTCCCGCAGGTGGACGTTGAGTTTTACCGTGCAGCCTTCGATAGGTATCTGCTGTATGCGGGCGCGCCAGGCCGGGTCTGCCGCGTCGCCTAACATATGCAAGGTGCGAACGGGATCGGCGTTGGAGATGATGGTGCGTGCAGCGATGCGCTCACCGCCCTCGAGCACCACGCCTTCGCCCGGAATGATGGAGGCAACGGGCACTCCGGAGACGACGGTCGCTCCCGCCTCGCGAGCAGCGTCGCAGAAGTAGAAGGAGACCATGCCCATGCCACCGCGCACGTATCCCCACATGCCGGGCAGCCCGCCCAATCTTCCGGATGCGTGGTGAAACCGGATGGAGGCTGTGCCGGGATCGAAGGGACTCGCGTTGGTTCCGATGACGCCCTGACCCAGGTATGCGATTTGCAAGCGCTCGTCGCGGAGATAGTGCTCGACAAACTCAGCCATCGACCATTCGAAGAGAACGGCACGCGCTTCCACATCCTCGCCGAGGAGGAGTTCGATTTGCTCGCGTGTCGGTGCCTCGCCAATCCAGAGATCGTCTTCGTCGGGGGGCCGCAGTGCATCGCGTAACCGGCGAATAACGTCGCACATGGACTTCCAGCCCTTCACGTCGTTGGGGGCGAGCGCACGCACCTCCGCTTCGCAGAGTTCATCGTCATCCCAGAGCTGAACGCTTGAGCCATCGAGGAAAGGAACAAAGAGGCCGTTGACTGCAGGCGCCCATTCAAAACCGCGACGTGGCAAGTCGAGTTCTTCTACGACCAGCGGGTGCAGCAGACCGGCAAGATAGGCGCAAGGCGACATGCGCACGCCGGGAAAAGGCTCTTCGATGGTGCATGCTCCGCCGACGCGCGTGCGGCTCTCTATGACGAGGACGCGCTGTCCTGCCTGCGCGAGATAGGCAGCGCAGGCCAGACCGTTATGACCGGCCCCAACGATGATTACGTCCCAGGTTTTGGCGGCGAGCGCGCGAATGGGCACCGGCAAACCGATCTCGCCCAAAACAGCGGCCGTAGGTGAGCTCATAGCGTATTACGGTAACATCTCGGACTTTGGCACGTGGGCAGGTTGAACCGCGGACTTTGAATTCGGTTGACGCGCATAGGTGTGTTCCCGGTCACGTAACGGAGTATGGAGTAGCTTGCTATGATTGGGGACGGAAAAATTGTGGCCGGCCCAGGTGTGGTCCGGCGAGGAGACCCGGAAAATGCCCGAAGCAGGTGCCTTTAGCGCAGTGCCCACCAAGATCCTTGTTCCCATCGACTTCAGCCCTTCATCGCACGCCGCATTGGAAGCTGCGACAGAACTGGCCGACAAATTTCATGCCGAACTTTTTCTTTTGAATGTCATACCGGAGTTTCCGACTGTCGCGCTTCCAGAGACCGTTTCAGAGAATGTGATCATTGAAGCGGCAAAGAAAGAAGCCACCGGTCATTTTGCAACTTCGCAAAAGGCGCTCGATGCGAAGGCGCTTAAAGCAACCACCAGTGTTGAAATTGGCGACGATGTGGCTGGAACCATTCTTGACGTGATCGAGCGCGAGCACATCGACTACATCGTGATTTCAACCCATGGCAGATCGGGCTGGTATCCGTCTGTGTTTGGATCGATCGCGGAGAAGGTTGTTAAGCTGGCTCCTTGCCCCGTCCTGCTGCTGCGCACTCCCAAGCCGAAGAGCAGCGCCAAGGTTTCGTCGAGCCGCCTGATGGAGTGGTGGTAGTCTCGGCAACATCCGGCTGACTCAGTCTGCCCCAAGCCTTGAGAGCCCGGCCCTTCCAAGCCGGGCTCATCTTCAGGTGCGCCTCCCGCGTACCCCCTTCCCGGCTGGCTCAGAGTCGCCACCCCAGAGAGGGGTCCATGCCACAAGGGGCAGCAAAATGCAGCAAGCCGCTATCCGCGATGAGGTTAAGTACATTTTTTCCCACCGACACAGCGCGGAGACGTACCAGTTTTGGCATATCAAAGGGGGCAGGCTTTCGAGGATTCGCCAAGTTTTTAGTAATTTAACTCTTTTATTATATGGGACATATGGAACGAGACGGGCCCGGAGAGGATTTGTTCGAACTTCGGCGTTTTTGCCCTGTTTGCTATTGATTTTTAAAGGAAAAATACTTAAAATAGAAACCTAGAGTCACCTCCGGAACCGCCAGGATCCCCAGCCCAGCGCCCGAGGTCGTAAATGGCACTTCACTCTGTACTTCACTCCTTTCTAAGGACAACAAAGCAAATGGCAAAACGTCGCGGAAATCCGAATTGGGGCAAGCCGGAGCCCATCGGCCCCGTTGTACCCACTGTGACCTCCTTCGAGCAAATCGTTAAGGAGTTCAAGCTCACCCCGGATCAATACATCCGGTCCACCCGTTTGAGGGAGTGGGCCCGTCGGAATAAGAATTCGAAGTATATACCTGAAGCGCTGCTTGAAGCTTGGGGTTTCGAGATCGAGTCTACGTTGTAGATTTGTCTGGATCAGTAAGACGAAAGCGCCGCCTATGGGCGGCGCTTTTGTTTGGGCAAGCGGACACTTTTGTTATTTAACCTGTCGATAGGCGAGAATAGAATGACCCCGATGCGAGAGAGCATGCGTAGCGTCGATTCACCATTTACTGACGTGCCTGGCGCGCTGGCGGAGATTCGTGCCGGCCGCATGGTGGTTGTGGTCGACGATGAAGATCGGGAAAATGAAGGCGATCTCACGCTGGCTGCCGAGCACGTTACGCCGGAGGCGATCAACTTCATGGCCCGGTATGGTCGCGGCCTGATCTGCCTCACGCTCACTGAGGAGCGCGCAGATCATTTGCGTCTCTTTCCCATGACGCAGCAGAACTCATCGCGTTTTGGCACGGCGTTCACTGAGACGATTGAGGCGCGCGAGGGCGTCACCACCGGAATTTCGGCGGCTGATCGCGCCCACACGATTCGCGCAGCGATTGCTCCTGACGCGACATTCAACGACCTCGTTCGTCCGGGCCACATTTTTCCGCTGCGAGCGAGGCAGGGAGGCGTACTGGTGCGCGCGGGACAGACTGAGGCATCGGTTGACCTGGCGCGGATGGCCGGCCTGCAGCCGGCGGGCGTGATTTGCGAAATCATGCGCGACGATGGCGAGATGGCGCGCATTCCGGATCTCATTCCGTTTTGCGCCGAGCACGGAATGCGGATGCTCACGGTCGCGGAACTGATTCGCTACCGACTAAGGCACGAGCGATACATTGTTCGCGCCGGCGAGACGCGCATTCAGACGAAATATGGCGAGTTTCGAATGATCGCGTACGAGAGCGAAGTCAACGGCGGAGAGAGCCACATCGCGCTGGTGCGCGGAGACCTTTGCCCGAGTTGCCCTGCTTGTCACGCTGGACCGGCTAACATTCCGGGCGATGCACGCACGACGCGGCCGCCGTGTTCGCATGCTGTTATGGTCCGCGTTCATACGCGCTGCACGGCGGGCGATGTGTTTGCGGCTGACTGCCACTGCCGTGAAGTTCTCGACCAGTCCATGCGCATGATTGCGGAAGAAGGTTGCGGCGCAATCTTGTATCTTCACAACACGTCGCGGGGATTTGAGATCGAGCGCAGTCCTGCCGGCTCGACCGCTTTCAAGTCTGATGGAGTCGCGGTTGCGGGGAGCGTCGATGAGATACCGTCATCGCGCCTGATTCTGCATCAGGAACTTCGCACGCGCGAAGGCTCGCAGGCCCGTACGGGGCGGATCTTGCGCGCGATTGGCCTGGGCGGCCAGATTCTCTCGGACCTCGGCATTCAGCGAATTCGGCTGCTGTCGAACACGCCGATGCACATACCCGCGCTCGAAGGTTTCGGTCTCGAGATCGTCGAGCAGGTGCCCATTCCTGTGGAGGAATGCAGCCGGGTGCTCTGAGCTTTTGCAATGTTTGCCTGAAAACCTGGTGCGGCATTCCCTTTAAAACGTCGCGTCGGGCTTCAGCTTTCGATCGAAATCGACACGAATTCCGTAGAAGGCAGATGCTTGTCTGCGTTATGCTGCGCAGAGCAAGCGAGTTGTGGCGTGCCTGCTGGATAGTAATGTCTTCCCACGGAGCCCCGAAGATGCAGTCAGCGCCTTTCCCACCTAATGAGAGCGGCAGAATCGCCGCTCTGCATGCGCTCAACATTCTTGACACCCCGCCGGAGGAGCGCTTCGACCGCCTCACCCGTATTGCGAAGCGCATGTTCGATGTGCCGATTGCGCTGATCAGCATGATCGATACGAGCCGTCAATGGTTCAAGTCGAGAGGAGAGCTGTCGGTTTGCGAAACGTCACGAGACATTTCGTTTTGCGCCCACGCAATTTTGAACGATGACATTCTGTACGTTGAGAATGCATTGAAAGACGAACGCTTCTTCGACAATCCGCTAGTGGTAGGCGAGCCGAAGATTCGGTTCTATGCCGGCTGTCCGTTGCGCATGAACGACTTCAAGATGGGCACACTCTGCCTGATCGACAATCAGCCCCGGGAGTTCACGCAGGAAGACCGGCAACTGCTGAGAGACCTGGCGGGCATGGCGGAACAGGAACTCGCAATCGCGTACCCTGCGAATTCCGATTAGCGGTCCATGCCCCAGAGTTACCAGCCCAGGACGTAGGCGAAGATGAGCGGCGCCACGATCGAGGCGTCAGATTCGATGATGAACTTCGGCGTGTCCACGCCCAGCTTGCCCCAAGTGATTTTTTCGTTGGGGACTGCGCCGGAGTAGGAACCGTAGCTTGTGGTCGAATCGCTGATCTGGCAGAAGTAGGCCCAGAGAGGCACGCCGGTGCGCTGCAGATCCTGGTGGAGCATGGGGACGACGCAGATTGGAAAGTCGCCTGCGATGCCTCCCGCAATCTGGAAGAAGCCAAGAGGAGTCTTCGCGGTGGTGTTGGTGTACCACTCGGCGAGCTCGATCATGTATTCAATGCCGGTGCGGACGGTGTGGACCTTTTTTACGTCGCCTGAGATGCAGTGGCCGGAATACATATTGCCGAGGGTGGAGTCTTCCCAGCCGGGTACGAACATGGGCAGGTTCTTCTCCGCGGCGGCGAGCAACCAGCTGTCTTTCGGATCGATCTGGTAAGACTTTTTGAGATCGCCCGAGAGCAGAATTTTGTACATGAATTGGTGAGGGAAGTAACGCTCGCCTGCCTGGTCGGCGCGAACCCACTCTTTGAGCACTTCGTTTTCGATCCGCCGCATCGCTTCCATCTCGGGGATGCACGTATCCGTAACGCGGTTCATGTGGCGCGAGAGCAATTTTTCTTCATCGGCGGGCGTGAGATCGCGATAGTGAGGGACGCGTTCGTAGAAATCGTGAGCGACCAAATTGAAGACATCTTCTTCAAGGTTGGCGCCAGTGCAGCAAATACCGTGAACCTTGTCCTGACGGATCATCTCGGCGAGCGAGAGACCCAACTCGGCGGTGCTCATGGCCCCACCGATCGTAACGAACATTTTGCCGCCGTCGGCGAGCAGTTTGTTGTATGCATTTGCGGCATCGACCAGGGCTGCGGCATTGAAATGACGATAGTTGTGCTTGATAAACGACGTAATTGAAGACATGATGCTTTCTTACTCCCGTTCCCTACGCTAACACAGTTAAATCAAGGTTAAATGAACGCTTCGAGTCCTCGGATGGATGGCAGTGGCGGGTTGAATTGAGGATCGCTGGAAAACAGAAAGGACCCCTTTCGGGGTCCTTTCTGTGTATGAGCAGATCGATGTTGTGAATGGGAATCTAGCCCTTGCCGTTTTCGAGCAACTCGTTCACTTTTGCAATTACCTGGAAGGCGTCGGCGATGTAGACGACGTCGGCCTTGCCGCGGGTCCAGCCACAGTTTGGGTCGAGTGAGATGGCGCGTCGATCACCGATGAATCGCCATCCAACGACGTGCGGCTCCTCGCCATGGCAGCAGGTGGAAAGGCCTTTGGCGTGGCGGGGCGTCGAGCCGGTTTGTCCAACCTGATTCATGTGAGTGAGGAAGGGAAGCACGGGCTGGCCTTCGCCGCCCTGATCCACCAGAGATTTGCTGCTGCCGAGAGAAGCGCTGGTGTTGCGCAGAAAACCGAGAATGAGATCGCCAGCTTCGCCGGAGTGAATCTTTCCGTCTGGCTGTTTCTTCGTCCAGCCTGCACCGGCGACAAAGAGCATTTTCGCGTCGGGGCGAATGGTCTGCTGGTCCTGTGAGGGTGTGCGGAGGCCGGTGACCGTGGTGCGAATGGTTGGCAACTCAACCGGAATCTGCTCGACCTGTGCAGCGCCGGGTGTACCGGTGAACGCCGGATGCGTGCCTGCATCCAACAAGAGAAACCACGGACGCGACTCGCGGGTGATGACGGCCTCGATGCGCTGGCGATAAAACCAGCGCGTGGCCTGGATAGTATCTGCGACGGCGAGCGCAGTGACGTGAGTGTCGATGGAGCCACCGATTCGATGGGCGACGCAGGCCGCGACGCGGGCGAAGCGCGAACTGCCGGGCGCGAGCACGAGGGTCGGTTGTGCAGCGCGACATAGTGCTTCGCATGCGGCTGCGTCAGTGGAGTAGCGCGGTTGCGCAAATGCTTCGCCAAAGACGGCTATGAGGCGCGCTTGAGTAGAGGCGAGCGTGGAGGAGGCTGCCGTGGGATTCGCGGCGACGATCCCGATCGTGAGCGATGCGGAAAGGCTTGCCGCCAATTCTTTGCCGGCGGTTATTGCCTCAAGCGACGACTTCGCGAGTGCAGAGCCGGTTTCGTCGGTGTGGGTTAATACTAGAATCGATTCCATCATCTTTATTCGGCTCCCATCCACGTGACGAGTTCGCGAGCGATTTCGTCAGGCGTCATGTCCTTTACAACACGACTGGTGCGCTGCTGGCGCGGCAGACTGACCGCGGCGTAGTGAAGGCCGCTGGGCGCGACGGGCGCGGGTTTCGCTTTTTGCAAAGCAGGCATGATTGTGCGCATGTTGGCCATGCCGATCTGTGGGTTGTTGCGCGGCTCAGGGAGGTTGCCGGTTGCCCAGCCAAGCACGGCGGGAGTTCCAACGCACACAGACTCCTGATGTTTCCCGCCCTCGACCCGCTCGAGGACCAGGAAGGAGCCATCTTCGCGCATATCGATTTGATCGACTCCCATGAACTGGTCGGAGATTCCGAGGCGTTCGCCAATCAGTTGAAGCGTGACGCCCGCTCCGCGAGTGGCGGATTCCCATCCGCCGAAGAGAAGAAGCTTCGATGTTTCTAGTCCCGGGATTGCGAGGATTGCGTCGGCCAGAGTTGCGGCGGTGGTGTGCGCGTCGCCGAAACCGCCGATGGGGCCGTCAATCGGAACCAACTCGAAGCTGACTCTCTGGGCTACGGTCATCATGACTTGTTGCAGCTTGGCCTTGGGGCCGAGCGAGACGAGCCAGACTTTACTGCCGGGATTCCGGGCGGCAAGATTCGCTGCTTCATAGAGCGCGCTGGCTGCCCAGGGGTCGAGAACTGCTGGAAGCATCATCTCGTTTTTTAGTGCAGGGCCGCTGGGGCCGGAGACGGGTTCCAGGGTCTGCAACGGATCGGGAGCGATGCCCGCGCAGACGACGATGTGTAAGTGCATGGCTTCTAGCTCCTAAGTCCTTAGCTTCTAGCTTCTAGCTGCTAGCCACTAGCTTCTAGCTACTAGCCACTAGCTTCTGGCTACTAGCTTCTTCTTGCTGATTCCAGCGTTGAGTTTCTGAATAAATGATCTGAGCATCTTGGAGACTTCGTTTGCAATGGACTCCGCCTCCTTGATTGCTTCCGCGCGAGCAAAGCCGAGGCTATTTGCAATGAGGAGTTGGGTCTCCAATTCGTAGATTGACCCCTGTGCCATGGCAAGAAATTGGCGGAACTCAGCAGGATTGAGCCTGCCGCGTCCTTCGGCGATGTTGCTTGCAATCGACACACTCGCTCTGCGCATTTGTGAACTTAGCCCGTAGATCTCTTGTTTCGGGAAAGTTTGAGTGAGGCTGTAAATGCAAACGGTCAGTTCCATTGCCTTCTTCCAAACGATCAGATCTCGGTAATCTTGAGCCATCAATGGTCCTTAGTATTTCGCTAATACTCTCGGTATCTTTTGCACCTGAGCTAATAGCTAGAAGCTAGTAGCTAGTGGCTAAGAGCCGCCCTCAGTTTTCTGCAGAATGCAGGCCGCCGGATCCGGCGCGAAATTCTATATTTGTCAGATCGTTATCCACTTCTTTCGAGCAGTTCCACAGGCATGCTCCGCAGTGGACGCACTTTTCACGCTCGAAGTCGGGCAGTCCCTCAGGGCCGAGGGTGATTGCCTGACCGGAGCACATGGCGATGCAGGTACGGTCTTCGCAACTGATGCAGAGACCGATGTTCCTGAAGACGACATGGTCTGCGAAGCCAGGCATCGCCTGAACTTTGCCGCCCATGAGGAGCGCGTCCTGATGAGAAATGAGAAGGCGCCCATCGAATGCGATCTCGGGCCATCCGCGCAATGTCATGAGGGCGTCGTGCAGAGGGCGGCCGTCCAGAATTGCCAGCTCCGCGGCGTGTTTGCGCCTCAAATCTTCCGAGCGGGCACGGTGAATCTGCTTGTGGGTCGGCGGGATTTTGGCGTTGACCGAGATTTTTCCCCTGGAGAGACCAGCGAGGGCCATACCGATCATTCCCTGGATGACTCCGCCGTGAAAGCCGTTGCGGGCATTTTCCGCTTCGCGCGCTCCACGTTCTACCCAGCTTTCGCGCCGTTTTGCTTCGTAGGTTGCGGAAAGGAATTCCTTGGTGAAGGGCTTGCCTGCTTTCAGCAGTTCGATGACAGATTCAGCGAGCTGTGTGCCGGTGGTCCAGGCCTCGTCCACTCCCGATCCAGCGAGCATATTGGTTGAGCCGGAGCCTTCGCCGATGCGGGCATATCCGTTTCCATTGAGGAATGGCTCTCCGTGCCTGCCGGATTCATCGAGTGATTTCGCTCCCCAGGAGCGGAGGATTCCGTGCTTGAGGTGCTTCCACAATGCGGGGTGCTGGATGTAGTGCTGCAGATAACGATAGGCAGTGCGCGAAGGATCGCTCATCCACGAAGGCACGAAGATGCCTACCGAGACAAGCCGGTCGGGATGCACGTATAGAAAGCCGAAGATCTCAGGTTCAGGGAAGCCAAAGGTGTGCCACACAGTGCCGGGCTGCAGCGGTGAGGAGCAATCATCTGGCGAGGAAGGCAGCTCGATGACAAACTTCATTCCCAAAGCCCATTCCCGCTTTTCGTGGCCTTTGGGGATTCCCATTTTTTGATCGATCGCGCGCCCGATGGGGCCGAAGGGCCCATCGCCAACAACTGTCAGCTTCGCGTGCACGTCGATTCCAGGCATGTAGTCGTCAGAGGGTACTCCATCCTTGTCTACTCCCTGATCTGCAAGGCGTACGCCGACGACGGCGTGATCCGCAAAGAGAGGTTCTGCGACGGGCATTCCAGGCCAAACCTGCGCGAAACCGGAGTTCATAAGCTGCGAACCGACCCACTGGTTGAATTGGCCAACAGAGAGAATTAGTCCCCCGTTCTTATGCAGGAATGGCGGCGTCCAGGGAAGTTCGAAGGCGTGATCCTCAATCTTGAGCAGCCCGGCCGCAGCGCGAAGCACTCGATCTCCAAGTCGCAATGCGAATGAACGATGACTTGCACCGACAGGATCAAGCAAGTACATTACGCGTTCAGACTTGATTTCCGTGGACATTGGAATTTCCGCGATATTCAAGTCGGGAAAGCTGGCGCGAATTCCCCTGGCGTGCGTGACCACTCCGCTAACGCCGGAGGCGATGTCGTCTGCGCGCTCATAGCAGAGCACCTGAAGAGGGATGCCGGGCGTGACTTTGCTTTCAAAGGCGGGGTCGCCTGGATTCTCTGTCCATGCCCGCGTGAGAGTGGTCAGGAATCCGCCCATTGCGGGACCAAATCCAACGCAGGCGATGTCGACTTCCATCTTCTCTCGCGCAACTTCCGCTGGTGCCGGCTTTTCTAAAGCGTCGATGCTCATGCGGGATAGTCCAGGGCTTCCGGGATCATGACTTTGCTTACCGTTTCCGCGGCGCGATCTTTGGCGAGACGAGAGCCGCTGAGGCAACTGCAGAGTTTGTTTTGCAGGCGGAGAAATTCGCCGGCACCGGCGCAGCCTGCGCAGGGTCCTGCCTTCTCAGGATGCGTGCCATCTTTGAAAATCACATCCACCGCCAGCGCGCTGATACCGGGCATCGTGACTTCATAGTCCTCAAGCTCGCTCGCAAGGAAGCAGCATTTTTCGGCGTCCTTGTTCCACGAGGGATGCTGGTTGTATCCAAAGACCAGGTCGGCACAGATGCGGGAGACTTCTCCCGCGGCTTGAGCGGCTTGCGAGTGCGCGAGGTCGCTGAAGAACTGTACGGTGGCGGAAAGATCTTCAGAGACTGTAGCGTCGGCAGGGCCCTTTGCTTCGAGCTCCAGCACGTCA
>Ga0207706_10003045_pt1 | contig 16158 bp, 18 predicted proteins | sample KBSC53metaG_FD_184318 | JGI IMG/M metagenome (GOLD analysis project Ga0207706, IMG submission 184318) | Corn rhizosphere microbial communities from Kellogg Biological Station, Michigan, USA - KBS C5-3 metaG (SPAdes) (version 2) | ecosystem: Host-associated > Plants > Roots > Rhizosphere > Soil ... | reverse complement strand
CAGCAGGCGAAGGTCTCGATCGCGGGCTCGGGAAGCGTGAAGGCGCATTCGAGCGGAACCGCCGACGTCAGCATCATGGGCTCGGGCGACGTCGACGTTTCCGGCGGCGCCAAATGCTCGGTGAGCAAGCACGGCTCGGGCGACGTCAGCTGCTCTTAAACGCGTCTTAACCATAGGCTGGGAAGGTGCGGCGCATGCGCACCTTCCTCGTCTTTGCCGTCCTCGCCGCTATTGCCGCGCCCGCGAATTCCGCCACGCGCAACTTCGGGATCACCAGCTTCGAGAAGGTCCGCGTCGACGGCCCGTTCAAGGTCACGCTGAAGACCGGCGTCGCGCCCTTCGCGAAGGCGAGCGGCTCACAGGCAGCACTCGACCGGGTCGCGATCGAGGTGCGCGGCGACACTTTGGTCGTCCACGGCAGCCTCGATTCGTGGGGCGGCTATCCCGGCAAGGATTCGGGCCCCGTCGAGATCACGCTTGGCACCCACGACCTCAGCTCGGCCTGGGTCAATGGATCGGGCGTGCTCGCGATCGACCGCGTGAAGGGCCTGAAGTTCGGCCTGTCGGTCCAGGGCAGCGGCGCGGGCGAGATCGGGCAGGCCGACGTCGACCAGCTGAGCGTGACCGTCATGGGAAGCGCGAACGCGCGGCTCGCCGGTGAGGCCGGCAAGCTCACGGCGGTAATCCGTGGAATCTCCAGCCTCGACGCATCCGCGCTTTCGGCGAAGGACGCGACCCTGGGGGCCGACGGCTCGGCCACGATCGCGGCCGACGTCGGCAATTCGGTGACGGTCGATGCCAGCGGCCCGGCGACGGTGCGCCTCAGCGGCAGTCCCGCGTGCACTTTGCGCGTGAGCGGTTCCGCCAGCGTTTCCGGCTGCCGTTAATTCACCGAGGCCGTCGCCTCCACGCCCGACAGGAAGTTCCACAAGGCTCCGGCGAGCTCTTCGCCGGCGGCGATGGCCTCGCCACGCTGATCTTCGGGCAGGCGATCGAGGAGCCGCCGGCACACGTCGCCATGCTCGACGTCCGCGCTCTCGTGCACCCGGAAAAAGCGCAGCGTCTCCTCGTCCTCGATTCCGTAGCGCTCGATCAGGCCTTCGATCTTCGCGGCCGCAACGGCGGGGAACTGGCTTTCGTAGGCGTAGAGCGCGCCGAGACCCGACGCGTACGAATGGCGCGAAAGCCGGCGGAAAGTATCGATCAGCGCTTGGGTCTCCGCATTGAGCGCCTGCGCCCTCACGCCCGCTTCGCTCTCGCCGAGCCCGCAAGCGAACATCAGCCAGAGCGTCGCATGGTCCTGCTTGCCCGCTTCGACGCCCTCTTCCTCCGCCAGATTCTCGGCGAGCATGCGGCGTCCCTCGCGGTCCTCGCAGGCGCTGTGCGCCGCGCTCACCGCGCGCGGAAAGGCTTCGACATGATGGAAATATTGGCGGGCATAAGCGCGCAGCGTGTCGAGCGGCAGCCGCCCCTCGGTCCAGGCCTGGTAGAAGGGATGCTTCAGCATCGCCCGCTCGGCCACTTTCGCATCGATCGCCGTTGAAACCGTCATGCCTGCCTCCTGCCAATTGGGGCCTGCCGTTAGTAGGCCGCCGCGGCGTCGGCAAGCCGACTTTCGTTAGACCAAAGCGAGCGAGGCCAGGCGGCCGTAAAGCCGCGGCGGGAGGGCGCCGAGGCCGCTGCCGTCGTCGTCGGTACCCGGGGCGTCCGAATCCTCGAGATAACGCCAACCCTGGTGCGCGCGGCGCGGCTTCGGCGAGACCGCGACCAGCTCGGCCGAGCAGACGATGTCGATCCGGCCGTCCTGGCGGTCCTCGAAGCGCAGGATCTCGACGCCCGCGATCAGGCGGTGCTTGACGATCCAGTAGAGGTTGCCGCCGACAAGCTCGGACGCGCGCTTCGGGCGCATGCGCGTCGCCACGCGCACCTCGCCGCCGGCCGCGCGGTTCGCAATCCGTGTCCGCAGCGCGTCGAGGTCGCGGCAGGCGAACGCGACCTTGGTCAAATGAAGCTTCGGCACGGGTTAGCCGATGCCGCTATCCCTCATGATTCGCAATGGCTTAGCTTGCGAGACCGCTGAGTGCCGCGAGCCCCAGGAAGCTGAAAAAGCCCATTACATCGGTCGCCATGGTCACGAACACGGCGGAAGACACGGCGGGGTCGATCCGCGAGCGGTCGAGCCCCACGGGAACCAGGATTCCGGCCAGCCCGGCGATGAGATTGTTGATGAGCATCGCCGTTCCCATCACGCCGGCAAGAAGGAAGCCGTTGGGCACCGGATGGATCACGCCGAAAATCAGAGACACTCCCACAAAGGTCAGGATGCCGAGCGAAAGCCCATTCCAGAACGCGATCTTGAATTCGCGCCCGAACATCCGGAGCGTGTTCGAGGAGGTCAGCTGGTTGGTCGCGATCGCCCGCACCGCAACCGCGAGGGTCTGAGTCCCGGCATTGCCCCCCATTCCGGAGACGATCGGCATCAGGACCGCGAGCAAGGTGTAGCGCCGGATCTCGCCCTGGAAGAGGCTGACCACCACGGCCGCCATGATCGCGGTGCCGAGGTTGATGACCAGCCAGGTCAGCCGCCGCCGGACGGTCAGGTGGATCGGCTCGTTGATGTCGCCTTCGCCGGCACCCGAGAGGAGCAGCACGTCCTCTCCCGCTTCCTCCGAGATGATGTGCACGACATCATCGACGGTGATCATTCCGACGAGCCGTCCGGAATCGTCCACCACGGCTGCCGAGACGAGCGCGTATTTCTGGAACCTCAGCGCAACATCTTCCTGGTCCATGTCGACCGGAATGAGCGTCTGCTCGCGCGCCATGATCTGCGTCACGGGCGTGTCACGCCGAGTCCGCAGGATCGTCGAGAGCTTGCACGTGCCGAGCGGATGGTGATCGGGGCTGACCACGAACACTTCCCAGAAATCGGTCGGCAGATCGGCCGTGGAACGCAGGTAATCGATGACCTGCCCCACCTTCCAATGTTCCGGCACCGCGCACAGGTCGCGCTGCATCAGGCGGCCGGCCGATTCCTCCGGATAGCCCAGCGCCTCCTCGACCGCGGCGCGATCGTCGGGCTCCATTGCCCGAAGCACCGCCTGCTGTTCGTCGCGGTCGAGGTCCTCGATCAGCGCGACGGCGTCGTCGGTTTCGAGCTGCCCGGCGATGTCCGCGACCTGCTGCGGCTCGAGCTCGTCCAGCAGGTCCTCGCGGACATAATCGTTCATTTCGGCGAGCACGTCGGGGCTCACGATTCCGGCGAGCGCCTTGACCAGCCCCTCGCGCTCGTCGCGAGCGGCAAGCTCGATCAGGTCCGCGACATCGGCGGGGTGGAGCGGCTGGACGAGCTGGCGCGCGGTCTCGTCGTCACCGGCGTCCACGGCATCCAGAACACGCTCGACGAATTCGGGCCGAAGCCGGTCTTCCTCGTCGATCGCGCTCGAGTGGGCCGGGTTCGACTCGGCCAGTATCGGAGCGGGGATTTGGTCGTTGTCGGCCATTTCTCTCCCCTCGAGTGAACCCGGTGCCGTCCTCCTATGGACGCGCCCGCTCTGGCGCAACCACCCGAGCGTCCCTAAATCGCGCCGCTGACCCAAGCTTTCACGATGGAGTTTTTACTCATGGCCGACGCCGACCGCCTGCACCTTACCCTTTCGACCGGCGGCGACGTCGTCATCAAGCTCCGCCCGGACATCGCTCCGGGGCATGTCGAGCGAATCACCGATCTCGCCAACAGCGGCTTTTACGACGGAGTGGTGTTCCACCGCGTGATCCCGGGCTTCATGGCGCAGGGCGGCGATCCGACCGGGACCGGCTATCACGGCTCCGACAAGCCGAACCTGAAGGCCGAGTTCTCGGGCGAGTCGCACAAGCGCGGAGTGGCCTCGATGGCGCGCTCCCAGAACCCGGACAGCGCCAACAGCCAGTTCTTCATCGTGACCGAGGATTCGCCATTCCTCGACAACCAGTACACCGTGTGGGGCGAGGTCGAGAACGGGATGGAATATGTCGACGCGCTTCCCGCCGGAGAACCCCCGCGCGAGCCGGGCAAGATCCTCAAGGCGAAGGTGAAAGCCGGCTAGTGACCGATTCCGTCATTGCGAGCGCAGCGAAGCAATCCAGTACGGCGATTCTGGATTGCCGCGCAGCCTGCGGCTGCTCGCAATGACGAAGGTTGCCCTGATCACCGGCGCCTCGGCCGGGCTCGGGGTCGAGTTCGCGCGGCAATTGTCGAAGCGCGGCTACCGCCTCGTCCTCGCCGCCCGGCGCAAGGAGCGGTTGGAGGAACTCGCCAGGGAGCTCGGCAACGCACGCGCGGTTGCGATCGATTTGTCGAAGAAGGACGCCGCGGCCAGGCTGATGGCCGACATCGTGGCGAACGGCGAAACGGTCGACCTCCTCGTCAATAATGCCGGCTTCGGCCTGATCGGCCGCTTCGCCGAGCTCGACGCCACGCGCGAGCGGCAAATGATCGACCTCAACGTCGGCGCCCTGACGGACCTGTGCCGGGCAGCAGCCCCGGCGATGATCGAGCGCAAGTCGGGCGCGATCCTCAACGTCGCCTCGACCGCCGCCTTCCAGCCCGGTCCCAAGATGGCTGTCTATTTCGCGACCAAGGCCTTCGTCCTGTCGCTGAGCGAGGCCATTCACGAGGAGCTGAAGCCCCACGGGATCAAGGTCAGCTGCCTCTGCCCCGGCCCGACCCGCACCGAGTTCGGCGACGTTGCCGGCTTCGGCGGCAACGGCCTGTTCGATCGGGTCGCGATGAACGCGGCGGACGTGGTCGAAACCGGCCTGAAGGGGCTCGATTCGAACCGTGCGGTGGTCGTCGCCGGCTGGATGAACAAGGTGACGGCGGTCAGCACACGCTTCGCTCCGCGGTCGGTCGTTCGCAAAATCGCCGGGGCGATCAAATATTGACTGGACAAGTGAACCCATTCGCTCTTGCCGCCGTTGCCTACGGGGGAATGAGGGCGCGGATCAGGAGCAAACATGCCTGAAGCTGATACGATCGACCGCGTGAGGTCGCGCAAGGTCCAGGTGGCGAGCCTGCCCCCCGCCGACAGCGGGCGCGGCTTCGCCCGTCTCGCCGACAAATTGATGGACGAGCTCGGCCTGTCGGAAGGGGACGTCATCGAGATCGCCGGCAAGCGCACGACCGCGGCGCGCGCGATCCGCCCCTACGGCGAGGACGAGAACATCGACATCATCCGCCTGGACGGGCTCCAGCGCGCCAACGCCGGCGTGGGTTCGGGCGACTATGTCGAGGTGAAGAAGGCCCAATCGAAGCCGGCGACCAAGGTCGTCTTCGCGCCGGCGCAGGCCAACATTCGTCTCCAGGGGTCGACCGATGCGCTGAAGCGCACATTCGCCGGGCGGCCGCTGGTGGAGGGGGACACGGTCGCGACGACCGGCCATCAGCGGGTCGACGCCGAAATGACTGACAGCATCCGCCAGCTGCTGAACGCTCCGGCCTTCGCGCTGCAGGAGATCCGGCTGGTCGTCAGCTCGTCAACGCCGAAGGGCATCGTCCACATCGACGGGAACACGGCGGTCGAGCTGCTGCCCGAATATAAGCCGGTCGACGGGCAGCGCCGCGCCGACGTCACCTACGACGATCTCGGCGGGATGCGCGACACGATCGACGGCCTTCGGGAAATGGTCGAGCTCCCGCTCCGCCACCCCGAGCTGTTCCAGCGCCTTGGCGTCGATCCGCCCAAGGGCGTTCTGCTCCACGGCCCGCCCGGAACCGGCAAGACCCTGCTCGCGCGCGCGGTCGCCAACGAAAGTTCGGCGAAATTCTTCCATATCGCCGGGCCCGAGATCATGGGCTCGGCCTATGGCGAGAGCGAGCGCCGTCTGCGCGAGATTTTCGAGCAGGCCGCCCAATCCGCGCCGTCGATCATCTTCATCGACGAGATCGATTCGATCGCGCCCAAGCGCGGCCAGGTGACCGGAGAGGCCGAGAAGAGGCTGGTCGCCCAGCTTCTGACCCTTCTCGACGGAATGGAGCCGCGCCAGAACACGGTCGTCATCGCCGCCACCAATCGGCCGGAGGCGCTGGATGAAGCGCTTCGCCGCCCGGGCCGGTTCGATCGCGAGATCGTCGTCGGAGTCCCCGATGAGCCCGGCCGCCGCGAGATCCTCGGCATCCATACGCGCGGAATGCCGCTCTCGCCCGACGTCAATCTCAATGACCTGGCGCGCCGTACCTACGGCTTCGTCGGCGCCGATCTTGCGGCCCTGACCCGCGAAGCCGCGCTCGAAGCGGTCCGGCGGATCATGCCCAAGATCAATCTTTCGGAGCAGACGATCCCGACCGAAATCCTCGATGCTTTGTCGGTCGAGACGCGCGACTTCGACAATGCCCTGAAGCGCGTCCAGCCGTCGGCGATGCGTGAGGTGATGGTCGAGGCGCCGCAAATCCGCTGGGAGGATATCGGCGGGCTCGAGCAAGCGGCAGGCCGGCTGCGCGAAGGAGTCGAGCTTCCGCTCAAGCACCCCGAGGCGTTCCGCCGACTCGGCATCCGCCCGGCCAAGGGCTTCCTGCTCTACGGGCCGCCGGGCACCGGCAAGACCCTTCTCGCCAAGGCCGCGGCGCGGGAGAGCGAGGCGAACTTCATCGCGACCAAATCCTCGGACCTGCTGAGCAAATGGTATGGCGAGAGCGAGCAGCAGATCGCGCGCCTCTTCAACCGCGCCCGCCAGGTCGCCCCGACGATCATTTTCTTCGACGAGCTCGACAGCCTCGTGCCGGCGCGCGGCGGCGGTCTCGGCGAGCCGCAGGTGACCGAGCGAGTCGTCAATACGATCCTCGCCGAGATGGACGGGCTCGAGGAGCTCCAGAACGTGGTCGTGATCGGCGCGACCAACCGGCCGACCCTCATCGACCCCGCGCTTCTTCGTCCGGGCCGCTTCGACGAGCTGATCTACGTCGGCACGCCCGATGCGGCGGGCCGGCGGCGGATCCTCGCGATCCACACGCGCAACATGCCGATGGCGAAGGACGTCGATCTCGAGAAGATCGCTCAGCGCACCGACCGCTTCACCGGCGCCGACCTCGAGGACCTGGTGCGCCGCGCCGGCCTGACCGCGCTGCGGCGCGGGCTCGAAGCGGCCAAGGTGACGATGGCCGACTTCGAGGTCGCGCTCGGCGAGACGCGGGCTTCGGTCACTCCGGAGATGCTCGAGGAATATTCGCGCATCCAGGAGACTCTGAAGAGCGACGCGACGCGGCCGCTGGGCGGGATCGGCTTCGTCCTTCCGGGCATGCTTCGGCCCAAGGAAGGCGGGAAGCCCTGACGCCCTTCATCGCGCAAATGGCGCGGTTCGCGGACAGCCGTTAGCCGCAATCGTCTCTGCAACGTTTCCGAAACTTGCCAATCGGCGATGCATTTGCCAACGCTTCGCCCTTCCTCTCCCCACGGAGTATCCATGTCGACTTCACCCGCGCGGACGCTGAAAGGTTCACGCCGACTCCAGCGCCGCCGCGACCGCCGCAGCCCGAGCCCCCAATGGCAGTTCCTGCGCGGCTTCCTCAAGAACCCGGTGATGGTCGGTTCGATCATCCCGTCCAGCCGTGTGCTGATCGACAAGATGCTCGGCCGGGTCGACTGGGCGAACACGAAGCTTTTCGTCGAATATGGCCCGGGTGTGGGCACGTTCACCCGGCCCGTGCTCGAGAAGCTCGGCGAGGACGCGAAGCTTGTGACGATCGACACGAATCCCGATTTCACGCGCTACCTCAAGGAATCGATCGACGACGAGCGGCTGGTCGCGGTCAACGGCTCGGCGGCGGATGTGGAGAAGATCCTCGCCGATCAGGGCCTCGGCTCGGCCGACTACGTGCTGTCCGGCCTTCCCTTCTCGACGCTCCCCGCGGGAATCGGCGAGGATATCGCCGAAGCGACCGCGAACGTGATCCGTCCCGGCGGCGCGTTCCTCGTTTATCAGTTCAGCCCCAAGGTGCTGGACTTCATCCGCCCGCATTTCGCGCCGATCAAGCGGGGGTTCGAGTGGATCAACGTGCCGCCCGCCACCCTCTTCTGGGCATATAAGGGCGAGCAGGTCTGATTTAAGCGCGAAAGTTCAGCCGGCGGGTCACGCCGTAATCCATGACGTTGACGAGGAAGTGGGAGACCGCCCACTTCAGCCGCCGCCAGAGCGTCGCCCGGCGATGGTGCAGCTCGTGCGTGATCCAGCGGCAATCCTTCAGCTCGCGCTCGAAATAGGCGCGCATCGCCTCGGCGAACGCCGCGTCGTGGATCCTCAGCATCACCTCGAGGTTGATGTAGAAGCTCCGGTAGTCGAAGTTCGACGAGCCGATGTGGACCTTGTCATCCACGATCGCGAGCTTGGTGTGCAGCTTGGCCGGTTGGTATTCGTAAATCTCAACGTGGCGGCGGATGAGGCGGCTGTAGCTGTGCCGGGCCGCCGCGATCGTGGCGTTATTGTCGGACTTGGCCGCGTTGATGATCCGCGCCCGCCCGCGCCGCCCGACCCTTCCGATACGTCGGATCATCGCTCCGGGCGGAGCGAAATAAGCGAAGATCATGTCGAGCCGGCGCGCGGTCTTGATGTCGCGGCCGATGCTCCGCCACCAGCTGTTGCGAAGGCTAAGGGGCCCGCTGAATTTCCACTGCAGCGGCCCGCGCCACTCGCTGTACTCGCCGACCATCCGCTTCAATGAGCGCAGCTTCGACCCCGGCCGCTTCGACCAGCGGAACAGGGCATCGAAATAGCGGCCGGGGAGCGCGGCCTCGGGCCCGTCGAGCCGGAGCCACAGGTCGCGCCAGTGCTTGGCGCCGCGGTCCTCGAGATAGGTGGCGTCGATATTCGCGCCGCCGATCAGCACCGTCTCGTCATCGATCACGATCAACTTCTGGTGATTGCGCAGAAGGTAGCGCCGCCCCCAGCTCGGGTTGAAGACGCAATGCTCGCCGCCGGCCTGGCCGAGCCGCGTGAAGAAATCGGGGCTTGCGGCCGATCCGAAGCCGTCGATCAGCAGCTTCACCTTGACGCCGCGGCTTGCCGCCTCGGTCAGCGCGTCGCGAACCACATCGCCGTCCTTGTCGGGATTGAACATGTACATCAGCATCCGGATGGACTTGCTCGCTCCGGCGATCAGCTCCAGCAGCAGGTTGAAACGCTCCAGCCCGCTCTCGATCAGCTCGAGGCGGTTGCCGGCGATCTCGGCGCGGATCGGCGGGCTCTTCGCGGATTGTGCGGCCTGGTCTGCCATCCGCCCGGTTTCCTTGACTTTCGGGCAAGCCGCAAGCTATTGGCGCCGGCTTCCCTACATCCCATATTCCTTGCTGACGGAATAGTTTTGCGGAGCGATTGATGGCGCGCGTTACGGTTGAAGATTGCGTAGACAAGATCCCCAACAGGTTCGATCTGGTCCTGATGGCGGCACAGCGCGCGCGCCAGATTTCCGGCGGCGCGGACCTCACCATCGACCGCGACCGCGACAAGAACCCGGTCGTCGCGCTGCGCGAGATCGCCGAGGAGACGGTCAAGCCCAAGCATCTCGAGGAAGCGATCGTCACCAACCTGCAGAAGGTCCGGATCGACGAAGAGGACGAGACCGAGGAGCTGGCGTCGCTGAGCGAGGCCGCCGAGGCGCTTCGCCTGACCGCCGCCGCTCCGCCGCGCCCGAGCCCGTCCGGCGGGGATTACGAATAACCCACTAGAATGAACCTCGGCCGGTGGTTAGACCGGCCGCATGGTTCCCTTTTCGTTCGCAGGCGAAACGTTCGAGGCGACGTCCTCCGGCGCGCTCTTCTGGCGCGCTCGCGAGGCGCTACTGGTCGCCGATCTGCACCTCGAAAAGGCGAGCTGGTTCGCGCGGATCGGCCAGTTTCTCCCGCCCTATGATTCGCACGCGACCCTGACCGCGCTCGCGGCCGAAGTGGATCGGAGCGGCGCGCGGCGGCTCTATTGCCTCGGCGACAGCTTCCACGACGCCCTCGGCTGCGACCGGCTGCCGGCGAGCGCGCGGTCCTTGCTGACCGAGCTCACCTCGCGGCTCGACTGGACCTGGATCGTCGGCAACCACGACCCCGGCTTCGCCGACCATTGCGGCGGCCGGATCGAGGACGAGGTCGAGCTCGGCGGGATCATCCTCCGCCACGAGGCGGTCCCCGGGGAATCGCGGTGCGAGATTTCCGGCCATTTCCATCCGAAGCTGCGCGTCCACCTGAGGGGCCGGCACGTTTCGCGCCGGTGCTTCGTCAAGTCGTCAAGCAAGATCATCATGCCCGCGTTCGGAGCGCTGACCGGCGGCCTCGACGCGCATCACCCGGAGATCATGCGCTCGGTCGGCGGCGATGCGGCGGCGCTGGTGCCCGTTTCGGACCGGCTGCTGCGCTTTCCGTTGGCGGCTTAAGCCCCTCTCCCCTCGGGAGAGGGAAGGAGCAACCAAAGGTTGCGGGAGGGTGAGGATGTGCCAGGCCGGTGATGAGGAGAAAGTCGCCCTCTCCCGTTGGGAGAGGGAGAGCTAATCCGCCGCCTTCACCTCGATTGCGATTGCGCCGCTGGGGCTGACTAGGAGCCGCGCGACCGCGGGCCGGCTCTTGCCGAAGGTCGCTGCCTGCAGTTCGTTGCGCGCCGCGTGGCGGTCGAACCTGAAGCCTTGCGCCTCCGCCGCCCGCTTCAGCATGTCGAGATGCTCGTCGAGATCGGCGATCCCCTCTTCGGGGTCGAACTGCATGCTGACTTCAAGGTCGGGCGACATTCGCGCTTATGCTTCGCGGCTGGCGCGGCAATGCGCAACCCCTTGCGATTGCGCATGCCGACTGCTGTTCCTAAACCCCGGCAATGATGACGAGACATTTCCTCCTGCTCGCGGGAGCATTGGCGATGATACCGGCCGCGCTTCAGGCGCAATCGATCGACCCCAAGGTCCAGGCGCGGATCGACCGCATCCTCAAGGCCACGCCGCTGATCGACGGGCACAACGACCTGCCCGAGCAGCTGCGGGAAAATTACAAGCTGAGCGTCGAAGGGCTGGCGAGCGGCGGCGAGCAGCGCACCCCGCCGCTGATGACCGACATGGCGCGGCTTCACCAGGGCCGCGTCGGCGGACAATTCTGGTCGGTTTATATCCCCTCGGAGGTCACCGGCGACGCCGCGATCCGCGCGACCCTCGAGCAGATCGACATCGTCAAGCGGCTGGTCAAAGCCTATCCGAACGACCTCGAGCTCGCCCGCACCGCCGGCGACGTCGTGCGCATCCACAAGGCCGGCAAGGTTGCCTCGCTGATCGGGGTCGAGGGCGGCCATCAGATCGGCGGAAGCCTCGCCGCGCTGCGATCCTTCTACGACCTCGGCGCGCGCTACATGACCCTCACCCACTTCAAGAACAACGCGTTCGCCGACAGCGCGACCGACGATCCCAAGTGGCACGGCCTCAACGATTTCGGCCGCACGGTCGTGCACGAGATGAACCGCCTCGGCATGCTGGTGGACCTCAGCCACGTCTCGCCCGAGACGATGGCGGACGCGCTCGATGTGACCAAGGCGCCGGTCATCTTCTCCCACAGCGACGCGCGCGCGCTTGCCGACCATCCGCGCGACGTTCCCGACGACATCCTGACGAGGCTTCCGGCCAACGGCGGCGTGGTGATGGTCAATTTCTACGCCGGCCACTTGTCGGAACCCTACCGGCAGTGGGACGCCGAGCATTCGGCCGAGAGCGCGCGTCTCGACACGCTCTATGTCGGCCAGCCGGACATCAGGAAGGCGAAGCTCGCCGAATGGGAGCAGGCCCACCCCGCCCCGAAAATCGACGTCGGGCTGGTCGCCGACCATATCGAGCATATCGTGAAGGTCGCAGGCCACGATCACGTCGGCATCGGCGGGGACCTCGACGGCATTCCCTACGACGGCGCGCCTCCGGGGATGAACAGCGTCTCGGGCTATCCCTTGCTCTTCGCCGAGCTGATCCGCCGCGGCTGGAACGACGCGGACCTCGCGAAGCTCGCCGGCGGGAACGTGCTGCGCGCGCTTCGCCAGGCGGAAACGGTCGCCGCATCGATGAAGAACGAGCCGCCCGCCACCGCGAGGCTGGAGCCGCTGTCGCCCGACGACGTCTGGAAATGACTCCTGCCGAGCCGCCCCTGAAGGCGGCGATCATCCCGGTCACTCCGCTGCAGCAGAATTGCACCTTGCTGTGGTGCACCACGACGATGCGCGGCGCCTTCGTCGATCCTGGCGGCGATCTGCCCCGGCTGAAGGCCGCGGCCGCGCAGGCCGGAGTCACGATCGAGAAGATCCTCCTGACCCACGGCCATATCGACCATTGCGGCGGCGCGGGGATTTTCGCGGAGGAGCTCGGCGTTCCGATCGAAGGCCCGCACGAAGCCGACCGCTTCTGGATCGAGCGTCTCGCCCAGGACGGCGGCAAATACGGAATCACCGGCCGCCCGTTCGAGCCGTCGCGCTGGCTCGACGACGGCGACCAGGTGAGCGTCGGCGAGCTGACCTTCGACGTCCGTCACTGTCCTGGCCATACGCCCGGGCACGTCGTCTTCCATCATTCGGAGTCGAACTTCGCGCTCGTCGGCGACGTGCTGTTTCGCGGCTCGGTCGGCCGCTGGGATTTCCCGCGCGGCGACCAGGCGCAGCTGATCCGCTCGATCACCACCCGGCTGTGGCCGATGGGCGACCGCACGGCCTTCGTCCCCGGCCACGGCCCGATGTCGACCTTCGGCCATGAACGCGCGACCAATCCCTTCGTGGGAGACACCGCGCTCGCGCCCGTCCAATAGGATGTCGGCATCGGAACACCGGACGCCTCGGCGCACATCCGGTGCGGTAATTGACTTGAAACATGCATTCTCAAGGCTGTACGCGCGATGGGATGTCGCCTCACGCTCCGGACCGGTCGCGCGATCGCCGGATCGAGGATCCCACGAACCTGTGGATCATACACCCCGCTTCGCGCTTCCTGCTGCCGTTGTTCGTCTCGCGCGGCATCTCGGCAAATGCCGTTTCGGTGGCCGGGCTTTGCCTCGGATCTCTAGCGGCGCTTGCATATGCGAACTGGCGCGTCTGGCCGTTCCCACTGATCGGATTGCTGCTGTCGATCGCCTGGCTCGTCGCCGACGGGCTGGACGGGATGATCGCACGAACGACCGGCACGGCATCTCCGCTGGGACGGTTCCTCGACGGGCTTTGCGACCACGGCGTCTTCCTTCTCATCTATGTCGCCCTGGCAACTTCGATCGAAACCGCGGAAGCATGGACGCTGGCGATCTGTGCGGGGCTGCTCCACGCGCTTCAGTCGAATTTCTATGAAAGCGAGCGCGCCCGATTTCATCGGCGATGCCTCGGAGTTGCGGCCAGGACGCAGGCAGCCGGTAATCCCTTCGTTCGGTTCTATGACCGGGTTTCGGGACTGGTCGACGGCCTTGCCGGTGGGTTCGACGAAGTGCTCGCGCGACATCCCAGTCCGGTGCAACTTGGGGCCGCCTATGGCCTCGAAGCCGCGAAGCCGCTGCGCCTGATGAGCCTGCTCAGCGCCAACGTGCGCGTCTGTGCGATTTTCCTCGCCTGCGTGGCGCGAGACCCGGCCCTCTTTTGGTGGTTCGAAATCCTGCCTATGACGGCGATCCTGATCATTGGCCTCGTCTGGCACCGCCGTCTTGAATCCCGGCTCATCCGCAAGTTGCGCCTTGCGCCGGAATCCACTGCACACTCATCAACAACCCATACGAAGGGCGCGACGAATTAATGCCCAACATCAACATCGCAATCGTTGGCGTCGGAAACTGCGCCAGCTCCCTCGTCCAGGGACTCTCTTATTACCGGCATGGCGCCAACGACACGGTCGGCCTCATGCACTGGGATCTTGGCGGCTATCGTCCGGCCGACATCCGGATCGTCGCCGCCTGGGACGTCGATCGGCGCAAGGTCGGCAAGGACGTCGCCGAGGCGATCTTCGCCGAGCCTAACTGCACCGCCCGCTTCTGCGATGACGTGCCCGCGTCGGGCGCAGTCGTCCGCATGGGCCGCAAGCTCGACGGCGTCGCGGATCACATGGCCGATTACCCGGACGGCCGCACCTTCATCCTTGCGGACGAACCCGAACCCGATCGGGAAAACGTGGTGCAGCTGCTCAGGGAGACCGGCGTCGACGTGCTGATGAACTATCTTCCGGTGGGCAGCCAGCAAGCCACCGAATTCTACGCGGAGTGCGCGCTCGAGGCCGGAGTCGCCTTCGTCAACTGCATCCCCGTCTTCATCGCAAGCGACCCTGCCTGGGCGCAGCGCTTCCGCGACCGCGGGATCCCGATCATCGGCGACGACATCAAGGCGCAGCTCGGCGCCACGATCGTCCATCGCGTGCTCACGGACCTGTTCGCCAAGCGCGGCGTCCGCCTGGAGCGGACCTATCAGCTCAACACCGGCGGCAACACCGACTTCCTGAACATGCTCAACCGCTCGCGCCTCGCCTCCAAGAAGGAGAGCAAGACCGAGGCCGTCCAGGCGGTCGCCGAACGCCGCCTCGAAAACGAGAACATCCACGTCGGCCCATCCGATTACGTTCCGTGGCAGAACGACAACAAGCTGTGCTTCCTGCGCATGGAAGGATCGATGTTCGGCGGAGTCCCGATGAACCTCGAGCTCCGGCTTTCGGTCGAGGATTCGCCGAACAGCGCGGGCGTTGCGATCGACATGATCCGTTGCGCCAAGCTGGCGCTCGACCGCGGCCAGGCTGGCCCGATCAACGCCCCGGCGGCCTATTTCTGCAAGCACCCGCCGGAACAGATGACCGACGATCTGGCCCAGCACGCAGTCGAAGAGTTCATCCTCAACGCGTGACATGATCTCGACCGGAATCCTGCTCGCCGCCGGGGAGGGCAGCCGGCTGCGGTCTGCCGCTCCGCTCAAGCCGCTGTGCAAGGTCGCCGGGCGTTCGCTTCTCGACCACGCGCTCACCGGCTTCGCCGAGGCGGGGCTGAAGCGGGCGGTCGTCGTGCTTGGCTTTGGCGCGGATCGGATTTCGAAGCAGATTGCAGAGCGCGCCTGGCCGCTCGCGGTCGAAACGGTGATGAACGCGGATTTCCGCAGTCCGAACGGCGTCTCGGTGCTCGCCGCCGAGCCGTTGGTGGGAGCGGAAGACGCGCTGCTCGCGATGTGCGACCATCTCGTCGAGCCGGCCCTTTACCGCCTCGCCGCGCAAGCGGGCGCGTCCGGGGGCGCGCGGCTCGCCGTCGATCGGCGCATCGACAGCGACACGGTGGATATCGAAGACGTCACCCGAGTGCAGACCGCGGACGATCGCATTGTCGCCATCGGCAAAGGCCTGGTGCCCTACGATTGCTTCGATACGGGCGTATTCGCCATCGGCCCTGCCCTGTTCGGCGCCCTGCGCCGGCTCGAATCGCCATCGCTGACCGAAGGCATGCGCGCTCTCGCGGCTGAAGGAAGGGCGCTGACGGTCGACTGCGCCGGCCTCGACTGGATCGATATCGACGACCAATCGGCGCTGGAAAAGGCCGAGCGCTGGGCCGCGGCGCGGTGACTCCGAAGCGTCTGAGGGCGGAACCGTACTCCGGTCGCCAGCCGCTCCGGCGCTTGCGCTCGCGGCCACTTTCGCTATAGGAGCCGCGGTTCGCGACGATCCGGCCGCCGCCGCGGGTTATCCCGCTGAGAATGGGCGCAAGATCGTCGCAATTTTTATTGATGTCATGAGTCGAAGGTGCCGCAATGGCTGTCCCCAAGAGAAAAACCTCGCCGTCGAAGCGCAACATGCGCCGCAGCCACCATGCGCTGAAGGCCAAGAGCTTCCAGGAATGCCCGAACTGCGGCGAATTGAAGCTGCCGCACAATCTGTGCCCGGCGTGCGGCCATTACAACGGCCGCGAAATCGTCGCCGAAGAAGCTTAAGTCCGTCAGGCCCATGGATGAGGGCCCGCGCATCGCAATCGACGCAATGGGAGGCGACAGCGGCCTCTCTGTGACGATCGCGGGCGCCTCGCGCGCACTGCGCAAGGACCCGTCGCTCCGCTTCATCTTGTACGGCGATGAGCCGCGCGTTCGTGACGAGCTCGAGGCCCACAAGAATTTGGCCTTCGGCATGACCGTTGTCCATTCACCCGAAGCGATCGAGTCTAGTGAGAAGCCGAGTCAGGCGATCCGCCGCGCCCG
>Ga0207706_10003043_pt1 | contig 16167 bp, 14 predicted proteins | sample KBSC53metaG_FD_184318 | JGI IMG/M metagenome (GOLD analysis project Ga0207706, IMG submission 184318) | Corn rhizosphere microbial communities from Kellogg Biological Station, Michigan, USA - KBS C5-3 metaG (SPAdes) (version 2) | ecosystem: Host-associated > Plants > Roots > Rhizosphere > Soil ... | reverse complement strand
ACCTGCTGGACAAGCTCGACCCGACGGCGCCGTTCCCGGAGTCGGAGCTCGGCCGGCCGCGCGGGCGCACCAACTCCCCGGGGAAGGTGGCGCTGCCCGAGCACTGGATCGAAGACGTCGACAGCGATCTCGTTCCGGTGGGGGCCGAGATGGAGCACTCCGGGGGGTAGGTTCGCACGTATGTGCAGGAACATCCGGGTGCTCAGCAACTTCGAACCGCCGGCGACCGAAGACGAGATCGAGGCTGCCGCGATCCAGTACGTGCGCAAGGTGAGCGGGCAGACCCGCCCGTCGGCGAGCAATCAGGAGGCGTTCGACGAGGCCGTCCGGGCGGTCACCGAGGCGACCCGCACACTGCTCGAACACCTGGTGATCAAGGCGCCGCCGCGCGACCGCGAGGCCGAGGCCGCGAAGGCGAAGGCCCGCGCGGCGGAGCGGTACGGCGTGCGCTGACCCTCGTGGCGCGCTGGATCTGTCCGCTGTGCGAGCGGGAGTTCGACAGGGCCCGGCAGGGTCACACGTGCCTGCCGGGCAACACGGTGGCCGAGACGTTCGCCGGCGGGCGGGAGTGGCAGCGCCCGATCTGCGACGCGGTGATCGAGTACGTGGAGACGCTCGGGCCGCTGCACGTCGACGCGGTAGGCGTCGGGGTGTTCCTCAAGCACCAGCGCAAGTTCGCCGAGCTGCGCCCGATGGCCCGGGCGCTGTCGGTCTACCTGGTGCTCCCGCGCACGGTGTCGCACGATCGGATCGTGCGGCGCCCGTGGGGCTCCGCCGACCGGCTCTGGCACAGCGTGCGCCTGACGGCGGTGGCGGAGGTCGACGACCAGCTGCGGGACTGGCTGGCGGAGGCCTACCTGTCCGCCGCGTGACATACGTCGATCTTGCGGTTGTGGTGGTGCCTGAAGCGGGCCAAAGCAGGGCGAAATCCGGCACCCCAACTGCAAGATCGACGGGGGCGGGGCGGGGGCGGCGGGCGCTGCGCGTTCGTGACTGTGGGAGCGTTCCCAGAAGCGGTCGCACACCACGGCCTGTTGAACTGGTCACCGCGGCACGGTGAAGCTCTGGTGTGGATCGCGCCGGACGGGTACCAATAACTACCCCGCCCCCTCGCCGGCCCCGGAGGTAACGGTGACGAGCCCGAAGTACGTCTATGACTTTGCCGAAGGCAACCGGGACATGAAGGATCTGCTCGGCGGCAAGGGCGCGAACCTCGCCGAGATGAGCAACCTCGGGCTGCCGGTGCCGCCGGGGTTCACGATCACCACCGAGGCGTGCCGGCACTACCTCGTCAACGGCGACGTGCCGCCAGAGCTCCAGCAGGAGGTCGACGAGCACCTCCACGCCCTCGAATCGACGATGGGCAAGCGCCTCGGCGACCCGGACGACCCGCTGCTCGTGTCGGTGCGCTCGGGGGCCGCGTTCTCGATGCCCGGCATGATGGAGACGGTCCTCAATGTCGGCCTCACCGACGCGAGCGTCACCGGCCTCGCGCAGCGCACCGGCAACGAGCGCTTCGCGTGGGACTCCTACCGTCGCCTGATCCAGATGTTCGGCCGCACCGTGTGCGGCGTGCCGGGTGAGGCGTTCGAGGACGCGCTCGACGAGGTCCGGCACGCCAAGGGCGTCAAGCTGGACACCGATCTGGACACCGCCGCGCTCCGGGAACTCGTCGGCACGTTCAAGGAGATCTTCACCCGGCACGCGGGCCGCGACTTCCCGCAGGAGCCGCGCGAGCAGCTCGATCTCGCGACGCGCGCCGTGTTCGACTCATGGAACGCCGACCGCGCCGTGCTCTACCGTCGCCAGGAACGCATTCCCGCCGACGCGGGCACGGCCGTCAACGTCGTCGCGATGGTGTTCGGCAACATGGGCGACGACTCCGGCACCGGTGTCGCGTTCACCCGTGACCCGAGCACCGGCGCCCAGGGTACCTACGGCGACTATCTGCAGAACGCCCAGGGCGAAGACGTCGTGGCCGGCATCCGCAACACCGTCGCCCTGCAGGACCTGGAGCGCATCGACAAGGGCGCCTTCGACGAGCTGTGCCGCATCATGTCCACATTGGAGGACCACTACCGGGATTTGTGCGACATCGAGTTCACCGTCGAGCGGGGCAAGCTGTGGATGCTCCAGACCCGGGTCGGCAAGCGCACCGCGGCCGCGGCGTTCACCATCGTCACCCAGCTGATGGACGAGGGCGTCATCGATCTCGACGAGGCGCTGCGCCGGGTCACCGGCGCCCAGCTCGGGCAGCTGATGTTCCCAACGTTCACCGCCAACGGCGGGCTCCGGCCGGTCGCGCGCGGGGTCGCGGCGTCGCCGGGCGCCGCCGTGGGCAAGGCGGTGTTCGACTCCGACCGCGCCGCCGAACTCGGCCATGCGGGCGAGAAGGTGATCCTCGTCCGGCGCGAGACCAACCCCGACGACCTGCCCGGCATGATCGCGGCGCAGGGCGTGCTCACGAGCCGGGGCGGCAAGACGTCGCACGCTGCGGTGGTGGCCCGCGGCATGGGCAAGACGTGCGTCTGCGGCGCGGACGCGCTCGACGTGGATGTCGCGAGTAGACAGTTCACAGTGGACGGACACACCGTGAACGAGGGCGACGTCATCTCGATCGACGGCAGCACCGGCGATATCTACATCGGCGAGGTGCCGGTGGAGCCGTCGTCGGTGGTGCGCTACTTCGAGGGCGAGCTGGAGCCGGAGAGCGACCCGCTGGTGCGGGCCGTGCACACGCTCATCGAGCATGCCGACAGCAGGCGGGCACTGAAGGTGCGCACGAACGCCGACACCGGTCGGGACGCGGCGCGGGCACGGCGCTTCGGCGCGCAGGGCATCGGGCTTTGCCGCACCGAGCACATGTTCCTCGGCGAGCGCCGGCCGCTCATCGAACGGCTGATCCTCGCCCGCGACGAGGAGAGCCGGCGGGCCGCACTCAACGAGCTGCGTCCCTTGCAGCGGGCCGACTTCACCGAGATCCTGCGCGAGATGGACGGCCTGCCGGTCACCATCCGGCTCATCGACCCGCCGCTGCACGAGTTCCTGCCGGCGCTGGAGGAGCTGGCCGTGAGGGTCGCCGTCATGAAGGAGCGCGGCGAGGACCCGGGCCGCAGCGGAGAGCTGCTCATCGCCGTGCGCCGCATGAGCGAGGAGAATCCGATGCTCGGCCTGCGCGGCGTGCGGCTCGGCCTGATGCTGCCCGGCCTGTTCGACATGCAGGTTCGCGCGGTCGCCGAGGCGGCCAAGGAGATCAAGGAGGCGGGCGGCGACCCGCAGCCGGAGATCATGGTGCCGCTCGTCGGCGCGGTACAGGAGCTGGAGACCGTGAAGGCTGCCGCGCTCAAGGTCGTCGCCGAGGTCGACCCGGGCTGCGAGGTCCTGATCGGCACGATGATCGAGCTGCCCCGCGCGGCCCTGACCGCCGGCCAGATCGCGACGGCCGCCGAGTTCTTCTCGTTCGGCACCAACGACCTGACGCAGATGACCTGGGGCTTCTCCCGCGACGACGTCGAGGGCTCGTTCTTCAGCAGGTACCTGGAGCTGGGCATCTTCGGCGTCTCGCCGTTCGAGTCGATTGACAGCGAGGGCGTCGGCCGGCTGGTCCGCATCGCCGTCGAGGAGGGCCGGGGCACCCGGCCGGAGCTGAAGGTCGGTGTGTGCGGCGAGCACGGCGGCGACCCGGAGTCGGTGCACTTCTTCGCCGACGCGGGCCTGGACTACGTCTCGTGTTCGCCGTTCCGGGTGCCGGTGGCCCGGCTGGAGGCGGGCCGGGCGGCGGTCGGTGGCAGCGCGTCGTCGACGGCGTGAGCGAGGCCGCCGCCGCGCCGCGCCCGTCGCGGCGGCCCGCCCGACGAGGCGGGCGCGGAACGACCTTCGGGCGTAATGTGACTCGAATCCCTACGCCCCTGGGGAGGTCATGCATGGGTAGTCGGTGGCTCGGAATCGTGGTGGATTCCCGTGATCCGGCGCGGTTGGCGCGGTGGTGGGCGGAGGTGCTCGGCTTCCGGGTCACGTTCGAGAAGCCCGACCTCGTGGCGATCGCCGGCTCCGACGAGTCCCATCCCGGCATCGCGTTCGTTCCGGTGGCGGAGGAGAAGGCCGGCAAGAACCGGCTCCACCTCGACCTCGCGCCCGACGACCAGCCGGCCGAGATCGAGCGGCTCGTCGACATGGGTGCCCGGCACGTCGACATCGGGCAGCCGGCCGGCGCCGGGTGGATGGTGCTCGCCGACCCCGAGGGCAATGAGTTCTGCGTGCTGCCCGCGCAGCGGTCGGAGTAGGCCGCGGTGAGCACGCAAGCCGAGGAGTCGGCCGAGGAAATCCTGCGCCGGCCCGCCGCCGGCGACACCGCCGCGGAGGAGCCGCCCAGCCGCGATCCGGTGAGCTTCGCGCAGGCGTTCCGCTGGGGCGCCGCCGCGGCGCTCGGGGTGCTGGCCGTGGCCGCCGCCGCGTTCGCCGTCTACACCGTGCGGAGCATCCTGGTGCTCGTCATCATCTCGATCTTCATCGCGGTGAGCCTCGATCCGGCGGTGCGCTGGCTGGTGCGTCGGGGAATGCGGCGCAGCATCGCCGTCGGCGTGATCTTCATGATGGTGTTCGGGTTCCTCACCGCGTTCCTGGCAGCCGTGATACCGCCGCTGGTGCGCGAGGGCACGGGGCTGTTCCAGAACCTGCCGGGCTACGTGGAGCACCTGCCCGAACAGTCGAAGGTCTACCGCGACCTGGCCGAGCGGTACAACTTCACCGAGAAGCTCAGCGAGTACGCGGCGAGCATCCCGCAGGCGGTGGCCGGCGAGGCGTGGACGTTCGCCGAGCGCTTCCTCGGCGCCCTCGCGCAGGTGCTGACGGTGGTCGTCTTCACGATCTACTTCATGACGGACCTGCCGCGGCTGCGGCGTGGGCTGGTCCGCCTGTTCCCGCGCGCCCGCCGCCCGCGCGTGGCCGAGGTCGTCAACGTGCTGGTGGACAAGGTCGGCGCGTACATGATCGGGAATCTGATCATCTCGCTGATCGCGGGCGTCGCGAGCTTCGCCGTGCTGTTCGTGCTCGGCGTGCCGTACGCCCTGCCGCTGGCCGTGGCCGTCGCCATCACCGACCTGATTCCGCTGGTGGGGGCGACGATCGGCGCGGTGCTGTGCACGGCCATCACGTTCTTCACCACCGACGTGTGGCCGGAGACGGTGGTGGTGCTGCTGTTCTTCGTGCTGTACCAGCAGCTGGAGAACTACCTGCTGGTGCCGCGGGTGATGCGCAACACCGTCGACATCTCGTCGCTGGCGGTGCTGCTGTCGGCGCTCGTCGGGGCGACGGTTCTCGGCGTGATGGGTGCGCTCATGGCGATCCCGGTCGCGGCCGCGGTCAAGGTGGTGCTCACGCCGATGATCGAGAACCGCACCGAGCCGGCGCCGCCCGCCGAGGCCGCCGCGGAACCGGAACCGGAACCGGAACCGGCGAAGGATCCGCCGGTGCCGGCGCAGCCGGTCGCCAGACCGGGCTGAGACGCCGGGCGGGCGTCGATACGCTGGCGTTTGTGATCGACAGCGACGCGGAGCGTTACGTCGGGGAGCCGCCGAAGTTCGGCCGGTCCGTCCCGGGTCCGCTCGCCCAGGAGCGCAGCCCGTTCGAGCGGGACCGGGGACGGGTGCTGCACTCGGCCGGCTTCCGGCGGCTGGCCACCAAGACCCAGGTGCACAGCGCCGGCGAGGACGGCTTCCTGCGAACCCGGCTCACGCACTCGCTGGAGGTCGCGCAGATCGCCCGCGAGTTGGGGGAGCGGCTCGGCTGCGACCCGGACGTCGTCGACACCGCGGGCCTGGCGCACGACCTGGGCCACCCGCCGTTCGGCCACAACGGGGAGGACGCGCTCGATGTCGTGGCGCAGGCGTGCGGCGGGTTCGAGGGCAACGCGCAGACGCTGCGGGTGCTCACCCGGCTCGAGGCGAAGGTGTTCAGTGCCGACGGGCGTTCGGTCGGGCTGAACCTGACCCGGGCGACGCTGGACGCCACGTGCAAGTACCCGTGGTTCCGCTCGCCCGGGCGACGCAAGTACGGGGTGTACGCCGACGACGCGGAGATCTTCGAGTGGCTGCGCACGGGCGGTGCCGGCGCCGGCTCCGAGCGCCGGTGCCTCGAGGCGCAGGTGATGGACTGGTCCGACGACGTCGCCTACTCGGTGCACGACGTCGAGGACGGCATCCACGGCGGCTACGTCGACCTCGATCCGCTCCGGCACGACGAGGGCGAGCGGGCCGCGCTGTGCGCCGACGTGGCGGCCGTGTACTCCGGCGAATCGGCCGCCGATCTGGCCGGCGTGCTCGACGCGCTGCTCGCCGACGCGGTGTTCGCGCCGCTGTCCGGATACGACGGCAGCCACCGCGCGCAGGCCGCGCTCAAGCGGATGACGAGCGTGCTCACCGGCCGGTTCGTCGCCGAGACGATCGCGGCGACGCGGGAGCGCTACGGCCCGCTGCCGGCCCGCCGGTACACCGCGGACCTCGTGGTGCCGCGCCGGATCCGGGCGCAGGTGGCGCTGCTGAAGGGGATCGCGCTGCGGTACGTGATGCGCCGGCCCGAGGCGTCGCCGTCCTATGCCCGGCAGCAGGAGATGCTGCATGAGTTGGTGGCGGCGCTCGTGCGGCGCGCCCCCGACGCGCTGGACCCGGTGTTCGCGCCGCTGTGGCGGGCCGCCGCCGACGACGCGGCGAGGCTGCGGGTCGTGATCGACCAGGTGGCGTGCCTGACTGACCCGGCAGCGGTGGCGTGGCACCACCGCCTGTGCGGCCAACCGGCCCCGACAGGCTGAGCCGGAGGCCGTGCGCTTGACGAGTGAGAGCCGCCCGCCCGCCGCCCTCGCCGATCTTGCAGTTGTGGTGCCAGGATTAGCCCTGGTTCGTCCGCTTTCGGGTGGCACCACAACTGCAAGATCAACGTGATCTTGGACGCCCAAGATCACGGAAATGGCGCGGGAACAGTCGACGAAAGGGGCGGTCAGGAAGGGACGCGGCCCACCACCGTCGGGGTCAGGGCCCACGACAGGGCGTAGTCGGCCACCTCCTCCCAGCCCGGCTGGCCCACGGTGAAGTGCGACCGCCCCGGGAACTCGCGGTACGCGGTCAGCGCGCTCGACCGCCGGTAGCGGCGGGCGTTCTCCCGATTGACGGCCGGCGGGATGATCCGGTCGGCCCCGCCGGCGAGGAACAGCAGCGGTGCCCGGTTCGGGTTGGCGAAGTCGACCTTCGTGGCGGCGCCCGGACGCAGGTTCGCCAAGGCGCCCTCGAACAGCACGCCACCGGCCGCCGGCACGTGGTAGCGCTCGTACGCGGCCCGCGACTCGGCCGCCGACATCGTGTTGGTGAACGCGTAGTGGAACTGCTCCGGGGTCAGCGGCACGGCCCGGTGCCGGTTGGCCGGGTTGCGCAGCACCGGCAGGGTCGCCCGGATGGTCGACAGCGGCAGCCGCAGCACTCCCTTCACCTGCGCCGACGCGATCGCCACCCCGGCCGCGCCGAGCCCGCGTTGCAGCAGCAGCTGGACGAACAGTCCCCCGAACGAGTGGCCGATGAGCATCGGTGGCCGGTCGAGGTCGCGGACGATCCGCTCGTAGTGGTCGGCGATCGCGCCGACGGTGAGCGTGGTCAGCGGCGTCGGGTCGGCGTTGAGCGCCTCGACCTCGCCCTCCAGCCCCGGCCAGGCCGGTGCGAGCACCGTGTAACCCGCCGATGTGTACCGGGTCACCCAGTGTTCCCAGCTGTGCGGCGTCATCCACAGCCCGTGGATCAGCACGATCGTGTCGGACGTGGCTTCCGTCATGCCGGGTCCCCACTTCGTGGTGACCCGCCCTGACGGGTCCGGCTCTGCCCAATGATGCCCTCGCTGCGCTCGGCCATGCGCGTCAACCTACCGGCTGTGTCGGTGCGAGGATGTAACCCATGCCCGGCCGGATCCGCGACGAAGACATCACCCTGCTGCGCGAGCGGGTCTCGATCGTCGACGTCATCTCCGACCATGTGACGCTGAAGCCGGCCGGCGGCGGCAACCTGAAGGGCCTGTGCCCGTTCCACGACGAGAAGACGCCGTCGTTCCAGGTCAAGCCGTCGCAGGGGGTGTACTACTGCTTCGGTTGCGCATCGGGCGGCGACACGATCCGGTTCGTCATGGAGATCGACCACCTGAGCTTCGTCGAGGCGGTGGAGCGGCTCGCCATCCGCAGCGGCATCGAGCTGCGCTACCAGGAGGCCGGGCCGGCACCCGTCCGCCAGACCGGGCTGCGGCAGCGGTTGGTGGCCGCACACGCCGACGCGGCCGCCTTCTACGCCGAGCAGCTGATCACGCCGGGCGCCCGCCCCGCGCGCGAGTTCCTCGCGACCCGCGGGTTCGACCGCGCGGCCGCCGAGCGGTACGGCTGCGGCTTCGCACCGGACGGCTGGGACCACCTGACGAAGCACCTGCGCGCCAAGGGTTACACCGGCCAGGAACTGGTGACCGCGGGCCTGTCCCGGGAGGCACGCAGCGGCAGTCTGATCGACCGCTTCCGGCGTCGCCTTCTCTGGCCCCTCCGGGAGATCACCGGCGACGTCATCGGGTTCGGCGCCCGCAAGCTGTTCGAGGACGAGGACGGCCCGAAGTACCTGAACACGCCGGAGACGCCGATCTACAAGAAGTCCCACGTGCTCTACGGCATCGACCAGGCCAAGCGGGAGATCGCCAAGCAGGGCAAGGTGGTGATCGTCGAGGGCTACACCGACGTGATGGCCTGCCACCTCGCCGAGGTGCCCACGGCCGTCGCGACCTGCGGCACCGCGTTCGGGGCCGACCACATCGGCGTGCTGCGCCGGTTGCTGATGGACGTCGACGCGTACACCGGCGAGATCATCTTCACCTTCGACGGCGACGAGGCGGGCCAGAAGGCGGCCCTGCGCGCGTTCGAGGACGAGCAGAAGTTCATGGCCCAGACCTACATCGCGGTCAGCCCGGACGGCATGGACCCGTGCGAGTTGCGCCTGGCCCGCGGCGACGCGGCGGTGCGCGATCTGGTGGCGCGCCGCGAGCCGCTGATCGACTTCGCCATGCGTGCCCACGCCGCGCGGTACGACCTGGACACCGTGCCCGGCAGGATCGGCGCGGTGCGCGCGGTGGCGCCGCTCGTCGGTCGGCTCAAGGACCGCTCGCTGCGCGACCAGTACATCAACCGGATGTCCGGCATGCTCGGCGTCGACATCGAACTTGCCCGCCGTGAGGTGGGGGTCGCCGGCAATCACGGCAGCCCGAACCAGGCGCCGGCGCAGCGCCCGGCACAACAGTCCACAGTGGATGGTCCGGAGGCGGCCGTCGAGCGGGAGGCGCTCAAGCTGGCGTTGCAGGCGCCGGCGATCACCGGCCCGATGTTCGACGAGATCGGCCCGGCGGCCTACGCGAACCCGGTCCACGCCGCCGTGCGCGAGGCGATCGCGCTGGCCGGCGGCGCCGGGGGCGGCGCGGCCGGCGCCGTGTGGACGGAGAAGGTCCGCGACGCGTGCGCCGACCTCGCCGGCAAGGCGCTGGTGACGGAGCTGTCGGTGGAGCCGCTACGGATCGACCACGAGCCGGACCCGCGCTACGTCGACCAGACGCTGACCCGGTTGCAGATCCCGCCCGTCAACCGGCGGCTGCGCGAGATCAAGTCGAAGCTGCAGCGGTTGAACCCGGTCACCGCGCGGGAGGACTACCTGACCCTCGCGGGTGAACTGTTCTCGCTGGAGCAGCAGGCGCGCGCGCTGCGCGAGCGGGCGGCGGGAGGGATCTGAGGGTGGCGCTGTTCCGCCGTCGCAAACTGCCGGCCGCCAAGCGCCCGCCGCTGGCCGACGACGAGCGGGTCCTCGCCTGGGCGGGGGCCACCGGCGAGGCTGTGGTGGTCGTCACGAACCTGGGTCTGTGGCTGCCCGGGATCTCCGGTCCGACGCGGCTCGGCTGGCACGAGATCCACAAGGCGACATGGTCCGGCCGTTCCCTGAGGGTGGTGCCGGCCTGGGAGACGGCCGAACACGAGACATATGTGGAGATGGCCGACTCTGAACCGCTGACAGTGACGCTGCTGGACCCGGACAAGGTGCCCGCGCAGGTCCAGGCGCGGGTAACCAGGTCGGTGGCGTACACGAGCCGGCACGCGCTGCCGGGCGGCGGTGTCCTGGTCGTCGCGCGCCGCGTCCCCGGCCGAGACGGCCTGCGGTGGACGGTGCGTTACGACCCCGGTACACCACCGGCGCCGGAAGCCGTGGCGGCGCTTGTCGCGAGCGGGTTGGCGTCGATAACCGGCGGGCAAACTGTCGCATCCTCGGGTTAGGGTCGCCGGGTGTCCGATGCGCTGTCACCCGATCTCCGCAAGGCCGGTCCGGAGGTGACCGGGCCCATGATCTCCGCCCGCGGTCTGATCAAGCGGTTCGGCACGTTCACCGCCGTCGACGGTATCGACGTGGAGGTGCGCGCCGGTGAGGCGTTCGGATTTCTCGGCCCGAACGGCGCGGGCAAGTCGTCGACGATGCGAATGATCGGGTGCGTCTCGCCGCCGTCGGCCGGAACTCTGCGCATCCTCGGCCTGGATCCGGTGCGCGACGGGTCGGCCATCCGGGCGCGGCTGGGCGTGTGCCCGCAACAGGACTCGCTCGACCAGGAACTGACGGTGATCGAGAACCTCACCGTCTACGCCCGGTACTTCGGCATCCCGCGCCGGGTGGCCCGCGAGCGGGCCCAGGAACTGCTCGACTTCGTCCAGTTGGGCGAGCGCGCCACCGACAAGACCGATCCGCTGTCCGGCGGCATGAAGCGCCGGCTCACCATCGCCCGCGCACTGATCAACGAGCCCGACATCGTGCTGCTCGACGAGCCCACCACCGGGCTGGACCCGCAGGCCCGGCACCTGGTGTGGGAGCGGCTGTTCCGGCTCAAACAGCGCGGCGTGACCCTGGTGCTCACCACGCACTACATGGACGAGGCGGAGCAGTTGTGCGACCGGCTCGTCGTCATGGACCGGGGGAAGATCGTCGCGGAGGGCTCGCCGCGGGCGCTCATCGAGCGGTACTCGACCCGTGAGGTGGTCGAACTGCGCTTCGGGCTCGACCCGCTCGGGCCGATCGCGGAGAAGCTCGCCGGCATCGGCGAACGGGTCGAGGTGCTGCCCGACCGCATCCTCCTCTACACCTCAGACGGTGACCACGCGGGCACGGCGGTGGCCGAGCGGCACCTGCACCCGTCCAGCATGCTGGTGCGCCGCAGCACGCTCGAAGACGTCTTCCTGCACCTGACCGGCCGGACGTTGGTGGACTGATGCTGCATCCGTCGGTCGCCGTACTGGAGTACAACCTGACCGCGTACCGCCGGGTCTGGCGGGCCTCGGTGCTGAGCTCGTTCGCGCTGCCGATCCTGTTCCTGCTCGGCATGGGCGTCTCGGTGGGGTCCTATGTGGACGCTCGCGGCGCGCTGGGCACCGACTACCTCGACTACATCGCCCCGGGCGTGCTGATGTCGACGGCGCTGCAGGTGGCCGTCGGCGAGTCCACCTGGCCGGTGTTCGGCTCGTTCACGTGGACGCGCACGTTCTACGCGATGCAGGCCACGCCGCTGCGGGTGCGCGACATCCTGGCCGGCAGCCTCGGGTTCGTGCTGGTGCGCGTCGGCATCGCGTGCGCCGGCTTCCTTGTCGTCATGCTCGCGTTCGGCACCATCCACTCCGCGTGGGCGCTCACCGCGCTGCCGATCTGTGTGCTGCTCGGGCTCGCCGTCACCGCACCCTGCTTCGCGTACGCGGCCACCATCAAGAACGACGGCATGTTCGCCGTGCTGCTGCGCTTCGCCGTCATCCCGATGACGTTGTTCGCCGGGGTGTTCTTCCCCGTCGACTCGCTGCCGTGGCTGCCGCGCTGGCTGGCGTACGTGTCGCCGCTGTGGCACGGCGTCGAGCTCGGCCGGGCCGCGACGCTCGGTGTCGAGACCGCGTGGGGATGGAGCGTGCACGTGGGTTACCTCGTGGCGTGGTGCATCTTCGGGTACTGGCTGGCATTGTTCCGTTTCAACAGGAAGCTTTCGGACTGATGGTGAGCACGCTGGCGCTGCCGGTGGTTGCGCGCCGGGTCGAGAAGCACTGGGCGAACGCGTTCGCGGTGGCCAACCGCAACGCGACGGCCGCGCGCCACTTCGGGTACTGGTGGGTGCTCGTATCCGGGTTCTTCGAGCCGCTGCTGTACCTGCTGTCGATCGGCATCGGCGTCGGGGCACTGGTGGGCGACTTTCGGCTGGCCGACGGTCGCATCGTCAGCTACGCCGCGTTCGTGGCGCCGGCGATGCTCGCCGCGTCGGCGATGAACGGCGCGCTCGCCGAGAGCACGTTCAACTTTTTCGGGAAGATGAAGTACATGCGGCTCTACGACGCCGTCGTCGCCACCCCGGTGGCGCCGATCGACGTCGCGATCGGGGAGCTGCTGTGGGCGATGCTGCGCGGGGCCGTCTACTCGGCGGCGTTCCTCGCCATCATGACGTGGATGGACCTCACCACGTTCTGGTGGGCACTCGCCGCGTTCCCGGCGACGATGGCCGTCGGGTTCGCGTTCGGCGCCGTCGGCATGCTGCTCTCGACGTTCGTGCGCAGCTGGCAGGACTTCGACTACGTGATGGTGGCCCAGTTCGCGCTGTTCCTGTTCTCCGGCACGTTCGCGCCGGTGAGCTCGTTCCCCGCCGTGATGCGGATCGCCGTGGAGTTGACCCCGCTCTACCACGGCGTCGAGGTGGTGCGCTCGCTCACCACGGGCGTGCTCGGCTGGAGCATGCTGTGGCACCTGACCTACCTGGCGGTGCTCACCGTCATCGGGCTGCGGATCGCCGGCCGGCGGATGAATTCGTTGCTGTGTAAGTGATTCACCGGCGCTCAGCTTCGGCTCGCTCTGTGACGTTGTGGGCGGGCGGCGCCCGCCCCCAGCCGGCACGGGGTGTTCGGTTACGCCGCCAGTGCGGCGTAACGTCCGCCGGTGTCGATCAGGCCGTCGTGGGTGCCGGCTTCGAGGACGCGACCGTGGTCGAGCACGACGATCTCGTCGGCGTCGCGCACCGTCGACAGGCGGTGGGCGATGGTGATCGTCGTGCGGCCCCTTGCGAGGTCGGCGAACGCGCGCTGCACGGCACGTTCGGTCTCGGTGTCCAGCGCGCTGGTCGCCTCGTCGAGCACCAGGACGCGCGGGTCGCGCAGGAGCGTGCGGGCGATCGCGATCCGCTGCTTCTCGCCGCCGGAGAACCGGTGGCCGCGGGAGCCGACGACGGTGTCGTATCCGTCGGGCAGTGACGCGATCAGGTCGTGGATCTGCGCCGCGCGGGCGGCCGCCTCGATCTCCGCGTCGGTCGCTTCCGGGCGCGCGTAGCGCAAGTTCTCCCGGACCGTCGTGTGCAGCAGGTACGTCTCCTGGCTCACCACGCCGACGATCGCTGCGAGGTCCGTGAGCCGCATGTCGCGCACGTCGATGCCGTCGATGGTGATGCGCCCGCTCGTCGGGTCGTGCAGGCGGGCGATCAGGCCGGCGAGCGTGCTCTTGCCGGATCCGGTCTCGCCCACGATCGCCAGCGAGCCACCGGCCGGCACATCGAGGCTTACGCCGACGACGGCGGCCGTGTCGCTGCCGGGGTAGGTGTACGTCACGCCGTCGACGCGCAGGTGGCCGCGGATGTCGGCGGTCTTCACCGGGACCGGGTGTGCCGGCTCGTCGACCTCGACCGGCAGGTCCAGGTACTCGAAGATGCGGGCGAACAGCGCCAGGGAACTGGTGAGCGCGACGCCGACGCCGAGCAGGCTCATCAGCGGCCGGAACAGCCCGGCCTGCAGCGAGGTGAACGCGATCAGCGTCCCGATGCTCATGGTGCCGGCCGTCATCGGCAGGCCGGCGGACAGGTACAGGATCGCCGGGATCGCGGCGAAGATGACTGTCATCGACGCCATCCGCCAGCGGCCGGCGAGCTCCGAGCGCAGCTCCAGGTCGATGAGCCGCGAGGACGATGCGGTGAACCGGTCGACGAGGGCCGCACCGGCGCCCATCGTCTTGCTGAGCTGGATGCCGCTGATCGACAGCCCCTCCTCGACGATCACGTTGAGGTCGGCGAGTTCGCGCTGGCGCTCGGCGGTGATCTCCCGGCGCATGCGTGCGACGCGGCGGGTCAGGTAGATCGCCGGCGGCAGCACCACGAGCGACACCAGCGACAGCCGCCAGGACAGCGCGGCCATCGCGACGGCCGTGGCGACGGTGGTGGTGAGGTTGGCGGCGATCGACGTCGCGGTCGAGGTGACGACGCTCTGCATGCCGCCGATGTCGTTGGTGATCCGGGACTGCACCTCGCCGGTGCGGGTGCGGGTGAAGAAGCCGACGGACTGCCGGTTCAGGTGGGCGAAGACCTCGGTGCGCAGGCGGTGCATGATCCGCTGGCCGACGGTCGTGGAGATCCACGTCTGGATCACGCCGAGCGCGGACGTGGTCGCGGCCACGCCGACCATGCCGAGCACGAGCCAGACGAGCAGGGTGGTGTTGCGGTGCGGCAGCGCGACGTCGATGACCTCGCGCAGCAGGAACGGCGAGGCCATGGAGACGATCGACGACCCGACGATGATCGCGACGACCACGGACAGCGGGAACCTGTGCGGGGCGAACAGCCGGGCGATGCGGCGCAGGGACACCGTGCGGGCCTGCTCCTTCTCGGCTGCGGTGACGGATTGTGGGCCGCGTCGGCCGCGGCTGGTCTCGGTGGTTTCCAAGCGGGGTCCTCCCTCGGTGCGTAATGCTGAGGTTACCTCAACATGAGGGAAAACCAAAAGTGTTGGTACGGTATTCCCGTGTCTGTTCCCTCCGCCTCCTCCGCCGAGCCGGACGACGACGATGACCTCTCCGAGCTGTTCTGGCGCGTCGCCCGGCAGTTGCGGCACGGCGGCAAGGAGACGCTCGACCGCCTCGACGTGACCCCCGGCCAGGCCCGCGCGCTCGGCGTGCTGACCCGGCACGGCCTGATGCGCCTCTCCGAACTGTCCGAGCACCTGCGCATCGCGCCGCGGTCCACCACCGAGGTCGTCGACGGCCTGGAGGGTGCCGGCCTGGTCGAGCGGCGTCCGGACCCGCACGACAGGCGGGCGACGCTGGTCGCCGTCACGGAGCGCGGCGCGGGCGTGGCGACGGAGATCCGGGCGGCGCGGCGGGCCGCGGCCGCGACGTTCTTCGGGACGCTGGAGCCGGCCGACCGCGCCCACCTGACGCGCATCCTCCGCGCCCTGAGCTAGGTGGCTCCGCGACCCCATCCCATGATCACGTTGATCTTGCAGTTGTGGTGCCTATCAAACCGCTCCAAATCAGGCCGAATTCTGGCACCACAACTGCAAGATCAACGGTGGGTGAGACACCACTTCACCGTCGGGAACTCCGCCCGCAGCGGCGCGATCAGCGGCTCCGGCGGGCCGAACCCGGCGGGCATCCCGACCCCGGCCTCGGCCGCCAGGTGCGTCGCCATACGCGGCCGCGATCCATCCAGCCGGGCGTCAGCGTCGCGGCGAAGTCGACGAGGTCGAAGACCGCGCGGGCGCCGAGGTAATCGGCCGGTGTCGCGTCGGAGCGCAGGCCCGGTACCCGGTACGCGTTGGCGCGCAGCGCGGCGACCGCCGCCCGGAGCGCGCGCACGCCGCCACCCACCTCGTCGCGACGTCGACGGCGTGGTAGCGCACGTCGAATCCCACGAGCCGGCACGTCGATCGGGGCGCGCTCCCGTGCCGTCGCGCGCGATCCGGCGACGCGTGATGAGATCGTCGAGGGTCGGTGAACGCGACGGGAGGAGTTCATGGTGGCGACGGATTCGCTGGCGATTCTCGGGGGCCGGATCGTCCCGGTCGAGGGCGACGTCATCGAGCGGGGCACCGTTCTCATCGAGGACGGCCGGATCGCGGCGATCGGCGGCCCGGAGCTCGTGGTGCCGGCCGGCACGACGGTGGTGCCGGCCGAGGGTTCCTGGGTGCTGCCCGGTTTCATCGATGCGCACACCCACCTCGGCGTGCACGAGGAGGGCGAGGGCTGGGCCGGCGACGACGTCAACGAGATGACCGACCCGAACACCGCCCACGTGCGGGCGATCGACGCGATCAACCCGGCTGAGCAGGGCTTCCGGGACGCCGTCGCGGGC
>Ga0207706_10003041_pt1 | contig 16168 bp, 19 predicted proteins | sample KBSC53metaG_FD_184318 | JGI IMG/M metagenome (GOLD analysis project Ga0207706, IMG submission 184318) | Corn rhizosphere microbial communities from Kellogg Biological Station, Michigan, USA - KBS C5-3 metaG (SPAdes) (version 2) | ecosystem: Host-associated > Plants > Roots > Rhizosphere > Soil ... | reverse complement strand
TTTCTATTCTCCTAAATCATCAGACTTTTGTTCCATAGAATCCAGGTGCTCGCATTCTGCATACTTAAAAAGTATTTTAGGGTTGGAGGAAAGAAAGATTGACCATTTCCTTCGTATTGCATAAAAAAAGAGTATCGACTGAAGTATTGTATAGGTATCTGACAATTGCATTGATCGTGTGCACTCCGATCGGCTTGCGGCTGTATCGCTCCGCAACCAACGGACAGGTCAAACAACCCCTGCAAAGCCAATTAAGACCAATCTATCCATATAAATGTAAGGGCTGTGGCGAACCGTTAGGGTGGGTGGACTGGCACACACATGAACATGCCACGGGGCATAGCAGCGACTTTGTAAACGCTAACGTGAAGTGAGCCAACATAGAGTCAAGTCATATGGAATTCGTGCGCACAAATGAAGGATCGACCTCAGTCCGCGACATGAGTTGCTAGTTTGAGCCATCAGAAATCGAAATCATATCGAATCAGCCTTCAACGAATATCTGACAACCGATAAAAACTAATCGGTGACACCAGACGGCGGACGTTACTTCAAAGAACAGCACTATCCCAGTTTCAATCCAACCAGAATCGTCCAGTCCAAGTTCACTCTGCCATTTATTAGCAGAGATGGAGGATTATTCCGAGTAGTCAGGTGGCACAACGATGGGACAGTGTTCATCGACTTCTCGGTCCGATAAGAAATCTGTATGAACGGAGAATCAAGACATGGCGGTGTGAAGTAGAGAGCAAGAGCGGAGTCAAACTACCGCGTCCCCATTATCCACATGCAGTGCCGTCGGTTGGATGGTGTTTTCTGGGATGGGTGCGATGGCCACACAAGAACCAGCTGCGGCAGTTGCGTTGTGCGACTGGTTCTTCCATTAATGGCGTGAGTTGGTCGCGAATCGCCAGAATCTGCACGAAGTCTCGAATTTCCCGCAGCAGATCCAGAATTTCCTTCTCAGCTTTCATGGCAACCTCCGGCGTGAACAGCCTTATTTCCGCTGTCACGGAGATTAGCCGTTCTTGCAGGCGGTCGCTATTGCCTGTTCGTCGTAAGACCTTCGTCTGGTGGGCCTTCAACAGGGCCTGTGATTGCGTTGCTCCATCTCTCGTTGAAGTTGCTTGAGGTCCTGTTCATATCTGCTCTGCTGTTGACGCTCTTCCTCGTACTGTTTGATGGCAGCTCCACGATCCTGTTCCCAGAGTTGATCCGGTCGCGACGCTTGCGGGCGTGACTGGACACCTGTGCTCGAACTTCCTGCCCAGACGCTGGCGCTTAGCGAGAGACCAACTAAAAAGCCAATGATGGCATTGCGCATATATTCTCCCGATCTGTTATGGGACAAATAGCTACGAGGCTGGAGCGCGATTGCGCTGGGAGTAGGCTCAACCGCTCAGATGTATTCTTTGGGATCTGATGAACGTTTTGGAGGCAGCAGCCGAAATTCAAAGCCGAAATGCCGGTCGGATGGATCGACGGAACGCCGAAACGTACCTTCCGCACTTAGGGCATCGTCCGGCTGACTCTTTCCGTTCGGGAACAATTTGAGGCGGAGATGAGTGGACTCCTCACCGTTCGAAGATCCGCTTGCTGTCGAAGAGTCGAACTCAACATGGTTCTGAACAATAGCGAGCCCATGCGTGATGCTATCGGTAAGCATGCGACTGCCTTGATTCAGAATCTCATTGAGCGACCACGCCGAGCGGGGTTCATCCGAGGCGGCATATGCCGGAAGGACGATGAGAGCCATTGTCCCGGTCATGAGCAGAATAAGCCGATTCATGAGTTACTCTCCCTCGTAGTAACGGTCGGATCGATAACCACCGGACTGATACCATTGCAGAGCAACGGCCCCGGACAGCCAGAGAAGCACAATTCCAGAACCTATGGCAGCAACCGTCTCCAGCAAGGTGGACAAGACATATTCCATGGATTTAGTGTGCCGTTCAGCGAGGCAATATGCAATTGGGGTAACGACTTACTTTCGTCAACCTTGTGAAGAGAGGGCGGAGGGATTCGTTCTCGATTAAGTTCTCGAGGCGACACCTGACATGAATGGCGATAAAGCCCTGGTGTCTAATGGAAGCCTATGCATCGGCTTTTGCGGGATGATTCTTCGGAAGGTGGACGGTAAACGTCGTCCCCTCTTGTTCACGGCTTGTGACAGAAATGGTTCCCCCGTGAAGATCAACAAGAAACTTGACGATCGAGAGCCCTAAGCCCAATCCTTCCCGACCGGCGGCGGCCAGGGGATGCGCCTGAAAGAACGCCTCGAACAGCCGTTCGATGGCGCTCTGTGGGATTCCGCACCCGGTATCCGATACGGCCATGCTGACACGGTCGTCGTCAACTTGTTGGAGGCATAGCGACACTGTGCCGCCGCTTGGGGTGAATTTGAGGGGTTATCCAACAAATTTGTAACAACCTGGTTAAGCCGGTCACGATCGGCAAACACGGTTATCGGACCGTGTGGACACTGCAGTTGAAGGGTCACGCTCTTTCGATCCGCGATCAATTGGAGCTGATCCAGCGTTTCTTGCGCGAGGTCGTTCAGTGACATACTTGCCCGGTGTATATGCAAGGCGCCGAACAGGATACGCGAGAGGTCTAACAGGTCTGAGATCATACGCGACAAACGTTCGGCATTGGCTTTGACGCGCTCAAGATACGTATGCTGTTTGGGCTGCAGCGGGCCTGCGAGGCCATCGAGCATGTTTCCGATAAACCCGACAATAGAGGTCAGTGGCGTTTTGAGATCGTGGCTCACATGGGAGAGAAACTGATTTTTCCGTCGATCGTGTTCCAGGAGTTGCTCATTGGCGATTTCCAACTGAACCGTGCGTTCATGCACTTTGGCTTCCAATGTTAAGTTTAAGCCTTCAATCGCTTGATAGGCGTCTGCGTTATCGAGCGCAATTGCCAATTGATTGACAAAGGTGACCATAAGGGAGACATCGTCTTCCGTGAGCGGATAGGTTCGATTGCGGTCAACCGTCACCGCCCCGACAATGGTTTGTCTTACTTTCAACGGCACCGTAATAAACGAATGTGTGCCGATGCGTCTCATGAGTTCGTGAGTGACCGGATGCAGACGGTACGCGATCTCGTCTGTCTTGGGGACCAGAACAGCCTCTCCACGAAGAAACACCCGTCCTTCCAGCGAGTCGGGATCCGTCACCGGTACTTCGAGGGATCGTGCATAATCGGCCAGCGAGGAGTCCACACCGAGGAGGCGCGCGTCAGAGCACACACCTCGTTGAGCATCAAAAAATGTGATCATGGCACGGTCGTAGCGGAGTGTCTGCAGTACGATCTCCAGCGCTTGCCGTAAAAGAACATCCCGGTCGCGAAGCGTCGCGAACATTAACCCGGCCTCGTGCAGGGTGGTAAGCTGCTGTACGCGCCGCTGCAATTCAACCGCCGTGTTTTGCAGCTCCACATAGGCCTTCCGAAGTTCGTCGTGGCGGACCTCTAAGGACTGCATCTGTTCCTGTATCAGCTGTTCACCCTGCGCAATGTCTGTCTGCAGCACATGCTTGGCAAACCGCCGGACGAGGCCACGTCCCGAGTACCAGGCGGCGGGTACCTCCCACTGCACTTCCCATTCGCAATAGGGATCGCCGGCGACCAGACAGCACCGGTCGGTGACCGTGGCGTGCCGTGAGTTGTGTACCTTCTCAGGGACAATGGCGAGCCCGACTTTTAATGCCTCACACCAGAGCTTCGCGCAGGCGCGGCGATACGGCCCGAATTGCCGGAGCGCCCTCTCGGAGAGACGCATACGCAAGGTCGCCGACCGATCGGTGACGTGGAGCCCCTCCAATTCGTAAGAGTTATTCGCATAGTGTCGCGCATAGTAAGCCGCAGTTTTGTAGACCTGGCCGGCCGAAAAAGGCCGCATGAGAATTTGGATCAAGGGAGGAATTAACTTTTCACGGCCCATGTGAAACTGAAATTGCGGGTCGCCGGAGAGATCGATGCACAGTTCCACCAGATAGGCGGTGAACTCGTTTGAATAGCTCATCCAAGGATTCTTCAGCGAGTCTACGGTGACATGGCAGGCGGGGTCAGGGATCCGCTCATTTAATTGGCGTGTCAAATCTTCCACAATGGCACGCCCTGCTTCGGGTCCCGCCTTGCGGGAGGTGTTCTCTTCCAGATATTCGACATTCGAGCGGATCGAGACGCCACCCATGTCACGGATCGCTTCTCCTTGACTGTCTTTGCCGAATGGAGGGAACGCCATGAAGCGCCGTTCTAAAATCCGATGATCTGGAGAAAGTAGGCCGTACTCTATTGGAATGCTCGGACCGGCGAAGGCGTCTTGAAGCTCATCAACACCTGGAACAGAGGAAGGCTTGTTGGAGTGCTGTTCGTTTCGCATGGTGCTGGTCCTCTTACTCACCGTTCCACGCTGAGATGATCGCCATGTTGCCGAGGCATTGACCGACCGATCATTGGTCCCCTTCAAGACGAACTGATCATTTGTACCTAGATGTAGTGGTCAATAAAATAGGGAAGAACGCACATGAAATACCGTTATTGCTCACTACTGTCAACCTTTTGGCCCTAGTAAGTGAGGACGATTCGGAGATGAAAGGAAATCCTCAGTTACATAGAGGGTCGAGGGTCGGATGGAGTGCCGGCAAGACTCACATTGCTGTAGAGCTTGGGGGGAAAGGTCTGTGTAGATAAGAAAACAGAATCGCTAGGGACGGGATTTCCACTGCGTGAGAAACCAGTCCTGCGAATTAAGGGGGGCTTCTCCTTTGGAAGGGTGCAGGCGCTCGGAGGCGCCGTCTGAACGCAAACGCCGGGCTTGCATGTTGTCGCGCAACCCGACGCCAAGAATATCCGTGATGATTATTTCCTTCGCGCGGGTATGCTCAACCGGGAACAGGACTTCCACGCGACGATCGAGATTGCGTGGCATCAGGTCCGCGCTGCCGACGAAAACGTCATGTTGTCCGCCATTACGGAAGTAGTAGATGCGCGCATGTTCAAGAAATCGTCCGACCACGGAGGTGACCGTAATGGTAGGACTGACTCCGGGAATCCCCGGTCGGAGACAACAGATTCCCCTGACCTGAAGATCGATCTTTACCCCAGCCTGCGATGCTCGATACAGCGCCTGGATGCAGGCTTTATCCACCAGGGAATTCATTTTGCACGCGATATAACCGTCTCCCTCGGCGCGATGGCGTCGGACCTCGCGTTCGATTCGATCGAGCAGCTGCGGGCGCAACGTAATGGGCGCGACGAGCAGCCGGCTGTAACTGTTCTTGCGCGAGTAACCCGTCAAGGCGTTAAACAGGTCGGACGCATCGGCTCCGATCGCGGGATTGGCCGTGAAGTAACTGAGGTCCGTGTAGATCCGACTGGTCGACACATTGTAATTCCCCGTGCCGAGGTGTACGTAGCGATGGATCCCGTCTGCCTCGCGCCGCACGACCAGACACATCTTTGCATGGGTCTTGAGTCCAAGGACCCCGTACACCACATGCACTCCCACGTCTTCGAGTTTGCGCGCCCAGGCAATATTGTTTTCTTCGTCGAAGCGGGCCTTAAGCTCCACGACCACCGCAACCTGCTTGCCATTGACGCGCGCTTCCATGAGCGCCTCGATAATGGGCGACTTCGGGTTCACGCGATAAAGCGTCTGTTTGATGGCCAGCACATTGGGGTCGGAAGCGGCCTGCCGCACAAAGTCGACCACAGGCGTAAAACTGTCATAGGGGTGATAGAGCAACAGGTCGTCTTGACGAATGGCGTCGAACAGAGTCGGGTGCGACGTGACGGCGACCGGGACCGCCGGCTGGAACGGCGGGTCTTTCAATTCGGGACGATCGAGACCGACCAATTCCATCACGCTCGAGATTCCGATGGGTCCCTCGACGGTGTAGACCAAATAAGGCGCCAATTGCAGATTCCTCGTCAACGTTTCTCGGATGTCGTCCGGTGTGCTGCGAGCCAGTTCCAGTCGCACCGCCGATCCGAAGTCGCGCTGGTCGACTTGCGCCTCCACGGCCGTGATCAGGTCGGCCGCCTCGTCTTCCTCGATTTCGAGGTCCGCATCGCGCGTGACCCGAAATGGATAAGAGGCGACTATTTCAAGTCCCGGAAACAGCGCGCCCACGTGGGCGGCGACGATCTCTTCAAACCAGACGAACGATTGACCTTTGGGCGGTGGAAATTCGTTCGGTCCTGGGGAGGGCGCCTGCGCGCGCATGACGGGTATGAGACGTGGAAAGACGTCGGGCAGTTTGACGCGAGCAAAGCATTCACCTCGCTCGGGATCGCGCACCACGACGGCCAAGTTGAAACTCAGATTCGAAATATGCGGAAACGGATGAGCCGGGTCGAACGCAAGCGGAGTGAGGGTGGGAAATACTTCGCGCACAAAATATTGACGCAACTGTTCCCGTTCTGACTCGACCAGTTCGTGGTAATGGAGCAGATGGATGCCGTTCTGCGTAAGTTTCGGCAATACATCTTGACTCCAGCACCTATGGTGCCGAGCGAGTTGAGTCGTTAATTCTTGGCGGATAGCGGTAATCTGCTCTGAGGCCGTCATGCCATCGGGTGGCGCTTCGGTAGTCACGCCGAGCAATTGGCATCGTAGGCCCGATACGCGAATCATAAAAAATTCGTCGAGGTTCGTCGCAAAGATCGATAAGAATTTGACGCGTTCAAGAAGAGGGTGCCGTTGGTCCTCTGCTTCTTCCAAGACGCGGAGATTAAACTGCAGCCAACTTAACTCACGATTGATGTAGAGGCGCGGACTGGTGAGGTCGATGGGGGAGTCTACCGCCAGGACATTGTGTTCATCAGAAGCTTTTGCTCGGGTCATAATGGGTCTCGCCTCGACAGTTCGTGAGCGAGTGATTCGCCGAATGTCGGGTATAGGTCGGTCCTAAAGAATATGTATAACACACTGCGCAGTATGGACGAAGCGTGCCTGTAGGCATATTGAGTACGCGGCGCTTCTGGATAAAAACAATGATGCTCGCTGGTATAGGCATCGCTTTTGCTGCACTTCACATGGGGAGAGGACTGAATCTCGTTGAATAGACTCACTTGTGAGGAGATGGGTTGAATGCGTAAAAGATGGGGAAAGATCATCGGCATTATCGTTCTGCTCTGTTTGCTTGTAGGAGTGGCCCTGTTTTTTATCGATGAACCGCTTCGCCTCTACGCCGAACGTCAGTTCAATCGCCACGTCGTTGGATATACGCTGGCCATTGGGAGGTTACGTTTTCACCCAATCGGGTTGTCCGTCGATTTTGAAAACGCCACATTGGTTCAGAATGAGCATCCCGATCCGCCTGTCGCAAAGATTCCCTTCTGGCATGCCAGTATTCATTGGCGGGCCGTACTCCACGGACATCTTGTCAGTGATCACCGCATCGATCGTTCTGTGTTGCGCGTGACGCGGACGCAAGCCAAAGAAGAGGCGCAGGACGATCAGGCCATGCAAGACCGAGGGTGGCAAGACGCGGTGCTGGCGGTCTATCCTTTCAAGATCGATGTATTTCGGTTGAACGATGCCGACATCACGTACGTCGATAATCCGAAATCGAAACCGCTGCATCTCAGCCATCTGAATCTTCTCGCGGAAAATATTCGGAACGTCCATTCGAAAGAGCGAACCTATCCGTCCACCGTGCATCTTGACAGCAAGGTCTTCGATTCGGGCAGTCTCACCATGGATGGGGCGGCTGATTTCCTCTCCGAGCCGCACCTGGGCCTCAATATCGACATCACGCTGAAGCAAATTCATTTGGACGATGTGGTGCCCGTCACAGGCCGATATAACGTCCAGCTGCGTAAGGGAGTGATATCTGCCGCGGGACACGTGGAGTACTCTCCATTGACTAAGGAAGCGAAATTGACGGATCTTCTCATGGAGGGGGTGCGCGTTGATTATGTCCATGCCGCAGCTACGGCGAAGTCTGAAAAGAAAATGGCTGCCCAGACTGCCGAGGCGGCCAAACAATTGAACAATCACCCGGAATGGCTGCTCCGGATCGATCATGCCAAGGTGCTGAATAGTGAGTGGGGGTTCGTCAATATGGCGGTCAAACCGGATTATCGGGTGTACATGACCGACGTCAATATGGGACTGGAGAACTTCAGCAATCAGTTCTCCGAAGGCACTGCCTATCTGAAAGTGACGGGGAAATTTATGGGGTCTGGTCTGACCCAAGTGAGTGCGACCTTTCGGCCGGAGACCGATTCTCCCGATTTCGATCTTCAGGTCAGGATGGTGAAAACAAAGATGCGGTCGATGAATGATTTGTTGAGGTCGTATGGAAATTTCGATGTGGTGGATGGAGTCTTTTCATTCTTCACCGAACTGACGGTAAAAAACGGCGCCATTAAAGGCTATATGAAGCCATTGTTCAAAGATGTGGATGTGTACGATCCGGAACAGGATAAGGACAAAGGACTGCTTCAAAAACTCTATGAAGGAGTAGTCGGTGGCGCCATGACCGTATTGAGTAACGCGCCGCGAAATGAAGTCGCCACGGAAGCGGAGGTGAGCGGAGAAGTCAAAAACCCGAAGACGAGCACCTTGCAGGTGGTCATTAAACTCATTCAAAACGCCTTTTTTAAGGCTATCCTTCCTGGATTTGAGCGAGAAGCCAAACGAAGCTGAGGGAGCGGAGCAATCAGGAATTGCCGGTTATCTTTCGCGCGGCCATCAGTCCCAAGACCAACGTGACGAGGAAGATCACGAGGAAAATAAAGAACAGGATTTTCGCAATTTCAGCCGCATCAGCGGCTATCCCCCCGAAACCGAAGGCTGCCGCGATGAGGGAGATAATGAGAAATATAAACGACCATTTCAGCATAGTGTCTCCTCGGATCGCGATGTCTGTCCGCGATCGGTCAGAAGGAGCGGATCAAGGATGTCGGGTCCTTCGCAACCCAGCCTCACATCGTTCCTGCCGAACTCATAGCGACAGCAGGAAAGCGACGGCGGCTCCCGCCACTGCCGTAGCCATAAAAGCTAGCAGCCAGCTTTGATTTCCCGAATGATCCTCCAACATGTCGCCCTCTCTGTGATAGCTCTGTATGCCTATACATAGACCCCCTGATCGGGATGTTGCTATCGAAATACGTAGATGCGGGGTGTCGGGATCTTACCGGATTTCCATGTAGGATGATAGAGCGGCGTCTAATGTGCGAGAGGGGATGTCTCATATTTCATAAAGAGAGCGGCACAATCGGCATAGATGGCCACGCATCCTCCCCGGTGAAGGGCATCAGCTGAAGACCCACCGCAAAGAAGCCCCACCGTGTGAAGTCTGGCTTTTCGAGCAGCCTCAATATCATAAACGGTATCGCCTACCACGATCATTTCTGCGGGGGTCAGGGGGGTCAGTCTCCTGATGGCCGCTTCGAAAATATCGGGCGCCGGCTTTGAACGATCGGCATCGTCTGCCGACGTATCGGTATCAACGAGATCATCGATATGAGCGATCCGTTTGTATTCGCTTACTTCGTCTTCCTTGCCAGACGAGGCTAAAGCGATTCGCTGCCCGTTCTCTTTGATCTTCAAGAGGAGGTCTCGCACACGAGGGAATGGTCTCACTTCAGGCAGATATTTCCGCTTAAACAGCTCACCCCGATACTGCTCCAGATCATGCCCAATTTTCTTGAGTTCCTCTTGTGAGATAAACGCAGGCATGAGCTGATCTCCCCCCTTGCCGATTTGGGGACGCACTTTCTCGAACGGTATGCGATAGCCAAAATGCTCAAAGGCTTCGATCCAAGCTTGCGCATGCAAGTCGACCGAATCCAGCAAGGTGCCGTCAATATCGAAGATCACAGCCTTCGGTTTCACGTCACTCTCCATTTAATGATGTTAATGATGAATTTGCAGGAATCCGGTTCAAATAAGAAGGGGCTATGGTCGAGAATGTGCGGACTGAATGGCAGATGGCGCGATGCATTGCGGTACTCCGACGTCCCCGAACAGTCGAGAGAGGGCTTGCCATCGACTCATATCGTGTTTGTGTACTAACACCGTCCCACCCCGAGTAGAGCGGCGAAGTGCTTGCCATTCTTCGTACAGCGTGCACAAGCTGGGAGAGATTTTAGAGGCCTTGCTCCCAGGCGGCAGAATGGCCGTCATCACTGTCGTATTGAGAGTGGCCCGATCGCGAATGGCCGCCGGTAGTTGGCCGTCGGGAGTAGTGATGACTGTACCTTGGGGCTCGTATGGGGCGCATTCTGCATCGGCACGATTGGTGAAGGAACCATCGTCACACCGATAGATAGTCTCCGCAGCGGAAATTGGGGAGGAGATCAGCAGGCCTACGACGAGAATATGCCAGGTGATCGATTTCATGGACATCATTTCATCTCGCACGATTCAACAGATCCCTGTTTCATGAGGCCGGCTGCGAACAGGTATGGTCATTGACTCATCAGTACCCGGTTGTGAGCGCGCCTGCTGTCGGCAATATGAGAAATTGTCCGTAGACAGAAGCCCGGTGGCCCAATAAGATTTGGTGACCAACGAACTGTGATGCTATGTATGAGATGGGGAGGAATAGATGATCGAGGCGAAACTGTATTGTAACGGGGATGATTGTTTTCTGGCTTGGAGTATGCCTTGGGTATCGGAATGCTGGGGATTTGCCATCGCTCGTGATCTCACCACGGCATCGGGCCAACACCTGACCGGGTTCCTCCAGAATCAGATCGGATTCGAAGATGACCAGAACGCTCCGCACAGCCATCGTCATCAGTGCAATGGCCGTTTCAACGCTACACCTGGACCGATCATGGGGTGGGACAAGGCGATCGGGTGTCCTACACGATCTCGCCGGTCACGAAAACGGCCGCTGGACTTTCAGTGGATACAGTGGCTGCTGTCACAATCGGGCCCGTCACGGTGACATCGGAGGGCAACGGAAAGATCGCGGGTTACTTTAATCGAGGGATCCTCCTCTCGCAGTTCATGGCCAGCCGTCTGGGCGCAAAACGGACAAAGAGCGATCTCGTGAAACTGAAAACAACCCTCGAACAAGATGACAGCCATTTGCGTCGATTTCTCATGGGGCAACTCGGAGAACGACTGCTGTCACTGCTTGACCAAGCAAAAAAGGGGAAATGGCATGTGTATGGTGCGCTGTATGAGCTAGAGATGACACGCTGATTGCGCGGCTGCAGATGCTGGGGCAGAAAGCCCATCTTGTTCTGTCCAATGGCAGTGATACGAAAAAGGGGTCTGATGGGAATGCGAAGGCGGCGGCAGCCTTGGGAGGCGTCACCGATCTTCACCGGCGGATGTTGTGGTCGGAGGGGCTCGGTCACAACAAGTTTCTCGTTTTTGCCAAATCTCCGTCACAACCACTTCTCGTGTGGACCGGCAGCACAAACTGGGCCATGACTGGTCTCTGTACTCAACTCAACAACGGCATCGAAATTGAGGATGCCGGTCTGGCGACCGTGTATCTGAAGCAATGGAAGCTGCTCAGAGATGATCGACGGATCGGACGCGGCGGAAGCGACATGCATTTCGGCGACGCGCTGATGACCTCCAACGATCAGCCCAAGATAGGCGGCCGCGGATCGCTCGGGAAGTGGACGGCATGGTTTGCCCGAACAAGCGCGGCGCAGGAAATGGAGGCCGTGACCCGTCTGATCAACGGCGCGCAAAAGGCCATCTTGTTCCTGATGTTTGAACCGGGTAGCAACGGGTTACTCCAAGTCATTCAGGCTAGATTGTCACCGGCGTCCGAAACCTATCAACCGCATCTGTATGTCCATGGAGTCGTCAATACGATCAAGCCGACTCCTGGTGAAGACGTTCACGTAGAATTAGTGGCACGCGGAACCAATAACCCCTTCGACCTTCACGTCGTTGAACCCGAGGGGATTTCGGGAAGCCTAGGTCAGTGGGCGGCTGAAGTCACGCGACGCGATTTTCTTCTCGGGCAAGGCGGAGTGATTCGTCATGCCATTATCCATTCGAAGATGATCGTCATCGATCCGTTTACGAATCCCACGGTGATTACCGGATCGCATAGCTTTTCCGCATCGGCCAGCATCAAGAACGACGAAAATCTACTCATCGTTCAAGGCAATCGTGCATTTGCCGAACGCTATGCCGTCAATATCATGGCGACCTATCAGCATTATCGTTGGCGGGCGTATCTACAAGAGTGTGCCGCCTTGCACAAAACGCCGTGGCAGGGGTTGAAAAAGGCCGACACGTGGCAGAAAAAGTATGTAGCCCATGATCCAGAGTTGCCATTCTGGTTACAACATTGATCCCTGCCCGGGCTCTGCTCTGTGCTGAGGCGAAAGATCTTCGAAGAGGTGGAGCCTAGGCGGCGTGTGGCGTCCGCGGTAAAAACCGTTCGATGACTTGGCGAAGCTGTTTAGTTTTGATCGGTTTTTCCAGAAAGAGGGTGGCACCGGCGGCGATGGCCGCCTCGCGGACGGTATCTCCTCCAACTCCGGTGATCGCAATGATAGGGCAGGTCGGCTCCTTCTGGCGGAGATGGGTGAGATAATCCACCCCACCTCCAGGCATGTGCAGATCGGTCACGATCAGAGAAATGGGATTACGGCGGAGCTGCTCAAAGGCTTCGTACGGATTGCCAGCTTCCACGATTTTGGCGTCGGTATAGGTCAGCAGGTCGGCATACAGACGACGCGTATCTTCGTCGTTTTCAATGATCAAGATGGCCGGTTTCATCATATCACGCATAGTCTTTCGGCAGTCTGAAGTGGGCGTGGGCGGCAGTATAGCGACGGGCACTTACCATTGATGTCAGACGGAAGGCAGAGGAGGAAAAATAATCGCACAATACGCATAAGGCCAAGTGGCCTTGTTGCATTAGAGAATATATAGCCATCGACACCCATCCCTCCTTGAAGCAGAGGCTGATTAAGCAGAAACCCAGTTCAGACCTGCTCTTTTCTCTAGTCCATCTACGACGATCGAACACTTTTACTGTCCGCAACTGGACTTTAGTCTAATCGTCTTTGAATGGCCTTTATGTTATTACCAAGCACATGCTTCGTCTTTTTATTGCAGATGACCATGCCGTGATCCGTCACGGCATTAGGCGGGCGTTGACCGACGTTACGATCGTTGGAGAAGCCAGTTCCGCCCGGGAATTACTCCAACGCTTACCCCATCAAACGGTTGATGTGCTTTTGCTCGACCTCTCTTTGCCCGACCAACATGGCGTACAGGTCATTCCGAAAGTAAAAGCCCTCAGTCCGAACATCCGCATCATCATCTTTTCTATGTTTGCCGAACCCGATTATGCGCGATTTGCCCTGCAGGCCGGCGCGGCCGGCTATGTATTGAAGACCGCCCCAATCAAAGAATTACGCGACGCGATTCGTCAGGTCGTCGCAGGAAATCTCTACCTGAGTGCCCCTTTTGATGAACTTGACCTACATATCGGAGCTGCAAACGGTAAGCGGTTATCGCCGCGGGAAGACCAGATTCTCCAGCTGATTGCAGACGGAAAGACGATGAGAGAGATCGCCGTCATGCTAGAAGTCAGTCCTAAAACGATCGCTGCCTATCGCACGCGTTTGTTAGAAAAACTGCAATTAGCTTCAACGTCTGCGCTCATTCGCTATGCCGTTTCGTCTCGATTGAGGAAATTTCAGACTGGTCTCGCCTCATAATCACTGCAAGTAAAAACATCCGCCTTCTGAAGGTGTCTCTTCTTTGTCCGGCGCATTGTAAGAGAAAGCCTGACGGCGATATGCATATTCCTCCTCTTGGGTAACGCTTCTTAGAAGAATACAACTAGCAAGTATGTCGTCAACCTCGCGTGATGAAGAAAGGACCTGACTATGAAGACACTTTTCTTGTCGGTTGCGTTTGTCGCTGCCACTGCTATCGCTGGAGCCTCGGGGGCCTTCGCAGATGATCCGATGTCGCATAAGGAAGCGAAGCCCGATCTCAAGGAGCGGCTGATGAAGGATGCTGTCAAAGGCACCTTAATGCAAATGAACGGTGAGCATTATGTCATCAAGGATGACAACGGGAAGGAAGTGCGCGTCCATGTCGATAGCAGTACAAAACTGGATAAGGTTGTGAAGGGCGATCGCGTCAAGGCATACATTACGGAAAAAGGGCATGCCACGACCCTGCAACGATTAGAAAAGTAACTGCGGCTGAATGATGGATCTGTGGCAACCAGTTTTTGATCTCGCCTCGATCTGTTTTTACCTACAGTGAGAGCCGAGAAGGATCGCGTCTAGGCTCTCATGATCTGTCCGGGATAGTCAGACAGAATCGCCTTACCCTTCTTTCTCTCCACGACTAGTGCACGATTGGAAGTTATCAGGACTTCCTCGGGTTGTGAGTCTACCTCAGAATTGGATTGTGTAAAGAGGCATTATGAATGCTTTGTTATTGTATCAAGTGGCTCATTGGCTCTCGCAGTGGCGACTGCGATGGCTGCTACGTCTTCTTGAGGATGCGAATATTCGGCTGACAGGCTGTCGTCTATCCTCTTCATCTCACATTGGGCCGGGAACCATCTTGAAGTCCGGTGGAAAAGGCGTCATCATCGAAGGCGGCGCGTGGATAGGAAATCCGTCACTATGGGGATGGATGTGCACATAACAGCCCAGCCGGAGCGCCCGGGCGTTCTAGTGATTGAAAATGGGGTAACGCTTGGATGGGGTGTGCGAGTGTAGGGTTCTGTGATTGTTGGGCAGTATGCCGCTATTGGCGATGGGGTACATGTCACGCATTCGATACTGCCCGCAACAGTTGTGATGGAAACAACCAGGAATACGTTGAAGGTTCAGGAGACGACATTCTAATTAACTTTTCTGTTGCTATTTTTCTTCAGGACAGACACCATAACAATATTCATTGAAGGAAGGTGGGAGGGAATGCGGAAGTCTGATCTGATCGAAGCTCTGGCGCGCGAATATCCGCTCATGACTCAAGCCCAGGCGGAGCAAGCGGTGGAGGTCATGTTTGGAGGCATTTCGGAAGCACTGCGAAAGGGACAGCATGTCGAAATTCGCGGATTCGGCAGCTTCCGTCTCAGACTGCGTCGGGCAAAGACGGGTCGAAATCCAAAAACCGGGGCCGATGTGTCGATTCCCGAAAAGAAGGTGTTGCATTGGCGAATGGGCAAAGACTTTCGAGCCTTAATGAATAACGATACGCCGCCTCCGTCTTCTCCTGATCCAAATGCGGCGTAACCGCCCTTTCTCTTCGACCTCTACTCAACTCCCTCTTCTTCCTCGCCTACTGATGTCGGTCCTCACATCTTGACACCGCAATCATCCTAACTCTATTCTCCGCTGTCTATGCCCTCTCCATCTGCTAGGAACACTCTTCGCGACCATGCACCTCTGCTGATCTCCCGATCGCTGATTTCCAAATTGATGCGACTGTATGACTATCCGCATCCGCATCAAGAGGGACGCATCATTCGGGGATACGATCGGCCGCATGCGATACGTACGGCCCGGATGTGTGCCGCAGTCGCGATCCGCTTGGGCCATCCGCCTGACCGCGTCAAACAGTATCAAATCGCTTGCCTCCTTCACGACCTTGGCCGCGCCGGATTGGACCGTCGCTTGTTCGGCGCAATTTGGTCGTGGGCAAAATTGCATGGGATTCCGACTCGTCCCCGAGAATGGCGGGTGGCGCATCCGGAGACTCGGTACGGGAGGGAAACAGAAGCTTTTTGGATATTGTACGCTTCGGCCTTGCGCGATGCCGGCGTCCCTATTGATCGTTGGGCTCGAGAGCAGGTTGAGATGCGATTGGGATATGCGAGACGGTTAGCCCGGCGCCTTCGCGCGGTCCGGCCAACTTTGAAGGGCCTGGCGATACGTTGGGAATCTTGGATGGCGCTTGTAATGCTTTACTATTATTACCCCGAGAAGTTAAGCGACGCGAAACCCTGGGTTCGACAACTGGCCGAAGTGCTGGTCGCGTGTGAACAATTTGAAGCCTACAGCAATCGTCAGCGCGGCGAAGATTACTATACGCGTCGGCGGGAAAACGTGGAAGAGGCTATGAATTATCTCCAGAAACTTCGGCTGGAAGGTCTCTTAAGCGATGCAGTCGTCGACACGCTTGTGTCTCTCGCCAGCGAGGGAGCCTTCGACCGCATCGTCATGGATGCGCGCGGAACTTCTCTCA
>Ga0207706_10003039_pt1 | contig 16174 bp, 18 predicted proteins | sample KBSC53metaG_FD_184318 | JGI IMG/M metagenome (GOLD analysis project Ga0207706, IMG submission 184318) | Corn rhizosphere microbial communities from Kellogg Biological Station, Michigan, USA - KBS C5-3 metaG (SPAdes) (version 2) | ecosystem: Host-associated > Plants > Roots > Rhizosphere > Soil ... | reverse complement strand
TCAGCGATGTAGGCAGCGTGCTGTCGGCGGGAGTCATTCCGTAGAGCTCCCAGAACAATCCAATCCTGGTGTTGCGACGGAAGCTGGTGCCGCCATGCGCTCGCGCCGTAGCCTCGGCCAGATCCGATGGGAGTGACGGCGCGCCGTCGACGAATAGCAGGTCCGACACGCTGATTTTCCCCGAGTCCAGCGGAATCTCGGCGAATCCCGCGCGCCAGCGTGCAGCGGCAGCGCTGTCCTTTGCCATCAGCTCCACTCCAACGAGCTGCTCCTTCCAGATCGTTGACACACTCAACACCTGCTTCGTGGGGGATTCCGCAATCTCCATCCTCGATCCGGGGGTTGCCTCATCACCCATCGCAATCAAGGCAGCCGCAAACCTGGTTCGCCCGAAGATCGTGTCCTTGCTGACGTCGTATGCGGCGACCACGCGCGTTGAATCACCGCGGCGAAAACGCGCCACCTGAGCATCGAGATTGACGAAGCCACGCGTGTAGGTGGGAGCGTACTGCTCGCGTGGCGGGAACTGATAGATGTCGAAGACAGAGTCGGCGATCAGAGCAAGGCTGTCAGGCGGCCGCTGGGTCAGGAAGAAATGGTAGCCGGGCTCGCGTTCGTGCCCGGTAATGGAAGGTTGCGCGTCCGGATACGGGCTGGGTGAAGGCTGCTGTGTCCATTTCTCCGCCCAGCCGAAACGCAGGATCAGCTCGGCAAGATCTCCGCCCCAGCTCGAGCCGTAGGTGTTGACAGCCTTCTGCTGGAGAAGAGTGTGCAGCACGCGCGAGAAGTGCTCGGTGCGGCGCTCGTTGCCGGGCGTCATGTACAGCGGATCTGCCACCCACCAAATGCGTGCGTCTGCCGCCTCGCGCTCGCCGCACGACATCTTCTTGTAGGTGCCGCGAATATCGTCGTCGAGCAGCGGCGAAAGATTCATCCAGTGACAGCGCATCGGCGTCGGCATGCCATCGAGCGCCAGTGCGAAGGCGCTGTCGGCCGCGGCGAAATCTCCCGCCACGTGCAGCGCCAGGCCGAGCAGGGCATCGCACCACCACTTAGTCGAGCGACAGGAGCGCGCTACCGAGATCGCGCTGCTGTCGTGTCCTTCAACGAGGTAGCGGATCCGCTGTCCGGCGATCCATTCGTCTCCCGGAAGCGCGTCAGACAGTTTCTCCAGATTGCGAAGAAGCTCCGCCCGTGCCCGAACGATGTTTTTCCCCTCGCCCGGCACCACGTAATCCTCGAGTCTCGGATGCCATTCGCAGAAGCGGCCAACTATGAGGCAGTGATCGGCCTGCCCGACGTAGAAACGGGGAAGCATCGCACGGCGGCGGCGCTCGAAAGTGGCCTGGAGGTCGCGAGCTCGCTTGGACACTTCTTCCGAATCGACGCGGAACTGTGCGGTGTTCGACGCCGTTTCGTAGATCTGCTGCGAGGACGCCGAGGGCACGCCGAAGGCAAGCCCAATCCAGAGCGTCAGCGGCACATGAAATCTGATCGACAACCGCCCTACTCCCATGAGCAAATACTTACTTCCGGGACCGCAGGGCCGCCACTGCTACGTGGCGGCCTCTTAATTAGACAGCGTCTAGCCCCGCGGAGGTTCCACGTGAGCCCCCGACCAACCGAAATCGACCTGCTTACGCGTGAGAAGGAGACGCCACAGAAAAAGGAGATACAGGATCAGTCCGATCGGAATCCTGAGCTGGCCCTCGTAGAACTCGAAGATCCAGCGCATGACATCGAACAGAGTGGAGTAGATCGTCAGCCAGAATGCCGGCTCCAGGAACGCTCGCCGGCGCATGATGATCGCAATGCACACTATGGCCAGCGCGATTGCGACAATCTGCTCGATCCACCAAAGTCGCGTCTGGGCGCGAAGCGCCTCGCGCATCGGTGTTCGTCCAAGGGCGTCGACCCACCCGCCGATGGTAAGCAACGTGATCAGTGCGGCAACAACACTTCGAAAAATGTCTTTGGGGAGAAGGGCGGGACGCTCTAAAATTGTCGGCGCGGTCATGGTATTCACGGGTTCGGTCACCCGTCAGCAATCAAGTTCCGTGCGCGAACGCCGCTCGTGTGTCGAGCTTCAAACGTTCTTCCATGGAGTGAGCCGCGGAATCCAGCGGGGAACGGCGCTCTTGTAACTGCGATAGTCGTCGCCAAATCTGCTCATCAGACCGGGCTCTTCGATCGCAAGGAAATAGATGTGATTGAAGGCGAAGAAGATTGCCGCCCAGATCGCGAGCACTCGCGAGCCGTGGAACACGGCCTCGCCGAGCAGCATCGTCAATACGCCGCTTATCATCGGGTTCCGGAGATACTGGTACGGGCCTATGGCAACGAGTCGGCTCGTCGGGTCCCAGGGCGCCAACGTGCCTCTGCCGATCCGCGCGAACAGCCAGACACACCACGCGAACAGTGAGAATCCAATCAATACGACAATCTCACCAGCCACATGTCCGATTGTCGTGGAGATTCCCGATGGCCAACGAGTATCGGAATACGCCAAACCGCGCAGGAGCCACCTCGGCACCAGAACGACCATCACGAATGGCAGGAGCGCGATGGCGAGCAGGTGGCGCATGACCATGAGGACGCTCATCTCGAGAATTCGCGCCGGTCGTCAGTGAGTCGTCGAGCTACATCTTTGACGGAGCAGGCCGGCGATCGCGCCCGAAGGGGTCGCCAAGGAGCGCCTCTGTGTGCAGCGCACACACCCAATTACCCTCTCGGCGAACCCACGTCGAGGAATCTGACGCCTCGAGCGTGATGCTTTTTCCTTCCACCGTCAGCACTTCTTTCACTTTGTAGGCGAGTATCGCGGTGTCCTCGTTGAGTACGCGGACCTGCACTTCGTTGAGCTCGAACGAGTGCAGAGTCCAGCCGCCCGCCTGCAGCATGTTGGCGAATGCCTGATGATTGATGCGCGCGACGCCCTGCGCGCCGGTGACGATGCAGGGATCGTCGGTCAGTCGCATGGCGGCCTGGACATCTCTGTCCATGATGGCCTTCCAGTATTCTTTCTCGAGGCTGAGCAGCTGTGCTTCGATGGGTCCTTCGGGCATGCAATCCTCTCTGTGACTGGAAGATTGGCGCAGAACCGGCGCGTCATCAAGCGCGACTTTCAGAATAGAAGCAGGCCGCGCTTCACTCCGGTCGCCACGGCTTCTGCCCTCGTGGCGACGCCGAGCTTGTCGAAGAGAAGCTCGAGATGGGTTTTCACGGTGTTCGTCGAGATGCCGAGCCGGGCCGCGATCTGCTTATTGACGAGTCCATCCGCCAGCAGCGCAAGTATCTCGCGCTCACGCTTTGACAGAACAGCATCGCTGTTACCGACAGAAGCAATGTCGGAGGTCTGAGACTGCCTCGAGGTCCTCGCTACCAGTATCACATCGGCGGACGGCGGAAGCTCGCTGCTCGATGCGGATACGCCAACGATCTCGAAATCAGGATTCGTTCTCAGCGCCGCGGCCAGGGACGCGCGCAACTTCTCGGTCGGAGCGACGATCGCGATGCGCGTCATCGCGAGCCGCTGTTATGCTGCGCGCTGAGCGAGCGCCCGCTCGACGAACCGCTGGACGAGCGATGCGGGCACTGCCACGCCGAGCCCGTTGACGACCATGCTGTTGATCCCCACCAAACGTCCCTCGGCGTCAACGAGAGGTCCGCCGGAATTGCCGGGGGCCAGACGCACGTCGGCGACGACCCACCGCGCCGATTTCGATCTGTCCCGCGTGACGGCGTGCAGGACTCCCATCGCCAGCGAGTCGCGAATTCCAAGGGGATGCCCGTGCGCGAACAACAGCTCTCCGGTGCGTAACGTCTCGGGATCGCGTAGCTCCAGCAGCGGACCGGTGACGGCGGGCGCAGCGATGAGTGCGAGATCATGATGAGGATGGTACGCGAGTGCGCGCGCATCGCGCCACTTGCCACCGGCATCGACGTGGAGATCGGCCCCGCGCCGGATACAGTGTGCATTCGTGACGATCAGTCCCGCGCCTCCCCAAATAATGCCAGTGCCACTGCCGGCGTCTCCGCTCCTCACCTCCACAACCGTTTCGCGCAGCAGCTCGGCCAACCCGTTGAGGCTTGACGATGCCGCGCGCGCGGATCCGAGCATTGAGAAATTCATTCGCGTTCCCCCTCCCCCCGATCCGACGGAGTGACCGGGACGGTTTTGATCGTTCCGGCCCGCAACAACTTGAGTTTGATCGAGCCGCCCCGCGTAACGCTGGAAAGCGCGTCCAGCAAGGCGTCAGGTCCCGAGATCGGGCTGCCGTCGGCTTCGAGCAAGACATCGCCGAGCATTATTCCCGCAGTCTCCGCCGGCGATCGGTCGGCGATGGAGACGATGAGAAGTCCCGCGTCATCAGGCAGGCCGTGCTGCTTCACCAGCGCCACTGAGAGGCTCACCTGCTGCACGGCGACGCCGATGAATGGCCGACGAACGTGGCCACGGTCCAGAAGCTCGTCGACGACTTTGTCGACCGCAGCGGCGGGGAGGGCGAGAGGAGTCCCTCGGGCGAGCGCCGAGTTGTTGAGGCCTAGCACTGCGCCCGAGGCGTCGATGAGCGGTCCGCCTGAAAATCCGTCGTAGACGGCAAGATCCAGCCGCAGCACTCGATCGATACGCGCGCCCTGCCATGTGCGCCAGCCTTCGCCAACCGCGCTGACGATGCCAAAGCTCGCCGACACGTCGCGACCTGGACGGCCGACGGCGAGAACCAGCGACCCGACGCGCAGCGAGCTCGAGTCGGCGCGCGGTGCGACGTAGGATCCGGCGTCGATGCGCATGGCGACGATGTCTGTCGCCGAGTCGCGGCCGGCGACCGTTGCCGTCGCGGATTCGCCGCCGGGCAAAGTGACCGGTATCTCATTCTCCCGACGCACGGTATGGCTGGCGCTCACGACGACGCCATCGCGCCAGACAATACCGCTGGAAGGGATCCGCCGCCGCGCGTGAATGGAGACGACGAAGCGTGAGGCTGATTCTACCGCGGCCGCGAGCTGCGACGACAGCTCGGAGAGTGCGCTGGAGTTTCCTGTTTTCTGTGCCGACATGCGAGCCCTTGAGATGTCACTGCCGGACATTCGCCGGCGGACCATCGCCTCGGTATCGGACGAATGGGTGAGCGCGTCGCTTAGCCGGTGAGCGTGTGGACGCGAGCGTTCAGGCCGCACATACTAGGGAGAGTCAACGCACGGTCAGGAGACAGTATGAGCATTGCGGAAACGATCCTTCCCGAGTTCGATCAGGAGATGTCGACAACACGCAAGGTGATCGAGCGGGTACCGACCGAGAAGGGTCAGTTCAAGCCACATCCGAAATCGTTCTCGCTCGGGCATCTGACACAGCTCGTATCGGGAATGCCTGGCTGGATCACGAACGCCGTCACGGAGACCTCCCTCAACCTTGCTGAATACAAGGGTTACTCGTACGAGAAGACGGACGATCTGCTTCAGCAATTCGACAAGCACGTCAGTGAGGCGCGAAAGGCGCTGGCGTCGGCGAAGGATTCAGATTTTGCCGTGAACTGGTCGCTGAAGCGTGGCGACCAGGTGTTCTTCACCGCACCGCGCGGAGTGATCGTCCGACAGACGATCAACCACCTCGTGCACCACCGTGGCCAGCTGACGGTCTATCTCAGACTCATCGACGTTCCCGTCCCGTCCATCTACGGTCCGACGGCAGACGAGCCGATGCCTGGCCTTTCGCCGGCCAAGAAGTAACTAGGCGGGAGCTAATTCCTTGAGCGCGTTCTCGACCGCTTCGACGTGGCCGGGAACGCGCACCTTCGGAAAAATCCTGGCGACGCGGCCGTCACGATCGATCACCACTGTCGTCCGCTCTATCCCCATGTACTTGCGGCCGTAGAGGGTTTTCTCCTTCCACACGCCGAATTCCTCCGCGAGTGCGTGCTGCTCGTCAGCGAGAAGCCTGAAGGGAAGGTTGAATTTCTTTTTGAACTTGCGATGCGACTCGACGCTGTCGGGACTGACTCCTATTACATCCGCGTCACCTTTTCCGAAGCGCGGAAATGCATCGCGAAAGTCACATGCTTCTGTCGTGCAACCCGGAGTGTCGTCCTTGGGATAGAAGTAGAGGATCGTGTTTTTGCCGCGCAGCGATGCCTCCGTGACCGTTGTACCATCGTCGGCGGGCAGCGAGAAATGCGGGACTTTATCACCTTCTTTGATCACGTCGTGCTCCGGGCAGTTGGCTGGAAAGCGTAACCTACACCAGCCGTGTATTCGATTAAAAGTAGGCTCGATCTGTTAGGGGAATATCTGCAATTCCTTTCAGACAGTTTCGTTTTCATTTCATAGCCGCCCGCGCTTCTTCAGGGCCGAATCACTCGCTCCCTGCCGGCATTGTCGACAATTCGGACAAGATTCGCGCTGTCGTGGGCGAATATCTGCACGCCGCGATCAGACCCGTTGGTCAGGCCGATAGCGCCGCCATCGCTTCCGACACCGATCTTGACAGCCGGACCAATCTTCGGATCGATCAGTCGCAGCAGCACCGTTTCCGGATAACGCTTCGAGTCGACGACTGTCGGCGGCAACACGCTGATCGTGGCGCGCGGCCGGCCCTGGCTATCGACGATCTCCAGCGCACGTCCGCGCAGCACCGGGACGACGCTCTGCTTCGCAAACGCCGGACTGGTGCGCTCGAGCAATAGTCCCGTCAGCAGGATCAGGTTCACGCAGGTAAGCCCGAGCAGAATTCGTGAGTTGGTCATACGTCCTCCGAGGTCTTTTGAGTTGGATGCCGCATACCACCTCTTTGGCCAGTGCCTCTTACTTCCTCTCCAGCAACTGGTACTTTAGCCCAACGCCCAGACTCGGCCGAGCCTGCGCCACGACGAGGCGCATAACCTGTTTGGAGGGTGCGACAGACAGAATTACCGGAGGTTGCCATGTTCAGAAGACAAGCAGCGATGGGCGCCATCATCGTTCTCGCCGGATGCACGGCCGACAAGCCGACACCGACAGGACTCGAAATCCGTACACCGCTTTTCGCCCGCGGACAAATGGATTTCAATCTGGGAACGCACATGACCGGCAGCGAGGAAGTATTTACACCCACCCCACCCAGCACCGCGACTCCTGCTGATTCAAAAGGACAGGGTGAGGCGATTTTCAGAGTCAGCGACGACGGGAAGTCGGTCGATTTCAGATTGATTGCATCTAACATCGACAACGTCATCATGTCGCACATCCACTGCGGTCGGCCCGGCGCGAATGGACCGATTCGCATGTGGCTCTATCCAGTCATCGGACCCAGCGGCGCTCCGGGGCCAAATGGAAGTGGACCACATGACGGAGTTCTCGCATCAGGCACATTCAGCCCAGTCGGCGTCGTATGTCCGGCTAGCGCAGTGGGGACGGACATGCCGCTCCTCGACGCCATGCGCGCGGGCCTGACTTACGTCAACGTCCATACCAACGATGGCGTCGACGGAACGAACACCGGACCCGGTGATTTTCCGGGCGGAGAGATCCGTGGTCAACTCGACCACGGCCGGTAGCTGACGTAATGCTTGCGGCGGCGCACACGCGCCGCCGCAAGTCAGCTACTTCCTTGCGCGCCCCGGGTGCGCAATTCGTCCGCAATCGCCGGCCGCTCGCAATACACAGCCCAGTCGAGCGCGTTGCCCTGATAGATCCGGTCCTTGATGTCCGTACGAGCGCCGCGATCGAGCAGTAGCTGTACTACCCGTGGTCGATCAGATGCGATCGCCTGATGCAGCGGCGTGGAGTGATCGTGAAACCCAGTCGGGTTGTATCGATTGGGATCCTCTCCCGCGTCGAGCAGCGCCCCGACGATCTCCGCGTGCCCATGTTGTGATGCCAGAGCGAGCGCCTCATGTCTGCTCCGGCTGTCTGCAGTCGGTAGGAACCTTACCGCGTCCTCCAGTCGGCCCAACCCGGCTGCCGTCGGAAGGTCGTCGACCGGTGCGCCGCGCCGAGCCAGACGCTCCGCCGTCGCGGTGTAACCGAACGCAAGAGCGGTCTTGAGGTCCGATTTCCACTCGGAGCCGGGACCAACATGACCGGCTCCATAATCGAGCAGCAGCTCCGCGAGCTCCGCCTGAACCCCGGCGTGCGCCGGGTGCGCGCTCGACACTAGCATGCTCATCGTCGTGCAAAGATTGTCGTACATCACCGCCACTGCGTCAGGGTCAGCGCCGGCGTCGAGCAGCAACCTGGCAACTTCAACGGCGTTGGAAGGTGTCTTCTGCCTCATGCCCTCCACGCCGTTGGCGGCTATGTAATGCAGCAGCGTAGCGCGGTGCCTGCGCTCCGATCTGGCGCGAATCAGTTCGGGATCGTCGCGCAACATGGAGTGAAGCGTGCCTACGTCGCCCGAGACGACAGCTTCAACTGCCTGCTCGAACTTTCTGACCGGCCCGTCCTCCGAAACCTTGGTGGCGAACCGTCCCAGATCGTGCCATGTGTAGAAAGAATACTCCTGCGCCACGACGAGCCGCGCATCATCGATGTCGAGCGATTCAGGTCTTACGTCGGTGACCGTCTTCCCGCGGTAGTGCGGGTGCAACCACTTGAAGTTCCAGAGCGCCGGATTTTCCCGCGCCTGTAGCCCATCGAACAGAGCGCGGGCATCTCGCTCGTAATCCTCGATCGTCGCTGTGAACGGAAGTTGGTGCTTGACGACCATCGTACCTCCTGCCTTGCTGCCTGCTCCTACTTGATGACGATGTACTGCTCCAGTCGAGCGACCTCGGCCTTGTCGACGTACTTGCCGATCTCACGCCGAAACTGCTCGATCGAAGTATACGGCCGGTATTCCTTGAACTCCCGCAACATGCGCGGCCCCATGCCCGGGATGGCAAGAATCTGGGCGTCGGTCGCGGTGTTGATGTTGATCGGTACGATCGCTCCGGTCGTGCTGGCCGTGGTACTGGTAGCCGGAGGCGGAGGCGTCATCGTCGTCGACGTAGATGATGCCATCCCGGTGTCGGCCGTGACTCCGGAGGTGTCGGCCTGAGTCTCTGTCTTGGCCGTGCACGCGACGACGGCGATTATGGTCGAGCAAATCAGCGATCTGCGCGCGAAGGTGAAACCGATCATGAAAGTCTCCGTGGTTGTATGGCGCACGAAGGCGCCAATGTGAAAAGGATTCCGACGCCGCTCATTTAGTCTACGCTTTCCTGCCTGAGAGCGGCGCCGTCCGCGAGCGCGGGATGCCGGTAGCTGTACAGCAGGCCGAGCAGTCCGAGTTGTGACAGCGCGCCGGGTGCCAGCGCGGGCGTTGCGCCGCGTAACGATTTCCAGAGCAGCTTCAAACCGCCAAGGGACGGATCACGCTCGGTGGCGAACTCCACATTTCCGCGATAGTGGAGAATGACGCCAAGCAGTCCGATGACCAGGAAGAGGAGCATGACTGCCTGAAATGCCCGCAACGTCGCGCGTGTCGCTCGGAAATAAACGAGCACCGTGACCAGCAATCCAATCATCAGCGTCACGTGCGGAATCCACTGTGAGAAAGACTCTGCATGCCTGAGCAGGGCGAGCTCTATCTGGAGTCCGACGATCCCGATGAAAACGAGCGCCAACAGCAGCTGACGGATTGATAGGTTCACGGGCCAGTGCGATTTGCACGGTCCGAGCCAACCCCCTTGCTCAGGCTTCCTGAAAGTCTGTTTCCGGGCTTAGACGGTCAGCCCCGATTCGCCGCTATGGTCCTGTTGGGAGGCTGAGCTGGAGACGCTAAACCGCTCCCAACCGGTCGCATAATGAATCCCCAGATAGAGGAGTGTGCCGATAACGAGAAAGAAAATCGCAATAAGCACCAGTCCGCTCGTGGTGTTGCGATTGCGTTCGGCAAGGGCGGCCACAACGCCGAGCAGCACGACACCTCCGGCGACGACACCGCCAGCGGCACGAGCCCAGGTGCTTTTTCGCGCGAGTCCAATTGCGGCAAACAAACTGGCGATGCACACCAGACTCGTGAAGTCATAAACGCCCTTACCCGACTGATCCGGGCTCATGAACGAGCCAAAGCAAGCCGTCGGCGTCCCTAAGATCGCGAGACAGAAAAGCAGTGTGCTGAGTAGGCCTCTTACTATCGATCGCAACCCCGCATCAGTATCAGCCTTCATTCACCGCCTTTGCGGCGAGCGCAGATTCGAGCGCGTTCCAGGCCAGCAGCGCGCACTTCACTCGCGCCGGAAACCGCGCGACTCCTGACAACGCGCGTAGCGATCCCAATTCCTGTTCGTCGGCAGGTGGCTCACCGCCGAGCATCAATTCCCGAAATCGTTTGCGGATCGAGTCGATCTCGACGCGGGTCTTTCCCTTGAGCAGCTGCGTCATCATCGACGCGGATGCCAGAGAAATCGAGCAGCCGCGGCCGGAAAACTTCACGTCGCTGATTTGATCGCCATCGAAAGCGACCTGCAATCCGATCTCATCGCCGCACAACGGATTATTCATCTCCACGCTGGCATCGGGGTTCTCCAGTGTGCCTTTGTTGCGCGGGCGCCGATAGTGATCCAGGATCATCTCCTGGTACAGCGCCGAGAGCTCGGCGGATGTCTCAGGCCTCGGCATATGTGAAGATCTCGCGCGCCTTGATGATCCCTGTGATGAGTGCGTCGATGTCACTCTCGTCATTGTAGACGTAGAACGATGCGCGCGCAGTTGCCGGGACGTCGAGCCGGCGCATCAAAGGCTGCGCGCAATGGTGACCGGCTCGTATGCACACGCCCTCGCCGTCGAGTATCGTCGCCAGGTCGTGCGGATGAACGTCTGCCAGCGTAAAGCTGACGACTCCGCTGCGCTGAGCTGGCGGGGGTCCGTAGATACGAAGACCGTCGATGGCTGCCAGACGCTCCTGCGCCAGCGCCATCAATGACCGCTCGTGCGCGATCACTTCATCCATGCCGATGCTTTCCAGATAGTCCACCGCCGCCGCTAACCCTACCGCGTTCGCTGCATTCGGCGTCCCTGCTTCGAATTTGTGCGGGAGGACATTCCACGTCGTGCGATCGTCGTGCACGAGCTCGATCATGTCGCCGCCGGTCTGATACGGTGGCATCTCCTCCAGCATTGCGCGCGTTCCGATCAGTCCGCCGATTCCCATCGGCCCCAACATCTTGTGCCCACTGAAGGCGTAAAAGTCGATGCCCAGCGAATCGAACGACACCGGGAAATGCGGCGCGCTCTGCGCCCCATCGCAGACGAGGATCGCGTCGGTCTTCTCACGCACTAAACGCACGATCTCGTCGATCGGATTGATCGTGCCGAGGGCGTTCGAGACGTGATTGAACGCGACGATCTTCGTGCGTGCGTTGAGCAGCCCGCTCAGGAAGTCGAGATCGATTCTTCCGTCGGGGGTCAGCTCACAAACCCTGAACTTCGCGCCCTTTCGCATTGCCAGCACCTGCCACGGGACGAAGTTGGCGTGATGATCGAGCGCGGTTACTACTATCTCGTCCTCGTTCGTGATATTTGCGAACCCCCACGAGCCAGCGACGAGATTGAGTCCTTCGGTTGTACCGCGCGTAAAGATCAGGCAGTCCGAATCGCGCACACCAAGGAATTGCGCGATGCGCACCCGAGCCTGGTGATAGCACTCCGTAGCGCGGACCGAGAGGGAATAAGCGCCGCGATGGGGATTGGCGTTGGCTGTTTCATAAAAACCCCGCAGCGCGTCGAGAACGATCTTCGGCTTCTGGGATGTCGCCGCCGAATCCAGGTAATGAAGACCCGGATTCGCGACCAGCAGCGGGAAATCAGCGCGTCGACTCTCGGTTCCTGCGTGCTCGCCCGTTCGGTTCAGGTCCGCCCGATTCAAATCAGCGCTTCGTGTAGTCAAGGCACTTTCACCGTCGATGGCTCGTAGCGCCCATTTGTTCTGGTGCAACGCGGTCCAACCAGGATCTGGTCCCCGTCGAGACGGACCTGAAAGACCGGCAGTGGCGCGGTGGCCGGAATCTGCCTCACCTCTCCCGTCGTGCAGTCGTACCGCGCGCCGTGCCAGGCACACTGGAGCGTTCCATCCTCGAGCAGATCGCCAAGCGACATTGAAAAGTGCTGGTGGGTACAGATATCGCTCAACGCGGAGATCTCGCCATTGTGGCGAACGAGGCAGATGGCATCACCCGACGAACGCACCCGTTGCAGAAGGCTTCCTTCAGCAAGGTCGCGCACCGAGGCTACAGCTTCGAACTCTGAAGCGTCGCCGGGCGGCCCGAAAACGGGCTGGGGAACGCCGGTCATCTGGTCGCTCTGATGGGGAAAAACGGGTCGGCTGCTCGCATCACTCGGCCGCCTAAGTGCTGACAAGACAATGGGATAGAGGAACGGGTGTTAACTTGACTATCCCGACAGGATTACTTTAGATTGAATCTACGAAGGGAAGTGTAGAAACGCCAAGGAGTTGGAATGAGTTCGGGAATAGAAGCGCTGGTCAACCGCGAGTACGCGTACGGGTTCGTCACCGACGTCGAGACGGACACCGTCCCCCCGGGACTCAACGAAGACATCATCCGGACCATCTCCAAAAAGAAGAACGAGCCGGAGTTCATGTTGGAGTGGCGGCTGAAGGCATACCGCCGCTGGCTCACAATGAAAGAGCCGCACTGGGGCAACGTCCAGTACCCCGCGATCGACTACAACTCCCTCGTCTACTACTCGGCGCCAAAGAGCGTAAAGCCACTGCAGAGTCTGGATGAGGTCGATCCTGAGCTCCTCGCGACCTACAAGAAACTCGGAATCTCCCTCAACGAGCAGAAAATGCTCGCCGGCGTCGCCGTCGATGCGATTTTCGACAGCGTTTCCGTAGGAACGACGATGAAGGAGGAGCTCGGCAAGCTCGGCATCATCTTCTGCTCCTTCGGTGAAGCAGTTCAGAACCATCCGGATCTCGTCGAGAAGTATCTCGGGACCGTTGTCCCGCACAGCGACAACTTCTTCGCGGCGTTGAATGCGGCAGTCTTCAGCGACGGATCGTTCGCTTACGTGCCGAAGGGCGTGAAGTGCCCGATGGAGCTCTCGACCTACTTCCGTATCAACAGCAAAAACACCGGACAATTCGAGCGCACGCTCATCATTGCCGATGAAGGCGCTTCGGTGAGCTACCTGGAGGGTTGCACCGCGCCCAAGCGCGATGAGAACCAGCTGCATGCCGCGGTCGTGGAGCTGATCGCGCTCGACAACGCGACGGTGAAGTACTCGACTGTCCAGAACTGGTATGCAGGGGACGCCGAGGGTAAAGGCGGCATCTACAACTTCGTCACGAAACGCGGCAAGGCCGCTGGCGTAAACTCCAAGATCTCGTGGACTCAGGTCGAGACGGGCTCAGCGATTACCTGGAAATATCCGAGCGTGATTCTGCAGGGCGATAACTCGACGGGCGAGTTCTATTCGGTGGCCGTCGTCAATCGCAAGCAGCAGGCGGATACCGGCACGAAGATGATCCACATTGGCAAGAACACCAAGTCGACGATCGTCTCCAAGGGAATTTCCGCTGGCGAAGGCAACAACAGCTACCGCGGTCTAGTACGCGTGCTCCCGAAGGCTCAGGGCGCGCGCAACTACACGCAGTGTGACTCGATGCTGATCGGGAATCGATGCGGCGCCCACACCTTCCCGTACATCGAGGTCCAGAACAATTCGGCGACGCTCGAGCACGAAGCATCGACCTCGAAGATTGGCGAGGATCAGATCTTCTATCTCAAGCAGCGCGGGCTCAGCGCCGAGCACGCGGTCTCGATGATCGTGAGCGGCTTCTGCCGCGAGGTGTTCAAGGAGCTGCCGATGGAGTTTGCAGTCGAGGCGCAGCAGTTGCTCGGCATCACGCTGGAAGGAAGCGTCGGTTAAGATCAAAGCGCCCACACCAACAGCACATGGGAATCCGGAACCTCGGGGACAGAATAAGCGCTGCCTGGAACTGGCTCCGCTCGGGACCACGCACTCCCGGTTACCCATTCACAGCCAACTGGACGCTGTTCAGCCAGGCGGTCTACGCGATTCAAACAACATTCAATCACTGGTTTCGTGCTCGAAATAAATGATCTGCACGCCGGCATCGGCGATCGGGAAATACTTCGCGGGATCAACCTGTCCGTTAACGCGGGCGAGGTTCACGCGGTTATGGGCCCAAACGGCTCCGGCAAGTCGACCCTGGCGCAGGTGCTCGCCGGCAATCCGTCGTACGAAGTGACGCGTGGGAGCGTGACCTACAACGGCCAGGATCTGCTGGAGCTGGACGCCGAGGTGCGCGCGCAAAACGGAATCTTCCTCGCCTTTCAGTATCCGGTCGAAATTCCCGGCGTCTCGAACGCGTATTTCCTGCGCTCGGCGTACAACGAGATTCGGAAAGCGAATGGCCAGGAAGAAGTGGATCCGCTCGAGTTCCTCGATCTAGTTCAGGAGCGTCTGAAGCTGGTCGACATGGATGAATCGATGCTGAGCCGGTCGGTCAACCAGGGCTTCTCGGGTGGGGAGAAGAAGCGCAATGAGATCTTCCAGATGGCGGTGCTGCAGCCGCGACTTGCCATTCTCGACGAGACGGATTCGGGGCTCGACATCGATGCGCTGCGGATCGTCGCGGAAGGTGTCAACAAGCTTCGCTCCCCTGAGAATGCGACGATCGTCGTCACACACTACCAGCGGTTGCTCAACTACATCATTCCCGACTACGTCCACGTGCTGGCAAACGGCCGCATTGTGAAGTCTGGCGGGAAGGAGCTGGCGCTCGAGCTCGAAGAGAAAGGATACGAGTGGGTGCAGGGCCCACTGGCGGGAGCATCGGCTTGAGCGATATCGCCACCAGAGAAAGCGTTCGTGAGAATGGTGTGACCTCGAAGCGCGACGCAGCGGGAGGCAAGGGTATTGCGGCCCCGCAGCGTGTTCCTGACTCAATCGAGGCGTACCGTCAGGACTTCGCCCGCCAGCCCAAGGCTCCCGAGTGGCTGCAAAAACTTCGCAGCGACGCTATGGCGCGCTTCGAGGCGCTCGGTTTTCCGACCACGAAAAACGAGGACTGGCATTTTACGAGTGTCGCCCCGATCGTCGAGCGCCCATTCAGTCTCCCTCGGGCCCCTGAGGCATCGGGAGATCGACGCGAGACCGGACGGCGTCGCAGCGACGCAGCGAATTCCATCGGCATCAAGGAATCCGATCTCACGCGCTTCACGTTCGGCGAAGAGAGCTGGCACACGGTCGTCTTCATCGATGGCGTGCTCAGCTCGAAACTGTCGTCGACCGGTGAGCTCGGCGCTGGCGTTCGAGTCCTCAGTGTTGCAGATGCCATAGATGCGGACGGCGCGCTCGTCCAGCGCTATATGGGAACGGTGGCAAAGTTCGAGCAGCACGCCTTCACCGCGCTCAACACCGCGTTCATTTCCGACGGCGCTTTCATCGAGATCGGGAACGATGTGGTCGTCGAGCAGCCGATACATCTGCTGTTCATTTCATCGGGTGACAGCATTTCGCACCCGCGCAATCTGATCGTCGCCGGTCTTCATGCGCGGGCATCGGTGGTCGAGAGCTACGTCTCCCTGCGCGAGACCGAATACTTCACGAACGCGGTGACGGAGATAGTCGTCGGTGAGGGCGCGCACATCGATCACTACAAGCTGCAGCGGGAAAGCGAGTCAGCTTTTCACGTCGGAACGGTGCAGGTGCGCCAGGAGCGCAACAGCCAGCTCCATTCCTTCTCGTTCGCCGTCGGCGGTGAGCTCGCTCGCACCAATGTCTACACCTCGCTCGAGGGTGACGCGGCGACGTGCACGCTGAACGGGCTGTACCTCACGGACGGCACACAGCACATCGACAATCAGACGAGCATCGAGCACATCGCACCGAATTGCCCGAGTCACGAGCTCTACAAAGGCGTGCTCGATGGACGCTCACACGGAGTGTTCAACGGCAAAGTCTACGTGCACCCCGAAGCCCAGAAGACAGACGGCAAGCAGTCAAACAACAACCTGCTGCTTTCGCCGAACGCGCGCGTGGACACCAAGCCGCAGCTCGAGATATTTGCCGACGACGTGAAGTGCACGCACGGCGCGACAGTCGGACGGCTGGACGAGCTGGCGATGTTTTATCTCAACAGCCGCGGCATCGGGCCGGAAACGGCGCGGATGCTACTGACATACGCGTTCGCGGCGGACGTGATTGAGACGATCGAGCTGGAGCC
>Ga0207706_10003037_pt1 | contig 16179 bp, 14 predicted proteins | sample KBSC53metaG_FD_184318 | JGI IMG/M metagenome (GOLD analysis project Ga0207706, IMG submission 184318) | Corn rhizosphere microbial communities from Kellogg Biological Station, Michigan, USA - KBS C5-3 metaG (SPAdes) (version 2) | ecosystem: Host-associated > Plants > Roots > Rhizosphere > Soil ... | reverse complement strand
TGCCGAGCGCTCCATCCCGATGAAGTTGGCGGTGCGGCTGATATTGCCCGAAAAGCGCCGAATCTGAACGCGCAGATATTCGCGCTCGAACGTCTCGCGCGCCTCGCGCAGTGGCGTACCCATGATCGAGCGCGCCGCATTGCCCGGGACGATCTCCGCCTGCCCCGACAGGATCTCCGGCGGCAGCATGTCCACATCGATCCGGCTGATGCGGTCTCCCGGCGCCAGAATGATCGTGCGTTCGATCACGTTGCGAAGCTGGCGGACATTGCCCGGCCAGTCATAAGCCTGAAGCGCCGCGACCGCCTCGGCGCTGATCTCGGGCGTCGGCACGCGCCGTTCGGCGGCGTAACGCGCGGCGAAATGGAGCGCGAGCGTGGGCACATCCTCGCGCCGCTGCTCCAGCGGCGGCAGCACCACCGGCACCACATTCAGCCGGTAATAGAGGTCTTCCCTGAAGCGTCCCGCAGCAATCTCCGCGGTCAGGTCGCGCGCGGTGGCGGAAACCACGCGTACGTCGACCTTCACAGTCCGCGTCCCGCCCACGCGGGTGAAGCTCTGATCGGTCAGCACGCGCAGGATCTTGGCCTGAGCCGACATCGGCATGTCGGCGATCTCGTCCAGGAACAACGTCCCGCCATGCGCTTGTTCGAGCAGGCCCGGCTTGATCAGCTCGCTGCCCTCTTCGATGCCGAACAACTCTTCCTCGACGCGATCCGGGGTCATGCGCGCCGCGGCGACGACGACGAAGGAGGCGCGCACGCGCGGCGACCAATTGTGGAGCAGCCGCGCCGCAACCTCCTTGCCCGCGCCCGCCGGGCCGGCAATCAACACTCGGCTGCCGGTGCCCGCGACGCGCTTGAGCGTGGCCCGTACGTGGTTGATAGCCTGGGAAGTGCCGGTCAGCTCCTCTTCCTGGCCGACCTGCGCGCGCAGCGTCTCATTTTCGCGCCGCAGCCGCTCGGTCTCGGTCGCGCGCGCCACCAGATGGAGCAGACGCGAGCTTTCGAACGGCTTCTCGATGAAGTCGACCGCGCCCTGGCGCACAGCGGCCACCGCGGTGTCGAGATTGCCGTGGCCGGAAAATACGATCACCGGCAGCGTCGGGTCCCGGCGCTTGATTTCGCTCAGCAGCTGAAGGCCGTCGAGCCGCGAACCCTGCAGCCACACGTCCAGCAGCACCAGGCTCGGCCTGCGTTCGGCCAGGGCCGCCAGCGTGGAATCGGCGTCGCCTGCGCTGCGCGGTCGATAGCCTTCATCCTCGAGCACGCCGGATACGAGCTCACGGATATCGGCTTCATCGTCCACGACCAGAATATCGAGCGACATGATACTTACTGACTCCTCGCAAATTCGGGGGTGCGTTCGTCGCGCGACTCGCCCTGGGCGACCGCATCGAGCGCGTGCAGATTGAAATCGAGATGGACGATGGTGCCGCCGCCCGGCCGATCGGCGAAACCGATCGTTCCCATATGCTCCTCGACGATGCGCCGCACGATCGCCAGGCCGAGACCTGTGCCTTTGGCCCGCGTCGTGACATAGGGTTCGGTCAGCCGGTCGCGTTCGGCGGGAAGGCCGATCCCATCATCGGCGAGATCGAGGATCAGCTGGCCGTCGGCGGCGTGGATCGTCATCGCGATCGCGCCGCCCTGCCCCTCGCCGAACCGCGCCTCGACCGCTTCGCACGCATTCTTGATGATGTTGGTGAGCGCCTGGCCCATCTGGCGCCGGTCGCACACCATCTTCGCGCCGGCCTCCGGCGCGTCGAGGCTGAACCTGATCGCCGGATGCGCAACTTCGTGCAGGAACAATGTCTGGCGCGCGATGTCGACCAGATTTTCGCGCCGGAAGAGCGGCTTGGGCATGCGCGCGAACGATGAGAATTCGTCGATCATGCGGCGGATGTCGCCCACTTGCCGGACGATAGTAGAGACCAGCTTCTCGAACGTGCCGCCGTCGCTCTCGACCTGATCGCCGTAACGGCGCTGCAGCCGTTCGGCGGCAAGCTGGATGGGCGTGAGCGGATTCTTGATCTCGTGCGCGATCCGCCGCGCAACATCCGACCAGGCGGCATGGCGCTGATCCGCCAGCTGCTGCGTAATGTCGTCGAAGGTCAGCACATGCCCGTTTCCGGCATTCACTACGGTCACCGCCAGCGTACGGACATCGCCTTCGCTGGCGAGCTGCACCACGGCCTGGCGGTCGCTCGTGTCCAGTACACGATCCAGCTCGGGCGCAAGCTCGCTCAATTGCTGCCCGATCGGGCTGATGTCGCCGGTGCGCAGCAGCGCCTGCGCCGACAGGTTGATCAGCGTCACCTCGCGATCGCGATTGACCGAGATGACCCCCGCCGAGACACCCGACAGCACCGCTTCGGTCAGCGCACGTCGGCTTTCGAGCGCGCCGGTTTGCTCCTGCAGACGCCGCGTCATCCGGTTGAACGCCGCCGCCAGCCGGCCGACCTCGTCATATTTGTTGGGTGCGGGCACGCGCGCGGCCAGATCGCCACCGGCGACCCGGCGCGCCGCGCCAACCAGCTCACCGATCGGGCGGACAATCCGGTCTGCCACCGTGAACGCAATCCAGATGGCGATGCCTACGGTGACGAGCGACACGATGAGAAGCGCCGCGTTGAACAGAAGTTGTAGCGTTCGAGCCCGAGCCATGAACGCATGGAAATCGTCCAGCGCTACCTTTGAGCGCGCCGCCTGAGCGATCGCCACCGGATCCGCGCGCCGGGAGATCCAAAGGTACACCCGGGTGGTGGTGTCCATCGGCACCACCGTCTCCATACGATCGGGGAGCACCCGCACGTCTTCCGGGCGAGACGAATTATACCTGGCCAGTTTCGTGGGATCGACGAGCTTATCCAGCGACCGCTTATCGAGGCCGGCACCCCAGATCAGGTGCTCGCTACCGTCCGGAGCGATATGGATTACCGCAGCTTGATCTAACTGCCGATATGCCACCTGCGCGGCGATGTAGGCCGGCCAGCGAGGGTCGTCGGCGGGAGCACTGGCGAGAGCGCGCAGCAGATCACCCCGCATCACTCGCGCATTGTTCCACAGATCGTTGCGATGCTCACTGATATAGACGCGCACCACGCGATCGGCGTTATTGAGCACGACTGTTGCCCGATCGGAGAACCAGAAGTTCACGCCAAACTGGAACAGCAGAGAAGCGAAGATAACCACCAATAGTGTCGGCACGGCGGTCAAGGCCGAGAACAAAGCGACGAGCCGCACGTGGAGCCCGCCCCGCGCCCCCAGCGGCGACTGCTCCGCCCGGCTGCGCGCCACCCGCTGTGCAATCAGCACCAATAGCACCATAGCCGGGACCAGATTCCCGATCAGCAGCAGCGCGACTACGAACGGGTTCAGCGGCCGGTCCGGCGCACTGTGATCGAGTATCGAATAGGTGATCGCCGCCATGATCAGTATGACTGCGACCGCCAGCGGCTCGCCGAACATAATGATATGACGGGAGCGGAACAGCAGGCCGATGCGACGCCGCCAACGCGACGTCCGCCGGAGTGTGCCTTCTGAGGACGGCATCATCGTGTCCGGGCTACCACATCAATGTGGCGCATGGAACACATGTTGCGCGTGGATGCGGCGAGCCGTTCGCTTAGTCGCTTCGTCGCACCGCCGGCCCGACGCCGAGATCGGTCAGCTTCTTCCGCAAGGTATTGCGATTGATTCCAAGCAGTCGCGCCGCCTTGAGCTGGTTCCCGCGCACCGCCGCAAGCGTGAGTCGCAGCAGCGGCCGCTCGATATCCGCCAGCACGCGATCATAGAGGCCATCCGGGGGCAGCGCACTGCCATAGCTAGCGAAATGCCGCGCAAGGTGCTGCTCGATTGCCTCACCCAGTCCGGCATCCCCGGGCACCGCCACGCCCGCCTGCTGTCCACCGACACGAAGCTGCTGCTCGATCAGCGCGGGCGTGATCACCGCGTCACGCGTCAAGGCCGCCAAACGGCGCATCAGGTTTTCAAGCTCGCGGACGTTGCCGGGCCAGCTGTGGCGCTCCAGCCGCGCTACGGCGGCTGCATCCAACTGCTTGCGCGGCAGGCCGTCGGCAGCGGCGCGGTCGAGGAAATGCCGCGCCAGTTCGCCCACGTCCGGTCCGCGCTCACGCAAGGGCGGCAGTCGCACTGGTACCACGTTCAGCCGATAATAAAGGTCTTCGCGAAATTGACCCTCACCAATCAGCTTGGGCAGCTCCTGGTGTGTCGCGGCGATGATGCGCACATCGGCGCGGATCGCGCGTGCGCCGCCGACCGGCGAAAATTCGCCCGATTGCAGCACCCGCAGCAGCCGCGTCTGCGCCTCCATCGGCATGTCGCCGATTTCGTCGAGAAACAGTGTCCCGCCCTGCGCCTGCTCGAAACGCCCGGCCGTGCGCTGCGCCGCGCCCGTAAACGCACCGCGCTCGTGCCCGAACAATTCGCTTTCGATCAGCTCGCGCGGGATCGCCGCCATGTTGAGCGCAACAAAGGGCGCCTGCTTGCGCGGTCCGAAGTCATGGATCGCGCGCGCGACCAGCTCCTTGCCGGTTCCGGATTCGCCAAGGATCAACACCGTCAGGTCGTTCGAAACCACCCGCGCGATGGTGCGATAGACCTCCTGCATCGGCGGCGAACGACCGATCAGCGGCAGGTCCTCTCCCGCTGACGCTCCGTCCTCATCCTCGATCGCGGGACCGCGCGCCAGCGCGTCGTCCACCGCCTGGGCAAGCTCGCCCAGGTCGAACGGCTTGGGCAGATAGTCGAATGCACCTTGCTCGGTCGCGCGCATCGCAGTGGTGAAGGTATTCTGTGCCGACAGGACGATGATCGGCATGTGCGGATGATCGGCCAGCAGCTCGGGCACCAGATCGAGCCCGTTGCCGTCGGGCAGTACCACGTCGGTCAATAATACTTGGGGCCGGAAACTGCGGATTGTACGCCTGAGATCGGCGGCGCTCGCGGCGGTCTCGACCGTATGGCCGGCGCGGCGCAGCGCCTCGCGGACCACCGTCCGGATCGCCGCATCGTCATCGCAGACCAGTACGCGCCCGCCCATTCTCATTTCCTCGGCGCGCGCGGCAGCAGAAGGCGGAAGACGGTACGTTCCGGCTGCCCCTCACGCGTATATTCGACCATGCCGCCCTGGTCGGCGACCAGCTTCTCGACCAGCGCCAGTCCGAGCCCGCGCCCGTCGCGCTTCGAACTCACGAACGGATCGAACAAATGTTCGGCGATTTCCGGAGGAGCGCCGGGGCCATCGTCGATCACGCAGACCTCGATCGGCAGCTGGCGCCGCCCGTCGCCGCCCTCGATCACCATGCTCATGCCGTGGCGATAAGCCGTAGTCACCGTCACCGACCCGCCTGTCTCCCCCAGCGCCTCGGCGGCATTTTTGAGGAGGTTAATGATCACCTGCACCAGCGAGTCGCGATGGCCGAGAACCGGCGGGAGCGAAGGGTCGTAAGCCTCTTTGAAAAGGATGTTCTTACCGAACCCACGCATCGCCACGCTTCGGGCATGCTCAAGAATGGCGTGGATATTCTGCGGCTCCAAGTCCAGCGGCCGCGTGTCGGTAAAGCCTTCCATCCGATCGATCAAAGCGGCGACGCGGTCCACCTCGTCGCGAATCAATTTGGTCAGCGCGCGGCTGTCTTCGTCCGCATTGGCTTCCAGCAATTGCGCCGCCCCGCGGATACCCGAGAGCGGGTTCTTGATCTCGTGCGCAAGCAGCGCCGCCGCGCCCGCAGCCGCCAGATTGCCACCGGCGCGGCGCGCGATCGGCGCGGCAGTGGGGTGCGCGTGGAACGCCACCACGCGCCAGCCCGGCCAATCGGGCAAAGGTGCCGCCATCATGTCCGCCCGCACATGGCGCGGCCCCGGCAACAGCACCTCCAGTCCATAAGCCACGAACGGCGTTTCGGTCGGCATCGTCCGCAGATGATGCCCGGTCGCATCGTCGATGCTCATGCCGATGATCGCGCTGCGCGACAGGTTGAGCAAAGTCTCTGCCGCGGCATTGGCGTCGAGGATCACCCCGCCCTCATCCACCACCAGCAAAGGTGTGGGCAGCGCCGCCAGCAGCGCTTCCGCCGGAGCAGGGCGCGCGTCGCCGCGCGCGCGCAGCCGGGCTAGGCGGCCGCTCGCGTAGTCCATGGCGCGTAAAATTCGGCGAGCATCCGGAGTACCGTCGTAGCGTCGGGCTCCTGGTTGACGCGGTTACGGAACTCGGCCGAGCCGGGCAGGCCCTTGGTGTACCAACCGATATGCTTGCGCGCCATGTTCACGCCGACCTCCATGCCGTATAGGTCGAGCATCTCCCGATAATGGCTGGTGATCGCGCGATATTGTTCGTCGAGCGACGGGTCAGGCCGCCGCTCGCCATGCTGCAGCCAACGCATCACCTGCGCCAGCAGCCACGGTTTGCCATAGGATCCACGGCCGATCATCACGCCATCCGCGCCCGATTGCTCCAGCGCGGCGTCCGCATCCTCGATCGTGCAGATGTCGCCGTTGACGATCACCGGGATCGATACCGCATCCTTGACCTTGCGCACGAAAGCCCAGTCGGCGGAGCCCTTGTACATTTGGCACCGCGTGCGGCCGTGCACGGTGATCATCTTGACCCCGATATCTTCGGCGATGCGCGCCAGCTCGGGGGCGTTCAGGCTTTGGTGATCCCACCCCATCCGCATCTTGAGCGTGACCGGGACCTTCACCGCTTTGACGGTCGCTTCGATCAACTCTGCGGCCAGCTTGGGCTTGGCCATCAGCGCCGAACCCGCGTCGCCGTTGACGACCTTACGCACCGGGCAGCCCATGTTGATGTCGACGATCGCGGCGCCCCGGTCCTCGGCCAGCTTGGCCGCCTCACCCATCTGCTCAGGCTCGCAGCCGACCAGCTGCATCGAGACGGGATCCTCGCTCGGGTCCCACAAAGCCTTCTGGATCGACTGGCGCGTCTCGCGGATCGCGGCTTGGCTGGCGATCATCTCCGTAACGTTGAGCCCCGAACCATAGGAGCGAACAAGACGACGGAACGGCAAATCGCTGACGCCCGTCATGGGCGCCAGGATCACCGGCGTTTCGATTGTCACATTACCGATTTGGATGGGCTTGAGCCGGGTCACGCGAATACTTTGCCTAAAAATCAGGCACAGCCCCTACAGGTTTAGCCTTCGTCCCGCAACCAGCGCGCCGCCGCCATATCGTCAGACGCGCGCGCTTCGACCCATTGGCTGCGGCCATCGGCGAAAGTCTCACGTTTCCAGAACGGCGCCTGCGTCTTGAGCCGGTCGATCAGGCTGGCACAGGCGTCGAGCGCCGCGCCACGATGCCGCGCGGCGGTAGCGACGAACACGATCGGCGCGCCCGGGCGCAGCGCTCCATAGCGATGGATCACCGTGATGCCCAGCAGATGCCAGCGCTCTGCCGCTTCCCGGGCCAGGCCCTGCATCATCGTCAAGGTCATTTCTGGATGATGTTCGAGCAGCAATTCGACGAGCTCGTCATCGCCGCGCACGATCCCGGTGAAGCTCGCCACTCCGCCCCCGCCCAGCCGGTCGAGGCGCGCGAGCTCGGCGCCTGCATCGAACGGTTCGGGCTGAAGGCGAACTTCAATCATCCGCCCGTCACCGGGGGGAAGATCGCCACTTCCTTGGCCCCTGCGATCGGAGCTTCGGGCGGCACGAACTGCTGATCCACCGCCGCCCTAAGGCGTGCGGGATCGCCAAGCGCGGAGGCATGCCCCGGGCTGCGCCGCGCGAGCCAAGCCATCAACCCCCGCACGTCCACGACCTCGGGAGGAGGATCGATGGTCTCCCGCTCCGTCCCGATCCGTTCGCGTACCCAGGCGAAATAAAGAACGTCCACGTCAGTCCATATGCTTGAGGCCGACGCGCAGGTAATCCCAGCCCGTCACCACGGTTAGCCCCGCCGCGCTCCACAGGCAGAAAAGCCCGGTCCACGCGATCCATTCCTGCGAGGGCAGCGCGCCGCCCAGGATCAGTCCGCCGAGCGACACGAGCTGAAAGGTCGTCTTCCATTTGGCAAGCTGACTCACTGGAACCGACACACGCAGCTCGGCCAGGAATTCTCTAAGACCCGATACGGCGATCTCGCGCACCAGGATGATCAACGCTGCGATCACCGCTGGTCCGTCAATCGCACGCGTGAAAAGAAGCATCACGATCACGGTCGCGACCATGATCTTGTCGGCGATCGGATCGAGGAAGATCCCGAGCTTGGAGACTGCCCCCTGCGCGCGGGCAAGGTAGCCGTCGAAATAATCGGTAAGACCGACAAGCACGTAGAGGCCAAACGAAAGCCAATAATCCCAGGGGCTAGGATGCCACAGCAAAAGCACCATCACCGGCATCGCCACGATGCGCGATAGCGTGAGGAGGTTGGGCAAGGTCAGCATGCAACCATGACCCTAACGTCATTCCGCGCCTGATGGAAAGGCCGGCATGCGCTCGTGCAGCAGTACGGGATGGCCGCGATTGAGCGCCTCGCGATAGGGCTTGAAGCCGATCTTGGCCGCAACCCTAAGCGATGCTTCGTTGGCGGGATCGATCATACAGACGAACCGCGACCACCCGAAGAAGCGCTCATACCATTCCATCACCGCCGCCACCCCCTCGGTCGCGTAGCCGAGGCCCGAGGCCGATTCTGCGATGAGCCATCCGGCTTCGGGGGAATTGTCGAAATCATCGCCCAACCCCCGTTCGAACCGCGCCACGCCGAGATCGCCGACATACCGGCCCGTCTCCAGCTCTTCGACCGCGAGCAGACCGTACCCCAAGATGTCCCAGTGGCCGATGTAGCGCAGCAGGCGCGACCAATTTTCCTGCCGATCATAGGCACCGCCGACGAATCGCATGAAATTGGGATCGCCGGTGATCGAAATTCGAGCCTCCAGATCATCGGGCCGATGTCGCCGCAGCCTCAGCCGCGCGGTTTCGATAACGGTCTCACCCGGTGGAGAAAGTCGGCGATTCGGCATTGCCAAAGGCGGCTGTTGGAGTTCGCGCATCGGATCGTCTATGAGCCTGGTCCGTGAGGAAAACCAGCGACGCTTCGAGCGCCCTTCTATGATCCCGTCATTCCGGCTTCTCGGCAAGCGCCGCTTCCTGCCGCTGTTCGCGACTCAATTCCTGGGCGCATTTAACGACAATCTATTCAAGCAGGCGATGGTCCTGTTCGCGACCTATTCGATCTATTCGGACGCGAAAAAAGAGGCCGCGTTCAGCGCCATCGCGACCGGCCTGTTCATCCTTCCCTTCTTCCTGCTTTCCGCACTTTCGGGCCAGCTCGCCGACAGCCATGACAAAGCGCGAATCGTTCGCCTGATCAAATCGGCCGAGATCGCGATCATGATCGTCGGTGCCGGCGGCCTGCTGTTCGCTTCGGTGCCGCTGATGCTGGGCGCGGTGCTGGCGATGGGGGTCCATTCGACCTTCTTCGGACCGATCAAATACGCAATTCTGCCGCAGCACCTGAAGCGCGAGGAGGTTCTTGGCGGAACGGGACTTGTCGAAGCGGGAACCTATATCGCAATCCTGGCGGGCACGATTTTCGCGGGACTGGTCAATGCGCAGGTCGCTGCATTGATGGTGCTGGGTGTTGCCGGAATAGGCTGGCTCACCGCGCGGGGCGTCCCCCCTGCTCCGCCGCCTGGCGAACGGCCGCCGGTCGACATTCACATCGTCCGTGCATCGATCAAGCTCGTATCGGCGACACTGCACGTGCCGCGTCTGTTTCTCGCCATTCTCTCGATCAGCTTCTTCTGGATGATCGGTGCGGTGCTGGTGATCGAGTTCCCCCCGCTCGTGAAGAACGTCTTCACCGCCGACAAGCAGGTCGCGAGCCTGTTCCTTGCGATCTTCTCGGTTGGCGTCGCGATCGGTTCGGTACTGGTCAACCGCCTGCTCAACGGCAAGGTCTCGGCGCGCTATGCGCCGGGCTCGGTGCTGGCGATGGCGGTCTTCGTGCTGGTGATGGTTGTTGCCGCCCAAAGGTGGGTGCCCGCGCCTGAAGGGACACTCTATTCATTCCATGCGTTCGCGCACCATCCCGGTGCGCCGCTTGTCGCCTTGGCGCTGCTCGGCGTTTCGGTGACGGGCGGCATGTTCGTCGTACCGCTTTATGCGTTCCTCACCACGACGGTGGAGAGCGACCACACAGCGCGAACTGTCGCGGCCAACAATATCGTCAATTCGGGTGCAATGGTCGTGGGCGCGGTAGCTGCGATCGCACTGGCCAATATCGGCGTATCGGTGATCGAGGCGCTGGCCAGCGTTGCTGCGATGTGCATCGGCGCGGCGATCCTGTCATGGCGCCTGCACCGCGCGTGCGATGGCGTGAATTGCACCGAAACCTTCTAAGCGGGCCTTCCGACCGTCGGCGAAGACGTCTTAGCCGATCAGCAGCAGCACGATCAGGAAGCCCAACATCCAGGCGCGTGCGAACAGACGCACCTCGCCGGAGCTGAGCGCAAAAGCTGAAGCGGGCGGCGCGCCAATCATGAGCTTCCTTCTAAAGCCCGACCATCATCGGAGGAAGCGCAGCCCGGCTTCCTCCGATAATATCGGCGGGATTCGGCTTACTGACCCTTCTTGCGCCCGAACAAGGCGGCCAGGCCTGCCGCAAGGGCGCCGAGAATTCCTGCACCCGCCGCGACATGCTTGGCCGAAACGACAGGTTTGGACGTGGTGGAAGCCGCGGATGCAGCCCCAGCGCTGGTAGCTTTGGCGCTGGGTGCTTTCGGCGCGGCAGGCGCTTTAGAGGCTGTGGGCGCCTTGGGGGCAGCCTTTGTCTTGGTCGCTGTTTGCGGCTTGGCGGCGGCCGTAGGCTTCGCCGCAGGCTTGGCTGCGCTCTTTGACGAGGTTTTTCCTGCGGGCTTCGCTGCCGCGGCGGCTCTGCTGGCCGCCGGCTTCGCCACGGTCTTGGGAGCCGCCTTGGCCGCAACCTTCGGAGCTGCGGTCTTCGCGGCGGCGCGCTTTGCAGGAGCCTTGGCCGGCGGCTTCGCGGTTTCAACAGCGACCGGCTCGGCAGTCACGCTTTCAACCGCCGCAGCCTTGGGCGTAGCAGCCTTCTTGGCGGGCGCCTTGGGCTTGGAAGTGCCCTTAGGCTTGGCTGCGGCGGCGTTGCCGCTCTCGTTTTCGGGTTCGGCCATACACCTTCTCCGTCCAGGGACTTGTAGGGCAGAACCTACACAGGATTACACGGTTCCGAAACGATTTGACGGCAGAAATGTGCGACGGCCCCAATCTTGCGCTTGATCGGCTCGTAGCGGCCGGTATTGGTAGCGCTAACAGATACCCGCTCTGATCCAGACCGGGTATGTACAAGACAATCAGGATCCGTAGGAGGGGTTCATGGGACTATCCAAACTTGGACGCGCCGCGCTCGCTTTGTCGCTCTTGCCGCTGCCGCTGATGGCAGCCGGTCCCAAGGTGCCGACCGTATCGCCCGAGGGTCGACATTATCTGTCGCAGCCGCTGGTGACGGAGATCTATACCGCCGACCCTTCGGCGCATGTCTTCAACAACAAGATCTACGTCTATCCGTCGCATGACGTACCGACCGAGATTCCCGACGACGATCTCGGCAACCAATATGCGATGCACGATTACCGCGTGCTGGAGATGGATCGCATAGGCGGTCCGGTGAAGATCGGGCCGGTTGCGCTGGACGTGAAGGACGTTCCCTGGGCCTCGCAGCAAATGTGGGCGCCCGACGCGGCTTACCGCAACGGAACCTATTATCTGTTCTTCCCTGCGCGGGATAAGAATCTGGATTCGCGCGGCCTCGGCCAGTTCAAAATCGGCGTCGCCACGTCGAAGAGCCCAATGGGTCCCTTCAAGGCCGAGCCGGAGCCCATCAAGGGCGCTTATTCAATGGATCCGGCCGTGTTCATCGACGACGATGGGCAGGCCTATATGTATTTTGGCGGCATCTGGGGCGGCCAGCTGCAGCGCTGGGCGACGGGCAAGTTCGATCCCAACGGCACCGATACCGATCTCAAGCAGGACGACAAGCCTGCCCTGTCGGGCAAGGTCGCGCGCCTGACACCCGATCTGAAGCAACTCGCCGAAGCGCCCCGCGATGCGGTCATCCTGGATGAGAGCGGAAAGCCGGTCCTCGGCGGCGACCACGAGAAGCGCTTCTTCGAAGCATCTTGGATGTTCAAGAAGGACGGGAAATATTATTACACCTACTCGACGGGTGACACGCATTTCCTGAACTACGCAATCGGCAACAATCCTTATGGGCCGTTCACCTATACCGGGCACATCTTGAAGCCGGTGCAGGGCTGGACGACGCACCATTCGATCATCCAGAAGGATGGGAAATGGTGGCTGTTCTATGCCGACACGCAAATTTCCAACAAGAACCACCTGAGGAACGTCAAGGTGACCGAACTGCACTTCAATCCGGACGGGACGATCCAGACCATCGATCCCTTTGTCGGTTGAGGATCTGACCGCGCATGTTCCTCGGCATTGATATCGGCACCTCGGGTGTGAAGGCGGTCGTGATCTCGGCCGACGGCAACGTCGCCGGCCAGGGCACGGCCGCACTCAGCGTCTCGCGTCCGCATGAATTGTGGTCGGAGCAGGCTCCCGACGATTGGTGGGCGGCGACCGAGGCCGCCGTCCGCGCGATCGATCCGGCGGTGCGGCGGGCGGTGCGGGGCATCGGCGTCGCCGGCCAGATGCACGGCGCGACCCTGCTCGACGCCGCCGACAAGCCGCTCCGCCCCGCCATCCTGTGGAATGACGGCCGCTCCTATGCCGAGTGCGAGGAGATGGAGGCGGCGGTGCCCAATCTCCATGCCATCGCCGGCAATCTGGCCATGCCGGGCTTCACCGCGCCCAAGCTCGCCTGGGTGCGCAAGCATGAACCCGACATTTTCGATCGGATCCGTACCGTCCTTCTACCCAAGGATTATGTGCGCTTGCGCATGACCGGCGAGAAGGCGTCGGATATGTCTGACAGCGCTGGCACACTCTGGCTGGACGTCGCCAAGCGCGACTGGAGCGATGATCTGCTCGCCGCGACCGGATTGAGCCGTGATCATATGCCGCGGCTGTTCGAAGGCTCCGAGATCGCAGGCATGCTGCGTCCCGAGGTGGCGGATCTGTGGGGCATGGCTTCCGTTCCAGTGGTCGGCGGCGGCGGCGACAATGCGGCCGGTGCAGTCGGCGTCGGCGTGGTTTCGGACGGCGATGCCTTGCTCTCGCTCGGCACATCGGGCGTGATCTTCATCGCCACCAAGGAATTCCGCCCGAATCCAGGCCGCGCGGTCCATGCCTTCTGCCACTGCCTGCCCGATATGTGGCACCAGATGTCGGTTCATCTGAGCGCCGCCTCCTGCATCGATTGGGTTGCGAAGCTGACCGGCGCTGCGAACGCGCCGGAATTGTTCACCCGGGCAGAGAGCACCGGTCCGGCGCGCGGCAAGGAACTGTTCCTGCCTTATCTGTCGGGCGAGCGGACTCCGCATAACGACGCGCTCGTGCGCGGCGCCTTCCTCAATCTCGATTATGAGACCTCTGCCGGCACGCTGGCCCAGGCGGTGCTGGAAGGCGTGGCATTCGCGCTCGCCGATGGACTGGACGCGCTACGCGACGCCGGCACGCGCGTCGAAAAGCTTGCCGTCATCGGCGGCGGTGCACGTTCGGCTTATTGGGGCAGGATCATCAGCGCCGCCGTCGAGACGCCACTCGTCTATCTGCGCGGGGGCGAGGTCGGCCCTGCGCTCGGCGCCGCACGTCTCGCGCAGGTCGCCGTCGATCAGGCCGATCCGACCGTGATTTGCGCCCCGCCGCCGGTCGAGCGCGTTGTAGAGCCGCAAGCGGCTGACATCGACCTGCTGGCGCCGAAGAAAGCGGCGTTCCGCGAAGCATATCCACATATCAGTCCGAAGATGAAAGGCCAGTAATGTCCGTCCAACCGTCTTATTTCGCCGAGATCGCTCCGATCACCTATAAGGGACCGGATTCGACCGACGAGCTCTCCTACCGCTTCTATGACAAGGATCGGGTGGTCCTTGGCAAGCGGATGGAAGACCATCTCCGCTTCGCCGTATGCTTCTGGCACACCTTCTCCTGGGCGGGTCACGACATCTTCGGCGCGGGCACTTTCGGCCGTCCCTGGCTGGCGGGCGTGATGGACAGCGCGGCCGCGGCGACGAAGCGTGCCGAGGGCTTTGACTTCATCAAGAAGCTTGGTGTCCCCTTCTACTGCTTCCACGATGTCGACGTGATGGCAGTCGCTGCCGATGCCGCCGAGCACACCAAATATCTCGCGGAAGCGGTCGACGATCTGGAGCGGCTGCAAGGCGAGACCGGCATCAAGCTGCTGTGGGGCACCGCCAACCTGTTCAGCCATCCGCGCTTCGCCGCCGGCGGCGCGACCAATCCCAATCCCGAAGTTTATGCGTTCGCCGCGATGCAGGTGCGCCAGGCGCTCGACGCAACCAAGCGCCTCGGTGGCTCGAACTACGTGCTGTGGGGCGGCCGCGAAGGCTATGAGACCCTGCTCAACACCAACCTCAAGAAGGAACTCGACCAGCTCGGCCGCTTCCTTAACCTGGTCGTCGAGCACAAGCACAAGATCGGCTTCAACGGCACGATCCTGATCGAACCGAAGCCCCACGAACCGACCAAGCACCAGTATGATTTCGACACAGCGACCGTGTACGGCTTCCTCAAGGCCTATGGCCTGGAGAACGAGGTAAAGGTCAACATCGAGGCGAACCACGCCACGCTCGCCGGCCATACGTTCGAGCATGAGCTGGCGATGGCGACTGCGCTCGGCATCTTCGGCTCGATCGACGCCAATCGCGGCGACCACCAGAATGGCTGGGATACCGACCAATTCCCCAATTCGGTCGAAGAAATGACGCTGGCGATGATCGAAGTGCTGCGTGCCGGCGGCTTCACGGATGGCGGCTTCAACTTCGATTCGAAGGTGCGTCGCCAGAGCATCGACGCGGCCGACCTCTTCTACGGCCATGTCGGCGCCATCGACGTGATCGCCAAGGGTCTGCTCAATGCCGCGGCGATCATCGAAGACGGTCGTCTCGATGCCGCCCGTAAGGAGCGTTATGCTGGCTGGGAAGGCGATATCGGCCAGGCGGTTGCGAAGGGCTCGCTCGCGGACATCGCCGATCTGGCAGTGTCGAAGGGCCTCAATCCCAAGCCGCGCTCGGGTGGTCAGGAGCGTCTGGAAAACCTGATCAACCGCTTCTGCTGATTGCAGGTATAGCGACACAAAAAGGGTCGGTCGGCGCAAGCTGGCCGGCCCTTTTTGCATTCGGCCTCTACCTCTTTGCCCCGCCGAAGCCGGCTGGATAGAGGCGATCGCATCCCCATATTGGCGGTACGGCAAAGGAGTGATGCGCGTGACCGATTACCCCACGTTGGGCCTCTATATCGACGGCGAATGGCTGAGCGGCGATGGCCGCGATGCAATGGCCGTACTCAATCCGGCGAGTGGTCAGACGCTCGCGGAGCTACCGCTGGCAAGCGTCGCCGATCTCGATCGCGCGCTTGCTGCCGCCCAAACGGGCTTCGAGGCTTGGCGCGTCACCCCGGCCGAGCAGCGTTTCCAGATCATGATCAAGGCGGCCGCCTTGCTGCGCGAGCGCGCGGAGCAGATCGCCCGCATCGTTACCATGGAGGAAGGCAAGCCCTTCGCCGAAGCCAAAGGCGAGGTGCTGGCCGGCGCTTCCATGCTGGAGTTCCACGCGGGCGAATCGATGCGGATCTACGGCCGCGTGCTGCAACGCCCGAGCGGCATGCGCTCGATGGTCCTGCATCAGCCGGTCGGGCCGGTCGCAGCCTTCTGCGCCTGGAATTTCCCGGCGATCAACGTGGTGCGCAAAATCGCGCCGGCTATTGCTGCAGGCTGCTCGATCATTCTCAAGCCCAGCGAGGAAACACCCGGTAGCGCGATCGCGGTGATGCGCTGCCTGCAGGAGGCGGGGCTACCGGGCAACGTCGCCCAGATCGTGTTCGGCGAACCCGATCAGGTCTCGCGCCACCTGCTTGCCTCGCCTATCACGCGCAAGCTCAGCTTCACGGGCTCGGTCCCAGTCGGCAAGCATCTGATGAAACTCGCCGCCGACACGGTGATGAAGATGACGATGGAGCTGGGCGGCCAT
>Ga0207706_10003036_pt1 | contig 16180 bp, 11 predicted proteins | sample KBSC53metaG_FD_184318 | JGI IMG/M metagenome (GOLD analysis project Ga0207706, IMG submission 184318) | Corn rhizosphere microbial communities from Kellogg Biological Station, Michigan, USA - KBS C5-3 metaG (SPAdes) (version 2) | ecosystem: Host-associated > Plants > Roots > Rhizosphere > Soil ... | reverse complement strand
CGCTGTCTGAGCGGAGAGCGCTCAGCGCTCGCAGCGAGTTCGCCGACGGGCCGCATCTCCGAGCACCGGAGGGAAGTCTCGCCGCGACGCGGCGAGACCGAGCACGCTTAGCCCCCGCGCCAGCCCGCTCGCAGCCTTGCTCGCCACCACCACCCAGCCCACAACCACAGCTTGCGCCGCCCCGCTCCGCTCTGCACGCCGGAGCGACAAGCGCATCACGCGCCAAGCGCCGGCCGCGCCTCGCTGTGATCCTTCAGTCGCACCCCCGTGCGGCCGATGCGCCGCGCCTCGGTGCACAGCCACCACAGCTTGCGTGCTGCCGCCTCGTATCCCAGCCCTTCGGGCCGGATGTTGGAGACGCAGTTGCGCTCCGCATCGGTGCGGCCGCGGCGCGGTTGCCAGGTGAGGTAAGCGCCCAGGCTGTCGGGCGAGCTGAGGCCGGGGCGTTCGCCGATGAGGATCACGACGATGCGGGCCTGCAGCGCCTGGCCGATGTCGTCGGCCAGCGCGACGCGGGCCTGTGTGGCAATGACCACCGGGCCGAGCTGCCAGCCCGCAGGCGCCTGTGCACGGATCTGCTGGGCCAATGGCAAGGCATGCCGGCTGACCGCCAGCGACGACAGGCCGTCGCCGACGACCAGCAGCAGGTCGCAGGATGAGGCGGCCTCGGCCTGCAGCGCCGCGAGGCTGCGTTCGCTCAGGCGCCGGCCCAGGTCGGGCCGCAGCAAGTAGGTGGCGCGATCGGGCGCGGCGCTCTCCGCGCGCAGCGTGGTGAAGCCGGCTTCGGCAAAGCGCCCGCGCACGGCCTCGGCATCGAGCGGCAACTGCACCGCGTCGCGCGCCTGCGCGTGCGCCAGGCCGAAGCGCAGCACCTCGTCGCTCGGCAGGCTGACGCCGCTGCGGCCCAGCGCGATGCGGGCCGGCGTGTGACGGCGCAGCGCGACCCACGGATCGGGGCGTGTGAGCTCGGTCATGCCGCAATCCTCAGCGCCGCCATGCGCTGCAGCACCGGATGGTCCTCGCCGATGGTGCACAGCTCGCCGGCCGGGTCGGTGATCTGCATCTTCCGCAGCCAGGCCTCGAACTCCGGTGCGCGCTTCAGGCCGAGCAGCCGGCGCAGGTACAGCGCATCGTGGAACGAAGTGCTCTGGTAGTTGAGCATCACGTCGTCGGCCCCGGGCACACCCATCAGGTAGCTGACGCCGGCGGTGCCCAGCAGCGTCATCAGCGTGTCCATGTCGTCGGAGTCGGCTTCGGCGTGGTTGGTGTAGCAGACGTCGCAGCCCAGCGGCACGCCCAGCAGCTTGCCGCAGAAGTGGTCCTCCAGCCCGGCGCGGATGATCTGCTTGCCGTCGTAGAGGTATTCCGGCCCGATGAAGCCGACGACGGTGTTGGTGAGCAGCGGCGCGAATTCGCGCGCCACCGCGTAGGCCCGCGCCTCGCAGGTCTGCTGGTCCACGCCGTGGTGCGCGCCGGCCGAGAGCGCGCTGCCCTGGCCGGTTTCGAAATACATCACGTTGTCGCCCAGCGTGCCGCGCTCGAGCGACAGCGCCGCATCGCGCGCCTCGCGCAGCAGTGCGAGCGAGATGCCGAAGCTGGCATTGGCGGCCTCGGTGCCGGCGATCGACTGGAACACCAGGTCCACCGGCGCGCCCAGCTCGATGGCTTGGATCGTGTTGGTCACGTGCGTGAGCACGCAGCATTGCGTCGGGATCTCGAAGCGCTGCACCACTTCGTCCATCAGGTGCAGCAGCTCCACCAGGGCCGGCATGCTGTCGCTGACCGGGTTGACGCCGATCACCGCGTCGCCGGCGCCGTAGAGCAGGCCGTCGAGCATGGCGGCCGCGATGCCGCGCGGGCTGTCGGTCGGGTGGTTGGGCTGCAGCCGCACCGCCAGGTGCCCGGGCAGGCCGATCGTGTCGCGAAAGCGTGTGACCACGCGGCACTTCTTCGCCACCAGGATCAGGTCCTGATGACGCATCAGCTTGCTCACCGCCGCCGCCATCTCGGGCGTGAGGCCAGGGCGGATGCGCGCCAGCGCCGCCTCGTCGGCGGCGTCGGAGAGAAGCCAATCTCGGAAGGCGCCGACGCTCAGGTGCGATACCTCGGAGAAGGCTGGCGCGTCGTGCCGGTCGATGATCAGCCGTGTGACCTCGTCGTCCTCGTAGGGCACCAGCGGCTCCTCGACGAAACGCCGCAGCGGCAGGTCGGCCAGGCACATCTTGGCGGCCATGCGCTCCACCGCGCTCTGGGCTGCGATGCCGGCGAGCTGGTCGCCCGAGCGCAACGGCGTCGCCTTGGCCATCAGGTCCTTCAGGTCCCGGAATTGCCAGGTGTGGGCGGCGATCGTGTGCTGGTAGGGCATGGCATGCACTCTGAATCGGCAGTGGCGGCTGCGTCAAGCCGAGCACAAAGCGCGCCCGGGCCGTGCAAATGTGCCGCCGAATCGTGACGGGAAGGCCGGGCATTGGTGCAAGCCCTCCGTCTGCCCGCACGATCGTGCTGCCACACTCGGCGCATCCGGATGGAAGAACAACAGCGAACCTCGTTGCGGACGGTGCTGCTGGTGAGCGGGCTGTTCTGGCTCGCCGCCAAGCTCGGCTTCGTCTTTTCGGATCACGGCTACCTGACGCCGGTGTGGCCCCCGGCTGCCGTGGCGCTGGCGGCGGCGGTGCGCTTCGGGCCCTTGAGCCTGGTCGGCGCGGCGCTGTACATCGCGTATGACTTCGTCTCGGTCGACTTCTCCCGGCCGATCCGCTACGCGTGGGCCATGATCGAGCCGGCCGGCTTGCTGACGGCTGGCTTCATCTGTGCCAAGGTGGCGCGCGTCGTCGGCTTCGACGGCCGCCTCGCCACCGTGCGTTCGGTGCTGCTGATGGTGGTGCTGGCGCTGCTGTATGCGGCTGTCAACGGCGCGCTGATCACCAGCATCTATTGCGGTTGGGTCGGGACCAAGCGCTGTGCGAACTACGGTTGGCCGTCGTTCTGGGCCCAGGCGGCCACCGGCGACGTGTTCGGCTGCCTGATCTGCATGGCGGCGGTGTCATCGTGGTTCGAGCGCCTCGCGCCCTGGCTTCTTGCGCCATTGAAAACGCTGAGCCGGCCGATGCTCCGGCCGCCTCGCTGGACCCGGGCACAGCTCGGTTTCGTGCTGGTGTCGGCGCTGGGTGCCTTGGCGGCATGGTGGGTCACGCGGCGCGTGCCCGTACCGGTGCACGTGGTCGGCTACCTGGCGCTGCCGCTGCTCGTCTGGGCCGCGCTGAAGTTTCCGGCCCACTTCGTCCACACGGTGATCCTGGCGACCGGTCTCGTGACCATCAGCCTGCAGCTCACGGCCGATTCGCAGGCCGTCACCGACCCGGTGACGCACATCGCCTCGCTGTTTCTGTTCCTGCTCAGCGCCTCGGCGCTGACGCTGCTGATCAGCGTCGTGGTGCAGCAGCAGAATGCGCTGGCCACGGCGCTGGCCTTCCGCATGCAGCAGGAGCGCGTGGAGCTGATGCTGCAGGCGGCCACCGACGCGGTGATCAGCTTCGACGAGCAGGGCCGGCTCACCTACTGGAACCCGGCGGCCGAGCGCATCTTCGGCGTGGCCAGCGATCAGGCGCTCGGCAGGCCGGTGCACGAGCTGCTGCCGATCGCTCGCCTGGCCGAGGCGGGCGAGGGCGGCATTTCGGCGCTGTGCGAGGCCGGCGACGAGCTGTTCTCAGGTCAGGTGATGGAGCTGCAGGCCATCGACGCCGTCGGCCAGCCGGTGCCGGTGGAGGTGGCGCTCACGCCCTACCGCAACGGGCGCGAATGGAACGCCACCGCCTTCGTGCGCGATGCGCGCGCCCACAAGCGCCAGGAGGAGGCGCTGCGCCAGGCCAAGGAGAAGGCCGAGGAGGCCACGCGCGTGAAATCGCTCTTCCTCGCGACGATGAGCCACGAGCTGCGCACGCCGTTGTCAGGCGTGATCGGCATGCTGCAGCTGAGCCTGCGCAACGAGATGCCGCCGCAGCCGCAGGCCCAGGTGAAGCTGGCGCTGAGCAATGCCGAATCGCTGCTGGCGATCATCAACGACATCCTCGACTACTCGAAGATCGAGGCCGGCAAGATGAGCTTCGAGCAGGTCGATTTCGATGTGCTCGAGATGGTGCAGGCGCTCAATGCGCTGCTCGACCTGCGGGCGCAGGAAAAAGGCCTGTCGCTGCTGTGCAAGGTCGACCCCGGCGTGCCGCGCTGGCTGCGCAGCGACCCGGTGCGGCTGCGCCAGATCCTGTTCAACCTGATCGGCAATGCGCTGAAGTTCACCGAGCGCGGTTTCGTCGAGGTGCGGCTGGCCTGCCATCCTGCGGACGATGGCAGCGGCAGCCTGCGCCTGCAGGTCGACGTGCAGGACACCGGCATCGGCATCCCCAAAGAGGCGCAGCAGCGCCTGTTCCGCAGCTTCGAGCAGGCCGACGTGCGCACCACGCGCAAATACGGCGGCACCGGCCTGGGCCTGACGATCTCCAAGTCGCTGGTCGATGGCCTGGGCGGCGAGATCAACCTGCGCAGCCGCGTGGGCGAGGGCACCTGCTTCTCGTTCTGGCTGCCGGTGCAGCCCGGCGAGCCGGTGCGCGTCGCCGAGGCGGCCGATGCCGGCCCGTTCGACTGCCGGCTGAAGATCCTGTGCGCCGAAGACGGCCACACCAACCAGATGATCGTGCGCGCCTTCGTCGAGGAGATGGGGCACGAGGTGGTGTTCGTCGAGAACGGCCACCAGGCCGTGCAGGGCTGCGCGGCCGAGCGCTTCGACCTCGTGCTGATGGACGGCCGCATGCCGGTGATGGATGGGCTGGAGGCCGCCCGCGCGATCCGCCGCGGCGGGCTGGACGACGCCTGGGTGCTGGACCCGCAGATCTGGATCATCGCGCTCACCGCCAACGCCACGGCGCAGGACCGCGAGCAGTGCCTGGCCGCCGGCATGGACGATTTCCTCGCGAAGCCGGTCGACGAGCGCCAGCTCGCCGAGGCGCTGCACCGCGCGGTGCATGCGTTGCGTGAGCGAGGCCGGGCGCTGGCGCCGCGGCGCGAGGCCTCGCCGGCGCTGTCCGCCGCGGGGCTGGACGCCTTGCTCGGCCTCGATGCCGTGTCGGTGCCGTCGCCGGCCGCGCCCGCCGAGCCGCCGCCGGTGCCGGCTTCGCTGCAGCATCGGTTGCGCGACACCTTCCGTGCCGAGGCGCCGAAGATGATGAAGGCGCTGTGCCGGGCGGTCGCCGAGCAGGACTGGGACGACGCCGGCCGCCTGGCCCACAACCTGAAAGGCAGCGCGCGCTACGTCCGCTCGGAGCCGATCGCCGAACTGGCCGAGCGCCTCGAGCACGGCTGCGACCGGCCGCCACCCGAAGGCGTCGAGGCGCTGTGCGAGGCGCTCCAGCGCGAAGTCGACAGCTGGCTCGCGCTCGCCTGAGGCGGCGATCCGCCTTCAGGCGGCGGTGGCCACCGGGGTGCCCAGCGAGCGCAGCACATCCCGCACCATCTGCGCACGGTCCTTCGGATCGGGCAGCGCGCGGTCGATGCGCAGCTTGTCGTTGCCGGCCAGCTTGATGTGCTTGTTCTTCTGCACCAGCGTGATGATCGCCATCGGGTCGACCGGCGGATTGGGCTTGAAGGTGATGTTGATCAGCTGCGGATTCGCATCGACCTTGATCACGCCGTAGGGCTTGGCCAGCACGCGCAGGCGGTGCGTGTCGAACAGCGTCTGGCCCTGTGCGGGGAGCTTGCCGAAACGGTCGGTCACCTCCTCGAGCAGGGTGTCGAGTTGGTCGATCTTGTCGGCGGTGGCCAGGCGCTTGTAGAGGTTGAGCCGGGTGTGCACGTCGCCGCAGTAGGCATCGGGCAGCAGCGCCGGGGCGTGCAGGTTGATCTCGGTGGTGGCGCTCAGGGGCGACAGCAGGTCGGGCTCGCGCCCGGCCTTCAATGAGCGCACCGCCTCGCTCAGCATGTCGTTGTAGAGCTGGAAGCCCACCTCCTGCATGTTGCCGCTCTGGTTCTCGCCCAGCACCTCGCCGGCACCGCGGATCTCGAGGTCGTGCATCGCCAGGTAGAAGCCGGAGCCCAGCTCCTCCATGTTCTGGATGGCCTCCAGCCGCTGCGCCGCCTGCTTGGTGAGGCCCTGCACGTCGGGCACCAGCAGGTAGGCATAGGCCTGGTGGTGCGAGCGGCCGACGCGGCCGCGCAGCTGGTGCAGCTGCGCGAGGCCGAACTTGTCGGCGCGGCTGATCACGATGGTGTTGGCCGAGGGCACGTCGATGCCGGTCTCGATGATGGTGGAGCACAGCAGCAGGTTGTAGCGCTGGGCCACGAAATCGCGCATCACGTGCTCGAGCTGGCGCTCGGGCATCTGGCCATGCGCCACCGCGATGCGGGCCTCGGGCAGCAGCTCCTGCAGCTTGTTGCGCCGGTTCTCGATCGTCTCGACCTCGTTGTGCAGGAAGTACACCTGCCCGCCGCGCTTCAACTCGCGCAGCACCGCCTCGCGGATCGTGCCGGTGGATTCGTTGCGCACGAAGGTCTTGATCGCCAGGCGCCGCTGCGGTGCGGTGGCGATGACGCTGAGGTCGCGCAGGCCTTCGAGCGCCATGCCCAGCGTGCGCGGGATCGGCGTGGCGGTGAGCGTGAGCACATCGACCTCGGCGCGCATCGCCTTGATCGCCTCCTTGTGGCGCACGCCGAAGCGGTGTTCCTCGTCGATGATCAACAGGCCCAGGCGCTTGAACTTGACCGACTGGCTCAGCAGCTTGTGCGTGCCGACGACGATGTCGACCGTGCCGTTCTCGATGCCTTCGAGCGCCGTGTTGATCTCCTTGGTGGAGCGGAAGCGCGACAGCTCCACCACCTTGATCGGCCACTTGCCGAAGCGGTCGCTGATGTTCTGGAAATGCTGCTCTGCCAGCAGCGTGGTCGGGGCCAGCAGCGCGACCTGCTTGCCGCCGGTGACGGCGACGAAAGCCGCCCGCAGCGCGACCTCGGTCTTGCCGAAGCCCACGTCGCCGCACACCAGGCGGTCCATCGGCTTCGGGCTGACCATGTCCTGGATCACCGCATGGATCGCGGCGCGCTGGTCCGGTGTTTCCTCGAAGCCGAAGCTGGCCGCGAAGGCTTCGTAGTCGTGCGGTTGGAAGCGGAAGGCGTAGCCCTCGCGCGCGGCGCGGCGGGCATACAGGTTCAGCAGCTCGGCCGCGGTGTCGCGCACCTGCTCGGCGGCCTTGCGCCTGGCCTTCTCCCACTGGCCGGAGCCCAGCTTGTGCAGCGGCGCCTCGTCGGCGCTGACGCCGGTGTAGCGGCTGATCAGGTGCAGCTGCGCCACCGGCACGTAGAGCGTGGCCTTGTCGGCGTATTCGAGGTGAAGGAACTCGCTGGGCCCTTCGCCGAGATCGATGTTCAGCAACCCCTGGTAGCGGCCGATGCCATGGTTGGCGTGCACCACCGGGTCGCCGACCTTCAGCTCCGAAAGGTCCTTGATCAGCGCATCGACGTTGCTGACCTGCTCCTGCTTCTTGCGCCGCCGGCTGCTGGGCGCGGTGGAGAACAGCTCGGTCTCGGTGATGAACTGGATCGTCTTCTGTTCACCGGGCTCGTGCCAGAAGAAGCCTGCCGCCAGCGGCGCCGCGGTGATCGCGACCTTTTCGTCGCTGGCCTCGAACTCGGCCAGCGTGCCCACGCTGGGCGGGTCGATCTTGTGGTCGCGCAGCAGCTCCAGCAGGCTCTCGCGCCGGCCCTCGCTCTCGGCCACAAGCAGCACCCGGTAGGGAGTGTTGTCCAGGTGCGACTGCAGCTTGGCCAGCGGTTCGGTGGCGCCGCGGTCGACACTGATGTCGGGCAGCGGCCGGGCCCAATCCACCGGGTCATTGCCGCGCAGCGACAGCGTGGCATGCGCGCCGCTCAGCGTGAAGAAATCCTCCGGCTTCAGGAACAGCTCCTCCGGCGGGAGGAGCGGCCGCTCGGGGTCGTGCTGCAGGAAGCGGTGGCGTTCCCGGGTGTCGGCCCAGAAGCGCTTCAGCGCCTCATCCACTTCGCCGTGCAGCACCAGGCCAGAGCCTTCGCCGAAGTATTCGAAGATCGTCGCGGTGGCGTCGAAGAACAGCGGCAGGTAGTACTCGATGCCGGAGGTGGCGATGCCGCTGGCGATGTCCTTGTACAGCCGCGCCTTGGTCGGGTCGCCTTCGAGCTTTTCGCGCCAGCGTGCCCGGAAGGCATTGCGCGAGGCCTCGTCCATCGGGAATTCGCGGCCGGGCAGCAGCCGCACCTCGGGCACCGGGTACAGGCTGCGCTGCGAATCGGGATCGAAGGTGCGGATCGAGTCGACTTCGTCGCCGAACAGGTCCACCCGGTAAGGCACCGCCGAGCCCATCGGGAACAGGTCGATCAGCCCACCGCGCACCGCGTATTCGCCGGGCGACACCACCTGGCTCACGTGGCTGTAGCCGGCCAGCGTCAGCTGCGCCTTCAGCTTGGCCTCGTCGAGCCGCTGCTTCTGCTTGAAATGGAAGGTGTAGCCGGCCATGAAGCTCGGCGGCGCCAGGCGCGTCAGCGCGGTGGTGGCCGGCAGCAGCACCACGTCGACCTCGCGCTGCTGGATGCGCCACAAGGTGGCCAGCCGCTCGGAGATCAGGTCCTGGTGCGGCGAGAAGGTGTCGTAGGGCAGCGTCTCCCAGTCGGGGAACACGGCGACCCGCAGGCCCGGCGCGAAGAACGGGAGTTCGTCTTCCAGCCGCTGCGCATCGGCCGGCTCCGCGGTGACGATCGCCAGCAGCGTCTGCTTGGCCGCCATCGCCTGCGCGTAGCGGGCCAGCAGCAGCGCATCGGCCGAGCCGAGCGGGCGGGGGAGGGTGAAGCGTTTGCCGGGAGCGATCGAAGGAAGCTGCATGGAGATCGGCGACAACAATGCGAATCGCCCCTCGTCGGGCTGACGGGGGGCGTGTGCGATCGATTGTAGGGAGGGAGCAAAGCCCGCGTGCGCGACAATCCCGCCCCATGTTGATCGGCACCGTTCCCCGCTGCTTCGCCCTCGTGCCCTGTGCGGGCGTCGGCTCCCGCGCCGGGGCCGGCGGGCCGAAGCAATACCGCGAGGTGGCGGGCCGGGCCGTCGTCGCCCACACGCTGGCGGCGCTGAAGGCGGTGCCGCGCATCGAAGGCACGCTGGTCGTGCTGTCGCCCGAAGACGATGCGTTCGAACGCCATTGCCCCGAGCACTCCGCCGAATGGGTGGTCCGGTGCGGCGGCGCCACCCGCGCCGAGACGGTCGCCAACGGCCTGGCCGAGCTGCAGCAGGCGCATGGCGTGCAGCCGCACGACTGGGTGCTGGTGCACGACGCCGCGCGCTGCCTGCTGCAGCCGGGGTGGGTCGAGCGGCTGATCGATGCCTGCCGGGATGACGAGGTCGGTGGCCTGCTCGCGCTGCCGCTGGCCGACACGCTCAAGCGCGAGGCCGAGGGCCGCGTCGGCGCCACCGTCCCGCGCGCCGGCATGTGGGCCGCGCAGACGCCGCAGATGTTCCGCCTCGGCCTGTTGCTGCCGGCGCTGGCCCATGCCGGCACCGACACCACGATCACCGACGAAGCCAGCGCGATCGAGGCGCTGGGCCACGCGCCGAAGCTCGTGCCCGGCGACTACCAGAACATCAAGGTGACCTGGCCGGAGGACTTTGCGCTGGCCGAGCGCCTGATGAAGGCGGCGCAACGTTGAGGCCGGTGATGCACGTCGCCGTGGTGCTGGGCTTTCTGGCCGCCGGCGGCGTGTGCGCGGCCGTGGTGGGCCAGATCTTCCTGCTGACGGCGCACATCGCCTACGAGGGCGACACCTCGCTGAGCCTGCGCTCCGTGGCCCTGGTCGCGGTGCCGTGGGCCATGTTCATCGCGGCGGCCTGGTCGCTGCCGAAGCCCGGTTCGGCCGGCCGGCGCCTGGCGTTCCTCCACCGCGCCATGCGGGTGCTCGCCCTTGCCGCGCCGGCGATCGCGCTGGTGTTCCTGATCGGCGCCAGCCCTTCCATCCAATGGCGACCTTGACTTCCTCCACACCATGACACTGCCCTTCATGCGCATCGGCGAAGGCTGGGACACCCATGCCCTCGTCACCGGCCGCCCGCTCGTCCTCGGCGGCGTGACGATCCCGCACACCCACGGCCTGCTCGGGCATTCGGATGCCGACGCATTGCTGCATGCGATCACCGACGCGCTGTTCGGCGGCGCGGCGCTGGGCGACATCGGCCGGCATTTCCCCGACACCGATCCGCAGTTCAAGGGCGCCGATTCGCACACGCTGCTGGCCGAGGCGGCGCGCCGCGTGCGTGCCGCGGGCTACGACATCGTCAACATCGACAGCACCATCGTCGCGCAGGCGCCCAAGATGGCGCCGCACATCGATGCGATGCGCCAGCGCATCGCGCAGGCGCTGGGGGTGGAGGTCGAGCGCGTCAACGTGAAGGCCAAGACGGCCGAGAAGATGGGCCCGGTGGGCGAGGGCAAGGCGATCGAGGCGCGGGCGGTGTGCCTGCTCGGGCGCATCGAACGCGAAGGAACCTGACCCGCCGATGGGTCGCCGCGCGCGGTTGCGTCAAACGGCGGCCATGCGCCAGGTGCCTCGCCCGGCGGCTTTGGCGTCGTACAAGGCCTGATCGGCGTTGGCCAGCAGGCGGGTCGCCGTGGTGGCATCGCCCGGGTACATCGCGATGCCGATGCTCACGGAGGTGCTGTGAGCGCGGCCCTCGTCCAGCTCGACCGGCCGGGCGACGGACGCCAGGATCTTCTGGGCGATGCGGCCGGCTTCGTCCGCTGACCTCAGGCCTTCGACGATGACCACGAATTCGTCGCCGGCCAGGCGGGCCACCGTGTCGCTCTGCCGCACCGAAGCGCTCATCGCGTCGGCCAGGTGCTTCAGCACCGCATCGCCGCCGGCATGCCCGAAACGGTCGTTGATCTGCTTGAAGTGGTCGATGTCCATGAAGAGCAACGCCATTTCGGATCTTGACCGCCGGGTGCGCGCCATCGCATCCGACAGCCGCAGTTCGAACTCCCGACGGTTGATCAGGCCGGTGAGCGGGTCACTGCTCGCCAGGCGGTCCAGTCTGCGCTCCACTTCCTTCAGGGCGCTGATGTCGTTGATCAGCGCATAGACGCCGGACACGCTCCCGTCGGGCCGGCGGTCGGGCAGATAGGTGATGTAGGTGTCGCGCCGTTGCCCCATCGCCTCGAACATCGCTTCGAAGGAGACGGTCTCGCCGGCCAGCGCGCGCAACAGCTTCGGCCGGCGTTCGGCCGCGGCGTCTTGCCCCAGCACGTCGGCCAGCTTGCGGCCCTTGGCATCGGCTGCGCTCACTCCCGTCCAGCGCTCGAACGTGGCGTTGGCGAACTGCAGCCTCAGTTCCGCATCGACATAGGCGATCAGGGCCGGCAGGTTGTCTGCGATGTCGCGAAGGCTCTTCTCGCTGACCGCGAGCGATTCCTCCGCGGCCTTGCGGTCGGTGATGTCCACCGCCACCGAAAAGAAGCCCTGCACGCTGCCGTCTTCGCCCAGCTGCGGAGCAAAGGCCTGCTGGAAGTGCCGCGTGCCGCCGGGCAGCTCCATCGAGTGCTCGAAGACGACGTGCTCGCCTCTGAGCACGCGCTCGATCCGCGGCTTGATGCGTGCATAGGACGCCTCGCCTCGCACCTCGCGCATCGTCCTGCCGACCAGTTGCTGCGGATCGCACCCGTACACCTCGCCGCAGATGCGGTTGGCGAAGATGACGCGCTCATGGCGGTCGAAGTGGGAAATGCGCGCAGGCAATGCATCAGTGATCGCCCGCACGCGGCGCTCGGAAGCGCGCGCGAGCTGGGCCGCCTGTTCTTTCAGCCTGGACCGGAACACGAGCCACTGGAGGGCCAGCAGCACCGCGAGCGAGAGGCCCCAGACCAGGGCACCGTCGATAGTCATGGGACACCGTGTCGTACGACACCGTCATCGGCTGTTCGCACCGGAACTGAAGGCCTGGGCGAGGGCGTGCCGTGAATCACGCCCGATCCGCTGTGCGGAATGCGTCGGCGTCCAGCCCCAGGCGCTTGAGTTTGTCGTGCAGCGTCTTGCGTGGTACCGCCAGCGCCTCGGCGGCGCGTGCGACGCTGCCTTGTGAATCGCGCAGCGCGCCCTCGATCAGTGAGCGTTCGAAGGCGTCGATCTGCTCAGTCAGCCCTTGCGGCGCGGGCTGGGGGGGCGTGCCCCCGGCGTGTTCCAGCCCCAGCACCCACCGGTCGGCGAAGTTGCGCAGCTCGCGCACGTTGCCCGGCCAGTCGCGCAGCTGCCATTGCGCCATCTGCGCGGCGGTCCAGCGCGGCACCGGCTTGCGGAAGCGCAGCGCGGCCAGCTCGGTGAAATGCGTCAGCAGCAGCGGGATGTCCTCGCGCCGCTCGCGCAGCGGCGGCAGCGCGATGGTGGCCACATTGAGCCGGTAGTACAGGTCGTCGCGGAAGCGGCCTTGCGCGGCCAGCTGCTTCAGGTCGACCTTGGTCGCGGCGACCACGCGGCATTGCAGCGGGATCGAGGCGTTGCCGCCCAGCCGCTCGACCGCGCGCTCCTGCAGCACGCGCAGCATCTTGACCTGCAGCGCCATCGGCATCGACTCGATCTCGTCGAGGAACACGGTGCCATCGCGCGCGAACTCGAGCTTGCCGATGCGTCGCTTGCTGGCGCCGGTGTAGGCCCCGGCCTCGGCGCCGAAGATCTCGGATTCGAACACCGTCTCGGGCAGGGCACCGCAGTTGATCGCGACGAAGGCGCCGGCGGCGCCGCTGGCCTCGTGCAGCGCGCGGGCGACCACCTCCTTGCCCGCGCCCGTTTCGCCTTCGATCAGCACGTCGACACCCGCGGCCCCGAGCGTGCCGATCAGCGTGCGCACGCGCTCGATCGCGGCCGACTGGCCCACCATGCGGCCCGCGCTGCCGCCGTCGAGCACGGCCTTCAGGCGGCGGTTCTCCAGCACCAGCTGGCGCTGCGCATGCGCGCGGCGCGCCGCTTCGATCAGGCGCTCGGAGGCGAAGGGCTTCTCGATGAAATCCCAGGCGCCTTCGCGCATGGCTTCGACCGCCATCGCCACGTCGCCGTGGCCGGTGACCAGCGTGACCGGCAGCTCCGGGTCCATGCGATGCGCGTCGCGCAGCAGCGCCAGGCCATCGCGCCCGGGCAGGCGCACGTCGGAGATCACCACGCCGGGGAAGTCGGGCTTCAGCTGCGCCAGCGCGTCTTCGGCGGTGTCGCAGCAGCGCACCTCGAAGCCGCCGATCTGCAGCGTCTGCGCCGCGGCGATCTGCACGCCCAGGTCGTCTTCGACCAGCAGGACAAGGGGAGTGGAAGGACTGCTCATGGAACGCCAGGTAGAGATCAGCCGATGGTGCGCGAAGCGGCGGCGGGTGCGCCTTCGGTGAGCGTGGCCGCGCGCAGCCGCAACGTGAACAATGCCCCGCCTTCGGGCCGGTTGGCCGCCTCGAGCCCGCCGCCCAGCGCGTTGGCGATCGAGGCCGAGATCGACAGCCCGAGCCCCAGCCCCTGGCCGGTGGGCTTGGTCGTGAAGAAGGGCTCGAACAGCCGTGCCATCGCCTCGGGTGCGATGCCGGGGCCGGCATCGGCCACGCTGATGCGCACCCATTCGGCGTCGCCGGCTGCGCGGATCTCGATGGTGTTGCCGCCGCTGTCGCGGCTGGCGTCGAGCGCATTGCGCAGCAGGTTCACCAGCACCTGCTCGATGCGCACCGTCTGGCCCTGCACCGCGAGCCCGGGCGGTACCGGCGCGGCATCGATGCGCACGCCGGCGCGCCGCGCATCGGCCGACAGCAGCGCGATCGCCGCGTCGATCACCGGCGCCACCGCCACCGGCGTCTGCCGCAGGTCGTCCTTGCGGGCAAAGCCCTTGAGCTGGCCGATGATGGCGGCGATGCGCTGCGTCAGCCCGTCGACCATCGTGAGGTTGCCCAGCACCGCAGCGGTGTCGCCGCGGCCGAGCAGGATGCGCGCGTTGTCGTTCAGTGCACGCAGCGCGGCGAGCGGCTGGTTGATCTCGTGCGTGATGCTCGCCGCCATCTGGCCCAGCACCGTGAGCTTGCCGGCCTGCACCAGCTCGTCCTGCGTGGCGCGCAGCGCGGCCTGGGTGCGGTCGAGCTCGGCGATCTTGCCTTCGAGCTCCTCGTTGGCCTGCACCAGCACCGCCGTGCGCTCGGCGATGCGCGATTCGAGCTCCGCGTTGGCGCGCTCCAGCTCGCGCCGCGCGGCCCGGCGCTCCTCGTCACGGCGCCGGCGCAGCCGGGCATAGAGCGCGCCCACCAGCGCAAAGGCATAGGCGAAGCCGGCCGCGGCCGCATAGCCGCGCGCCAGGTGCTCGAGCTCGTCGGTCTCGGCGAACGACAGCAGCGTCCAGCCCATGTGGCCGATCGGCTGGCGCTGCTCGGCCACCTGCAGCCAGCGCGTGGCGGCGCTGCCGGGTGGGCGTGTGGCCAGCCGCACCGCGGTGCCGTTGCGGGGGCGCCGCAGCGCCAGTGGCTCCAGCGGGCTCTCGCCGTATTGCAGCGTCGCGCGGATGCGTTGGCGCACGTCGGGCGCCAACGGCTCCAGGGTGTGGAACTTCCATTCCGGCCGGCTGCTGAGGAAGACCACGCCGTTGGCGTCGGCCAGCATCAGCAGCTCGCCGCTGCGCGCCCAGTTGGTCTCGATCTCGTCGAGCGAGATCTTCACCGCGATCACGCCGAGCGGCGGGCCGCCCGGGTGGGCCGGATCCCGCATCGGATGCGCGAGAAAGTAGCCGGGCTCGCCGGTGGTGGCGCCGATGGCGTAGAAGCGGCCGATGCGCCCGGCGATCGCTTCGCGGAAGTAGGGGCGGAAGGCGTAGTTCTGCCCGACGAAGGAGCGCGGCGTGTTCCAGTTGCTCGCAGCGATGGTCGTGGCCTGCGCGTCGATCAGGTAGATCGCGGCGACCTTCGTCTCGTTGGCCAGCTGCTGCAGGCGCAGGTTGGCGGCGTCGCGGCGTGGGGTGTCTTGCGCGTGGCGCAGCAGGTCCACCAGCTCGGGGTGGCCCGACAGCACCAGCGGCAGCATGTTGTATTTGTCCAGCGCCGAGACGAGGTCGGACGACAGGAATTCGAGGCGGCGCTGCGTGCTCTGGTGCAGCTCCTGCCAGCCGCTGCGGTATGCGGCGCGGTAGGTGCCGGCGACGACCAGCAGGCCCAGTGCCGCGAGCAGCAGCGTCCACAGCGTGGCGCGCAGCGGCTTCATCGCGAGGCCTCGGCGGCGCAGGGGGCCAGCCGCACCGGGCCGGTCCCGGGAATCCACTCCGCCAGCGGGCGGCAGCGGCCCTGGGCGCACAGCGTGTGGTCGGGCGTGAATTCCGAAGCTGCGAGCACCAGGGCGGGCAGCGGCGGCAGCGCAGGGCGGTAGTGCCACACGCCGTCGCGCAGCTGCGCGCCTTCAGGCGGCTCCATGCCGGCGCCGGAGCCGTGGATGCGCGCTTCTTCGATCAAGAGGCCGGCGGGCGCGACCCGCCAGTCTTCTTCCCACCGGGTCTTCTCGATCGAGTGGGTCCACTGCAGCCCGAACTGCGTCGTCGCGATCGCCACCGAAGCGGCGGCGCGCGCGAGGCACAAGGCGAGCGCCATGCGGCTCAGCGCCCCCTCGGGGGGCAGGAGCGGAGCGACGTGGGGGCTGACATCTCAGGCCGCGGCGGGCTGCTGCACGCGCGCCTGGCGCAGGCGCCAGAGGTTCCACGCGACGAAGGCGGCCGAGGCGGCGAAGCCGATCTCGTCGGTGGCAGGCAGGGCCGACACCAGCAGCGAGGCAGCCAGCGCAGCCCACACGCGCTCGAACACGTTGAGCGAACGGCCCAGGTAGCCCACCGCGGTGGCGCCCCACAGCGCGATCGCGATGATCGCCTTCGTGATCACGTAGGCCGCGGCCGTCCAGTGCAGCGCACCGTCGGCGCCGGGCTGCAGCATCAGCGCCGGGTCATAGACCGCCATGTAGGGAATGATGAAGCCCGCGATCGCCAGCTGCGTGGCCTTGACGCCGATCTTCATCGCCGATTCCTTGGCGATCGACGCAGCCGCGAAGGCCGCCAATGCCACCGGGGGAGTCAGGTCCGCCATGATGCCGAAGTAGAACACGAACATGTGCGAGACGATCAGCGGCACGCCCAGCTTCA
>Ga0207706_10003035_pt1 | contig 16183 bp, 19 predicted proteins | sample KBSC53metaG_FD_184318 | JGI IMG/M metagenome (GOLD analysis project Ga0207706, IMG submission 184318) | Corn rhizosphere microbial communities from Kellogg Biological Station, Michigan, USA - KBS C5-3 metaG (SPAdes) (version 2) | ecosystem: Host-associated > Plants > Roots > Rhizosphere > Soil ... | reverse complement strand
CCTGCTCGCCCTGCGGCTGGGCAAGCGCCGGATCGTCGCCGAGACGGGCGCCGGTCAGCACGGCGTGGCAACCGCGACGGTCTGCGCACGCTTCGGGCTCGACTGCGTCGTCTACATGGGCAGCGAGGACATGCGGCGCCAAGCGCCCAACCTCGAGCGGATGGCGCTGCTCGGAGCCGAGGTGCGACCCGTCGAGTTCGGGACGCGCACGTTGAAGGAGGCGACGAGCGAGGCGATCCGCGACTGGATCGCGAACGTCGAGGACACGCACTACCTGATCGGCTCCTGCGTCGGCCCGGCGCCGTACCCGGAGATCGTGCGCGAGCTCCAGTCGGTGATCGGGCGCGAGGCGCGGAAGCAACTTCTCGAAGCCGAAAGGCGGCTGCCCGAGGTCGCGCTCGCCTGCGTGGGCGGCGGCTCGAACGCGATCGGGCTCTTCGCCGGGTTCCTTGACGACGCGGAGGTGCGCCTCGTCGGCGTCGAGGCCGGTGGCGCGGCGAGCCTCCTCTCGGGTCGCCCGGCGGTGCTCCATGGCTCGCGCTCGTCCGTGCTGGCCGACGAGGACGGCCAGGTGCTCGACGCCGAGTCGATCTCCGCCGGGCTCGACTACCCGGGCGTCGGGCCCGAGCACGCGTTCCTGCGCGACAGCGGTCGCGCCGAGTACGTCGACGCGAGCGACGAGGAGGCGCTGGCCGCCTTCCGCCGGCTCGCCCAGACGGAAGGGATCCTGCCGGCGCTCGAGCCGGCCCATGCGCTGGCCCGTGTCGAGGAGCTCGAGGAGAAGCTCGTGCTGGTCTGCCTCTCCGGCCGCGGCGACAAGGACCTGGCCGAGGTCACCGCCCGGTGAGCGCGCAGATCGGGTGGGACCCGGAGCGCGCTGCCTCCTTCTTCGACGACTACGGCGAACAGGAGTGGACGCGCTTCGAGGATGGGCGCACCCCGGCGCCGAGCCTCGACGTCCACCTCGACCGGCTACGCCGCTTCGTCAATTCCGGGGACCGGGTGCTCGAGGTCGGGGCCGGTCCCGGGCGCTTCACGATCGAGCTCGCCCGCCTCGGCGCCCGGGTCAGCGTCTCCGACCTCTCGCCCGGCCAGCTCGAGCTGAACCGCGAGCACGTCGCCGCGGAAGGCCTCGAGGAGCACGTCGTGGAACGAGCCGTCGCCGACGTGCTCGACCTCTCGCGTTGGGACGACGGGAGCTTCGACGCAGTCGTGTGCTTCGGTGGCCCGCTCAGCTACGTCGTCGACCGCGCAGACGATGGGATCGCCGAGCTCGTCCGCGTGACCAGGCCGGGCGGCCACGTGCTCGTCTCGGTGATGTCGCTCGTCGGCACGGTCGTCCACTTCCTGACGATCCTGGTCGATCTCGCCCGTCGCGACGGGGTTGCCAAGAACGAGGCCATCGTCCGCACCGGCCTGCTGGCCGACGAGCCCGACTACGGGCACCTCGCTATGAAGATGTTCCGCTGGAGCGAGCTCGAGGCGCTCCTCTCGCCGCACGGGACGGTCGTCGACGCCTGCGCCGCGGGACTGCTCCCCGCCGTCCAGCCCGAGGAGCCGGAGCTGCGTGCGTTCCTCGCACGCGTCGAGCTCGAGCTGGCGGGCGAGCCCGGCGCGGTCTCCTGTGGCCAGCACATCCTCGCCGTTCTCCGCCGCGATTCGTGAAGGCGCTCGCGATCTACCTGATGAGCGGGCCGGAGACGCCGGCGCTGGCGCAGGCCGCCGTCGAGGGCGGCGCCGACCTCGTCGAGCTCGGCTTCCCGTTCTCCGACCCGCTGGCCGACGGGCCGGTCATCCGCCGGGCGGCGGAGCGCGCGCTTGCGCAGGGGATGCGCACCGGTGCGTGCCTCGAGCTCCTCGCCGCGACGCGCGAGCTGCTGCCCGAGACGCCGCTCGTGCCGATGACCTACTCCTCGCTGCTCGAGGCCCACGGCTGGGAGCGTTTCGCCGCTGACGCGCAGGCGGCCGGCGCGACCAGCATGATCGTCGCCGACCTCCCGGCCGGCGAGCGGCCCGAGCTGCGACGGGTGCAGCTCGTCGCGCCGACCTCGACCGACGAGCGGCTCGCGCTCGCCGCCGCGCAAAGCGATGGCTGGCTCTACCTGGTCACGGTCACCGGCACGACGGGGGCGCGCAGCGAGCTCTCCCCCGCGCTCGCCGGCCTCGTCACGCGCGCCCGCACGCAAACCGAGCTGCCGCTGTACGCCGGCTTCGGCATCTCGACCCCGGAGCACGCGCGCGCCGCGGCGCGGCTGGCGGACGGAATCGTCGTCGGCTCCCGCGCCGTCGAGGTCGCAGAGGACGGCCCCGCGGCTCTGCGCGACTACGTCTCGTCGCTGCGGGTAGCACTGGACGCGTGAGCCGATTGCGCTCGGCCGCGGCCGGGGCCGTGGCCGCGACCGTGTGGGGCCTTGCCGAGCCGCTCGACCAGCGGCTGCTTCGCTGTGACTACTCGGACGTCGCGGTGCTCGGCAAGGCGGTCACGCGCGGACCCGGCTGGCGGCTCGCCGGCTTCGCGCTGCACGCGGTCAACGGCGCGGTCTTCGGCCTCGCCTTCGAGGAACTGCGGCGACGCGTTCCCGTGCCTCCGCGCCGGCTCGCAGTGGCGATGGCGCTCGCCGAGCACAGCGCGCTCTACCCGCTCTGCGCCGTGATCGACCGCTACCACCCCGCCCGCGGGGAGCCCGGCATCCCGCCGCTGCTGACGAACCCCCGGGCCTTCGCGCAGGCGACCTGGCGGCACCTGCTCTTCGGCACCGTTCTCGGGCGGCTCGCCTCCGGCCGCTAGCCGTCGGGCAGCGACCAGTCGAACGGGATCTCGCCCGAGTGCGGGTCGAGCCGGTACTTGTCCGGCGAGCTGGGGTCGTACGGCCGGGTCGGGAAGTTGACGATCAGCGCGTCGTCATCGCCCCAGTTCTGGTCGGCGTGCCAGACCCCGGGCGGGATCGCGAGCAGGCTCGGCGCCTCACCCGTCAGCTGGCGGACGTCGATCAGCCCCTGCGTCGGCGACTCGCTGCGGCCGTCGAAGAGGACGACGCGCACCGAGCCGTTGACGATTGCGTAGCGGTCGGTCTGGAGCTTGTGCATCCCCCAGCCCTTGATCCGGCCGGGCCGGATCGTGATCCCGTAGGCGTGGACGACCGGCTCCTGCCAGAAGGGGTGGTCGAAGTTGACGATCTCGAAGAGCGAGCCGCGGTGGTCGACGTGCGGCTCGAGCCGCGCCGCCCGTACGCCCTCGATCCGACCCGCCGCGGGCTGGTCACGGACACCGGAGGGGACGACGTCCATCAGCCGCCGCTCGCCGAGAAGTGCTGGTAGTCCGGCGATCCCGTCCAGCGCCCGCCCCACTGCCAGCCCGCAGCCGCGAAGACGCGCACGAGCAGCCGCCCCGCGACGGCCATTCCCGGCCGGTAGCGCGAGCGGTCGAGGTAGGCGCGGCCCGCGCGCGGGTGAACGCTGCCGCCGAGGACGTACGGGTTCTCGACCGGGTTGACGTCCACCGCCAGCCCGTAGGCGTGCACCGACCAGCGCTTCGGGCCGGACGCGACCGCGAAGCGGCAGTTGAAGGCGGCCGTGTTGTCGGCGTCGAGCGAGCGCTCGTCGCTTCCGCCGTAGGCGTCGATCGGCCGCATCCGCCGGATCGGGAAGCGGGCGGCGTAGAGACGCGAGAAGACGCGCGTCAGCGAGGGAACCGCCTTCACGTTCACGATCAGCGCGCCGGTGTGGGCTCGACCGTCGAACCCCCAGTAGCCGAGGCGCAGCCGCCGCAGTGACGCGGGCGCGACCGGACAGCCGCGATGCCACGAATGCGGCAGGTCGGCCGCAGTCACCCGCGACGTCGAGTGCGAGAACGGCGGCGCCTGAAGCGCCGCTGCGACGAGCAAGAGCGCAACCATCGTCCGTAGTCTGCAGGTCGATGAGGCTGCTCGCTCTCACCCTCGTCGGGCTCGCCGTGGCCGCCTCGGCCTCCGCGCGCGACGAGCTCGCGGAGGGCTGCACGCCGTCGTTCGCCGCCCGGCTCGAGACGGGCTCGGCGACGCAGCTGATCACCGTCGTCGCGCGGACACGCGCCTCCACGCAAGGCTCGCTGCGCCTGTGGACGAAGCGCGCCGGCTGCTGGCGGCAGAGCGCCGGGCCGTGGACGGCCTGGCTCGGGCAACGCGGAACTTCGCCGGCCAAGCGCGAGGGCGACCGCCGCACGCCGACCGGGATCTTCGGCTTCCTGCGCACGATGTACGGCATCGCGCCGAGCCCGGGAGTCCGCTACGGCTACCGACGGGTCGTCTGCGGCGACTGGTGGGTCGAGGACCCGGCCTCGCCCTCGTACAACCGCTTCCGCCACGTCCGCTGCGGCTCGACGCCGCCGTTTCGAACGAAGAGCGAAGACCTCTCCCGCTCGCCGACCGCCTACCGCCATTTCGCCGTGATCGCCTACAACACGAGCCCGGTCGTGCCGGGCCGCGGCTCCGGGATCTTCTTCCACGTCAGCACCGGGCGGCCGACGCTCGGCTGCGTGAGCCTGCCGCTACCGCGCCTGGTCGCGACGTTGCGCTGGCTGCGGCCCTCCGCCGGCCCGTTGATCGCGATCGGCACCGCGTCCGATCTCCTCGCGGCGCGATGAGCACGCGCGTCCTGATCGCGAACGAGCCTGCCGAGCTCCGCGCGACGCTGAAGGTCGCGCTCGAGGCGGACGGATTCCTAGTGGACGAGGCCGAGACGCTCGCGCAGGCGCTGCTGGCAGCAGGCACGGAGAAGCCCGACGTGATCCTGCTCGGGCATGGCGCCCTCGAGCTCGTCCCGACGCTCCTGCACGAGAGCCCCGGCGCGAAGATCGTCGTCCTCGGAGGGCAGGACGACCCGCAGGCCGTGCAAGAGGCGTTCGCGGCGGGCGCAAGCGGCTACGTGCTTGCGGACACCGAGGTCGTCCCCGCCGTGCGCGAGGTCGCGGGAGGCGGCCGCTACGTCAACCCGGAGCTCGGGGCCCGCCTCGTGGCCGCGGAGTCGCAGGCCGTGCGGCGCGACGGGCTCAGCGAGCGCGAGCACGAGGTGCTGCGGCTACTTGCGCTCGGCCACACCAACCAGGAGATCGCCAAGCAGCTCGTGATCTCGGTGCGAACGGCCGAGACGCACCGGGCGCACATCATGCAGAAGCTCGGGCTGTCCAGCCGCGCGGAGCTCGTCCGCTACGCCCTCGACCGCGGGCTGCTGCAGAACGAGGCTCAGTAACCGCTGAAGCGGTCCGGGAGCACCTGCTCCTCCGGCACGCCCGCGGCGCTCAGCTGCCCGGTAACCCCCTCGACCATCGCGGGCGGGCCGGCCACCAGGTACGTGTAGTCGGCGAGCTCGCCCTCGAGCTCGTCGCTCAGCAGCTCGGCGCTGATGTAGCGGCTCTCGCCCTCCCAGCCGTCGTCCTGGGTCATCGTCAGCACCAGCTTGCAGTGCGGCAGCGTCTGCTCGAGCTCCTGCAGCTCGTCGAGGAACGGCGTCGACGCGCGGTCGCGGTTCGAGTAGACGAGCGTCACGCGGTAGGGCTCGCCCGTGTCGCGGATGTAACGCAGCATCGAGCGGAAGACGGTGATCCCGATCCCGCCGGCGATGAAGACGTAGGCCGGGCTCGTGTCCTCGGGCAGGGCCCAGTCGCCCTTCGGCTGCTCGACGTCGACCTCGTCGCCGACCTGCAGCTCCGCGAGCGTCTGCTTGAACGCGGTGTCGCGCAGGCGGGTGCAGAGCCCGAGCACGCCGCGCTCGGTCGGCGAGGTGGCGACGGAGATGTGCCGGCGCAGGCCCTTGTCGTCCTCGTGCCCCCGGTTGGGCAGCTCGACCCAGAAGTATTGGCCCGGGCGGAAGTCGACCTCCTCGCCCTGCAGGTCGAAGACGACGAACAGCGTCCCCTCGGCGACCTCGCGGGTCTCCTTGACGAGCGCGCGCACGCCCGGAGGCTAACTACTCGTAGGCCGGCTCGGTCGAGCCGTGCGGCTGCAGCGCCCGGTCGCGCAGCAGCACCACCGCCAGCGCGGAGGCGAGGCCGGCGAAGACGGCGCCGACCACGAAGGCGAGGTGGTAGCCGCCGTTCAGCGCGACCGGATCCGTCGCCGACCCGAGGCTGCCGGTGCGCCAGGCGGCGAGGCTCGCCAGCACGGCCAGGCCGAGCGCGCCGCCCATCATGAAGCCGGTGTTGACGATGCCGGAGGCCAGCCCGGACTCGCTCGGCTCGACGTCGCTCATCGCCGCGATCAGGACCGGGTTCATCGCCATCCCGACGCCGACGCCGAGGATGACCATCCCCGGCAGCACGTCGAGCCAGAAGCTCCCGTTCACGGGCGCGCGCGCGAACAGCAGCAGCCCGAGCGAGACGAGCGCCATCCCGACGCCGATCGGCAGCCGGGTGCCGAAGCGCATCACGATGCGGGCCGAAAGGCCGAGCGAGAAGGCGCCCATGATGATGTTCGCCGGCAGGAAGGCGAGCCCGACGTGCAGCGGGTCGTAGCCGAGCACGAGCCCGAGGTACTGCGCGGCGAAGAAGAACCACGCGAACATCCCGGCCGACCAGAGCACGCCGACGCCGTTGGCGACGGAGAGGTTCCGGTTGCGGAAGAGACCGAGCGGCACGAGCGGAGCCGCCACGCGCGCCTCGATCGTGAGGAAGACGCCGAAGAGGACGACCGCCAGCCCCAGCAGCCCGAGCGTCTCTGCCGAGAGCCAGCCGTTCCCGTTGCCGTTGACGATCGCGTAGACGGCGAGGATCAGGGCCGCGGTGATGGTCACCGCTCCGGCGACGTCCACCGGTCCGCGCGATCCCTCGCGCTCGCGATCGGCCGGCAGCAGCGGCAGGCAGAGCGCGAAGACCGCGATCCCGACGGGGATGTTGACGAGGAAGATCCAGTGCCAGCTGAGCGCGTCGGTGAGCACGCCGCCGAGCAGCACGCCGATGCTCCCGCCGCCGGCCATCACGAAGCCGAAGAAGCCCATCGCCTTCGTCCGCTCGACGGGCTCCTGGAAGAGCAGCAGCAGCAGCGAGAGCGCGACCGCCGAGACGACCGCGCCGCCGAGGCCCTGCACCGCGCGCGCGGCGATCAGCATGTTCTGCGAGGTCGAGAGGCCGCAGGCGAGGGAGGCGATCGTGAACAGCGCGATCCCGCTCAGGAAAACCCGCCGGTGGCCGAACAGATCGCCGAGCCGGCCGCCGAGCAGCAGAAAGCCGCCGAAGGTGAGCAGATACGCGTTCAGGACCCACGCCAACGACTCCTCCGTGAAGCCGAGGTCGGCGCGAATCGAGGGCAGCGCGACGTTCACGATCGTCGCGTCGAGCACGATCATCAGGTCCCCCAGGCAGAGGACGTAGAGCGCCAGCCAGCGTGTGCGTCGGTCGAGTTTCATCGCTTCCTCAACCTACTGAGACGCGCGGCGATCCCAAAACTCATCGCCTGCCTCGATGAGTTCCGGGTCGCCGGGCCGTCTTGTCTGGCAATGGAGAAGCTCTCCTGCGACGTCCGCGCGCTGCGTGCCGACGTGGCGGCCGTCGACGCGCTGGCGCGCCTCCAGCTGGCCGCACGGCAGGCGGGTTTCGAGCTGCGGCTGCTCCACGCCTCGGCCGAGCTGCGGTGCCTGATCAGGTTCACGGGCCTCGGAGAGGTGCTACGCGTCGAGGCGGAGCGGCAGGTCGAAGAGCGGGAACAGGGTCTCGGTGTCGAGGAAGAAGCTCAGCTCGACGATCCGGCCGCCTGAGAGCTCGAGCACCTGCAGGGCCCAGGGCTCGTAACCCTCGCCCGACTCGCTCGGCTTGTACTGGCCGAACGCGGGCGAGCCGTTCGCGGCGACGGTCGGGATCACGCGCGAGCCCTTGCAACCGATCCCCGGCCCGTACCACCACGTGAAGATGTCATCGCGGCCCGAGAGCCAGAGGTCGAACGGCGGCATCGACTGGGTTGCGTCTTCGTGGATCACCGCGGTGAGCGCGTCGAGGTCGTATGCCTCGAAGGCTGCGACGTAGCGCTCGAGCAGCTCGCGGTCCGGCTCGTCGAAGGACGACTCCGGGCTGAGCTCGGTCTGCTCCAGCGTCGCCCGCGCGCGCTGCAGGGCGCTGTTCACCGAGGCGACGCTCGTCTCGAGCAGCTCCGCCACCTCTGCCGCCTGCCAGCGCAGTACCTCGCAGAGGATCAGCACCGCGCGCTGGCGCGGCGGCAGGTGCTGCAGCGCCGCGACGAAGGCGAGCCTGATCGTCTCGCGTGAGGCCACGGTCTCCGCCGGGTCGGCGACGAGCGAGTCAGGCACCGGCTGCAGCCACGGCACCTCGGGCGTGTGCAGGTTCTCGATCACCGGCTCGCCGGCCGGCCCGAGATCCATCGGGCGCGCGCGTCGCTGGCTGCCTTCGAGCTGGTCGAGGCAGACGTTCGTCGCGATCTTGTAGAGCCAGGAACGAAGGGCCGAGCGGCCCTCGAAGCGGTCGAGGTTCTTCCAGGCGCGCAGCAGCGTCTCCTGCACCGCGTCCTCGGCCTCGAACGGCGAGCCGAGCATGCGGTAGCAGTGTGCGGTCAGCTCGCGGCGATGCTGCTCGAGCTCGCCGAACGCGGGCGCCTGCGCCACGGATTCCATGACCGCCATCCTAGGCACAGACGCCCCGCCGGACGCAAACTCATCGGTGGCTAGTAGCCGTACCCCTTGCCGGTGGTGGTTCCGGTGTCGGTCATGCCCCCGGTGCCGCCGCTCTGGCCCGTGACGGCGAGCGCGCCCGCCATCCCCGAGCTCTTGTGGAACTTGCAGTAGAACGAGACCACGCCCGACTTCGGGATCGTGACCGTCACCTCGGCCTCGTCGCCAGGCTGGATGTCCTTGTCGATCCCCTGCGAGTCGATCGTGAACGAGTGCTCGGTGTTGCCCTCGTTCTTCAGCTCGAGCGTGACCTTCTCGCCCGCCTTGCCCTCGAGCACGGTCGGCTTGAAGTAGAAGTCGTCGAGCTCGACCTCGGTCTTGCCGCTGTCCTCGACCGCCTTCGTGCCGTGGTCGTTGGCCTGGACGCCGGCGATCGTCTTTTGACCACCGCCACCGCCGCTCTCCTCGGTCGTCGTGCCGCTGGAGCTGCTGGAGCTCGAGCCGCAACCGGCGGCCGCGAGCAGAAGCAGGCAGCCGGCGACGATCACTACGCCTCGCTTCATCAGTCCCTCCTCTCGCCCATCGCTGGAGGGTACGCGACGACCGGTTCGGCGGATTCGCCGGCTCTAGACGAGCTTGAGCCGCTCGACGCAGCCCTCGAAGATGCCGCTCGAGTCGGCGACCTGCGCGAGCAGGACGAGCAGCTCGGCGCGCTGATCGGCGTCGAGCCCGGCGAGCAGCTCCTCCTCCACGGTCGCGGCGATCTTCTTGGCGTCCTCGAGCCGGGCACTGCCCTTGGCGGAGACCTCGACGATGTGACGCCGCCGGTCCTCCGGGTCGCGCTTGCGCGCGATCAGGCCCTCGGCCTCGAGGTCGTTCAGCAGGCCGACGAGCTTGCTGGGGTCGACACCGACCGTCTCGATCAGCGCCTGCTGGCTCGTCGGGCACGCCTGCACCTCGAACATCACCGCGAGATGCCGCGGCGTCAGCCCGAGGGGCTTGAGCGCCTTTTCGAAGCGCTGCTCGGCGGCCTTCCCGACCTTCAGCAGGAGCACGCCGGCGGTCGGCGCGTAGTGCGGTGCGTGCGTTGTGTCAGTTGTTGCCATATCGAAACCCTATCAGATCACGGATATTTGACAAGCGGTGATCGTTTACGGTAGAAAAGGATTGTGAGCAGCAACGAAGAGAGGGAGATTCCCATGCCGAACGAGACGAAAGACCGCCGCTGGATCGCGCTTGCGGTTCTGGTGGCGGCGCAGTTCATGGTGGTGCTCGACGTCGCGATCGTGAACGTCGCCCTGCCGTCGATCCAGACCGACCTCCACTTCAGCGAGCAGAGCCTGCAGTGGGTGATCACCGCCTACGCGATCATGTTCGGCGGCTTCCTGCTCCTCGGCGGCCGCATGGCCGACCTGCTCGGCCGGCGCCGGCTGTTCATCGCAGGCGTCGCCCTCTTCACGATCAGCTCGCTGCTCGCCGGCTTCGCTTGGTCCGCGGGCTCGCTGATCACCTTCCGCGCGACCCAGGGTCTCGGCGGCGCGCTGCTCGCACCGGCGGCGCTGTCGATCCTGACGACGACCTTCGCCGAGGGCCGTGAGCGCAACGTCGCGCTCGGCGTCTGGGGCGCGGTCTCGGGGAGCGGCGCAGCCGCGGGCGTGCTGCTCGGTGGCTTCCTGACGAGCTCGCTCGCCTGGTCGTGGATCTTCTTCATCAACGTCCCTGTCGGCGTCGCGCTCGTCGCGGTCAGTCCCTTCCTCTTGCGCGAGAGCCGTGCCGAGCTCGGACACCGCACCTTCGACTTCGCCGGCGCGTTCACGGTCACGAGCGGCCTGATGCTGCTCGTCTACGCGATGACGCGCGCGACCGAGGTCGGCTGGGGCAGCGCCGAGACGATCGGCGTGCTCGCGGCCTCGGCGGCGCTGATCCTCGCCTTCGTCGCGATCGAGCTGCGCTCCAAGGCGCCGCTGCTGCCGATGCGGATCTTCCGCCTGCGGTCGCTCACCGGCGCGAACGTGACGTCCTTCCTGGTCGGCACCGCGCTCTTCTCGCAGTTCTTCCTCGGCACGCTCTACATGCAGCAGGTGCTCCACTACTCCGCGATGAAGACCGGCGTCGCGTACCTGCCGCTGACGCTGACGATCATCGCGCTCGCCGGCGTCGCCCAGAACCTGGTCACGAGGGTCGGCGTCCGCCGCGTGCTTCCGGCAGGGCTCGTGCTCGCAACCGCGGCACTCGTGCTGCTGGCGCAGCTGCCGCCTGACGGGAAGTACTTCTTCGACATCTTCCCGGCCTTCCTGCTGAGCGCGATCGGCCTGGCCTTCACCTTCATCCCGCTGACGATCGCGGCGCTGATGGGAGTCCAGGAGTCCGATGCGGGCGTCGCGTCCGGCCTGTTCAACACCACGCAGCAGATCGGCGGGGCGGTCGGCCTGGCCGCGGCCTCGACGATCGCGATCACCTTCACCGGCCACTACGTCGACAGCCACCCCGGCGCCACCGCGCTCAGCGCGCCGGCGCTGACCTACGGCTTCCAGATCACCTTCTACGTGCTCGCCGGAGTGGCCGCGCTGGCCGCGGTGCTGTCGGCGCTGCTGATCGAGCCGAAGGCCGCGGAGGCCGACGTCGTGGAGCTGGAACTGACACCCGTCGAGGAGGCCGCCTGATGCCGAACCACGAGATCGACGCACTCCTGCTGCAGATTCGAACCGTCGTCCTCGAGCTGCGAAGGCTCGAGGGCGACGGCCTCGACGGGCTCGTCCTCAGCTCGCGACGCCAGGATCTCGAAGGCTTGAAGTCGCGACTGGCCGAGCTCGTCAGCCACGACCCGAGCCTCGCCGCCGCCTGAGATACTCGTCACATGAGCGACGAGCGGCCAGAGCAAGACGAGAACCCCCTTGCCCACCCGATCGAGGCGGCCGAGCACGAGCTCGAGCACCTGGAGGATGTCGCGGAAGAAGGCAAGAGCCCGGCGACGCCGGCGATTCTCACCGCCGGTTTGCTCGCGGTCCTGATCCCGGCGATCGCGATCCTGATCGCCGCCGCCTTCCTCATCGCGCACTTCGTCACATGACGAACGGATGCCCCCTTCGGCGTCTCGGCCTAGCGCAGCAACAAGTACGCGCCGAGCGCGATTCCGAGCGGCAGTAGCCAGCAGAGCGGCGCCAGCACGAGGCCGAGCACGACGCCACGGACGAGGCCGGCCGTGCTGACGAGGTCTTCCTGGTGCCAGTCGTCGAGCTCCGGTGGGAAGGCCTCGATGGGCTCGGCGAGCTCGCCGTGGAACGGGCTCGTGATCGCGAGCTCCCAGAGCAGTCCGCCGCAACTCGGGCACTCGGGCAGCTGCCGAACCGAGCGAACCCTCCGGCCGCAGGCGGCGCAGGCGAAGTTCCCGATCGTCTGGGAGCCGGCCGACCAGAAGGCGACGAAGTCGGGCTCCGGCCGGCCGGTGGGAGCCGGCCGGAGCGTTTTCTCCTGAACCGAGACCGCGCGCGAGCTCACGCGTGCCCGGCCTTGCCCTTGTGCATGGCGCGTGGAATGCGAACGCCGTTCTTGCGCGAGACCTTCGCGCTCGGCGTCCGGGCGACGGTGTTGACCGTCAGCCGGCGCCCGAAGGCGACGGAGCGCAGCGGGAGCAGGATCGTGGCGCTGCCCTTCGGTCCGGTGAGCGCGGACTTCGGAGCGCGCACGAGACGGCCGCTCTTGGTCGAGCGGACGCTGACGGTGGCGCCCTTGACGAGCGAGCCCCGCAGGTCACGGACGGTGACGATCATCCGCACCCGGTGGGTCTTCCGGACGTTCGTCGTGAAGAAGGCGATCCGGGCGAAGCGAACGCCCACGGCCTGACTGGCAGAGACGGTGGCCGGAGTCGTGACAGGCGTCTGGATCGTCTCCGAGTTGCCGTTCTTGTCAGTAGCGGAGAGCGTGATCACCTTCGTCGTGCCCGGCACCTGCACGGTGAACGTGCCGCCGGAGCCAAGTGTCCCGAGCACGTCCTGGCCGTTCAGGGTCAGGGTCGAGAGGTTCCCGTGATCGAGCACCCCGCCGCTGGCGGTGAGGGGATCGCCGTTGCCGGTGCCGGTCGGGGCGAGCAGCGAGATCCCGGCCTGTTCGAGTGAGTCGAGCACGCCCGCGGGAATAACGCCGCCGGGGCCGAGCAGCGTCCCGGTGAGCGGAACCTCGAACGTCGTCTGCTGTCCGGTCGCACCTTGCTTGAGCGCGAGCGAGATCGAGCTGGCGCCGTCCAGGGGCACGTTGGCGGCGAAGGCTCCGGCGGCGTCGAGGCCGACCGGCTGGCCATTGATCGTCAGCGTGCTGTTCGACGAGCCCGAGGCAAGCGTCCCGGTCACCGTCGCGGTGTGATTCGCAATCGCGATCGGGCCGAGCTTGAGCAGCGGCGTGCCCGTCGAAGCGCCGGACACCGAGACGAGCACGAGCATCGATATGAGGGCTGCGAGGAGCCCAAGCCGGGCGGAGGTCGCCACTCGCGTGGCGAACGGATGGAGTCTGCGGTTTGTCATGCCCGGTAAGGGGGCCGAGCGGCGCGGAACTTGCGGTCGGCTTTCGCGCAGGTTTTCTCGCCCCGCGGTCCTCTAGGCAGGCAGATGCTGGGAGAACGCCTGACAGCGATCGCCTTCGCGGTGGCGGCGCTCGTGCCGCTCCCGTCGTCTCCGGTTCGGCTCGAGGTCGGCTACCGGGCCGGCGCGGCAGCGGAGGTGCAGCAGCTCGAGGCTCGCCTGGGGCTCACGCGGGTCGCCACCATCCCGCAGCTGCGAATCGACGTTGTCGAAGTCGATCCCGCCGACGACGGCGTGCTCGCTCGGCTCCGCGCCGCACCGGCCGTCGAGTGGACAGCGCCGGACCGGCGCGTGCATGCCCTCGGCGCGCCCAACGACCCGCTCTGGCCGTCGCAGTGGTCGCCGGTCAAGACCCACGCGCCCGAGGCCTGGAGCAGGACGACCGGCGACCCGGCCACGGTCGTGGCGGTCGTCGACACCGGGGTCGACCCTTCGCAGCCCGACCTCGCCGGGCGTCTCGCACCAGGCTTCGACTTCGTCAACGGCGACTCGGATCCCGCAGACGACAACGGTCACGGCACCGCCGTGGCCGGGATTGTCGCTGCTGCCGGCGACAACCACATCGGCGTCGCCGGCTACTGCTGGCGCTGCCGGGTGATGCCGCTGAAGGTGCTCGACGCGAGCGGCGGCGGCTTCGCCTCGGACGTCGCGCGGGCCGTCGTCTGGGCCGGGGACCACGGCGCACGCGTGATCAACACGAGCCTCGGCGGCCCGGTCGAAGACGCCGCGCTCGCGGCAGCCACCCAGCACGCGCAGCTCCGGGGCGCACTGCTGGTGGCCGCGGCCGGCAACGACAGCAGCTCGCAACTGGACTACCCGGCCGCCCTGCCGGCCGTCGTCAGCGTCGGCGCCTCGAACCAGTCCGATGCGCTGTATCGCTTCTCCAACCAGGGCGCCGCGGTGGCCGCGCCCGGCGAGAACACGACGACCGCGCGCGGCGGCGGCTACGAGACCTTCCTGGGGACGTCCTCGGCCGCGCCGGTCGTGAGCGGGATTGCCGGGCTCCTCTTCAGCCTGGCGCCGAGCACCACTCCGGCTCAAGTCACGGGCGCCCTCGAGCAGAGCGCGACGCCGATCGCAGGCGTCACCTTTGGCCGGGTCGACGCGCGGCGGGCGCTGGCGAGCCTCGTGCCGGCACCGCCGGTGACCACGCCGACGCCCGCGAAGGGCAGCGGCGCGAAGCATCCTCCTGGAACAAGCGTGACGCGCTCCGGCCGGATCGGCGCCAAGGGCAGGATCTATTCGCTGACGACCGGGGCCGGCCGACTCGTCGCGCGTCTGATCGTCCACCGCAGTTCCGGCGGGCGCAGCAGGCTGACGCTGTTCCACCTCGGTCGTCGCGTCGCGACGGCCGGCGGCGAGTCGCAGGTCCGGCTGCAGGCGACGGTGCGGCGCGGTCGCTACCGGTTGGTCGTCTCCGGCCCCGCGGACGCGTCGTTCGTCTTGAAGCTGCGCCACCCGTAGGGATGCGGGGCCGGCTGACTGACGGAGGGGGAGAGGAACGACATCAGGGCCGGCCCCGCTGGGGATGGGTCGTCCTTCTAGTTGCCGCGGCCACGGAAACCTTGCGGGCTCGGAGTAGGAGCCGGCTGGCAAGTTCCAGCAGGTTTCGGCAGGAAAACCCTTCCTAACCGGTCGTTTCCTCTTGTCAATGTTCACTCGCATGAGCGATTGCACCAGTCATCACTTGGGGCGTTTCCTATGAACATGCCAACGCCTCCAAGCGCCCCTGCTCCAGAGGGCCGCAGCTCCGGGCTGACCCGCGCCGCTGCTCCGGTCGCCCTCGCGGTCGCCTCCCTGGCCGCCGGCGCGCTCTGGCTGAGCACGGGCGGCGGGACCAGCGGCGCCGATGCCGCGTCTCCGGTCACGCTGTCCCCTCACGGCGCCGTCGTCGAAGCCGCGCGAGCCGGCACCAGCGCTTCTACGTCGTCCGCCAAGACGGTGACTCGCGCGCCGCGCAGCGTGGCCCGCCACGCGAGGCCTGAGACAGTCTCCAAGCGGACGAGCCGCCCGTCGCCTGCGCGACGTCGTCCCGGAAGCCCGGCCACTGGAACGCCGAAGCCTTCGCCGCAGCCGCCGTCGACTCCGGCGCCACAGCAAGAGGCCGCGCCGCCTCCCCCACCGCCTCCGCCTCCGCCTCCGCCACCGCCGCCCGCCGGGCTTCCGCTCCCGCAGCTGCCCACGCTGCCGCCGGTGCCACCGCTGCCAGCGCCGGTGCCGCAGCTCCCGAAGCTTCCGGTCACGCCGTGAGCGCGCTGCTCGGTGTCTCCCGCGACACCCAGGGCGCCGGGGAGCGGACAGCCGACCTGTATGCACGCCACGGACAGCGGGTCTACAGCTTCTGCCGGGGCCGCCTCCGGAACACCGAGGAGGCCCAGGACGCAGCCCAGACCGCCTTCCTCTACGCGCTGGCGTCGATGAGGCGCGGGGTGATCCCGCGGAACGAGCTCGCGTGGCTCCTGACGATCGCCGACAACGTCTGCCGTTCGTCGAGGCGCACGCTCGGCCGGCGGCTCGCACACGTCGCGAACGCGGACGTCGACGAGCTCGAGGCCGCCGCTCCGTCGCTCAACGCCGAGACGCGCGAGGAGATCGCCGAGCTGCGCGCCGCCCTCGCTCAGCTGCCGGACCGCCAGCGCCAGGCGATTCTCCTGCGCGAGTGGCAGGGGCTCAGCTACGCCGACATCGCCGATCAGCTCGGCGTGTCGCTCGCCGCGGTCGAGACCCTGCTCTTCCGTTCACGGCGGTCGCTCACCCGCCGGCTGAAGGGCTCGCGGGCACGGCTGGGCGTGCTCGACCTCGCCTCCGGAGCGTCGCTGCTGCGCTCGGTGCTCGGTGGGACGGCGGGCAAGGCTGCCGTCGGCGCCGCGGCGCTCGCGGTCGTGGCCGCGCCGGTCGCTAGACACGAGCTCGCCAAGCCCGCCGCACTGCCCGCTGCCACGCCTGCTGTGCGAAGCCTGCACGCTGCGCCGTCTCAGGCCACGTCGACGGGCACGCACACGCGGCCGGTTCCTCTGTCC
>Ga0207706_10003034_pt1 | contig 16183 bp, 15 predicted proteins | sample KBSC53metaG_FD_184318 | JGI IMG/M metagenome (GOLD analysis project Ga0207706, IMG submission 184318) | Corn rhizosphere microbial communities from Kellogg Biological Station, Michigan, USA - KBS C5-3 metaG (SPAdes) (version 2) | ecosystem: Host-associated > Plants > Roots > Rhizosphere > Soil ... | reverse complement strand
ATCGCGCTGACGACGACACCAAGCGCGCCCAACCAGAGAGCGTGCGTCATAGGCCGGTTCGGAGCGAGGCGCGCAGTGATGTAACACCCGAAGATGCTGACAATTATTCGATAGATCGTCGCCCAGGCGAACAGGCCATCGCTCATTGCCTGTCCGTAAGGTGGAAAGACGCCCGTCACGTGCATGATCGCATCGAGCGCGGTCGACAAGACGAAGATGACCAAAAAGCCTGCGACAACGGCCCAGATGCTTCTCCCCTTGGTGGACGTAGCTGCGGGTGCTGTCACCATGACCTCTTTGGTTGTTGGGTTCCCTGCTCGCCGTGCAGAGGATCTCGCTCGCTGGTGCGGGCGTCAAGGCTAATCCGCCGTGAATGGTTTTAGATTCCTTTGCGGAGGGTGAATGCACGCTCGTTTATCCGAGATAATGGATTTCGTCGAAGCGCAGCGCGCGTCGCTGCTCCAGTCGCTGAAGGGAGTGCCGACCGATCGCTTGCGCCGACGCACGGCGACCGACGGTTGGTCCGTGGCCGAGATCCTCGATCACTTGCAGAAAGTGGAGACGGGTGTGGCGCGGCTGATCACCAAGCGAGTGGCAAAGGCGAAGGAAATGGGACTGGGTGACGAAACTTCGACCGCTTCAGTCCTGTCTTCGTTGGACGAGTATCAGGCGGAGCTCGAGAGCGCCACGCTACAGGCGCCGGAGCCAGTACGTCCCCGCTCGGATGCCGATCCCGACGCCGCGCTGCACGCGCTCGGCGATTCGCGAGAGGCACTGCGGACGGCGGCGATGACAGCGAACGGGCTGGCAATTGGCGAGATCAAGCACACCCACGCGATCCTTGGCGAGCTCGATCTGTATCAGTGGTTGATCTTTCTTGGCCAGCACGAGCGCCGGCACACCCGGCAGATTGAACGAACACTCAAATCCTTATCTGAATGACACGCTCTCTGAAAACTCTGGCATCGATCGCCGCATTCAGTGCGATCGCCTTAACGACCGCGGCTGTGAGGGTAAGCACTCACGAATCGACGGCGAAGAAACCAACGATCACCGTTTACAAGGATCCCAACTGCGGCTGCTGCAAGAACTGGATCCAGTATCTGGTGAAGCACGGCTACAAGGTCGACGCCAAGGATACGCCCGACATGCAATTGGTGAAGCAGACGCTCGGCGTGCCGGCCAAGCTTGCTTCCTGTCACACCGCTGTCGTCAACGGCTACCTCATCGAGGGCCACGTTTCTGCCGAGGACATTGATCGGCTACTGACACAGAAGCCGAAGATCGCCGGCCTGGCCGTGCCGGGGATGCCGGCCAGCTCGCCCGGAATGGACGCGCCCCGCACCAGCGGGTACCAGGTCATGGCCTTCGACAAGACCGGGAAGACGAGCGTCTACAGCACCCACTAGTCGTTGGTGGCCGGGCTGCGTGGCCGTCGGGCGCCCGACCACGGAACACTTGCGTCACTGGGGATGTTTATATATACATTCCCCATGCATAATTTCCCAGCCACCGCCTCCGCCCTCCGGGCCCCGAAGCCGCGCAAGAAAGCCGCGCTGCCGACGGTTCGTCGTGCGGTCAGAGCGGATGCCGGACAGATCCTGGAGCTGGTTAGCCAGTACGCGGCGCAGGGGCTCATGCTCCCGCGCACGCTGGAGCAGATCGCGTCCCGCATCGACAACTACGTCGTTGCCGCCGACGCGGCGGGCAAAGTTGTAGCGTGTGCCGCTCTCGAGGAGTACTCGCCTTCACTGGCCGAAGTCTCCTCAGTGGCGGTTGCGCCCTCGCATCACGGCAAGGGTTTGGGAACCCAGGTAGTGCTCGGCGTGGAGCGGCTGGCCCGCGCCAGGGATATCGAGGAGCTTTTCGCCCTCAGCCTGACGGACAACTTTTTTCTCTCGCTCGCCTACAAGGCGACCACGGTCTCGCGGTATCCCGAGAAGCTCGCGCGCTACGACGTGCTCTCGCGCTCGGGCGTGGAGATCGTTCCCAAGCGCTGCTTCCAGAAAACTCTGGCTAAGTGGGGCGGGCCGAAGCTCGTCTAGTTTCTCGGCGTAGAGACTCGGCCGGGTCACTGGCATCCACAGAACTGAAGCGGGGAGCTGATAGCTTAGCGAGCTGAATAGCTGGCAGCTCCCTGCCACACGTACGCATCAGCGTGGAGCTGAGAGCGAGCTTGGAGCTCCCTGCTCACACTGTAACGCGGGTAGTGCCGACTCCCCGCTATGAAGCTGACCTGCTATGAGCTCCCCGCTTCAGTATTGAACCAAGCCAGATTGCGCTGCGATCTGGACGCCGAGAGCCGTCCCCGCTTCCGTATTGAACCAAGCCAGATCGCGTCGAGACCCCGACGCCGAGGTTTTATCGTTCGACTATATCCTGCAGTACCTGCCTGACCGCCGGGTCCGAGTTTCTCGACAGAGCGGTAACAGCGCGGCGTCGCAGCTGCTGATTCTGCTCGTTGCGCGCAATCCAAACCAGTTTGTCCGTCGCCGCCTTGTCGGAGAGCCGCGAGTAGATGTTTATCAGCGAGCTCCGAAGCTGAGGGGCAGTCGTTGGATCGTAGAGCGCCACCAGCGATGAGGCGGTGGCGCCCGCGCGAGCCGCGGATTCGAGCGCACGCCGGCGACTCTGTTCAGGGAGCTTTTCGTCGCGCACGATTTCCATCAGCCATTGCAGGTTTTCAGTCCCGCCAAGCTCGGAGATGGAGGCGAGCACCGCATCGCGAGACCGATCGCCTGTCAGACGCGGGTAAAGCGAGCGCAGCAGGTTCGCGTCCTGCCCAGTGACATAGTTGCGACCAAGTCCGCGAATCGCGACCGCCTGCACTTCGTCCGGAAGGTCCGTTCGCTGAGCGGTAGTGCGCAGAAACTGCCGCGCCCGAGGATCGCCCGACGAGGCGAGCACTCGCATACTCTCTCGCGCGATCCACGAACTGGGATTGCCGTTCGCGAGCTGGATCAGCGACTGGATTCCGCCACTGTGATCGAGGCGCGACAGAACAGAGAGTGCGTGCGAGCGAACTCCCTGCACTTCGTTTTCATTGGTGGCTATCTGAAGCAGCGCCGTCGCAACACGATCTGCCTGTCGCGAGTCGATGCGCAATCCCGAGATCGCGGCGCGTCGCGTTTCGAGCGGTCTGGCCTGGTCACGCGCAATGTCGAGCAGGCGATTGGTCAGATCGACGCTGTCGCCTAGCAGTGCGGCCGATATGGCGTCACGCCCGACGCGACCGTCCGCCCGCGCGGCCACAGTTAGCAGGTAATCAGCCGCATCGGCCGGAGCGACCGTGCCCAGATCTCTCACCCCCGCGTCGGGAACCGTTGACGCACCGACGAACGTGCGCATTGCGACGACGTTACGGTCGGCGAGATCGACTACCACCCTCACCGGACCCGCCATGCATTCATCGGCGGACGAAGAATTGAAAGTGCCGTTGAGGTTGCCCGGCGCGGTGGAGTAATAGCTCCGCCCGTCACCGCAAACTCCCGGACGCGCTTTGAAGGAAAACTGCACGGAGCGGTCGGATGCAGACGCGATACGATTGGCGAGCGACTGCGCATTCGCCAACGGCGCGATCGAGATTAGCGCGACGAGGAGTGATACCGTCGTATGGGTGAGGCGCGTGGTCATTTGTCGATGATCTCCATGAGGAGCTTCTTGGTTCGTGGATCGTTCTTTCTCGCGAGCGCGGAGATAGCGTAGCGCCTCATGTCGGGATCGGTCCCGCTGCGGGCGATCTCGAGCAGCTTGTCCGTGGCGGCGGGCTCGGTGCTCCGTGAGTAGAGCGCGATCAGCTGCTCGCGCAGCGGTCGGTCGCCCGCCACATCGTACATCCGGGTGAGCTCGGCGATTGGAATCGTGGAACGGCCGGCGTATCTCAGCGCCATGGCGCGGACGTCGGACGGCTCGTTCTGGTTGCGCACGATCGAGAGGAGCCATTGCTCGTTGTCACTCCCCCCGATCTGTGCCGCTGCTCTGAGTGCGGCCTGCTTCAGCCGCGGCGTCTCCAGTCGCGGATACAACGCCCTGATGTAGGCACCGTTGTCGGTGGTATTGTCGGCATCGACGCTGCTAAGCGCCGTTATGCGCAAGTTCTCGGGCACGTCAGTGCGCTCGGCTATACTGCGCAGGCTCTGTCGCGCGCGAGGGTTCTCGCTCCTGCCGAGCGCGGCAATGGCAGCACGTTGCAGCTGCTCATTGCCCGGGGTGCGTGCCATCTCCTCGATGGTCGCGATCGACTCGTCGCCAGGCATCGCTGCCAGAAAACGCAGAGCATCGGCGCGCACCTTGATGTCAGGATCATTTCGGGCGGCGCCGATAACGAGTTTTCGGGCGGCGTCGTCCGTGCGGCGGCCAAGGATGTAGATCGCCGCGCGCCGGAGGGCGACCGAGCATTCATCACGCCGCGCCAGCAGCCTGCCGAGAATCGGCGTCGTCGACTCTGGATCGGTCTGGCTCAACGAATTCAATGCCTGGGCGCGAACAGCGAGATCCTCGCGATCGCAAGCGGCGCCGGGCTGCGCCGCTTTCTCGCTCATGAAACGCCTCGCATCGGCGTCACCCTGCATCGCCAGCGCCGATTGAATCCGGGCCGCGAGTGCCGGCGCGTCCGCCTGCAACGAGGCCTGGCGGAAAGTGCGGTTGGTGTCCTTCAGCGTCGCCAGCGCTTCGCGCAGGTCGCTGCTCCCGCCGAGGCGATAAAGTGCGAACGCGCGCCAGTAGCGGGCGTCGGGCGCGTAAACCGAGTTGGGAAATTTCTGAGAGATGTCGGCAAAGAGCTGAGCGGCGCGACGATACTCGCCGTGATTCAAGGCCTGTCGCGCAAGACGGTAAAGCGAATCGGCGGGATCGGCCTGATTGAAGGACTCGGGTGGAACGGTTGCGATCCCGCTGAGATCACGCGCGGATGGTGACCGGCCCCGCACCATATCGATCGCGGCAAGTCCCGCGCGGGCCCGCTCGATTGCCGGTGCCACGCGTGCGATATCGCCGATCATTGGCTCGACCCACATCGGCTCAGGGGTCATTGGCACCATCGGCTCGAGCGGGACCATCGGCTCCATCGGTTCCATTGGAAGCATGGGCTCCATTGGAAGCATGGGCTCCATCGGGAGCATCGGTTCCATGGGAAGCATCGGCTCCATCGGTGGCATCACCAGATCGAAATCCAGATCCCCGAGTGCACCCAAAGCGTCGATCTCGAAGATCTTCGGTGCAATGTCCAGATCGAGATCCATCGGTTCCATCGGCATGCCGGGTGGAAGTGCCGGCATAACGAGGTCGAAGTCGAGATCGTCGCTCAAGACAGCGGCGGGTGCGTCGACATCGGGCGGGTTGACCCGCCAAACCCGTGGAGCAGCGCCCTTGGCTTTTGGAGCGGGACTCGGCTGCGCCGGCTTAACGGCCGGCGACGGTGATGTGGGGATCGGCGTCGGCGCCGGATTCTGTGCCGCGCTCGAGACTGAGCAAATGCCGAGCGCTGCAGCGATCAAAGTTGCTCTGATCATCCTTCCACTTCCCTCATTCAGAGGATTGAGTTGTTGCCACCGCGGAACTGAGACGCGAAAGCACGTCTCCCTGTTCAACTGCCTGGTGAATTAGATCGAGGTCGCCCTTGTTTCGTTCGCCACGCAGCCTCGCGATCTGGACGAGCACCAGCTCGAGGTCCTCGAGCAGCGAGCGAAGCTTCGGATCCTGATTGGCCGCTGGTGAGTCGATCAGCAGGCGCGTGGTGACGAGGAGATCCGCCGCTTCGTTCGAGAACTTGGTGTCGGCTTTCGCGCTCGCGTCTTTGGCTGGTAGCGAAATCAGAAGCGCGGCCGCCTGGCCGAGGTAGCGACTCGTCTGATCGCGGTAGGCATCAGCGACTGCTGATGTATCGGCCTTCACCGGCGATGCGGTTGTGCTCGTCACCGTCGGCGTGACGGTCGATTTCCTGCTCGGGAGGTAGCGCCCGATTCCAATCCCGATCACGAGTGCCGCAGCGACGGCGATCCACGGTGTCCCTTTCATCCAGGTGCGGGATCTCGACCCCTGCCTGTCGAAGTGAGCGCTCTCGATTACGCGCCACATTTCCTCGAGTGGCGCATCCGGGACTCTGAAGTCGTCGGGCAGCTCTCTGATCACCTGATCAAACCGCTTCTCGTCCATCTTTTTCTCTACTCCTTGAATACAGCCAATGCCTCTCTCAGCTGCGCTCTGGCGGCGGAGAGCCTGCTCTTGCACGTCCCCTCAGGGACGCCAAGGAGCTCGGCGATTTCCGCGTGAGTATATCCCTCAATGTCGTGCAGTATCAGCGTCGTTCGATAAACCTCGGTCAGATTCTCGACTGCCCGCGCGATGCACTCCTTGAGATCGGGCTCCGCTTCCGGAGCCGACTCGACCATGTGTGCCTCGTCGAGCGCTACTTCACGCGCAAATCGTACTTCGCTCCGCCTCGCGTTCGAGACCACGGTGACCGTGATGCGGTGCAGCCAGGTCGAGAATGCAGCGTCGCCGCGAAACTGCGAGAGTCTGGCGAACGCGCGGATGAACGTATCCTGCGTGAACTCTCTCGCCTTTTCCGCATCGCCGCTCAGCCGAAATGCGAGCGAATAAACGCGGGGCGCGTGCGTGTCGTACAGCGCACGCCCGGCCAACCGATCTCCCGCCATGACCCGGGCGATGAGTTGTCTCTCGTTCACGCGGGAGGTTATCCGCCGATCAACGTCGCGACCATTGGCTAGTAACTTGGACACAACGATCCTACGGACCGTTCGGTCGCTCAGTTACGGGCTAGTTGGGGGCTGAGGCGTGCGGACCAACGAATCAGTCCGGAGTGCGAACTAATTGAGGAGTGCGGCCTAACTGCGGGTTACGGCAAAAGGCAACTGCTTCTGCTGGGCGCTGACCGCTGCTAGCGCTTAGCGCTGACCGCTGCAGACGACGGGACAGTGGTTGGCTCCTTGGACTCCACGTTCCGCTCAGCGTCCCTCGGACAGTTAGAGTGACATGCGAGATGCGATTAGATACGAAGGGCTCGTAGCTCCGCTGGCGAAGCAGAACGGAACGTGAGGCTCGAAGATTTCAGCACTGTCTCGTCGTAGGCAGCGGTCAGCGTGCAGCGCATCAGCGATCAGCGCCCAGCAGATGTGGTTAGTCCTTTCAGTTTGACCCCGCGTCGGTCTCTCAACCCCGCCTCGAGCCCGATCCTGAGATCGTATGGCACGACGGAAACCGAAAAGTCCGCGCTGCGGTTCCAGCCGAGCGTGCGGGCGCGGACGCGGAGCATCACTTCCTGCGCTTCGGCGGGATCGCCAAATGGGGTTTTTCTCCAGCGATAAGTGTCGCGCAGGATCTGCGAAGTCATGCGCAGGCTGGCCATCGATGCATGCGACGTCAGAGTGACGAGCGCTCCTCCGCCCTCGCGCGCGGCGCGTGAGAGCCGCACAGTCTCGGTTCCTTCGGGCTCGATCCCCGCGATCACCACCAGCGCGAATCCGCCGCAGCGAAGAAGCTCCTCGGCGGCGCGGAGTCCGTGCTTGCGGGTGCGAGGCCGCACCAGGATCGGTCCCTCTTCCCAGAATGGACCGGCGACGGTGCCGAGTCCGTCGATCCAGACCGCTCGCTCACTCTGGGCGACGGTGGTGTTGCAGGCGGCACGGAGCACCGCTGTCGCCCCACCGTGCGGCATCCAGACTGTCAGTCGTCCGCGCGGCAGACCGTGGCCGGGCAGGATCGCATCGAGCGCTCCGATGCCCGTCGCCACCGGCTCTGCCGTCCGGTGAGTAACCGGTGTCGCATCGGGAAATCGATGCTCGATGAGTGCGCGAAGGGCGGCGTTCTGGTCGGACATAGCTCTGCTAGGTTATCCCGAACATATACCGAAAGCAAGGGCTACGCCGTTGACTATAGTTCTGGTCAAGAAATCTGGATGGTTCTCTACAATTCACGACAACAATCAGCCGCCGACGTGTAGAAACAATGCACGAGATACAGCGGGCCTGATTTATGAATTCACTTACCTTCGCCCGCCTCCACACCCCGTCAACTCCCTTCAACAGACCTCAGACATTGTTCATCAAATATTTGTCCGCCAACGTCGTCTTCTTCGCCCTCTCGATCGCGTGCGCCGCGAGCAAAGACGCGCGGCCGTCGCCCAGCGGTGATGTACCTCCAGAAGGAACCTCGATTGCGTTGGCATCGCCGGTCGGAGCCAGCGCGTCATCGACAGCAGCGACCACTCCGGTAGCCGCGCCCGGATCGGCGACAGCCTCGAGTACCGCGGCCGGAGTTGCAAAGGACTCAGCGCCAAAGGATCCGCCAGTGGTCGTCCCTACCATTAAGGGGCGCACCAAGAAAGACAGCCTCGCGCTCGTCGCCGCGGTGAAGGCCGGGCTCAAAAACACAGCGTGGCCGGTAAAAACCGCTCCGCAGCTACAGGGGTCCATCCTGCCGGCGCGGCGCATAGTCGCCTTCTACGGAAACCCGCTTTCGAAGAAGATGGGAATTCTGGGCGAGCTGCCGCCGGACCAGATGCTGGCGCGATTCGACAAAGAGATCGCGGCCTGGAACAAGGCCGATCCATCGCATCCCGTGCTGCCGGCACTCCACCTCATAGCTGTCGTGGCGCAGGGATCACCGGGGCGCGATGGCAAATACCGCCTGCGCATGACCGACAGTCTGATCAACATGGTCTACGACTGGGCCCAGAAGAAAAACGCCATTCTCTTCCTGGACGTGCAGGTGGGAATGAGCACGGTACAGGAGGAGCTGCCGCGACTCGTGCCGTTCCTGCAGAAGCCGAACGTCATGCTCGGCATCGATCCTGAATTCTCGATGAAGTCCGGAGACAAGCCGGGCACCAAAATCGGCACGATGAGCTCGGCCGACGTCAATTACGCCATCAACCTGCTCTCCGGACTCGTGAAGCAGTACAACCTGCCACCGAAAGTGCTGATCGTGCACCGCTTCACGCGAAAAATGCTGACCGACTCCAAGGGAATTAAGCTCGATCCGCGCGTTCAGGTCGTGATCAACATGGATGGCTGGGGACAGCCGTGGCTCAAGTACGATTCGTATCGGGCCTACGTCGAAGCGGAGCCGGTGCAGTTCACCGGATTCAAGCTGTTCTACCACAACGACACCAAGAAGGGGGATCCGCTGCTCACGCCGCCCGAAGTGCTGATGCTCAACCCGAAGCCGCTTTACATACAGTATCAGTAGCGACATGCGGCCGGCTTGCGGCGCGGTCATATTCTTAGGCGGTCATCGTTTTCCGATGACCGCCTTTCTTTTGCTCGCAAGGGGAGAATCCGCATGACCACCCGCCGCGAATTTCTGTCCGGGCTCGCCGCCGCCGGTCTTTCGGCCCAGCCGATTTTCCGCGAGCACGCGATCAAGTCCCTGTTCCGCGCCAACGCGATTGCCGGCGATCGGCCCGCCGCCGCCATCGCCGACGACGAGTCGTACTGGTCGCAAATCCAGCGCGCGTTCGACGCAGACCGCACGATGATCAATCTCAACAACGGCGGCTGCAGCCCGACGCCGAGTCACGTGCTCGAGGCGATGATCCGCGATCTCCGGTTCTCGAATGAGCTCCCCGTCGAGCACATGTGGCGCGTACTGGAACCGCGCATCGAGAGTGTAAGACGAGATCTCGCCAGCGAGTTCGGCTGCGACACGGAGGAAATGGCGATCACGCGCAACGCGTCCGAGTCCAATGAAATCATGATCATGGGCCTGGACCTCAAGCGCGGCGATGAGGTCGTGCTCACCAATCAGAATTATCCACGCATGCTGACGGCCTGGGATCAGCGCGCGCGTCGGGAAGGCATCGTCGTCAAGCAGATCTCGTTCAAGGTGCCGCCGCCTTCGGATGACTATCTCGTCGAACAGTTCAAGGCGGCGGTTACGCCGCGGACGAAGGTGATCGAGGTCACCCACATCACCAACCTTACCGGCCAGATCATGCCGGTGCGGCGGCTGGTGGACTTCGCCCGTCCCCGCGGGATCGAGGTTTTCGTCGACGGCGCGCATGCATTCGCGCACTTCCCGTTCAAGCGCGACGATCTGCAGTGCGACTACTACGGTACGAGCCTTCACAAGTGGCTGTTGGCTCCCGTCGGCACCGGCTTCCTCTACGTTCGGAAAGACAAGCAGAAGAATCTCTGGCCCCTGATGGCGGCCGATAAAAAGCAGGACAACGACATCCGGAAGTACGAGGAGATCGGGACGCATCCAGCGGCGAACCACAACGCGATCTCTGCAGCGCTCGCTTTCCACCGCGGGATCGGCATCGACCGGAAGATCGCGCGGCTGCGCTATCTCCGTGATCGCTGGGCGAAGCGGCTCGTCGCCGAGAGTCCGCGGATCTCTGTGCTCACTCCGCTTGACGACAGGCAGGCCGGTGCGATCGCGCTCTTCCAGGTGGAAGGCATCGACAACATCAAGCTGGGGCAGTGGCTGTTCAACCAGCACCGCATCGTGAACACCCCGATCGTGCACGCCGAATTCAAGGGAATTCGGATCACGCCGAACGTGTACACGACACTCGACGAGATCGATCTCTTCGCCGACAAGGTGCTGGAAGCGACGCGAAAAGGAATCCCCGCATAGCATGCAGATGAAGCGCAGGACGTTCGTGCAATCCTCAACAATCAGACAAGAGTCGACAACGTGATTCTCTTCATTGCTATTGGTCTCGGAGCAGGTGTTCTGGCAGGATTGTTCGGGATAGGTGGTGGGATCGTCATCGGCCCCGCGTTGATCCTTCTCGCGCGCTTCGCGCCGCAGATGGCGACGGGGACATCGCTCGGCGCGCTTCTGCTACCGGTTGGCGCGCTCGGAGCGTGGGAGTACTACCGTCGCGGACATCTCAACATCGCCGCTTCTCTCTGGATTGCTTTGGGCTTGTTCCTCGGCGCGTGGCTCGGTGCGCGACTGGCGCAAAGCCTGTCGGGTCCTCAGCTCCAGAAAGCGTTCGCGGTTTTCCTCGTCATCATAGCGATCAGGGTCTGGATCAAGGCCTGACCCTCAACTCCAACGACTCGATCCATGGTTCTATTCAGAACAGCATCCCTGCTGGTGATCTCGAACATCTTCATGACGTTTGCGTGGTACGGGCATCTCAGGAATCTCAGCGACCGCAAATGGTACATCGCGGTCCTGGCCAGCTGGAGCATCGCGTTGTTCGAGTACATGTTCATGATTCCAGCGAACCGCATCGGCGCGACAGAGCTGTCGCTGTCCCAGCTCAAGATTCTCCAGGAAGCGATTACGCTGGTGGTCTTCGTTCCGTTCGCGGTGCTGTACATGCGCCAGCCGCCGCGTCTGGATTTTGTGTGGGCAGGCCTCTGTATCATCGGCGCCGTGTTCTTCATGTTCAGAGGGCATACGGCCTAGCACTGAATCATGCGAACCGTTGCGCAGATTTGGCTGCTCGCCCTGGCATGCGTACCCACTCCGCCACTGCGATCCCCGTTGCCGGCCGAACGCCAGCTCGCGCCTGGCGTCAGCTACGCTCAGTACAGCGATCGACGCGGACCGTGGGCGATAAATGTCGTGCGGGTCGATCTCCGTCAGCCCGGCATGGAGATTCGCGCTGCCCGCGCCCATGACCAGCTAAAGGGTCGCGAGCGCGTGAGCGACATGGTGCGACGCGCAAACGCGAGCGGCCGGCACGTAGTCGCCGCAGTCAACGCCGACTTCTTCAACCTCGAGTCCGGCGAGAATGAGAACAATCAGGTGATCGATGGCGAGTGGTGGAAGGGGCTCAAGGTCACCGATTCGCCGTACGACACCTGGGACAATGCGCACATCCAGTTTGGGATCGACGGCGCGGGAAGGCCGTTGATGGACAGGCTCATTCTGGACGGAAAAGCGTGGGACCGCGGTGTGATGACGACAATCATCACCGTGAACTCCAATCCAAGCGGCAGGTACGAGGGAACCGCGCTCTACACATCGCGCTTCGGTGCGACGACTCCTCGCGACACTGCCCGCCGGACCGTCGAGGCAGCGCTGTCGGCGGCGGGGCGGCGAGGGGACACGCTCCTCTTTGTGCGGCGTGGTGCAAGCTCGCCTTCGTCAGGATCGGCGATTCCCGACGGCGGTGCCGTACTCGCCGCCTACGGGACGGGTCTGCGGGCTGATGAAGTAAAAGCAATGGCTGATGGCGACACCGTCAGAATCCTGCTCGCAACGCGACCCCGCATTCCGCGTGGCGACACTCCGCTCATGCTGATTGGCGGATGGCCGCGCATCCTTCGCGACGGCGAAGTAGTCGCCGGCGAATCGGCGACCGACGAAGGCACGCTCTCCCGCAACGCCGAGCAGCGGCACCCGCGCACGGCGGTCGGTTTCTCGCGGGACAGCTCCAGTCTGCTTCTGGTGACGGTAGATGGGCGTTCCGAGAACAGCGGCGGGATGACGCTCGTCGAGCTGGCAGGAGTGATGCGCGAGCTCGGCGCGTGGCAGGCGATGAATTTCGACGGTGGTGGATCGACCACCATGGTCGTCGGCGACAAGGTCGTAAACCGGCCATCCGACAAAGAGGGAGAGCGGGAAGTTGGAAACGCGCTGCTGGTCGTCGTGCGACGCTGATCTTCAGGCGGTAGGTGTCCTATACCGCGCGAATCTCCGGGTATTTCCAGAATGCCCACATAGCGTAAACGAGCATTATCAGACCGCCGCTGAAGATTGCCCACTCCACCCCGATCCATTTGGCAACTGAGCCGGCGATGAATGATCCAATCGGCGCGAAGCCAACGTAGACGAAAACGTAGGTGGCCATTACTCTCCCGCGCAGCTCGTCCGGCACGACCGATTGCAGGATTCCGTTGGCCAGCGCCCCGTTGATCAGCATCGACAGCCCGAGAAAAAGCAGAACTATTGCGGCGAGGTGGACTGAGCGCATCAGCGAGAACAGCATTGTCAGTCCGGCAAAGGCATAGGCCGTCGAATTGAACAGCCGTCCGCGCTTGATTCTCGCGCCGAGCCCGGCAAGGGAGAGCGCGCCGGTGAGCGCGCCGATGCCGACGAAGGTGAGCAGCAACCCATAGCCACTGGCGCCGGTGTGCAGGACGTCGCGCGCCACGACGGGCATCATCGACAGATACTGAAAGCCGAATATCGAGAATACGGCGATCACTCCCATCAGCCCCGACACCGAGCGCGAGCTGCGTATGTAACGGAATCCCTGTTTGAGCTGCTCGGAAGGGGACAGGAGTTGCCGCACCGGAGCCCACGCCGGCAATCGAATGCGTGACAGACTGGCGAGAACCGCGAAATAGCTGATCGCGTTGATGCCGAAACACCACGCCAGGCCGTAACGCGCAAGAATGATTGCGGCGATTGATGGACCCACGATGCGCGCCAGGTTGAAGCCACCCGAATTGAGCGCGATCGCGTCGACCAGATCTTCGCGAGACACCAGCTCCACGATCATCGATTGACGCGCGGGGATCTCGAACGCCGATATCACCCCGGCTATGGTAGTGAGGATCAGCAGCGACGTGATGGTGATGTGGCCGGTCCAGGTGAACCACCACAGCGCAGCCGCTTCCAGCAGCAACAGCGTCTGGCAGATGATGACGATCCTGAGCTTGTGGTGCCGGTCGGCAAGTACTCCCCCATAGAGGGAGAGCAGGAGCACCGGAAAGCTGCCGGCTGCGCTGACAACGCCGACCAGAAAAGCGCTATTGGTGAGCTCGAGGGCGAGCCAGCCCTGCCCCACCGTCTGCATCCAGGTCCCGATGAGCGAGACGGTCTGGCCGGTCCAGAAAAGACGGAAGTTGCGGTGGACCTGCAGCGCCCTGAACGGGTTGACTGGCTTGCGAAGAGCGCGCGAAGGGGTGGGATGAGCCATTTCCGCAGGGGAATTATACACAGCGCGCGCCCCGGCTGTATGTTAGAGATGTGCGCTTCCATACCTACTCGAAGTTCAGCCCGGAAGCGGCTGATGCCGTCGATCTGCAGGCGCTCCTCGACAAGCTGGCGGACTTTCTGCTGCAGTCCGGATTTGCGGGCGGGCAGAGCTTCAATCCCTACTTCGACGATTTCGATTCCGAGCCCGACCGCTCGCTCGAAGCACTGCGCCAGGCGATTCTCGACGCGCTGATCGAGAGCGGTCAGTTCACGCCGGATCTTCTCGAAGCATTGCGCGGCGACGGGACCAAGGAATCACAGCAGAAGCTGAGTGAGCTGCTCGACCAGCTCGTGCAGAAGCTCGCCGCCGAAGGTTACCTCAATCTGCAAGCGCCGCCACAAATGCCGGCTGGGCATCAGCCGGTCACCGGCAAAGGAAGTCTCGCGCAGGCTGCCTCCAAGAGCGTGCAGTTCAATCTCACTGACAAAGGCATCGACTTCCTCGGCTACAAGAGTCTGCGCCACATCCTGAGCTCACTGGGCAAGTCGAGCTTCGGCTCGCACGACACTCCGCATCTCGCCACCGGCATCGAAGCCGATGGCTACAGCAAGCAGTACGAGTTCGGCGATGTGCTCAACATGGATGTGAACGAGACGCTGAAGAACTCGCTGCTGCGCACCGGGTCGCTCGAAGTGCCGATGGACATCGACTATGGCGACCTGATGGTGCGCCAGGCCGAGTATCGGTCCTCGTGCGCGACGGTGCTAATGCTCGACACGTCGCACTCGATGATCCTCTACGGCGAAGATCGGTTCACTCCGGCGAAGAAAGTGGCACTGGCGCTGACTCATCTCATCCGTACTCAGTTCCCGGGCGACACGTTGCAGGTGGTGCTTTTCCATGACTCCGCCGAGGAGATCCCGCTTTCGACGCTGCCGCAGGCCCAGGTTGGCCCCTATCACACCAACACCGCCGAGGGCCTCAAGCTCGCGCGGCGGCTGCTGATGGCCCAGAAGAAAGACATGCGGCAGATAGTGATGATCACCGACGGCAAGCCCAGCGCGATGACGATGCCCAACGGCCAGATCTACAAAAACTCGATGGGCCTCGACAGCACGGTGATAGCGACGACGCTGAGGGAAGTTGCAAATTGTCGGCGCGCCGGGATCCTGATCAACACGTTCATGCTGGCGCGCGATCGCGCGCTGGTCGAGTTCGTGAAGCGTGTGTCGGAGATCAGCAAGGGCAAGGCATACTTCACGAACACGATGACGCTGGGACAGTTCATCCTCATGGATTTTCTGAAAAAGAAAACACAGAAGATTTCCTGACACCCTCCTCTCCTAAAATCGATCGAATGCGAATCACCAGAGTTGTACAGGCTCTCGCGATCCTGCTTTCTTTTGCCTGCGCGTCGGTCCCGCGCGGACCAGCAGCATCGGGCTACGACGTACTTATTACCAACGCCCGAGTCGTCGATGGCACCGGCAATCCCTGGTATCGCGGCAGCGTTGCGACGATTGGCGATCGAATAGCCTACGTCGGTCCATCGCTGCCCGGGCAGACAGCGAAACGCGTTATCGATGCGCAGGAGCAGGTGGTCGCGCCCGGCTTCATCGACATGCTCGGACATTCGGAGTTTACGCTTTTGCGTGGGCCCCACGCCGTGTCGAAGATCACGCAGGGAATCACCAGCGAGATCACCGGCGAAGTCTCGTCAGCGTGGCCGAACGTCCCCCTTGGGCACCAGCCAAACCCGCGTTACCCGTGGCGCTCGCTCGGACAGTACTTCGATTTCCTGGAGAAGAACGGCACGGCGATCAATCTCGGGACCTACGTCGGGACGAGCTCGGTGCGTGAAGCAGTGATGGGAGACGCGACCGGGCATCCGACCGACTCCCAAATGCGTCAGATGGGAGCGCTGATCGATTCCGCGATGCGGGACGGCGCGCTTGGCGTAGGCACCGGTCTCATCTATCTGCCAAGCGCGTTCTTCTCGACCGACGAGCTGATCGCGCTGACGAAGTACGCAACTCCGTACAAGGGCGGATACGCAGCGCACATTCGCAACGAAGGCAGCGGACTGCTCGACGCCATTCGGGAGACAATCCGTATCGCGGCCGCTGCCGGCACCTGGGCCGAGATCAGGCACATCAAGTCACGATCCCTCCAGCAGATGCAGCAGGCAGTGCTGCTGATCGATTCCGCGCGCAAGGCAGGGATCGACATTACCGCCGACCAGTACCCCTACATCGCGAGCGGAACAAGCCTGCAGGCGATGCTCAACACCTGGGTGCAGGAAGGGGGCGACGACTCGCTGATCAAACGACTGCA
>Ga0207706_10003030_pt1 | contig 16187 bp, 11 predicted proteins | sample KBSC53metaG_FD_184318 | JGI IMG/M metagenome (GOLD analysis project Ga0207706, IMG submission 184318) | Corn rhizosphere microbial communities from Kellogg Biological Station, Michigan, USA - KBS C5-3 metaG (SPAdes) (version 2) | ecosystem: Host-associated > Plants > Roots > Rhizosphere > Soil ... | reverse complement strand
ATCCAAGTACCTGCATTGCCGCATACACCGCTCCTTCCAGGCAAGCTGCTGCTTGTTCATAATTTAAATTACCCGGCATCGTCACCATCGCTCTTGTTGCTTTCGATTCAGGCAACAAAAAATATTGAGCATGGGAACCGCAACCGATCGCTCCCCCGAATCCCATGATCTTATCACCAACTTTGAATGATTGCACCGCCGAGCCTGTCGCTGCAATTTCCCCTGTGAAATCTGTACCGATGATCGATGACCGGGGTTTGAACAATCCTGTAAAAAGTCTCATAAAAAGCGGTTTGCCTGAAAGCACATGGCAATCGCTCCTGTTCACTGTTGTGGCATGAACTCTTATCAGCACTTCATCATCTTTTGGAGTTGGTATGTCAAGTTCTTTTATCGTGAGATCTCCCGGTAAACCATATTTGGTGCGAACAGCGGCCTTCATTTTAAATTGATTATGATGTGTGTTGGTGCTGGATGTTGAATTGAAAAACAATTTAACACACAACATTCAACACTCAATATTCAATATACAATATTGAACACGGTTTGAAGCTCACGATGCTACCAGATACTCACTCTCAAACTATCTGTTCTATACATTTTATCGCCGTTCTTTACATTGAATGCTTCATAAAACTCGGGAATATTCATCATTGGTCCATTCACCCTTTCTTTTGCCGGTGCATGCACGTCGGTTATTACCTGGCTTGCTAAACTTTCTTTCTTTGTTGAATACATCCAGCCATAAGCATAACCTACAAAATACCGTTGCAGGGGAGTTAAACCGCCGATCTTTTCATCCTTTTTGTATTCGGCCGTTTTTTTAAATGCATCAAGCCCCAATAGCAAACCACCCAGGTCCGCAATATTTTCTCCCTGGGTAGCATCTCCATTTACATGTAAAGTATCAACGGGATTGAATCCGTTGAACTCTGTAATAATGTTCTTTGTCCTTTGTACAAATTCTGCAGAATCTTTTTTTGACCACCAATTGGTAAGATTTCCTTTTGCATCATATTGCCTTCCCTGGTCATCAAAACCATGTGTTATTTCATGACCGATCGTTGATGCCGCAGCATAACCATACACAAAGGCATCATCAAGATCTTCGTCCTTCATTCCCGGGACAGCAAAAATTCCTGCCGGCAATACGATCTCATTATTACTTGGATTATAATAGGCATTATATGTTTGCGGAGTCATGCCCCATTCGGTTCTGTCAACAGGTTTTCCTAGTTTATTGAAATTATAATTATGCCACCACTCATTGGCTCGTTGCATGTTCAGCACATAAGGTCCACGATCGATCTTTAAAGCACTAAAATCTTTCCATTTGTCAGGATAACCAACTTTGGGAGTTATTTTGGACAGCTTGTTAAGAGCTTTTTGTTTTGTGCTGTCACTCATCCAGGTTAATTTTTGAATTCTTTCCTTATAAGCATCTCTTATAGCTTCTACAAGGTCAGTATAACGTTTCTTAGCATTCTCATTGAAATATTCCTTTACAAACAATTGCCCCAGGGCTTCTCCCATAGCGCCTTCTTCAGCATCCAGCACTCTTTTCCAGCGGGGTCTTTGCTCAGTAGCACCCGAAAGTGTTTTGCGGTAGTCAAAATAATTGTCATAAGTTGTTTTATCAAGAAAGTTGGCGCTTGCCCTTACAAGGTGAAACCGGAGATAATTTTTCCAATCATCCAAAGGAGTATTTACAAGTTCATGATCCAGCGTGGTAAAAAATTCCGGCTGGCCTACGATTGCATAATCTAATTTATTGACGCCAATTTTTTGCAGGTAAAAAGGCCAGTTCAGATCAGTGGCTAATTTGTTGAGCGCTTCCGGAGTTATTTTATTGTAATTTTTTTCCGGATCTCTTAAGGCAGCTAATTTTCGTGATGATTTTGCTAATCTTGTTTCCAGGTCATAAACGGCTTTTGCATTTTTTTTAGCGGTGGCACTGTCATCACCCAGTTGCATAAATGTTTTTAACAGGTAAGTTTGATAAGCTTTTCTTACACCTGCTGTCCTTTCATCGGTATTAAAATAATAATCACGGTTGGGCATGCCGAGACCTCCCTGCGCCAGTTGATAAGCCATTACCTCGCTATTTTTATCGTCCTGCGCTACGTAATCGCTAAAAAATACATTAATTCCTTTCGTGTGAAACTCTGCTGCAACCGAAATAAGATCATCCTTTGACTTAATATCATTGATCTTTTTCAGAGCGGCTTGCAAGGGCTGTAAACCTTGTTGATCAATTGAAGTCGAGTCCATGCTGCTAAACCAAAAGTCACCTATTTTCTGTTCGACGGTTCCGTTGGCTGCGTTTTTCGCTGCAGCATCTTCGTTTATTTTTCTTAAACGGCTGTAAATATCTTCCTGTACCAGGTTACCTACGCCCCAGCTGCTTTCCTCTGGCGGTATAGGGTTTCGTTTGATCCAACCGCCATTGGCATACTGAAAAAAATCCTGGGCCGGTGACACGGTGGTATCGAGATTGTCCGTTAAAAAATCACGGGCCGGTGACACAGTTGTATCGAGGTTGTATGTTAAAAAATCCTTGTTAGCAAATGTGCTTTTGTCTTTTGTATTGAAGGAACTGATCGATATGACCGCCATCGCTCCGAGACATACAATTTGAGATCGCATATTATTGGGTTTAAATAGCGATAAATATAAATAAATCGGCACTATTGGCCTTATGAAATTGAAAGGTGGATGAATATTAAATAATCTCTCTTATTGGTCACAAAGAACACCACGGCTACACAAAGGCCACTAAGTTTACAAGTGCGGATGGTTGCGTTAGGTATCGATTTTCTGCCCCCTCCCGGATACTTATTTTGATTTTTTTTCGTTGTTAGAAAAAGTGTTTAACGGGCTTTAATTTTGCATGGAAATCTAAACCTTCACTTTATGATAAAAATTCGTTTGCTGGCTTGCTTGTTGTGTGTTGGGTCGGTTGCATTCTCTCAAAATGTTCATGTTGGTATTTTTGGTGGACTTGCCGCTTACCAGGGTGACCTTACTGACAAGATAATTCCGAAAAAGGTTACTAATGGAGCCATCGGGGTTACGGTCAACTATGAACTAACACCGCAGATCATGCTGCGCGGAGGATTTACCTATTCAGTTATTGGAGGAGCGGATCGCTTTGCCAGCGATGATTCGATGCTTGCACGCAATCTTGCTTTTGAGACCCACCTCACTGAATTCAGTGCCGTGGGTGAGTACTATTTTTTCAACCTGGACGAACAGAAGTTTTCGCCTTATGTCTTCGGCGGTTTAGCTGTTTTTCATTTTAATCCTTACGCATACAACGGAACGACCGACAAGATCTTTTTAAAACCATTGAGTACAGAGGGGGAAGGACTTTCAGGCTATCCTGATCGTAAACCTTATGCTCTTACCCAATTGGCACTGCCATTTGGCGCTGGTGTAAAATATGCTTTTAATGACAGGGTACGTCTCGGCCTCGAATTGGGGATACGAAAATTATTTACGGATTATCTTGACGACGTAAGTTCCCATTATGTTGATCCTGCTGATCTGTTAGCGGCCCGGGGGCAGTTAGCCGTTGACATGTCTTACCGTGGAGATGAATTGCCCGGGGGTAATCAAAATTATCCTGCAAAAGGGGCACAGAGAGGTGGCGTAAAACATAAGGATAGTTATTACTTTTTAGGACTTCATCTTACCTATAGACTTGGTTCTGGCGAAAACAGCAATCGGAGCGGCGTTTTTGGCGGCGGCAATTTCCTCGGAGGTAAAAAGAAAGGATATGGATGTCCTTCGGTACATTAATTGACATCTGAGCGAAGCGTTTGTCATCCTGAGCGAAGCGAAGGATCTGTTATACCAGCTTCGGTTTTTCATAGCATCTCCTCTTGCGTCGCAATCCGTTCATCGTTCTGTAATTCTATTCAACTTTTTGTATTGCCCTACCTTTGTCCATCATGGCGTACAAAAATCAGCAACAATTTATTGAGGCATTAGAAAAAGCGGGGGAATTAATTCGCATAAAGTCTTATGTAAACCCCAAACTGGAAATGGCTGAGATCACCGACAGGATGAGCAAGCAATCCGGGGGCGGCAAAGCATTGTTGTTCGAAAATTCCGGCTATGATTTCCCGGTGCTGATGAATGCCTATGGCAGTGAAAAAAGAATGTGCATGGCTCTTGGTGTTGAGCATTTGGATGATGTAGCAAAACAGATCGAGGAGCTTTTTAAATTACTGGCTTCACCAAAAGAAGGGATCATTGATAAATTAAAGTTACTTCCCAAACTCAACCAGTTTGCTTCATGGATGCCGAAGGTAAAGAGCGGGAGAGGGGAGTGCCAGGAAATTATCATGACCGATCCCGACATTACCAGGCTTCCTGTCATTACCTGCTGGCCGAAAGACGGTGGTCCATTTGTAACGCTTCCTGTCATTCACACAAAAGACCCGAACACAGGTACACGCAATGTAGGAATGTACCGTATGCAGGTATTTGGCCCAACACTTACCGCCATGCATTGGCATAAACATAAAGTATCTGCAAAGCATTTTAATGAGTACAAAAAGCTTGGTAAAAGAATGCCGGTTGCTGTGGCATTAGGCGGTGATCCCGTATATGCCTATTCTGCTACAGCTCCTCTTCCGGAAAATGTGGATGAATACATGCTCGCAGGTTTTTTAAGAAAGAAAAAAGTGGAGCTGGTAAAATGCATCACGCAACCCGAAGTAGAAGTTCCTGCTGACGCTGATTTTATTATTGAAGGGCATGTCGATCCCAATGATGAAATGATCTGGGAAGGCCCGTTTGGTGATCATACAGGTTATTACTCACTGCCTGATTGGTATCCACGTTTTCATATCACTGCCATCACTCACAAAAAGGACCCGGTTTACCCAGCCACCATTGTTGGTATTCCACCGCAGGAGGATGCATGGTTGGGAAAAGCCACTGAAAGAATTTTTTTAGCGCCCATAAAAATGACAATGGTTCCTGAGATCATTGACATGGATATGCCTGTGGAAGGTGTGTTTCATAATTTGGTCATCGTAAAGATCAGAAAAGATTTTGCAGGACAAGGGCAAAAAGTCATGAATGCAATGTGGGGTGCAGGACAAATGATGTTCAACAAAATATTGGTTCTGGCCGATGAACAAATAAAGATCCAGGACTATGAAGCGCTTGCAAAATATGTTTTTAAAAATCTGAATCCGGCAACTGATATCTATTTTTCACAAGGGCCAATGGATGTGCTGGATCATAGTTGCAGCAAACTCGGGTTTGGAGGAAAGATGTGTATTGATGGAACGATGAAGTTTGACGAAGAAAGGGAGGAGGGCTGCAAGCCGCAAGCTGTAAGCGTCAAGCTGGATGCAGAATTTTTTAAAAATAGGTTCCCTGAGATCTATAAGGCCAATACCTCTCTGGTTAAAAAAGAAATTCCATGCCTCATCATTTCGGTTGAAAAAAACAGGAAGGGGCATATCAGGCAATTGCATGAGCAGATATGCGAGTTACAAGAGATGGAAGGAATAAAAATGATCCTGTATGTGGAGCATACTGTTGATGCCAATGATCTGCCTGCTGCCTTATGGCGTTTTTGTAATAATCTTGATCCGAAGAGAGATCACATGCTTTGTGAGGTGGGGCCTAAGACGGAGGGGAGCGTTAAAGAAATAAACGTCAAACGTCAAACGTCAAACCTCAAACCTCTCGCTTGCATGGGTTTTGACGGAACAAGAAAAACAAAAGAGTTTGATGATTTTCATCGCGACTGGCCCAATATCATCGTCGCCGATGATGCCACTATCAGCGCCGTCGACGAAAAATGGAATGACCTGGGAATTGGAAAATTTATTCCTTCACCTTCTTTGAAATTTAAAAAACAGATGTACGGTGAAGAAGCGGTAGTAAATTCAATTATTAATTAATAATTATTAATTAATAATTTTCTGAAGAAATGATACCAGAGGACATAAACGTATTAATGACCGGTGCCGGTGCCCCTGGTGCCGCAGGCATTTTAAAATGTTTGCAATTAAATCCGGGTATTAAAGTCATTGTGGCCGACGCGAATCCCAATGCGGTTGGCCGCTGGTTAAATGGAGACCTGATGGGTACCGGGTTTGAAAAAATTCCGTTTGCACGGGAAAAGAATTTTGTTGAGCAACTGCTTTCCATTTGCGAGAGAAGAAATATTCATGTTCTCCTTCCACTGGTCACAAAAGAACTCCTTCCCCTGGCACAGCATAAAAAAGAATTTGAGGAACACGAAACAAAAGTGTTAGTAAGCAATGTCGATTCCCTGGAAATTGCCAATAATAAGAGCCGACTCTACCAATTCCTGGAATGGAGGGGGATAGAAGTGCCAAAATATAAGGTTGTTGAAAATATTGATCATTTTAAGCTGGCAGTTGAAGAATTAAATACCGGCGCGAAACGTGTTTGCTTCAAACCTTCTGTGTCCAATGGCAGCCGGGGCTTCCGGGTTATTGCAAGCGACATGGATGAGCATGATCTTTTATTCAATGAAAAACCGAACTCCACTTACATATCTTATAACGATGCCCTGCGCATTCTATCATTAAAATCGTTTCCTGAATTGCTTGTAACAGAGTACCTGCCGGGTGAGGAATATTCGGTTGACTGCCTGGCCAATCACGGAGAAATTAAATTGATCGCTCCACGGCTGCGTACTAAAATGATCAATGGGATTTCTGTAGAAGGTGAATTTGTGAATGACAAAAACATCATTACATATTGTTCAGAAATTATTAAGGAACTCCAGTTGCATGGTAATATTGGAATCCAGGTAAAAGGATCTTCAGGGGGAAAGTTTTTGATCGTTGAGATCAATCCGAGAGTGCAGGGTACCATTGTTGCCGGCCTGGGTGCGGGAATTAATTTGCCGTTGCTGGCTATAAAGCAGGAATTGAATCTACCAACCAGGGAGGAAGAATTACAGGTAAAATGGGGAACAAAGTTTTCGAGATACTGGAATGAGGTTTTTTATTAGATTTCAGTTCCTCATAATACATTTACTTATTCAATTTCATGAAAAAGGCAGCTCCACTTTTTTTATTAGTAATACTTGCCGTCGCTCTTTTTTTTATAAAAAGATGCGGTCATGGCAATTCTTCAGCATCAAAAAATAAATCTGGCGTTGGGGCAACATCCGCAGAAGTAAATCGAGACAGGGGATTTGACAGGCGTGTGTCTTATTTGCAATACAGCAATCATGCAAAATGCAGGATGGAGTGCAGGCATATCACGGAGGGCGAAGTAGAGGAAACCATGCGCAATGGGAATATAAATTATCGCAAAAGCGATATTCAAAATGCGCGGTGTCCACGATACGCAGTAGAAGATGACACAAAGGATGGGCAACATGTTCGAATAGTTTTTGCACAGTGCGATAAGTACACAGAAGTAGTCACCGTAATTGACCTGGATATGGAATGGACCTGTGATTGTCCCGGCGATGATGACAAGTATAAAAACAAGAATTAATGAATGTCATGGTGAAGCCCCTTCATTGGGTCTATTGTATTTATGCTTTTATCCTGTTTGTTACGATCATGCTGATCCTGTTCCCTTTTGTTATCATCGCTTCATTTTTCGGGAGGATACGTGGCGGGAATGCGATCTTCAGAATTTGCAGTGTGTGGGCAGATCTTTGGTTCCCTTTGATATTTATTTTTCCCAGGCGTTCCTTCGAAACACAGCATGATAAGTCGAAGCCATACATTTTTGTGATCAATCATAGTTCTTTGCTCGATGCTGCCCTTCTTCCAAGGGCATTTCACCAACCGGTCCGGCCACTGGGAAAAGTTGAGACGGGCAAGGTACCTGTGTTTGGATTTATTTACCGTAAGGCGATCGTTGCAGTCGACAGGAACGATGCTACTAATCGTGCACAGAGTATCCGGATCTTAAAATCGGTCATCAGCAAAGGAATTTCTGTTCTTTTTTTTCCGGAAGGGACCTATAATGAAACAAATTTGCCGCTGAAAAGTTTTTATAGTGGCGCTTTCAGAGTAGCGATTGAAACCCAAACACCGCTTAAGCCTGTTTTGTTTTTGGATACTTACAACAGGATGCATCATCAAAATGTTTTTTCATTAAACCCCGGCAAATGCAGAATTGTCTTTCTTGACGAGATCCCGGTAACAGGATTAAGGATCAGCGATACCGAGGATTTGAAATGGAAGGTGTATGAGATCATGGAAAGGAAACTGGGTGAATATAAAATCGTGAAACGTGAGTCGTGAGTCGTGAAATTGTTTTAACTATATTGCAGATTTTATTCACGTTTCACGATTCATGTTTGACGATTCACGATGTACGCAGAGATCATCATACCGCTCGCTCTTCCTAAAAATTATACGTGGCTTGTGCCGGAACAGGCGCTGGAGGTTTTAAGGCCGGGATGTCGCGTTGAGGTGAATCTTGGTAAGAATAAAAAATATGCGGGTATTGTAAAGAGGTTGCACAATGAAAAGCCGGAATTTTTTGAGCCGAAGGAAATATTGAATGTACTCGATACCGAACCTGTGGTATATGAGGAACAGTTACAATTATGGGAGTGGATGGCTTCTTATTATATGTGCAGCGAGGGAGAAGTAATGTCGGCAGCGCTTCCTTCGCATTTTAAGTTATCGAGTGAAACCATTGTTGTTTTTAACGAAGAATATGGTGATGATTTTTCTGCCCTGGATCATGATGAATACCTGGTGGCCGAAGCCTTGTTGATAAAAAAAGAATTGAAACTTAGTGAAGTGCAACAGGTGCTGGACTCATCTCATGTATACCCTGTTATCAATAAATTAATACAGAAAAAGGTTTGTTATGTATGGGAGGCTTTGAAACAAGGTTATTCTTCCAAAAAGGAAGTTTACGTTTTGCTAAACCCCGAATACAACAACGAGGAAAATCTTTCGGATCTGCTGAATAACTGGTCAAGAGCACCGAAGCAAATGGAATTGCTTTTAAGCTATTTGCATTTTATAAAAACGATCGGTGAGGTCACTAGAACTGAACTACTGAAAAAATCCGGGGCATCCGATGCGCAATTAAAAGGCCTGGTAGACAAGAATATTTTGTTCGTAGAAAAAAGGAGTGTGGATCGGTTGCAATACATGCCAAAAAACATACAGATCGATTTTGAATTATCGGCACTTCAGCAGGATGCATTCGAAAAAATTAAGAACTCTTTTTTAGAAAAACCGGTTTGCCTTTTACACGGAGTTACCTCCAGTGGTAAAACACAGGTGTACATCAAACTCATCGAACAGCATATTTTACAAGGCAAGCAGGTTTTGTACATGTTGCCGGAAATAGCATTGACTTCCCAGATCATCCGGCGTCTTCAAAAGCATTTTGGCGGTTATATCGGGATCTATCATTCCAAGTTCAATCAGAATGAACGGGTAGAAATATGGAACAAGGTGAAGCACGGGGAATTAAAGGTCGTGCTGGGTGCAAGATCATCCATTTTTCTTCCCTATAATAACCTGGGTTTGATCATTTGCGATGAGGAATATGATACTTCGTTCAAACAACAGGATCCTGCACCTCGTTATAATGGACGGGATGCGGCTGTTTATTTTGCTTCATTGTTCAAGGCGAATGTTTTGTTAGGAAGCGCCACGCCTTCATTGGAAAGTTATCATAATTCCACAACCGGAAAATATGGATTAGCTGAATTGATGCAACGCTATGGTGATGTGCATTTGCCATCGATTGAGATCATTGACACAAAAAAGATAATTCAGAAGGACAGGTCGAAGGTGATGCTTTCGCCGCAGTTGATCGAAGAGATTAGTAAAACTGTTGAAAGAGAAAAGCAGGTCATTCTTTTTCAAAACCGCCGTGGTTATTCTCCTTACCAGGTTTGCCAGGTTTGCGGATGGATCCCTCAATGTAAATACTGTGATGTGTCGCTGACCTATCATAAATTTTCAAACAAACTTATTTGTCATTATTGCGGCACCACCTATCCGCCCATTACAATATGTCCGGCCTGTGGCAATCATCAATTCATGCAAAGAAATTTTGGAACGGAAAAGATCGAAGAACAATTACTGGAAGAATTTCCTTCTTTTAAAATTGCACGCATGGATGTGGACACAGTGCGGGGGAAAAATGCACACGATGTGTTGATACAACAATTTGAGCAAAGAAAAATTGATATTTTGGTAGGGACACAAATGGTGGTAAAAGGTTTGGATTTTGACAATGTGGACCTGGTGGGAATTTTAGATGCAGACGGGTTATTGCATTTTGCAGATTTCAGGGTGAATGAACGGGCCTTTCAGCTAATGGAGCAGGTGAGCGGCCGGGCGGGAAGGCGAGCGGGAACAGGAAAGGTCATGCTGCAGACCATGCAACCGCAACATCCACTTTTGCAGATAATACAGCGGCACGATTATAAGGCCATGTACGATGTGGAGATCGAAGGCCGCAAGAAATTCTTTTATCCTCCATTCTCAAGGCTTATTCATTTAACTTTTAAGCATAAAATGAAAGATGTGGTAGAAAGGGGAGCGCATCAGTTTGCAAACAGTTTAAGAAATAAATATGAAAATTATATTGTGGGCCCAGCTGAGCCAGTGATCAATAAGATCCGAAACTTATTCTTAATGGAACTGCTTTTAAAATTGCCAAGAGACACAAAATTGATCAGCCAGTGCAAACAGGATATTCTTTACCAAATCACCGCATTGCATAATGAGAGGAGTTTTAAAAGTGTCGTGATCGTACCTGATGTAGACGTGGTGTAACGTGGCTGGTTAAAGATGCTTTAGATCTTTAATTTCCATTCCAAGTCGTTTCATTCGCTTATGCTCGCAAACAAAATAACCTTTCTCATGTTTTTTTGCAGCGGCCAGCATTGCTTTTGCCACATCTCTTGCCTCTATAGGTTTATACTTTGAGGGAAGTAAAAAGGCAATTTTTTTGATCAGCGGAGTCGCCATTCGTTCTCCAAACCTGAATTCATTTCTCTTTCCCAGCAGCATAGAGGGTCGCATGATATAGGTGCTCTCAATTCCAACCTTCTTTACAATATCCTCCACTTCACCTTTTAATTTTAGATAAAAATTTCTGCTCTTGCTATCGGCGCCCACCGCCGAGACGAGTATATAGTTCTTACAGTTCATTATTTTGCAAAATTGTGCAATGTGTACCGGTATATCATAGTCTATTTTTCTGTAAACTTCTTTATCCCCTTTTACTTTTTTCAGCGTTGTGCCGACAGCGCAAAAAACTGCATCGCTTTCATCGAGATCAACCAGGAGTGAATCCGCATCACTGAAATCGACCAGTTTCCTTTCGAGTTTTGGGTGATTCATCGTAAATGGTCTTCGTATAAGGATCCTTACTTTCTTAAAATAATCATCATCCAGCAAAAGACTCAACAACTCCCCGCCAACCAAACCAGTAGCGCCGATCAACGTTGCTATTTTTTCACTCATGATTTTAATGTTATTTTGCTTAACGCAAGGACACAAAGTTCACAAAGCATCACAAAGGACACAAAGAAAGGGTTAAGGGTCACCTTTGTGTTCGTTTTGTTTTCTTCGTGTTCTTAGTGCTCCAGGAAAACTATGGGGCAAATGCAAATTCAGGAAAATTTTTCTCTTAAACCTTACAATACCTTTGGGATCGATGCAAAGGCAAGGCATTTCTCTGCGTTTTCCAATATCGAACAGCTTAAGGAACTCGCGACTCACCACTCACCACTCACTACTTTTATTCTCGGCGGCGGCAGCAATATCTTATTTACAAAGGATTTTGACGGACATGTTTTGAAAAATGATATCAGGGGAATTGCAAAAATAAATGAGGACGACGAATATGTATACGTAAAAGTGGGAGCAGGGGAGAACTGGCACCAATTTGTTTTGTTTTGCATTCAGAATAATTGGCAGGGGATTGAGAACCTTTCGCTGATCCCGGGAAATGTCGGCGCTTCTCCCATGCAAAATATAGGTGCTTATGGTGTGGAGGTCAGGGAAGTTTTTCTCGAATTGAATGCCTTCCATCTTCAGGAAAAGAGCACTCAAAAGTTTAACCTGGTTGACTGCGAATTTGGATACCGGGAAAGTGTCTTCAAGAGGAAATATAAAGATCAGTTTGTTGTCCTTGATGTAACATACCGGCTCAATAAAATTCCGAGATATAATACGAGTTACGGCGCAGTGGAAAAAGAATTGGAACAAATGAAAGTAAGGGGCCTCAGCATAGCCGCTATATCCCAGGCTATTATTAATATCAGGACATCGAAGTTGCCTGATCCTGCTGTGATCGGTAATGCCGGGAGTTTTTTTAAAAATCCATCTGTGTCAAAAGAAAGATTCGAAGATCTAAAGACTCAATTCCAAAGTATGATCGGTTATGAAAATTTTGATGGAACAATTAAACTTGCGGCTGGTTGGTTAATCGAACAATGCGGTTGGAAAGGTTTCCGTAAGGGAGATGCAGGTTGCTATGAGAAACAAGCTCTCGTTCTTGTGAATTATGGGAAGGCGACAGGAGGGGAGATCTACGACCTGAGTGAAGAAATATTGCGAAGTGTCAGGAATAAATTCGGTGTGGATTTGGAGAGAGAGGTGAATATTATTTGATTTGAGAATCAATAGATAAATTGGTATTCGATTTTTTTTAACTTTCAGGATGCATCAATTTGTTTAAGACTGTTGTCATCCCAATCAAAACCTGCATTATGAAACAGCCATTACTCCTTATCGCTCTTGTTCTTATTTTTTCTTCATCTTATTCCCAGGACAAAATTTACCGGAATAACGGAAAAATTATCGAGGCTAAGATCCTTGAGATCGGAAGCGACGAGATCAGGTACAAAGAGTTTAACAACCTTGATGGACCTATTTACATTTTAGAGACCGATAAAATAAAGAAGATCGTCTTCGAGAACGGTAAGTCCCAGCAGTTCAATGATAATCTTAAAGATCCGGAACGTTATGCAGGGCAATTGAAAAGTGCGATCAAATTAAATTTCCTGTCTCCTCTTTATGGCTATACTGAAATAGGTTTTGAAAAAAGTACGGGAGTGGGCAGGGGATATGAATTTTCGCTGGGAATTATTGGTCTCGGGAAATCTGAAACACTTGAATATTATACTAACCAATTGGAAACTATAAAAAAAGGACAGGCAGGTGTGTTCATTTCCGGCGGGTACAAATTTGGGAAGCTTCCTGACTTTATCATTTTTGGAAAAACAAAAATGACACATTTGATGCAAGGTACTTATGCCAAACCCATCCTGTACTTTGGCCATTACAAAGAAAATCAGATAGTAGACAAAGGCAACAGTACTTATGACGTGGGGAAACAGAATATAACGTTTGGTGCATTGCAGATCGAACTTGGGCATCAATGGGTTTTCAGCGATAAATTCCTGATGGATCTGTATTGGGGTTTTGGTTATGGCGCCGACAATAAAAAGGATGCTTATCAATATACCGGGACCGGTTATTATGATACTGATGGAACTGCTGCATTTAACTATGCGAATGCAAGAGCAGGTAATAGTCCCGGCTTTTCACTCACGTTTGGTCTTAAATTAGGATGGCTCATAAAATAAACCCGGCTGTGCCAGGACCTGTAAAAATCAAAGGGACAGATGATCGGATGATTCGGTCGGAAGAGTAAACTTTGAATTCGTCATAATTCGAGTAATCCCCGTTAAATAATTCGTGTAATTCGTGTTAAGCCTCTTCATCAAACTCTTCTTCGTAATTGCGGCCGAGGTTTAGCATCGAACCCATGAGGTCCTTGAATTCGATCTTTCCTTCGATCACTTTTTTACTGATCAATGAGTAGGCAGCCAGCCCATGCAAAACAAATTCCATCAGCAATGCGGCTTCTTTATCATTGGCTCCTTTGAAATGTTTTTTTACGAGAGCCTGCAATCCATCCACTTTGTATAAGTTCAGCAGCTTTTCTTCATCTTTTGTGTTGAAGAAAAGATTGACATGATTGCCCTTGTCAAACCACGTGATGATAGAGCGGTAGGGATTTTCATCTTTTACGTCTGTTTTCCGCTTTTTTAACTGATCAGGATTCGGAAAATATTGCACAAATTGTGAACGGATAGATTTATCAACTAAATTCATTGCTACCTGGTAAGGGCCTTCCTGTTCACCTTCATACACCAACTCAATTTTCCCGGTAATGGAGGGAATGATCCCAACAAGATCACTGATCCAAACCTGGGTTTGTTTTTCGTTGTTGACAATGGCTCTTCTTTCTGCCGCACTTATCGCATTTTCAAAAGCGGAGATGGTAAGCCTTGCACTTACACCGCTTTTCTTGTCTACAAACTCACTGCCTCTTGCTTCAAATGCAACTTGTTCGATCAATCGTTTAACAAGATCACTTACTTTCACTACTGCCTTTTGTTCATCACCAACTTCGGCCTCCTGCTCAGTGATGGCAAGGGCTGTATCAAGATCTTTTGGATAATGTGTCAATATCTGGCTTTCGATACGGTCTTTTAATGGTGTAACGATCGCACCGCGGTTAGTATAGTCTTCAGGATTTGCAGTAAATACAAATAATATATCAAGAGGCAATCGCAATTTAAATCCGCGTATCTGTACATCACCCTCTTCGAGAATATTAAACAATGCTACTTGTATCCTTGCCTGCAGGTCGGGCAATTCATTGATCACGAAAATGCCGCGGTTACTTTTTGGAATGATGCCATAATGTATCACACGTTCATCGGCAAAACTCAATTTTAAATTTGCTGCTTTGATCGGATCCACGTCACCGATCAGGTCAGCTACGCTTACATCAGGTGTTGCCAGTTTTTCTGCATAACGTTCGCTCCTGTGTACCCAGTGAATAGGAGTTTCATCACCGTGTGCAGCCATTTGATCAAAAGAATATTTTGAAATAGGTTTTAATGGATCATCATTGATCTCACTGCCGGCGATCATTGGAATATATTCATCCAGCAGCTCGATCATCTGTCTCGCCATCCTAGTCTTTGCCTGTCCCCGCAAACCCAGGAACAAAATGTTATGCTTGCTCAGCATCGCTCTTTCCACATCCGGTATCACACTATCTTCATAGCCGATGATGCCGGGAAAGGTTACTTCGTTATCTTTTAATTTACGGATAAGATTTTGCCTCAGCTCTTCTTTAATGCTTTTACTCTTATAGCCACTTGCTTTTAACTCACCGAGGGTTTTTATGTTGGGTATGTTCATTTTTGTCATCAGCTTTTTGATTTCTATTTAGCTTCCGTTGCGTCGCACTCTTGTACGTCAGGTAATTCTATGCAGCTTTTCATTTTGAAATTTTGGAATTGGGAGATTTTGAAATTTAATTCCCCAATTTCCCAATTGCACTTTTCCCAATAGCTCAATATACCGTTTTGCGTTTCCCGCTTTCAAAATCTTTAAAAATAAATGCTCCTAATTTATCCAGTGAGGCAAAGAATGCCTTGCCGTTATTTGTTTCTGTGAACTCCTGTACAAACCGCTGCAGGTAAGGGTCGGTTGCGATCATAAACGTTGTGATCGGGATCTTCAGCCGTTTGCATTGTGCTGCCAAATTCAGGCAACGGCTGGTTATTTTCCTGTCCAACCCGAAACTATTTTTATAGTACCTCTTTCCCATTTTCAAACAAGTTGGTTTACCATCTGTCACCATAAAAATTTGCTTATTGGGATTTTTTCTTCTTCGCAAAATGTCCATCGCTAATTCCAGTCCTGCAACTGTATTTGTATGATAAGGTCCAACCTGCAGATAAGGAAGGTCTTTTATTTCCACCGGCCATGCGTCGTTTCCAAATACTACAATATCCAAAGTATCTTTTGGATATTTTGTTGTGATCAGCTCGCTCAACGCCATGGCCACTTTCTTTGCAGGCGTGATCCTGTCTTCTCCATACAATATCATCGAGTGAGAAATATCGATCATCAATACTGTAGAAGTCTGCGATTTGAAATCAGTTTCCCTGATCGCCAGGTCGTCTTCCTGCATATTGAAACTTTCAATACCATGGTTGATCTGCGCATTGCGGATAGATTCAGTAAAATCAATCTGCTCCAGCATGTCACCAAACTGGAATTGTCTTGTTTCGGGATTTACTTCATCTCCCTGCCCCGGTTTGAAGGTATGATGATCGCCTTGTTTTGTTTTCTTAAGCTTTCCAAATA
>Ga0207706_10003026_pt1 | contig 16201 bp, 13 predicted proteins | sample KBSC53metaG_FD_184318 | JGI IMG/M metagenome (GOLD analysis project Ga0207706, IMG submission 184318) | Corn rhizosphere microbial communities from Kellogg Biological Station, Michigan, USA - KBS C5-3 metaG (SPAdes) (version 2) | ecosystem: Host-associated > Plants > Roots > Rhizosphere > Soil ... | reverse complement strand
ATTCTCCGGAGGCGGCGGCGATCGACTCCGGAGTCGCCGGAAGATTACTCGACGGACGCTTGCTAAACGCAGAACCGTCCGATTCCACCGACCAGACCCCGTAATCAGCCGGATCGGTTCTTCCAGTCACGTAGAGCGTCGTCCCGTCGTTCCACGCAACATCAGTAACCGTCATGTCAGAGGGGGTGACCGGAACTAAATTGTCGATGCGCGCATTCGAGCCATTGCGCTCGACCGTGCCCACGGCGCATTGCGCACCGCCGCCAGGTCCGCCGATCACAAGCGCTATACGCGTCCCGTCCGGACTGAACCGAACGGCAGTGATGGGGCCGGTCAGATTGCCTCGGCCGGTGATCGCAACCTGAGTTGGCGTGCCGGACGACGCGCCGGCCGTGGGAACCCGCATTAGGTTGGCGCCGTACCCGAGCCAGACCTCTGATAGACCGGGGGCCCAGGCCGGTCGGCTCATCGGGCCGGCGGCGAGGCCCACGTTATGCAGGCCTGCCTTGCGCGACCCAATCAGCAGGGTCGACCGGCCCGTCGATCCAGCCACCCCCGCCGCCCGGAGATCGGAGGCGGCGGGATTCCCGGCGAGAGAAATCGAGGTGAGCTCATACGACCGGTGACCAAGGGGTCCTTCGAGTACTTTGCCGGTCTGGTCGAGGACGATGCCTGCATCGTTCACATAGAAGGCGGGGCGATCATGAATCACGCCGAAAGCTGACTGAAAGTCGGTTTCGGCGAACGGTCCGGTAATGCCAGGGATCGACACCTCCCGATGGTTGTCCGTGATCGTGACGAGCGCGTTGTTGAACGTAGAGGCGACTTGTGCGGCGAGCCGCCGGCGGCTATTCGAGTCGAGTCGGCTGCTGCCGGGCAGCTCCACGACATACAGCTGGGAAGCGGCATCGATGGTCACCGTCGCGTTCTTCGCGTTCACGGCATCCGGGATCGTAAGGACCGCTTGCTGTAATTCCAGGCGAGGCTGGGAAAGGAGCTGCTCGAGCAGCCAGGTCGCGAGCGATTGGTCGGCCAGCGGCGAGTAGCGGGGATCGGGAACGAGGTGTTTCTGGCCTAGGTCGAAGTAGTAGAGCGGGTGCATGTGGTAGTTGACGAGGAAGTCGGACAGCAGGATGAGCAACCCCGGTGACGACAGCCTGTCGATACGCCACTGCCCGTTGACCTGCTTCATGCCGAAGCTGCGCTGGATGCTGGAGTCGGCCTGTTCCACAGTCCGATAGATGCCGTTCTCATCGAGGGTTCCAACTCGATTTGCCGTCACGGTGACGGAATCAGTGGCTGGATCAGGGAGCTTCACCTGGTAGGAGTCCACGATTGTCACCGGGCTGTCTCTCCAGTTATTGCGCGCCTCAGGCGTAAGAAATCCCTTCGCGGCATTGTGATCTGGGAGGCTGCTCACATTCGCGGCGAGGAAGCCCAGTACGACCGCCCGCGGATCTGCCCCTGGCTGGGGACTGGGCGTCGGAGCGGGGGTTGCGGTCGATCCGCCGATGGCACGTACCCGCTCCGGAGCTGATCGCTCTGGGACGCCGGCACAGGCGGTGAGGGCGACGGTCAGCGCCGCGAGCACCGCAACGAGCGTCCGGATGTGTGTGTGACCGGCGCCCGCCGCCGTCAAGAAGCCCGTGTGCGTCTGACCAGAGCGCGCGGCCCTCAGATACCCCCCGATCCACCCGCGGACCGGATGCTGCCGAGATCGCGCGCTCACGAGGTGCTCCCCGGCACGTCAACCATGGCGTCCGGCTCGAGCGGCAGCGGTGAGGAGGAGAGCTCGTCCCCAGCGCGGCGCGGCAGCGTGAGCCGAAATTGCGCGCCAACCCCCCGTTCACCCCAGGCTTGCAACCAGCCCCCGTGCAGTCGAGCGTCCTCGAGGCTGATCGCCAAGCCAAGCCCGGTTCCGCCGGTCAGCCGACTGCGCGAGGGGTCTCCCCGCCAGAAGCGATTGAAGACGAGTCCGGCTTCTCCTGCTCGCAGACCAACGCCGGAGTCTCGGACGGTGACGGCAGCAGAGTGGTCGTCGGCCGCGATCGTAACGACGACGGGCCGGCTCTCGCAGTGATCGAGGGCATTGCCGAGCAGGTTACGAAGGATCCGTTCCACTCGGCGGGCGTCCATGGCCACCGGGACCGGCTGGGCCGGAGCGTGCAGGATGATCTCGCTTGCCTGCCGCTCAGCGAGCACCTGGCTCGCGTCGATCGCGCTCGCCGCCACGGCGGAGAGATCCGTCACGTCCATCTCGAGATGGGCGACGCCGGCGTCATACCGCGAGATCTCCAGCAGGTCCGCCAGCAAAGCCTCGAAGCGGTCGAGTTCCGCTTGGAGCAGCTCGGCCGACCGGGCGAGCTCGGGCGGGAAGGCGTCACGCTGCGAGTGCAAGAGCTCACCGGCCATCCGGATCGTGGTCAGCGGGGTGCGCAGCTCGTGGGAGACGTCACTGGTGAATCGGCGTTGCAGCCGGGACAGCTCCTCCAGCCGGCGAATTTGGCGCTGCAGGCTGCCGGCCATGGCGTTGAACGACTCACCGAGCCGCGCGATGTCGTCGGTGCCGCGGACCGGAATGCGCTGGGCGAGATCGCCGGCCGCAAGCCGTTCGGCTGTCTTCGCCGCCACCCGCACCGGTCGCACGACCTGCCGCGTCACCAGCAGGCTGATCGCGGCGACGAAGAGAACCAGCCCGATGCCGGACAACAGCACTGTCCGCTGGACTAGCGCAATCGTGTCGGCCTCAGCCGACAGCGGGAACAGGTAGTAGAGCTCGAATACGCCGTTTTGGGTGGTGACCGGCTCGCCGACAATCAGTCCCGGCACGGTCTGATCGGTGGACCCGTTCGGCTGCGGAATCGGCGCGTATTCGATGGCCAGGTTGTTGTCCTGCACGAGAGTGCGCAGTGATTTCGGAATGTCAGGAGAGTTCTGAAAACCGGCCGAGACGCTGGTGTTGGCCGACTCGATGGTGATCGTGAACAGACCGGCCTGGCTCCCGGTCGCCGCGAGCTGGGACTGGGCACTCGTGACGGCCGCGTTCTGGCTGGGGATGTCGCCGGGACTGACGTCAGCGAACACGCGCCGGACCGTGTCCAGACCGGCAGTGGCCTGCAGGACCGCGGCAGTCCGCTTGGCACGCAGCACGCCCGCGCTGATCTGGTTGACGAGAAATATGCCGATCAACAGCACGCCGATACCCGTCACCACCAGGGTGGTTGCACCTACGCGCAACTGAAGCGAATGCTGCCACGCGCGTCGGATCGTGCGGCCTCCGCGCGCGGCTCGTGCTCCGACCACCTCGAGGAGCTGCCGGACCTGCGCGCCAACTCGGCGTGCCTGCGTGACGACCGCTCCGCCAGCACCGGCCGACCGCGATGACGAGTCAGATTCCTCAGGTGGCTCTGGCTCGTCCGGAGGCGCCGGTATTGCCCGAACCTCGAGCTGCGGTGAGTCTGGCGCCTTTCCGTTGACATCCGGGCGCGCCGTCGTACGCGGTCCGATCATGGCGGGCCGGCTTTGTACCCCACGCCGCGAACGGTGAGCACGACCTCGGGGCGTTCCGGATCCCGTTCCACCTTCGACCGCAGCCGCTGCACATGGACGTTAACGAGCCGAGTGTCGGCGGCGTGCCGGTAACCCCATACCTGCTCGAGCAACACCTCGCGGGTGAAGACCTGGCGAGGTTTGCGCGCCAGCGCCACCAGGAGATCGAACTCGAGCGGAGTCAGGTTGATCGGTGAGCCGTCGCGAGTTACCTGGTGCGCGGGTACGTCGATCGAGACCGGAGACTCGGCCGGCCCGATGGACAACGTCTCACTAGCGACGTCTTCATGATGCCGCAGCCGGGCCCGCATCCGAGCCACGAGCTCTTTGGGCTTGAATGGCTTGACGACGTAGTCGTCGGCCCCGGATTCCAGACCGAGGACGACGTCTATGGTGTCGCTCTTGGCCGTGAGCATGATGATCGGCGTGCCGCTCTCCGCGCGGATTGCCCGGCAGACGTCCAGGCCGGACATGCCGGGCAGCATGAGATCCAGCAGCACGACATCGGGTTTGGTGTCGTGGAATGCCGCAAGTGCGCCGGTGCCGTCGCTGACGAAGGACGGGTCGAACCCGTCGGATCGCAACACGATGCCCAGCATCTCGGCCAGGGCGGAGTCGTCATCGACCACCAGGACACGCGGCTTCATGCCAACATCGTGACATCTCTACTTCGGGAATGCCTTTTGACGCCACCAGGCGCCGTCCTCGGCGTCAGGCGCGGGCCATCGCGGCAGTCCGCCTGCGTTCTCGCTGCTCGACAAATCGACTGGCCTGCGCGTCCAGGCCGGACAGGAACTCGGCGAGCTCCTCGCGCGCTTGCTCGCCTCCCGGTCCGAGGTCGTCCCGTTCAAAGACGCGCCAGAACCGCAATACGGGGGTGAGCACCTCGTCGTGATGGAGCCGGAGGTCGTAAATGCCGGCCATGGCAATCGTGACCGCATTTCGGGCGAAGTCCGGCATGCCCGAGCCCGGCATGCTAAAGCCGACGACCTCGTCTCGGATGGCTGCCATAGTCGCGTCCGGTGCCCGATCGAACGCAGCCGCGACCAGGTTGCGGTAAAAGATCATGTGCAGGTTCTCGTCCGTGGAGATCCGGGCGAGCAGCTGGTCTGCGATTGGGCACCCGCTCGCCTTACCGGTATTCCGGTGCGACACGCGGGTGGCGAGCTCCTGGAAACTGACGTAGGCGATGCCCTGCAGCAGCTCCTTGTTGCCCGAGCTGTACCCCGCGGTCATGTGAGCCATCCGCAGCCGCTCCAGCTTGACCGGATCGACTCCGCGGGTCACCACGAGGTAGTCGCGCAGGGCGGTGCCGTGCCGACCCTCCTCGGCAGTCCAGCGGCCAACCCAGTAGCCCCAGGCGCCGTCCAGTCCGAACCGGTTGGCGATCTCGCGATGATAGGAAGGGAGGTTGTCCTCGGTCAGCAGGTTGACGGTCATCGCCGTGCGGGCGACCGGATCTAGCGGGGAGTCTTCCGGTCTCCAGTCCTCGCCGCCGAGGAAGGCGAAATCACGACCGCGGCTCCACGGGACGTAGTCATGCGGCATCCATTCCCTGGACGCGTCGAGATGACGATTCAGGTTCTGCTCGACGACCGGTTCGAGCTCATACAGCAGATTCGTCTGAAGGTCGCCCATTGCCGAAGCGTAACTTACGCAAGCGTAGGTTACGCAAGCGTAGGTACGGGAGCCGAACGGCGGTGGGTCAGCCGACCGGCTCAAGCATCCCCGACCAGACGGCGGCGCGGCCGCGCCACCGCCACCGCCACCGTGATTCAGTGGCGGTGGCGCGCCGACCAAGCACCGCTGTCAGTGGCGCTGGCGTTCCGGCCGCCAGCCCCGCTGTCAGTGCCGCTGGCGCTCCGGTTGCCAGCCCCGCTGTCAGTGCCGCTGGCGCTCCGGTTGCCAGCCCCGCTGATAGTGGCGGTGGCGGCCGACCAGACGGCGGTGCGGCCGCGCTACGGCCACCGCAATTCAGTGGCGCTGGCGCGCCGACCAAGCACCGCTATCAGTGGTGGTGGCGCTCCGACCAAGAGCCCGCTGTCAGTAGCGGTATTGCTCCGACTTGTACGGTCCGGCAACGTCGACGCCGATGTACTCGGCTTGCGCCTTGGTCAGCGTGGTCAACTTCGCGCCTACCGCGTCGAGGTGGAGTCGGGCGACTTTCTCGTCCAGGTGCTTGGGGAGTACGTAGACCTGCTTGTCGTACTGCCCCTTCTTGGTGTGCAGCTCGATTTGGGCGATCGTCTGGTTGGAGAACGACGACGACATCACAAAGCTGGGATGGCCCGTGGCGTTGCCCAGGTTCAGCAGCCGCCCCTCGGAAAGCACGATGATCATGTGGCCGTCCGGGAACCGCCACTCATGCACCTGAGGCTTCACCTCGGTCTTGCGGATTCCGGGAATCTTGGCCAAGCCGGCCATGTCGATCTCGTTGTCGAAATGCCCGATGTTGCCGACAATCGCCTGATGCTTCATGGCGGACATGTGCTCGGCCAGGATGATGTCCTTGTTCCCCGTGGCCGTGACGAAGATGTCAGCCTTGCCGACGACGTCGTCGAGCGTCACGACCTCGAGTCCGTCCATCGCCGCCTGCAGCGCGCAGATCGGATCGATCTCGGTCACCACGACGCGGGCGCCCTGGCCGCGTAGTGATTCGACACATCCCTTGCCGACGTCGCCGTAGCCGCAGATCACCGCGAGCTTGCCGGCGATCATCACGTCGGTACCGCGGTTGATACCGTCGATCAGGGAGTGCCGGCAACCGTACTTGTTGTCGAACTTGCTCTTGGTCACCGAGTCGTTGACGTTGATCGCCGGGAAGAGCAGGGTGCCGGCCCGCGCGAATTCGTACAGGCGATGTACGCCGGTCGTCGTCTCCTCGGTGACCCCGATGATGCCCTGGGCCATCCGCGTGTACTTACCGGGTTGCTCAGCTACTGATCGCCGAAGAACGTCGAGGATCACGCCGTATTCATGCGAGTCATCGGCATCCGGCTGCGGAACGACCCCTGCCGCCTCGAACTCGACACCCATGTGAACGAGCAGTGTCGCGTCGCCGCCGTCGTCGACGATGGAGTCAGGCCCTGAGCCATCCGGCCAGCTGAGCATCTGCTCGGTGCACCACCAGTACTCCTCCAGCGTCTCGCCCTTCCAGGCGTACACCGCGACGCCCTGCGGGTTCTCCGCCGTCCCGTTGGGGCCGACGACCGCCGCGGCGGCCGCGTGGTCCTGGGTGGAGAAGATGTTGCAGCTGACCCATCGGACGTCGGCGCCGAGGGCCACCAGTGTCTCGATGAGCACCGCGGTCTGCACAGTCATGTGCAGCGAGCCGGCAATCTTCCGGCCCTTCAGCGGCTGCTGGGGACCGTATTCCCTGCGCAGCGCCATCAGCCCCGGCATCTCGTGCTCGGCCAGCTGGATCTCCTTGCGGCCGAACTCGTAGAGCGACAGGTCGGCGACCTTGAAGTCATGGACGGCGCCAGCGCTGTCGGGGGTGAGGGTAACGCTCATGCTTTCTCCCATTTCGGTCGGCGGTACTTCCATCGGATAATCGGATTCGTAGGCGGCAAGTCGGCGGTAGATGCCGGCCTCGGGCGGGGCAGCGTGCCGGTGGATTGCCCCGAACCACGCATCAACGGCGCGAGCGACCTCTGGGTCGGTGCGCATCCGCCGTTCGAAGGCGATGTCGGCAATCGTGAGGCCGTGTTCGGCCAGCAGATCGCGCAGACCCTGCAAGCGTTCGATCTGGCGGGGTCCGTAGTGTCGATGACCGCCCGGAGTTCGCAGGGTCGCGACGAGGCCAGCCTGCTCGAGATAACGAAGCATGCGTTGCGACCACCCGGTCGCCTCGCTCGCCTGTTGGATGGTCATCGTCTCCATCGCGGCAAAACTCTACCACGACCGTGTCAGATTTTCGCGGCGGCCTCGGCGGGACAGGTTAGCACGCCGCTAGCTGCCCGTCGTTGCCCGGAACACGGTCGCGCGCCCCACCAGCTGCAAGGCGTGACCGGCCGCCACAAACGCCGCGGCGCCCTTCGGAAGAGAGCGATGTTCCCGGCCGACCGTGATGTATGCCTCCCCCTGGGTACAGAGCAGAACCTGCGGACCAGCGGGCGGAATTCTGGTCAATTCTGAAAACTCGTGGATGGATAGCTGGAATTCGGGGATCGACGGGTCGTACCAGGTCTCCTCGTCGATGACGTGCGGCCCGCGCACCGGACGCGGCATCGCCTTGAAATTCGCCACCGCGAGCAACTCGGGCACATCGACGTGCTTGGGCGTGAGCCCGCCCCGCAGCACGTTGTCACTGCTGGCCATGACCTCGACCGCGAGGCCGCCGAGGTAGCAGTGCACCGTACCGGGTTCCACGAAGACGACCTCCCGCGGTGCGAGACGCACGTAATGGAGCAGCGCGACAAGAGCCACGCCGATGTCGTTCGGAAACTCGTGAGCCACGGCGACGATCGCGTTGGCATTGTCGGACCATTCGCCTCCTCCCGCCGCGAGCCGCTCGCAGCCGCGGGTGAGACCGTCGACGATCGCGCGGGCGCGATCCGGCTCCTGGTCCAGCAGGAGGGCAAACGTGCGCCGGAGCCCGTCGGCTGCGGACAGCACCGCCTCGAACGGCGCCAACTCCGGCACGGCCAGTGCCTCGAGAAAACGCAGCGTGTCCGACGTCGGGCGGAAGCCACAGAACGCGTCGAACGCGGTGAGTGCGCACACCATCTCGGGCTTGTGGTGGGGGTCCGGGTAGTTCCGGCGCGGATCGCTACGCGGGATGCCTCGTGCTTCTTCCGCCACAAAGCCTGCCTCGGCTTGCTCGCGCGTCGGATGAACCTGGATCGACAGTGCTTTGGCCGGCGCAATGACCTTCATCAAGAAGGGCAGCTCCGCCCCGAACCGCGCGAGAGTTTCCGGCCCAAGCAGTTGCCCGGGGTTGGCGGCGATGACCGAGGCGAGGTCGCGTCGGGTGCCGACGATCATGGCTGGTCCGCGAGGGTGGGCGCCGAGCCACAGCTCTGCGACGGGTGCGCCCGTCGGTGGCCGGCCGAGTAGCTGCGGGATGGCGGTCGCTGACCCCCACGAGTAATCCCGCACCACACCTTCCAGGGGGAGCAGGGCGGCATACGGCAGCGGTGAACTCGTCACGCGACGCTCCCGCCCGGCCGGTCTGCACTCGCCTCCGCGCGAACCTCCGCGGCCCCCGCGGCCGAACCACGGTCGACATCGGGCTCGAGGTAGATAACCCGGGCCGACGGTACCGCCGTCCGGACTCGTTGCTCGGCGTCGTCGATGGCTCGCGCTGCATCAGCCAGCGTTGCGCCAGGTGACATGGCGAGTTTCGCGCCGATCAAGAGTTCGTCCGGACCGAGATGCATTGTGCGCAGGTGAATGATCCGTTCGACACCGGGCCCGACCAGGTTGGTGGCGATCGCGTCGACCATCGCCGGTGAGGCCGATTCGCCCAGCAACAGACTCTTCGTCTCGACGACCAGAATGACAGCGACCGTGATGAGCAGGGCACCGATGCAGACTGTGCCGATGCCGTCCCAGACACCGTTGTCCGTAATGGTGGCCATCGTGACGCCGAACAGGGCAAGCACCAATCCGACGAGCGCGGCGACATCCTCGAGGAGCACGACGGGCAATTCCGGAACTTTCGCTCGTCGAATGAACTGCGGCCAGCTGCTACTCCCCTTCAGCGGCCGCGATTCGTGTACCGCGGTGCGCAGCGAAAACGATTCGAGGACGATCGCCAAGGCGAGCACCGCGAACGCGACGATGGGCGACTCGAGCGGATGCGGGTGCAGTATCTTGTGAATGCCCTCATACAGGGCAAATAGTCCGCCGGCTGAAAACAGCATCAGGGCGACGAGGAACCCGTACACATAGCGATCCCGCCCGTAGCCGAACGGGTGTTCCGCGGTGGCTTGCCGCCGGGATCGCTTGCCACCGATGAGCAGAAGTACCTGGTTGCCGGAGTCGACCAACGAGTGCACCCCTTCGGCGAGCATCGAGGTCGAGGCCGTGATCGCGAAAGCGATGAATTTGATCACTGCAATGCCCAGGTTGGCGCCCAGTGCGGCGATCACGGCTCTGGACCCGCTGCTCCCGCTCACAGCGCAAGCTCACCTGGTCTGGGTGGCGAGGGGTCGATGCCCATGCCCAACGCGAGATAGGTCGCGGTGAAGTCGCCGAACGCTGAAGCCGCCCCGAACCGGACCAGCGGCGGACCGAGCGGGACATCCACGGACGACGAGGGTAATCCGCGCTGCAACGCGATGGCGTGCAGCGCATCAGCTGCCCGCCGGGCGACGAGGTCGGTCGGGTCGACGTGCTGCCAGCCGGCCAGCCGCTCGCCGGGACCGGGCTGGTCCGGGTCCGGCTCGTCGCCGATCGTCAACAGCCTGGGCCGGGTTGGCGCTTCCTCGACCCGGTCTCTGAAGATGTCGTTGAACTCATCTATTGCTTCTGGTGAATCACCCCGGAGCAACGAGCCGGCGATGGCAACCCCGTCGGGCAGGGCGATGGCGATCGCCGGGACCCCGGCGTACAGCTGGATGGCATCGCGCGTCAGACGAGCGGCAATGCTCGCGAGCGGGCCGGCACCAGCGATAACCGGCAATGTTTCAGCAAATTCCAGCGCCAGCGCCTTGGCCGGGTTCGTGAACGGATCACCCTGCGGGCGGCACGAGGCAGCGACCTCATCGAGGGCGTCGGCGACCGCCAGCAGCAGCTCAGGCGGGCAATCCAGAACGCCCATTTCATGGCCGGCGAGCAACAGCGGAGCGAGGATGCTCCACCGCCCGGCGCGCGGATGCCGGTCGGAGGCGATCTCGGCAAGCGCGGCCCGGCTGGCCGCAGCTGCGAGCGGCGAGCCGGAAGGGGCTGCGGCGGCCACCGCCAGTCCGCGCTGGGCGGCGCCGGCCGCAAGCGCGGCCAGCCGAGGATGATGGCCGTCGAGGGAGCCGACCAACATCGCGTCCGCGGGTCCGGCCCAGCGCGGCAGCTCTACACCGCTCCAGGTCACGGCGGGGGCGGCGAAGCCCGCCAGGCGGGCGAGCACTTGGGCGCTCCCTGGCGCTGACGTATCGGTCACGACCAGGACCGACCGCGGTGGGTGCTCGGCTTTCAGCCGGTCGAAGCCCGCCTCCGGTGCTCGCTCGACCGTCTGACGCACCTGGGCGCCCGCGGTAGCCAGCGCCCACAGCAGACCGCCCGGATCGCGTCGGGAAAGCAGCTCGGCGTCGTCGAGAACAGCATCGTCGAAGCTCATCGGCTCCCCGAGTCATCCGCCCTCGGCGGCAACGCCCAGGCCGTGCGGACCTGGTGTGGCCTCATCGAGCAACAGCACCGGGATCCCATCAGTGATCGGATAGCTGGACGCACAGTACGTGCAGACCAGAACCGGCGCGCCGTCCCTGGTTTCCTCGCGCAACGGCGCGTGGTCGTCGCTCGGGCAGGCAAGAATGTCGAGCAGATCAGGCTCGATAGGCATGATCATGCACTCCCGTCGTGCTGTTGGTGGCGCGGATGACGGTAAGGGCCTCGTCCCGAACGCTGCTCATCGCCTCGACGTTCGGACCCTCGACGTTCAGGCGCAGCAGCGGCTCGGTATTCGATGCTCGGACGTTCAGCCAGGTTCCGTCGGTGAGCTCGATGGTCAAACCGTCCAGCTCATCGGTCCTCGTGGTTCGCTCGGCGAAGGTCAACCGCACGGCTTCGGTGCGCTGGGCCTGCGCGATGGCGTCGGCCACCGTCGAGTTGATCTCGCCGGAGGCGACGTAACGCTGGTAGCGCGCGGCGAGCGCCGACAACGGCGCAGCCTGTTCGCCGAGGGCCGCCAATACATGCATGGCGGCCAACATGCCGGTGTCGGCGCGCCAGAAGTCGCGAAAGTAGTAGTGCGCGGAATGCTCGCCGCCGAAGACTGCCCCGGTGCGGGCCATCTCCGCCTTGATGTAGGAATGGCCGACCCGCGTGCGCTGCGGGACGCCACCGTGCTCTTCGATGATCTCCGACACCGCTCGCGAGCTGATGAGGTTGTGCAGGATGGTTGCCCCGGGATACTTCGCCAGCTCCCGGGTCGCCACCAGGGCGGTGATGGCGCTGGGGGTGATGGCCCCCCCACTTTCGTCGACGACAAAGCACCTATCGGCATCGCCGTCGAAGGCGAGCCCGATGTCCGCTTCCAGGGCTACGACCGCAGCCTGCAGGTCCCGAAGGTTGGCCGGATCCAGCGGGTTCGCCTCGTGGTTCGGGAAGGACCCGTCCAGCTCGAAGTACAACGGCTCGATCGAAAGCGGCAGCTCGTCGAGCACCGCGTCACCCAATACCGCGGGCACGGTCAGCCCGGCCATTCCGTTGCCGGCGTCGACCACGACCCGCAAGGGCCGAATCGCGCGGAGATCGACGAGCGACCGCAGATGCCGGGCATAGTCGGCCAGCAGCTCGACTCGCTGCGGGCCGGGGGCGCCGTTGAAGGTCCCGGCTGCGCCACCCGCGTCTAGGTACGTCTGCGCCCGGTCGCGGATGTCGCCGAGCCCGGAGTCCAGGCCGACCGGCACCGCGCCCGGAAGGCAGACCTTGATGCCGTTGTAACGCGCCGGATTGTGGCTGGCCGTGAACATCGCCCCGGCGAGGTCGCGCTGACCCGACGCGAAGTACAACATGTCGGTCGACGCGAGACCGGCGGCCAAGACATCCGCACCGCGGCGGGCCGCTCCAGCGGCGAACGCGGAACTGAGCGCAGGGCCGGAATCCCGCATGTCGTGTGCGGTGACGATCTGCGTCACGGCCAGGACATCGACAGTGGCCGCACCGAGCGCGTAGGCGACGCGGTCGTCGAGCTGGTCGGGGACAATGCCGCGAATGTCATACGCCTTGACGACGGCGTGCAGATCCGGCATCGCGCCAGACTATCGGGGCAGCCTCACCGAGGCGGCGGCACTACGCGCAGATGACCTCGGCTCCCGACGCGCCCGGCGGGTCGGCCGTGCGCTGCCGTCGCTGCCGAAAACGCCGCGGGCGGCAACTGGTCGATGCGGGCCGCCTCGCGGACGGCGTCGGCGAGCGCCTCCAGATCGTCAGCCTGCGGGATCGGCGAGGGGAATTCACCCGCGTGGCGAACGACGTCCCAGCCGCGGGGCACCGTGAGCCGCACGGCGTGCTCCTCGCACAGATCGTAGGAATGCGGTTCAGCGAATGTCGCGAGGGGCCCGACGACGGCGGTCGAGTCGGAATACACGTAGGTCAAAGTGGCGACCGCAGGTCGACCACATCCGGTCCGACTGCAGCTGCGCACGCGCCTCACAGTCGGGGACGATAGCCCCCGACACGCGCTGGACCCGGTTGCTGAGGGCAGCTTGCCGGTCGTGTCGCGACGACAGCACCCTTCGTACCGCGTTCGAGGCTCATTGGTTGGCATCGCAGGCGCGCTTGTGCTCAGTAGGCTCAGTTCTCGTGCAGCGCGATGAGCCGACGCGTTCCGGCGTGTCTCCCATCGGGCGTCAGCGGCGCCGACGGGACCGACATGGCCGTGGGCTGCGGGGCGCCATCGCGCCGGTAGGGGTTCCGATCGCCCGGAGCTCCGGTGACCAATTCGACGAACTCGTGTTGGACGCCGTCGAAGAGCTCGAGCGAGCCTGGGCGAAGGAACTCGCTGCGGTTGAGTTTGCCGTCGAGGACGTTCCGCCGGCAGCGACCACCGACACCGAAATCGAGTTCAATCCGGAAGTAGTGGCAGACGGACCGGTGCCGCTGGGCCGCCTCTACCGCGGTGGCGTCGAATCCATCAAAAGCCCGGTCATCGTCATCTATCGGCGGCCCGTCGAGGCGCGGACGGCTGACAAGTCCGAACGGGCCGATCTGGTGTTCGCCGTCGTCGCCGAGCTGGTCGCCGAACTACTCGGACGGGACCTGGACGAGATCGACCCGCCGTAGCGTTCAGATGGCGCGGCGCTTGAGACGGCGCCGTTCCCGCTCGGACAACCCGCCCCAGATGCCGAAGCGCTCGTCGTGCTCAAGGGCATACTCGAGGCACTCGTCACGCACCTCGCAGCCGACGCAAATCCGTTTCGCCTCCCGGGTGGAACCACCCTTCTCCGGAAAGAAGGCCTCCGGATCGGTTTGCGAACACAACGCCCGTTCCTGCCAGCTTTGCTCGGCCGGAAGGCCGAAGATCGCCGTCAGATCCGCTCCCACGAGATCGGGGATTCCCTCCATTGCTGCGGCCTCCTCGGCTGCCGGTCCCGCTACCGGCCGTGCCGAACGCTCACACGGGGCGGCAACGTATGACATCGAGAGAATTACACCCGTGTCGTTACCTATTAGTCAAGCCGACATCTGCTACATGGTGCTGCGAGCTGGCCGGAACCCCGCTTTTCGCCACGGAGCGGACGATCTAACGAAGACTCACCGGACGGATGGGAGAATTTGGGCGTGGAGGCGCCGGATTCCGACATCCTGTCTTTGGCCCGCGCCGTCGAGACCTGCTGCCGGGTCAAGCGGTCCGTCGGCCACGGCTCTACGCGGGCCGAGCGCGACCATTTCGACATCTACCGGTTGGCGTCGTCCCCCGCGTTGCTCCGCGCTCTGGCGGAACTCATGGCCACCTTGCTCCCGCCACAGACGGAGGTTCTGGGCGGTCTCGACCTCGGTGGCCTCCCGATCGCGACCGTGATGTCGCAGGTGACCGGGTTGCCCGGCGTCCTGGTCCGGGCTCGGCGCCGGCCATACGGCGGCCAGCGCTTCGTCGAGGGCGTCGATTGCACCGGACGGATGGTCGTGCTCGTCGGCGATACCGTGTCGCCCGGTCCGGAGCTTCGCAACAGTGTCACCGCACTTCGCCGACTCGGCGCCACGGTAACGACCGTTGTGTGCGCGATCGACCGGCTCGATATCCCGCGGACTGTGGGTCAGGACGTCGAGGTCAGGGTCGCGTTGTCTCGCTCCGTGCTGGAGCGGGTCCGCATATCGTCCTGATCGGTCGGCATCGGGATTGCGGCCGCGGCGACGAGCGCATCGACCACTGCTTGCACGACCGGCCGGGACCGGGCGCTGGCCCGGGTCACCGCCCGCAATCGCCGGCGCAGCCCGGCGGTCTGCAGCGGCCACGTCCGCACCGGCCCGATGTCGGTCGCCACGGCCATGCGCGGCAGCACGGCGACACCGTGACCAGCGGCGACGGCGCGTACCAGGAGGAGCATGTCGTCCGTCTCCCAGCGCACGCGCGGCTCGAAGCCTTCGGCTCGGCAGGCCGACCGGACGGCAAGACCACATGCGGCGTGCTCCGGGGGCATCACCCAGTCCAGACCCGCCAGCGCGGTCAACGACCCACCGGTCGGGGCCACATCCAGCGCCGTTACGAGAACCAGAGGCTCGGCGCACAAGTCTGTGGCGACGAACTGGTCGGGCACCGCCACCGGCACGTAGTCGTACTCGTCCACGATGGCGAGGTCGACGTCATCGGCGGCGAGGAGTTCGAGACTGCGCGCCGGTTCCGACACGATCACCGACAGCTCCACGCCCGGGTTCCCCCGGCCTAGCGCCCGCGTGGCCGGAGTTACCACGAAAGCGGCGGCACTCGCGACGGTTGCGACCGACACCGGTCCGGTCAGCGAGCCGGCGATCCGGTCCAGGTCGGCCCGCGCCGCGGCGAGCACGTCGAGCACCTGTCCGGCCCGCGCGCTGAGCGTGTGACCGGCACCGGTGAGGACGACGCCGCGGGGCGAGCGGTCGAGCAGCGTCGTGCCGGCCTCCCGTTCCAGCACCATGAGCTGTTGTGAGATCGCCGACGGCGTCAGCCCGACGGACCGGGCCGCGGCCGCGATGCTGCCGCGGAGGGCAACTTCGCGGAGCAGGCGCAGCCGGCCGACGTCGAGCGTGTCGCTGCCACTAGTCATAAGCTAAACTTACGACATTGTTCGGTACTTCGTTAGTCGAGCTACAGCTCGGATCATTTCGGAGGTGAGTCGTGATCCAGTCCGTTCGGGTTATCGGGCTGGGCAAGGTCGGCGAGCTGGTCGCCACCTTGCTGAACGAGGCGGGCTTCGAGGTGCGCGCTTACGACGCGCTGGCGCGAACCGACCTGCCCTTTCCGGCTGCCGCCCTCGACGTCCGCGATCCGGTGGGACTGCGGGCGGCCCTCATGGGCGGCGACGCCGTCGTGTCCTGTCTGCCGTACACCCTGAACCTCGGGGTCGCAGAGGCCGCGCACGAGATCGGTCTGCACTACTTCGACCTGACCGAGGACGTGTCGACCACCAACCGAGTCAAGGAGCTCGCCGACAAGGGCGGCGGGCTGGTATTCGCCCCCCAATGCGGGCTGGCGCCGGGCCTGATCGGCATGATCGGGTCGGCCCTGACCCGGCATTTCGAGGTAATTCGCAGCATCGAACTGAAGGTTGGTGCGCTCCCTCGGCATCCCACCGGGCTGCTGGGTTACGCGTTCAACTGGTCGCCCGAGGGCGTCGTCAACGAGTACCTCAACGACTGCGAGGTGTTGCGCGGCGGGGTTCGCCAGATGGTGCCGGCCATGACCGAATCCGAACGGGTGGTCATCGGCGGCATCGAGCTGGAGGCGTCGCTGACCTCCGGCGGGCTCGGCAGCATGTGCGAAACCTTCGAGGGACGGGTCCAACGCTTGGAC
>Ga0207706_10003025_pt1 | contig 16202 bp, 19 predicted proteins | sample KBSC53metaG_FD_184318 | JGI IMG/M metagenome (GOLD analysis project Ga0207706, IMG submission 184318) | Corn rhizosphere microbial communities from Kellogg Biological Station, Michigan, USA - KBS C5-3 metaG (SPAdes) (version 2) | ecosystem: Host-associated > Plants > Roots > Rhizosphere > Soil ... | reverse complement strand
GTCCGGCTGGCTGCTGCACGAGCCGGTGTCGCGCCCGCGCTGGCTGCTGGTGATCGGCGGCTTCGTCGGTGCGCTGATCATCATCCGCCCCGGCAGCGGGCTGTTCGGCTGGGCGGTGCTGCTGCCGCTGGTGGGCGCCTGCGCCTATGCCGCCTTCCAGTTGCTGACGCGCCGGCTCGCCGGCATCGAGGATCCGTACAGCACGCATTTCTTCACCGGCGCCACCGGCACGCTGCTGCTCACGCTGGTGCTCGCCGCGCACCCGATGCCGATCTGGGCCACGCTCACCGCGCAGCCGGCCTCGCACCTCGCGCTGATGGCGATGGTCGGCGCGCTCGGCACCACCGGCCACCTGCTGCTGATCCTGGCGCTCGGCATGGGCCGGCCGGCGGCGCTGATGCCGTTTCTCTACAGCCAGATCGCCTTCGCCACCGCGATCGGCTTCCTCTGGCTGGGCCAGTCGCCCGACGCGGTGGGCGTGACCGGCATGGGCGTCATCGCCGCCTGCGGCGCCGCCTCGGTGTGGCTCAACTTCCGCGAAGCCGAGGCGCGCATGCGCGTTGCTGCACTGACGGCAGATACGATCACCGACTGAGCATGTCGCAATACTTCGAAGTCCACCCCGACAACCCGCAGCAGCGCCTGCTGAAGCAGGCCGCGCAGATCCTGCACCAGGGCGGCGTCGCGGCCGTGCCCACCGACTCCAGCTACGCGCTGGTGTGCCACCTCGACGACAAGGCCGCCGCCGAGCAGCTGCGCCGCATCCGCCAGGTCGACGACAAGCACCACCTCACGCTGCTGTGCCGCGACCTGAGCGAACTGGCCACCTACGCGCGGGTCGACAACCGGCAATACCGGCTGCTGAAGCTGGGCACGCCCGGCGCGTTCACCTTCATCCTCGAAGCCACCAAGGAAGTGCCGCGCCGGGTGTCGCATCCGTCGCGCCGCACGATCGGCCTGCGCGTGCCCGACCACAACGTCACCCAGCTGCTGCTGGCCGAGCTGGGCCAGCCGCTGCTGGCCACCACGCTGATCCCGCCGGGCGAAGACGAGCCGCTGAACGATCCGCAGGAGATCCGCGAGCGCTTCGAGAAGCAGGTGCAGGTGGTGATCGACAGCGGCGCGTGCCCGATGGAGCCGACGACGGTGATCGATTTCAGCGCCGACGAACCGCGCCTCGTGCGCCGCGGCCGCGGTGATCCCGAGCGCCTGGGCCTGGTGTTCGACGAAGAAGGCTGATCAGCCCAGCGCGCCGAGGATGCGCGCCGGATCGAAGCCCAGCTGCGGCTGGCCGCGCACCAGGATCACCGGCGTACCGGGCGCCTGCAGCGCCTGGAAGGTCGCAGCGCATGTCGCATCGTGCTCGACCACGCACTCCTCGTACGGCACGCGGTGCTGCTTCAGCCAGGCGCTGGCGATCGAGCAGTAGCCGCAGGTCTCCGACGAGAGCAGCCGGATGTCGCCGGGCATCGCCTTGGCAGCCAACGCCTCGCCGAGCTTGGCTTCATGGCGGCCATAGACCCACTGGCTGCCGCCGCTGACTGCCAGCACCAGCAGGACGAGACCGAGCAGCGAACGGCGTGAGGTGGTCATGGCGGATGGGGGGAAAGAGATCGCAAGGATAGCGCCCGCCCCGGTGCCCGGCAATCACCCGCGGGCGGCATGGAAGCGCCGCAGCCGGTTCTTGTTGCCGCACAGCTCGGCGATGCACCATTGGCGCCGCCCGCCCTTGCTGGTGTCGAGGAACATCCAGCCGCATTCGGCATCGCCGCACCGTCGGATGCGGCCGTAGTCAGCGCTGGACAGCAGCTCGCAGAACGACAGCGCGCAGCGCAGCGCCGGCTTGTCCAGCGACGGCCAAGCCCGCAGGCTGGGCCGGTAGCGGCCACCTTCGAGCCGCCACTGCGAGGCCGCCAGCGCCTCGGCCTGCGCCGCATGCAGCGCCCGCAGGTCGTCCTCCGGCGCGGGCCGCCGCAGCGCAATGGCCGACAGCACCCGATGCCCCGCCTCGCGCAGCGCCCGTGCGCGCGCCAGCGCCTGGGCCGCCAGCCGCGGATGGCGCGCCGCCTCGTCGGCCAGTTCGCGCGCCTCGGCCTTCTCCAGGGCACCGGCAGCGAGGCTCCACGACAGCAGCGCCGGGATGTCGGGCAGCCGGTCTTCCGGCTGCGCCCGCCCGCGCCAGCAAACGGTGTTGACCAGGTCCAGCCCGAGGCAACCGCCGACGTTGTGGTGCGGCCAGACGGGAAGCTGCTTGTTGCTCATGGCCATTGAAATGCTTGAAATACATTTATAGCATTAGAGAACGACAACCATCCCGGAGACCATCCGCCATGCCTTCGCTCCACCGCCTCGGCGCCGCCGCACTGGCCGCGCTGGCGCTGCACACGCCCTGGGCCGCCGCTGAAGACCTGCGCAACTGGGCCGACGACCCCTTCGTGCAGCTGAGCCGCGATGTCGCCGATTGCCCGGTGCCCAAGGGCCCGCTGATGACCGAGAAAGACTGGAAGGCCGAGGCGCATTGGCGCATCGAGACCGGCACCAGCTGCTGGCTGGCCGGCAAGTGCGCCGACTCCAATGCCTACCGCTACGACGCGGGGCTGGCGAAGCTGCTGTTCCCGAAACTGGAGAACCCGCAGGCGCTGCAAGGCAGCAGCGTGTGGGCCTTCGTGCAGCGGCGCATCCTGTTCCTGCAGGGCTGCGTTCGCGACGAGGCGCAGGGCGCAGCGATCGAAGCGCTGGCCAAGGGAACGCCGGACCTGGTGATGGTGGTGCCGGCGTTCAAGGTGGGGGCGCAGGGGCGGTTGCCGTACCGGCCGCTCGACGCCCCCTGATGCGGCAGGTCAGACCGCCGCGGTCACCACGATCTCGACCTTCCACTCCGGCTTGGCCAGTTGGGCCTGCACCGTGGCGCGGCAGGGTGCGTTGCCGGGCGAGACCCAGCGCTCCCACACCTCGTTGAGCGCGGGAAACTCGGCCAGGTCGGTGATGTAGATCTGGGCCATCAGGATCTTGCTCTTGTCGGTGCCGGCGCGGGCCAGCAGCGCATCGATCTGGTCGAGCACCTGCTGGGTCTGGCGCGTGATGTCCTTGGTGGCATCGGTGGCCACCTGGCCGGCCAGGTAGACGGTGCCGTTGTGCACCGTCATCTCCGACAGGCGGGGACCCACGTCGAATCGTTGAACCATCATTTCGCTCCTTTTTTGGGGGGGTGGGCATGGGCAGCCGCCGGCGCCGCGCCGGCACCTGCCTTCTGCCCGATCTTGGATTCGGTGCCGGCCATCAGCTTCTGGATGTTGCCGAAGTGGCGCCACAGCAGCAGCAGCGTCATCACGATCACCGCGTTGGCGATCGGGCCGCTTTCCCAGATGGTCAGCTGATACAGCGGTGCGGCGAGCGCCGAGATGATCGCGGCCAGCGATGAATAGCGCGTGAGGTAAGCCACCGCCAGCCAGGTCAGCAGCACCAGGCCGCCGAGCGCGGGGTTGAAGGCCAGCAGCACGCCGGCCGCGGTGGCCACGCCCTTGCCACCCTGGAATCGGAAGAACACGGGCCACAGGTGGCCGAGAAACGCGCCCAAGCCCACCAGCGCCACCGTGCCCTCGCCGAACCCGTAGCGCGGCCCGAACAGCGACACCAACAGCACCGGCACATAGCCCTTGAGCGCATCGAACAGCAAGGTCAGCACCGCCGCCTTGCTGTTGCCCGATCGCAGCACATTGGTGGCGCCGGGATTCTTGGAACCATAGCTGCGCGGATCGGCCAGGCCCATCGTGCGGCTGACGATCACGGCAAACGACAACGAGCCGATCAGGTAGGCGGCCAGCGCCGCCGCGGCGCTCCACAGCATGTCCATACGTAAGGGCCTGTTTCGACGAAGCCGCAGAGTTTACTTGGGCAGCTCCGGCAAGACTGCCGTTCTGGGGATGGGCGCCGGCAAGGCAGATCCCCACAATCCCGCGCCGATGACGGCAAGACACCGATGCCAGGGAGGCGCATGGCCAATCTTCTGATCCGCCACGAAGGCATGGTCTTCGGGCCCTACGCGCCTGCCGAAGTGCAGGCCTTCGTCGGCGACGGCGAACTCGCCGCCGACGACCCGGCCTGGACCGAAGGCCTGGTCGACTGGGAGCCGCTGCACCGCGTACTGCCGCGGCTCGACGCCGAGGCCGCGAACGACGCAGCGCCGGTCTTCACCGACCTCGCGCTGCGCGACGACACGCCGCCTGGCGTCAAGGGGTTCTGCTGGGGCGCGCTGTGCATGACGCCGGTCTGGTCGATCGGCAACCGCGTGTGGCCGGGGCTGCTGTCGCTGCTGCCCGGCCTGGGCATCCTGGTGGCGTTCTGGCTCGGTTTCCGCGGCCGTGAGCTGGCCTGGGCCAAGGGCGGCTGGCAGAACGTGGACCACTTCAACCGCGTGCAGCGGCGCTGGAGCATCGTCGGCGCGATCGTGCTCGGCACGATGATCGCCGCCACGATCCCGCTGGTCATGCTGGCCCAGCAGAAGCTCGCCGAGCGCGGCGCCGCACCCGCCGCCGAGCCCGCGGCACCGCGCCAGCCGGCGCAACAGCCACGCGTCGCACACGAGCCAGAAGCGCCGCAAAGGCCCGCTGCCGAGGCGCCGCGGCAGCCCCCGGCGCAGCAGCCGCCCGCGCAAGGCGGCGCCGGCCAGCGACCGGTCGCACGCGACCAGCTCGAGGCCGGCATCCGGGGCGCCGCGCCGGCCGATGTGGAGGCCGCCTTCGGCCCGCCCAACTACACCGAAACCCGCCAGGGCGTGCTCGTCTACGCCTACCTCGACCTCACCGTGAACCCCGCCACCGGCGCCACCGACAAGGCGACGATCATGCTGTTCGTCGATGGCCGGCTGCACAGCGTGCACTACAAGGAGACCGCCGAATGACCGCCCTGCAGCCTGCCGCACGGCCCTTGTCTTGCAACGCATGCCAGACCGTCAACACCGCCGGCGCGCGCTTCTGCGCGCAGTGCGGCATGGCGCTGGGGCCGGCGCGCGCGCTGCCGCCCTCGGCCCAGCGCAGCGCGGGCCTGCTCAAGCGCACGGCCGATGGCGTCAGCGGCATGGTCGGCCTCGAGGGCGTGCAGCGCTTCAGCGTCGGCCTGCTGTTCTCCGAGGTCTTCAAGCGCCGCGGCATCGACGAGCTCGAAGACCGGCTGCTCGCCGGCACGCGCAAGAACACGCCGCCCGTGATGGAGATCGACACCGAGTGGCCGCGGCCGTGGCTGTTCGCGCGCGTGTTCGGCATCGCGCTGCTGCTGTACGGCTTGTTCCAGCTCGGCTGGTTCGTGTTCCAGAACGAGAACCTGCTGCCGGGGTTGATGGTCACCGGATCGTTCGTGGTGCCGATGGCGGCGGTGATCCTGTTCTACGAGCTGAACGCGCCGCGCAACGTCTCGATGTTCGTCGCGCTGCGGCTGGTGTTCATCGGCGGGGCGATCTCGCTGCTGGTGTCGCTGGTGCTGTTCCGCCTCGGCGCCGACCTGACGCGCCTGGTCAGCGCGTCGGCGGCCGGCTTCGTCGAGGAGACCGGCAAGCTCGCGGCGGTGGTGTTCGCGGCGCGCAAGCTCAGCCCCGTGCGCTACCGCTACACGCTCAACGGCCTGCTGCTGGGCGCGGCCGTGGGCACCGGCTTCGCGGCCTTCGAGTCGGCCGGCTATGCCTTCCACCAGCTGCTCGTCGCCAAGACCAGCGGCATGACCTTCTCGCTGGTGCTGCGCGGCGTGCTCTCGCCGTTCGGCCACCCGCTGTGGACGGGCATCACCGCGGCCGCGCTGTGGCGCGTCAAGGGCGCGCGGCCGTTCAGCTCGGAGATGCTGGCCGATTGGCGTTTCCTGCGGTTGTTCCTGTTCTCGGTGGGCTGCCATTTCCTGTGGAACGCGAACTTCGAGATCTTCGGGTTGAAGATGCTGCTGATCGGCGTGACCGGCTGGGTCGTCGCCTTCTCGCTGGTGCAGGATGGCCTGCGCCAGATCCGCGCCGAGCAGGCGGTGGCCGGGCGCCTGAAGCCGCTGCCCGAAACCGAGTCGGCCCCGGCCGCCGAACCCGCCAGCCTGGCGGCCTGACACACCCCGGCACAGCCCGCCGCGCCCGCGGTGATAAGCTGAACCGCTTCGCGCGAGCCCCACCCGCGGCTCGCGCCTCCCCTTCGCGCCCCACCCTCAGGGCGACGCCGCCTTTCGCTCCTGCCGCACCGGCACACACATCGAGCGCATCGGCTGGCATGTCTATCGCTTGGCATTCCCCTCACGCACCGCCATGGACACCTTGTCGCCCCTGCCCTCTTCCGCCCTGGCCGCGCCGCCGCGCTGGCCCGAGCGCACCCACCTCGAGCTGCACGACGAGCTGCATGCCCGCCCCGCGCTCGCGGTGCAGCGGCCCAGCGTGGTGTCGTACTGGGTGCAGTGGGGCATGGATCCGGCGCGCTCCGAGCAGGCCTTGTGCACCGCCTGCGAGGCCTGCGGCCAGCCGGTGCCCGCCGCCGGCTCGCGCCACCATGTGCTGAAGACCGGCGATTTCGCGCTGAAGTACGAGCGCCATGGCGAGTTCATCAGCTGGCAGGTGAACCGGCCGCTGCCCGATGCCGGCGAGGCGATCGGCAACCCGGCGCTGAAGGCGCTGCTGCACGAGGTGCGCGCGCTCGACGCGTTGCCGGCGCGCTTTGCCGAGGCGCTGCGCGGCGAAGGCTGCGGCCAGATGCTGGCCGCGACGCATGTGGTGCTGCTGCGCTGCCACGACGAGGCGCTGCTGCCGCGCTCGCGCACGCTGATGTCGTCGCAGCTCGGCATCGGCCACAAGGTGGCCGACGACAGCGCGCCGCTTCTGGGCTCCTGGATCGCCGACGGCAAGGCCGCGGTGCTGACCGACCTGCGCGTGCGCGACGACGGCTTCACCCGCATGATGCTGCTCGATTTCGGCCTCGAGGCGGACCAGGCGGCGCGCGAGGCGCAGCGTCTGTGCGAGATCGAGGCCTACCGCATGCTGGCGATGCTGGGCTTCCCGGTCGCGCAGCGCGAAGCGCAGTCGCTCGGCGCGCTGGAGCGGACGCTGCAGCAGACGGTCGACGCGATGGCCAGCCAGTCGGCCGGGCACGACGATGCACAGGCCTTCGACACGCTGACGCGCCTGGCGGCCGAGGTGGAGCACAGCGCCTCGCGCACGCGCTACCGTTTCTCGGCGACGCGGGCCTACCACCAGATCGTGCAGCGCCGGCTGGCCGACCTGCGCGAATCGCGGCTCGACGGCGTGCAGACGCTCTCGGGTTTCCTGAGCCGCCGCTTCGCGCCGGCGATCGCCTTCTGCGAGAGCACCGATGCGCGGCTCACCGATGTGGCCGACCGCATCAACCGTGCGGTGAGCCTGGCCCGCGTGCGGGTGGAGGTGCACCGCGAGGCCAACAATCAGCAGCTGTTCAAGGCGTTGGCGCACCGGCAGGCGCTGCAACTGCGGCTGCAGCAGACGGTCGAAGGCCTGTCGGTCGTCGCGATCAGCTACTACCTGCTCGGCCTGGTGGGCTACCTTGCCAAGGCGGCGAAGAACGTGCCGTCGCTGGAGCCGCTGCACATCCAGCCCGATGTGGTCGTCGGGCTCGCGGTGCTGCCGGTGCTGATCGGGGTCAAGCTGTTCCTGCAGCGGCTGCACCGGCACCTGGGCAGCGAGTAGCGTCCCGGGGCTGGCCGTCAGAGACTGGCCGGAAAGCGCGGCGTCGCCGGATGGGCGCGTTCGTAGAGCTGCTGGCACGCGATGCAGCGCTTCGCGGTGGGCTGCGCGAACAGCCGCTGCAAATCGATGTCGCGCCCGCAGTCGGTGCATTCGCCATAGGTGCCGGCCTGCATGCGCTCGCGCGCCTCGTCGATCTCGCGCAGCTCCTCGATGTCGCGCTCTTCCTCCGCATGGCGCAGCGCGCTGCGGATGCGCTCCTCGCCCTGCTCACCGGCATCTTCGACCTCTTCGTGCGTCATGCGCTTGACCAGCTGGTCTTTCTCGCCGCGCACGGTCTTCAGTTCGTCGCGCAACTCGGCTTCGCGCTCGGTCAGCTGTTGTTGAAGGCGTTGCAGGTCGGTGCTTGAGATGTCGGGCATGGCGGTCTCGCTACGCAGGAGGTTGTCTCCTGGGGCAGCAATCGACATACCGAGCACCGATTCAGCGAGGCTCGCCGTCGCCCACGCGCGCCAACGGCTGGAGCGCACACCAGAAGCCGTCGGCGCCGCATTCGCGCACGGCCTGCAGCACGCCGGTGTCCGTCTGCACCTCGCAGCGCTCCCATCGCACGCGCTGCCAGTCGGGCGCCTCGCCGGCCTCGGCCTCGTCATCGAGGATCTCGATCGCCCCCTCGCCTGCCGGCCGCCACGCGAAAGAAATCCGCGGCCCGGCGGCGAACCCGCTGTGCGATTCGAGCCAGCCCCGGCCATCGGCGCCCAGCCACAAGGTGTCGGACATGACGGCGCCGAAGGTGCCTGCGGCGCTGCGCCACAGGCCGATCAGCGGGTGCGGGCCAGTCATCGGCTCAGGCCAGCGCGCAGCTCACCGGCTTGGCATCGAGCAGCCGTGTCAACACCGCCGGCTCGAGGCCGACGAGAAAACCGCGGCGCCCGCCGTTGATGCAGATGCGCGGCAGCGCCAGCACGCTGGCCTCCACATAGACCGGCATCGCCTTCTTCGTGCCGAAGGGCGAGGTGCCGCCGACGAGGTAGCCGCTGTGGCGCTGCGCGACCTCGGGCTTGCAGGGCTCGACGCTCTTGGCGCCGATCGCACGGGCGAGGTTCTTGGTGCTGACCTGGCGGTCGCCATGCATCAGCACGATCAGCGGCTGGGCCTTGTCGTCCTGCATCACCAGCGTCTTGACGACCTCGTGCTCGGGCACGCCGAGCTGGCGCGAGGACTCGGCGGTGCCGCCATGCTCCACATAGTCGTAGACATGTTCGGTGAAGCTGACGCCGTGCTGGCGCAGCATCTGGGTGGCGGGGGTTTCGCTGACGTGGGCGTTCTTCTTGGCCATGCCCTCAAGTTTCGCGCAAGCCGCTTCATACCGGCTGGCAGGCCGGCAGCGGGTTGGGCAGCTCAGGCCACACATCGCGCAGCGCCTTGTCGTCGAGCAGCGCCACATATCCCGGTTCCGCACTCCAGCGCAGCCAGAGGCTGGCGCGCCATGACTGCGGCGGCTCGGCCGCGCCGGCGCCGCTGCGGCACAGCGCGGGCTGGACGCCCAACGTGAGGTCGTTCTTCTTGCCCTTGCCGTTGTCGGCCACCTTCCAGAGCCCCGCGCGCTCGCGCAGCGCCGCGATGCGGGCCTGGGCCGCGTCGTCGAGCCTGAGCAGCACCCATTGACCCGGGTGCTTCATCGTCGAAGGCCAGTGCTCGCCGGCGGGCGGCTGCGCGCTCGGCCGCATCGGCAGCCGCTCGTGCAGCACCTCGCCGGTGGCGCCGCGGGTGAGCTTGAGGTCGATCACCAGCGCCTCGGCGGGGAACTGCAGGCCCGGCGGCAGGTAGACCGCCGCGCGCAGCTGCGCCGGATCGAAGCGCTCGAAGTCGAACTTGCGCAGGGCCCATAGCGAGCCGAGCGGAATCTGGCTGCAGCCGCTGAGCATCAGCGCAACAGCCAGCAGCAGAAGCAGCAGCACCCAGCCGAAGGCGCCGCGGCCGGGGCCGCGTCGAAGGAAGAGAGTTGGTTTGTTGACGTTCATTTTTTATTGTTTTACATTAAGTTTTAGCCGTTTGGCAATACCTTGGATTGACGATGGACGAACACACCCCGGCGCTGGCGGTCTCCGCCGGAGCGCCGCTGCTCTCACCCGCGTTGAAGCGGCTTGCCACCGTGGTGCGCGTGCTGGTGGTGCTGGGTGCGCTGGCGTTGGCGGCCGTGCCGATCTGGCTTTGGTCGTCGCCGCAGTGGGTGCATGCCGACGCGATGAGCGCGATGGGCATGGCGGGCCAGCCCGTCACGATCGATCGGCGCGCGATGTGGCTCAACGCGGTGGTCGGCCTGCCGGCTTTGGCGACCGGTTTCTTCCTGCTGTGGCAGCTGTGGCGCCTGTTCACTGAATACGCCAACGGCCGGGTCTTCAGCCGGCGCGCGCTGCGCCACCTGCGCCGCCTGGCACTCGGCGTCGTCGCGCTGGGCGTGCTGGCGCCGCTGACCCGCACCGCGAGCATCCTCGTGCTGACGCTCGGCAACGCGCCGGGCCAACGTCAGCTGCTGGTCAACATCTCGTCCGACGACTACATGCGGGTGCTGTTCGGCGCGGTGCTGCTGGCCATCGCCACCGTGATGGCCGAAGCGGTGCGCGTGGCGGAAGACCACGCCGGCTTCGTCTGATGGCGATCGTCGTCAACCTCGACGTGATGCTCGCGAAACGCAAGATGCGCTCGCGCGAGCTGGCCGAGCGCGTCGGCATCACCGAGCAGAACATTTCGCTGCTGAAGTCGGGCAAGGTGCGCGGCGTGCGCTTCGACACGCTGGAGCGCATCTGCGAGGTGCTGGAATGCCAGCCAGGCGACCTGCTGGAATACCGCCCTGAGCCTGGCGCCGAGGGCTGAAGCAGGCGCCCAATGGACACGCTCGACCGCTCACACACCGGCCCCTGGCCGCGCCGCAGGCCGTTGGCGCCAGCCCTCGTGGTGCTCGCGTTGCATGCGCTGCTGGTGGCGTGGCTGTGGCAGGCGCGCTGGGCGCCGCAGCCCGCATCGCAGGCCGAGCGGCTGCTCACTGTTCGGCTGGGCTGGCAGGCGCCTGAGCCTGCCAAGCCTATGCCGCCGCAACCACGCCCGGCCCCGGCCCTTTCCGAGCGCCGGCCGGCACCGCCGAAGCAACTGGCGGCGCAACGCCCGCTGCCTGCCGTTGCCGAGCCGGCCATCACGGAAGAAGCGGCCCCCACCACCGCGGCGGTGCCGCCGATGGCTTCGACCAGCGCCGCGCCGCCTCCGCTGCTCGACAGCGAGGCCACGCGGCGCGCGATCCGGCAGGCGGCGCGCGAGCATTCGGTGGGCGAGCAGGGCGCGCTGGCCAGCGGCGAGCCGCGGCAGCTGCGGCCGGAAGAGCGCCTCGGTCAGGAGGTCGCCAGATCGGCGCGCGGCGACTGCCTGAAGGGCGAGTATTTCGGCGGCGGCGCCGGGCTGCTCAGCTTGCCTTTCCTGGCGGCGGCCGTCGTGCGCGACAAGTGCCGGCACTGAGCCGGCCGCAACCCGGGCCTACTGCGCCGCCCCTTCGGCCACGCGCAGGAAGCGCCGCTCGAACTCCGCGGCCGACAACGGCCGGCTGAAGTGATAGCCCTGGAACAACGCGCAGCGCTGTTGCCGCAGGTACTCGGCCTGCTCGGCCGTCTCGACGCCCTCGGCCACCACGTTGAGCTGGAAGCGCCGCGCGATCGCGATGATGGCTTCGACGATCGCCGCGTCGTTGGGGTTGTCGACCACGTCGCGCACGAAGCTCTGGTCGATCTTGATGCCGTCGACCGGCAGCTGTTTCAGGTAGCTCAGCGATGAATAGCCTGTGCCGAAGTCATCGATGTGGAAGCGCACCCCAGCATCGCGCAGCCCCTGCATCGCGACCACCGTCTGCGCGGCATCGGTGACCAGCACGCCTTCGGTCACTTCGAGCACCAGGCGGCGCGTGTCGGCGCCGGCCGCGCTGAAGATGCGGCGCAGCCGCGCGCCGAAATCCGGCTGGAGGAATTGCCGGGGGCTGATGTTGACGGAGAGGCAGCAGTCCTCGTCGAGCTGGTGCGCATCGCTCCACGCGCGCATCTGGCGGGCGGCCTCGGCCAGCACCCAGTCGCCGATCTCGAGGATCAGGCCCGAGTCTTCGGCCACCGGGATGAACTCGGCCGGCGAAACCGCGCCGCGCATCGGGTGCTGCCAGCGGATCAGCGCCTCGGCGCCGAACAAGCGGCCATCGGCATCGACCAGCGGCTGGTAGGCGAGCGAGAACTGCCGGCCCGCCAGCGCCTCGCGCAGCTGGGTCTGCAGCGTGTGGCGCGCCTGCACCGCCGCCTGCATCGCCGGCTGGAAGAAATGCACGCAGTTGCGGCCCTCGCTCTTGGCGTGGTGCAGCGCGGTGTCGGCATGGCGCAGCAGGTTCTCGGTGTCGCGCGCGTCGCCGGGGAACAGCGTCACGCCGATGCTGGCGGTGGCGTGCAGCGATTGGCCCTCCACCGCATAAGGCTGGCCGAGCGCCATGCGCAGCTTGCCCGCCATCTCGAGCGCGTCGTGCGCGGCGCGCTCGGCATCGTGCCCCAGGCCGAGCAGCATCACGACGAACTCGTCGCCACCCAGCCGCGCCACCATGTCGGTCTGGCGCACCGCACCCGAGAGCCGGCGCGCCGCGGTGACCAGCAGCGCATCGCCCACGGTGTGCCCCAGCGCATCGTTGAGGTGCTTGAAGTGGTCGAGGTCGATGAACATCAGCGCGCCGTGCAGGTCGAGCCGCTGCGCGACCGTGACCTCGTGCTGCAGCCGCTGCAGCAGCGCGCGCCGGTTCGGCAGGTCGGTCAGCGCATCGTGGAAGGCCAGGCGCGCGGCTTCGGCCTCGGCGCTGCGGCGGGCCGCGATGTCGCGCTCGAGCTCGGCATTGGCGGCGCGCAGGCGCTCGTAGCTGTCCTGCAGGTGCGCGCCGAGGTCGTTGACCGAACGCACCACGCGGTCGAACTCGTCGGTGTGCGCCGCGCGCAGCCGCGGCAGCACCAGCGGCTGCGGCGGCCGGGTGACGTCGTAGCGCGCGAGGTAGCGCGACAGCGCGGTGAGGTGCCGCGTGACCAGCCGGTGCACGACGAACAGGATGAACATCGAGACCAGGAAGGTCTTGACGCCCTGGCTCGCAAGGATCACCAGCGCCTTCTCGCTGAGGCGCCGGTACACCTCGTCGAGCGTCGCCTCGATGCTCAGCGTGCCGATCTCGCGCGGGCCGTTGCGGTCCACGTAGACCAGCGGCGCGCTCCAGTGCAGCGGGTTGTGCGCCCCCGGCTGGCCCAGCGCCACCTCGAGCGGCTTCTTGACACCCTGCAGCGACTCGCGCACCACCGCGGCGCGGATGTCGGGCAGCCGCATGATGCCTTCGAGCTGCACGCCGATCTGCTCGCCGTCCATGTTCCACAGGCTGCGCGCCAGGCTGTCGCGGTAGCTGCTGCCGATCTCGTGCAGCCGGCTGTCGATCGCGACACGGTCGCGCTCGTATTCGAGGTAGAGCTGCACGCCGGTCAGCAGCAGCGTGACCAGCGAGCTGAACAGCAGGATGTACAGCAGCAGCCGACGGCCGATACCGCGGAACGGCAGCACGCCGGGCGCCGGGCGCGGATCGCCGTCGCGGTCCTCCGCCCACGCCCTGCCGGTGGCCGTCGTGCGTTGCATTCGTCGCTGCCTGAGCCGCCTTAGCCGGCAGCTGTATCGATACAGACCCGTCTTATGCCACGGGCAGGCGCCGGTTCGCGGCCGGCTCAGGTCGGCAGCGTGGAATTTGCCCGGTTCCTCGCGCGCTCTTCTTCCTGCAGCCTCAGCACGCGCCGCTGCACCTTGCCGGTGGTCGTCATCGGCAGCGCGTCGATGAACTCGATCTCCTTCGGGTACTCATAGGGCGCGAGCTGGCCCTTCACGTGCTGCTGCAGCTGCTCGACCAGCGCCGGCGTGCCGTCGACTCCCGGCGCCAGCACCACGTAGGCCTTGACCACGGCACCGCGCTCGGCATCGGGCTTGGGCACGACGGCGGCATTGGCCACCGCGGCATGCTTGACCAGGCAGTTCTCGATCTCGCTCGGGCCGATGCGGTAGCCGGCGGCCTTGAAGACATCGTCGCTGCGGCCCTGGTACCAGAGGTAGCCGTCGTCGTCCATCGTCGCGGTGTCGCCGGTGCGGCACCAGGAATCGTCGGGGTCGCCGGTGAACTTGGCGCGCGTGGCCTCGGGGTTCTTCCAGTAGCCGAGGAAGAACACCGGGTCGGGATGGCCGTGGATGTCGCGCCGGTGCACCGCCACGTCGCCCGGCGTGCCGCGCGGGCATTCGTTGCCGTCGTCGTCGATCACCGCGACCCGGTGGCCGGGGTAGGCCCGGCCCATGCTGCCCGGCCGCGCCGGCCAGTGCAGCACGCAGTTGCCGACGATGTAGTTGATCTCGGTCTGGCCGAACATCTCGTTGATCGTGACGCCCAACTCGCGCTCGCCGTAGGCGAACACCGCGTCGCCCACCGCCTCGCCGGCGCTCATGATCGCGCGCAGCGCGAGATCGTAGCGCTCGCGCGGGTGCGGCACCGCCTTCATCATCGCCTTCAGCGCGGTGGGGAACAGGAAGGTGTGCGTCACCCGGTGGCGCTGCATCAGATCGAAGGCCTTCTCGGCGCCGAAGCGGCCCTGGTAGGCGACGATGGTGCGGCCGAAGTAGAGCGTGGGCATCAGCGCATCCCACAGCCCGCCGGTCCAGGCCCAGTCGGCCGGGGACCAGAACACCGCATCCGGCTGGGGGAACCAGTTCTGGCTGGCGACGAAGCCGCTGAGGTTGCCGATCAGCGCGCGGTGCGGGATCAGCGCGCCCTTGGGCGGGCCGGTGGTGCCGCTTGTATAGATGAGCACGGCCGGGTCGTCGGCGTGGGTCTGAAGGGCGGTGAAAGCGGCCGACTCGCGCGCGAGCGCCGCAGCCCAGTCGATGTCGCCCTGCCCGCTCGCGGCACCGACGGCGATCACCGTCTCCAGCCCCGGGCACTGCGCCCGCGCCGTGCGCAGCTGGGCGATCGAGCTCTCGTCCGCGATCGCGAGCCGGGCCTCGCTGTGCTGCAGCCGGTATTCGAGCGCATCCGGCCCGAACAGCATCGACAGCGGCATCGCCACCGCGCCGAGCTGGTGCAACGCGATGTGGGCCACGGCCGTCTCGAAGCGCTGCGGCATCACGATCGCGACGCGGTCGCCGCGGCCGACGCCCAGGCGCTTCAGCGCGTTCGCGAGGCGGTTGGCCTCGTGCTGCAGCTCGCCGTAGCGGAAGCGGGTGATGCGGCCGTCATCATGCTCGTGGACGATCGCCACCGCATCGGGCGTGTCGCGCGCCCAGCGGGCGCAGCAGACCTCGGCCAGGTTGAAGTCCGGCGGCACGTGCCAGCGGAATTCGCGGTAGAGGGCGTCGTAGCGGTCTTGGGCGTGGGGCATGCCCGCAAGCATAGGGCGTGCACGGCCCCCGCAGCTTCGGGGTTCTACTTCCCGGCGAGCGTCGCCTGCAGCGCCTTGTAGTGCCGGGCCCGCGCGGCATCGCCCTTGGCTTCGTACACCGCGGCCAATTCCTCGTAGGTGTCGGCATCGGGCACATGCCGCGCATCGGCCTCGCGCTCCAGCGCCAGCAGGATCGTCAGCGCCTCGTCGGGGCGCTTCAGCAGGCGCAGCGTGTGGGCCACCATCCAGCGCGCATAGGCGATGTCGTCGGGCTTGCCGCGGCGCTGGTAGGCGGCCAGCGCGTCGTGGGCGGCCGACAGCGCCTCTTCATGCCGCCCGGCCTCGTTGAGCGCAACCGTCAGGTTGGCGAGCGCCGGCGCCTCCCAGCGGCGGGCGGCGGGATCGGAGGCGCGGCGCGCGTAGTCGGCGGTGCGGCGGTTCCATTCGACCTGGCCGGCCACCTCGGGCTCGACCAGTGCCACCATGTGCAGCGCATCGCCGGCCAGCCCCTGCAGGCCCGCGGCCTCGGCCTGGTCGAAGGCACGCAGGAACAGCGGGCGTGCGTCGGCCGGCCGGCCCGCCGAGCGCAGCGTGCGCCCGCGCTCCAGCAGCGCCCGCACCCTGGGCTCGGGCCCCGCCTCGGCGAGCGCCGGCGTCAGCGCATCGAGCTCCCGGTCGGCCGCATCGAACTGGCCGCGCAGCGAGTAGGTGCGGGCGATCTGGGTGCGAAGCACCAGCGCATCGTCGCCCGCGGCCTGCTTCAGCGCCGCCCGGAAGCGGGCCTCGCTCTCGGCGGGCTGGTTGTAATCCCACAGCGCATCGACATCCACGCGGGCCATGGCGAAGCCTCCCAGGCAAAGTGCGACGAAGACGGCGGCGCGGCGCAGCATGGGCGGCTCAGCCGCGGCCGAAGGCGGCGAGCGCATCGCCGGTCACGCGGCAGATGCGCCAGTCGGGCATCACGGTGGCGCCCATCTTCTCGTAGAAGCGGATCGCGTTCTCGTTCCAGTCGAGCACGCTCCATTCGAAGCGGCCGTAACCGCGCTCCACCGCGATCTGCCCCAGGCGGG
>Ga0207706_10003022_pt1 | contig 16211 bp, 17 predicted proteins | sample KBSC53metaG_FD_184318 | JGI IMG/M metagenome (GOLD analysis project Ga0207706, IMG submission 184318) | Corn rhizosphere microbial communities from Kellogg Biological Station, Michigan, USA - KBS C5-3 metaG (SPAdes) (version 2) | ecosystem: Host-associated > Plants > Roots > Rhizosphere > Soil ... | reverse complement strand
TAGGGTTTACGGTTTCAAGGTTGATGATCGTGTCTGTCAATGCGCTTCAATTTAAGTTTTCATAATGCCGTTAACGTGGACGGTTCGCTATCGGTGTTTTCGCTGCTGTAAGGAAGTAACTTATCGTTTCTAAAATAACTGATTAAATTACTGGTTTCCTAAAGGTAATTATTCACAACTGTTAATTAAAAAAATGTGCCTGAATTTTTGGATGAGACTTCATTTTTGGCAAATATTTTTAACTATTGTAATCATCGACCGCCTCCCACATTGCGCTTGCAGATACTTTTTAGTAATTCGCATTGAAAAGGCGCTAAAATTTTTTATATTGTATCTCACCAAAACCAACCTATCATGGACCATGAATACAACCCTCTCACATCAGGTCAGATTATCGCGATTGTTACCTGTTCATTAATTCTTGCCATTTTTCAGATCGCTGCCATGTGGAAGGTATTTACAAAAGCCGGGCAACCCGGTTGGGCTGCAATTATTCCTATTTACAATATGTATATCATGACAAAGATTGGCGGTAAACCCGGCATCTGGGTTTTATTATTTTTTATTCCGCTGGTAAATATTATTTTTTTGATCTGGTTGTACAATATGGTGTCAAAAAGCTTTGGGAAGGATGAAGCATTTACCGTGGGATTGGTTCTTTTAGGAATAATTTTCTGGCCAATACTTGGTTTTGGAAGCGCAAAATATTTAGGACCTTATGGCGATCCTGTTGCTTTCAAAGCTTACCAGGAGCAACACAAATTTGATTTTGAAAATAAATAACAGGATGTAATAACTGTAAAATGCCGGAAGACAGATCCCGGCATTTTTGTTTATGAAGTTTTTTCAAAGCTTACACATTCTTTCAACTCCTTTTCAGTATAGGCCATTCCATATTGTTTTAATACATCTCCAGGAACACCATTCCATTGATTCGGAGTATTCCCCATGTAACCAATATCCTTCACCCCGATCTCGGAGGTATAAAAACCGGTTGCTGTTAAGTTACGCATCAGGTCAAAGAATGAAACACCTGGCTCCATGCCTGGTTTTACTTTACCCTTTTTTATTTTATTTCCCTTTTCCGAGTATTCTACTTCGGGGTAAGCAATACCGTCAACCATTTCTATTTGCTGATCGTGGCTGCAATCTTTAAAACTTTTTTCATAGCGTTTCAGGCATTGCATATCCAGCCAACGCAAACCCCCGCGCATAGGAGTTTGATGTTCCGGCATATCCTGTACAATAAAATCAATGAACCCCGGAACCTTTGCATCGCTTGCACTCCCGCTTATTTCATCTTTCGGAATTATAATATCTGCCAGCACTGTAATTGTTGCCATTTCATGATCAGTGAAAAATTTCCCCTTTGCGAGCAAGCTCTTCTCATATTCCAGCTCTTCTTTGTTGCGATCAAGATTGAATTGAGGTTCTTTAGCAACTTCCTTTTTATCTTCCTCTTTACAGCCTGCCAGTACCACGGGAGCTGCAATTGCCCCGGTGGTAATGAGTTTAATTAATTTTCTGCGATCCATAAGAGGTCTTACGTTTAAAGTTTTTAGTTAATAGCGGACAGGACGATGAAAGGATTGCGACGTCCGCCCGTGCCGGTACGGACGGGCAACCGAAGCTCAATCGGAGTTACCATCGCTGGTATCCAAATTATTCCTATAATCCATATCAATCCTGCCCATCATGGTTCTAAATATTTTGCTTTTTCATTTCGTCAACAATATATTCAGACGTTCTCATACTTAATGCCAGTATTGTCCAGGTAATATTTTTATCAGCCTGGCTTACAAAAGGACCTCCATCCACACAAAAAAGGTTTTTACAATCATGTGCCTGGCTCCATTTATTCAAAGCTGAACGTTTGGGATCGCTACCCATTCGTACTGTACCTGCTTCATGAATGATATTTCCCGGACTATGTAAGCCCCAATTATTTTTTGGACCATCGTCGCCTCCCCATGTTATGATCGCACCCATAGCAGTCAATATATCCGTAAAGGTCTCATGCATGTGTTTGGCTTGTTTGATCTCATAATCAGTATAAGTGGTATGGAACCGCAATACCGGAATTCCAAATTTGTCAACGACATTGGGATCTATTTCGCAATAGCTGTCCTCTCTTGCTATCGCTTCCCCCCGACCAGCCATGCCTACATGCGCACCGTAAAAAAACCGATAGTCCTCTTTTAATGATGCTCCGTAGCCACCCGGTTGTTTTTGTTTTCCTTTTACAGTATATCTTCCATTCAGGTTTTCGACACCCCACTGAAACCCGTACAAAGGCATTCCAAAACCGCCACCATATTCAATATGGTACCCACGGGGAAAATCTAATTTCTTGTTATCAAGCCACCATGGCGTATATACGTGCATCCCTCCTACTCCGTCTTCATTATATCTTTTACGATCAAATAATTCGGGGATTATACCACCCATGCCTGCACCGGTGGAGTCATGTAAATATTTCCCAACCGCATTACTTGCATTAGCAAGACCATTTGGATACCGTTGCGATTTTGAATTGAGTAATAATCTTGCGCTTTCGCAGGCACTGGCAGCAAGAATAATTGTTTTTCCCTCAACCTGGTATTCCTGGCCATCGTCTTTATTAACATAAGACACAGCCGTGGCTAATCCCTCTTTATTCGTCAGCACTTCACGAGCCATTGCGTTTGTGATAAGATCAACATTGCCGGTTTTCATAGCAGGTATTACCAGGCAGGATGATGATGAAAAATCGGCGTACACCTTACAGCTGCGACCACACTGTGCACAATAAAAGCATTGACCACGTTCGTTGTTGATCTTCTTTGTAAGAATTGATAAACGTGAAGGAATAACCGGGATACCAACACTGTTCGCTGCTTTCTTTATAAACAATTCGTGAAGGCGTGGTTTTGGAGGAGGAAGAAAAATTCCATCAGGATCATTTTCTAATCCTTCATTAGTGCCAAATACACCAAGCAAGCGATCTATTTTATCATAATATGGCTTAATGTCCTCATAACCGATCGGCCAGTCGTCACCTAAACCATCAATACTTTTCCGTTTGAAATCCTTAGGACCAAAGCGTAAGGAAATTCTTCCCCAGTGATTGGTGCGTCCCCCCAGCATTCTTGCCCGCCACCATTCCCATTTTGTATCGCCATCGTGTGTATATGGCTCACCATCGATCTCCCAACCCCAATAGCATCCGTCAAAATCACCGAAGGGACGAAACTTTGTACTGGCGCCACGTCGCGGTGAATCCCATGGCCTGTTTAACTGGCATGAATTCTTTGCCGGATCATACATTGGCCCGGCCTCAAGCAGACAAACTTTCAACCCGGCATTGGCGAGCACATATGTTGCCATTCCTCCACCGGCGCCTGAACCAATAATTACAGCATCATATTTTTTGGATTGTTTTTTAACCTGGAAATCTCCCATGGAGTATTATTTTTAAATGATAAGCATTCGGCCTTCAATTTACAGGTTTCATTTTTTATTAAACAATAATTACCTGGAAATTTCTGACAGCAGAAACAATGATAGGGTCTCATAATGCAGAGCAGGTTTTATTTTCTATTTGCCATCCTGTCAAGATTATGACCGATCAAAAAACCGATCACTCCACCAACGGCAACCCCTATTATAATCGCGGCAATAGTGCCTGCAGCGAAATAACCAATGCCCAATCCAAAGACCGCAAAAAATATAATGAATACCCACGTACCCCCTTTACGTTTGGCTTTTGAAGATGCCATCGACTGACGATACTGAGGATGATGATGTTTTTTGTGGCGGTGGTGACTGCGTGCCATCGTTTTATTTTTTGGAAGGAAGTGATTTTGCAAAGCTGAAGGAAAGGTCAAACCATTTTTTTAGTCCATCTCCCTTCACACCCTTATTACTTACCAAAGACCATCCTTTCATGGGACGACCTGTAATATCAAATGGGCGAACATCTTTATTGCTGGTTACCTCTTCCGTGGTCTTTGGATCATAGCGAATGATCAATTCGTTTTTATGGACACCTACACACATGTTTCCATTAAGCAGATAGGCAATGCCACCAAACATTTCTTTATGTGTGAACCCTTTTCTGCCTTTGACTAATTCATTGATTCGTTTTGAGAGAGATTCGTCATAAGCCATAGTATAAGAAAGTTACATCATTTCCATAAATGAAAAAACACCCGCCTGGGTGTTAAACAGTTTAATTGTGAAATTTATAGATCCGCTCAACAATCTATTTATGATAATCTACGGAAGAATTCCAACGGTCTTTACACCATGTTTTAAATTTTCCAACATGCCTCTTGACCGGTGATTCCGGAGTGCAACTTATATAGTATAAGTAAAGTGTAAAAATTGTCAATAGTCCAAATATCCAAAAGGGTATCATAAAGATCGATTTACCTCTATAAACCAAATTACATTCCAAACAGGTCAAAACATGGGAGGAATCTTACCCACAATTTGTAGAGAAATAGTTACGAAGTGTATAAAGAGTGTGGAAACGAACTAAAGTAAGCTTCTCTTGATTTTGATCATTTAAAAATCAGAGTAGTCTGCCGGATATAAAAAACTAATATCAATATGCGATACATTATTCTGGTATTCCGGCATGGATGAAAGATTTTTCCAGTATGGATCACTGACAAACGTCTTCCAGTGCTCATCTCTCGCCGCTTTATTTTCAAAACTCGTCATATACATTAAATTCGGCATTTTACTGCCTGAGATAACCTCACTGTAAAAAATAGCATTAAAGTTTAATCTTTTAAAGAGACCAATTTCATCGCCCTGGTTGAACATCTGTACTTTGTTTTCAAATTTTTTCTCAGTAGCACTTTCATAGCTTCGGAGTTCATAAACCCTTTCCTTCTTTGCAGATTGCAACGAAGGAAGTTGCATTTGCGGAGCCAATGGAAACGCCCGAAGCAAAATCGTTTCTATCCTGGAATAAGGAGGATCATTATAAGCTGCATCCAGGTATTCTGTACCAGCCGAAGCATAATTCCCATCCGCTTTTAGTTTAGACGGAAGCTCTGTCACCATTTCCAACGATTTAAACGGAACGAACACATAGACCAGTTTATCTGCCACTGTATCATTTGCCCAAGATTTAAAAACACCCACATTATTTATTTTCATCCGGTGCAACGCGGGTAAAAGGGCATTTTGAAAGTAATTATCCAAAACTTTCTCTTTCTCTGCATTTTTAAAATGATAAACAGTTAGCTGGTAAAACTCCCGCATTGGTTTTTTATTTACATTCCAGGACAAAAGAATTATAAGCAACATTCCTCCAAAAGACCATTTCAATATTGATACTTTTTTTTCCATTTTGAATGATTTATTAATGGATTTGATAAAAATAATGAATAAGCCCTGAGGCTTCTTACATTTATTAATCTTTCATTTAAACCAAAGCTCGTTATGATTTTTCAAAACATCAATACTGCTCTTCGTTTTGCCTTTATATTTTTTTTGTTTGGCGGCACACTAGGCAGTCACGCGCAGGATACAGCCAAAGCAAAATACCATGCCTGGTGGAATGAAGGATTTCCTCTGCAACCTAAAAAAAATCCGAAAGCCAAATCACTTCCGCTGATCCACGTGTACAAAAACAAATTTGTAAATGAAAAAGGTGATACTATTTTATTCCGCGGTTTGTCCATTTCTGACCCTGACAAGATCGAACACCAGGGGCATTGGAATAAACATCATTTTGAAAAGGTAAAAGAAATGGGGACCATGCTGGTCCGCATACCGGTTCACCCCGTTGCATGGCGGGAGCGAACTCCCACCAGGTATTTGCAGCTGCTCGATTCTGCAGTCGAGTGGTGTACTGACCTGGGGATGTATATTATCATCGACTGGCATACCATCGGGAATTTGAAAATGGAATTGTTCCAGGACCCAATGTATAACACCACTCAAAAAGAAACCTATGAGTTCTGGCAAACCATTGCAAAACATTTCAACGGAAATAATACAGTCGCTTTTTATGAATTGTTCAATGAGCCAACTACTTACCGGGGGCAGTTGGGAAGCATCAGTTGGAGTGAATGGAAGAAAATGATGGAAGATATTATTCATCTAATAAGGGCTTACGATGCCGAAACAATTCCCTTGATAGCAGGATTTGACTGGGCGTATGATCTTACACCTTTGCGCGAGGAACCCATTAATGCAGACAATATTGCTTATGTAACCCACCCTTATCCTTTCAAAAGACAAGAGCCGTGGCAACCAAAATGGGATGAAGATTTTGGGTTTGCCTCAAACGATTATCCCATCATTGCAACTGAAATAGGTTTTGGTTTACGGACTGGGGAGAACATTGGCCCAAATCATTATGGATACCAGGTCACAAAGTATCTTGAAGGCAGAGGTATTAGCTGGACAGCCTGGGTATTTGATCCTGAATGGTGGCCACAACTATTTAAATCATGGAATACTTATGAATTAACACCCGCAGGAGAATTTTTTAAACAAGCCATGCAGGCCAAGAAATAGTGCAGATACCTAAGGAAGTGCATTTTCAAAAAATTTATTCTCCTTCATCGCGTTTAGTCATCTTAACTTGCAAACGAAATTTTCTTTCATGAAGAAAAAGTTATTACTGTTTTTTTTGATGGCCTTTTTTGTCGTTAACGCTTTCTCCCAATCCAATTTCATACAAAACATTTATTCAAGAAATTATTTAAATCTTGATGGAAAGTGGCATTACATCATTGATCCCTTTGAAACCGGCTTTCGCGGATTCCAGGGTGCTAAAGCGGATGAAAATGAAAATCTCACCGGCTTCTTTGAAAATAAACAACAGCGATCAAAGTCAGAATTGATAGAATATAATTTTGATAAATCAGCCGTATTGAATGTTCCCGGGGACTGGAATTCCCAAGACGAAAAATTATTGTATTATGAAGGCACGGTTTGGTATGAACATGCTTTTGTTTTTCATCCGCAACAAAACAAGCGCTATTTTTTGCGATTCAATGCCGTGAATTATGAGGCCTATGTTTCATTAAATGATAAAAAGCTCGGTGTTCATGCGGGTGGTTTTACACCTTTTGAATTTGAGGTAACAAAAAAATTAAATGATGGAAACAATTTTATTGTTATCAAAGTAAATAATACCCGAAAAAAAGAAAGTGTGCCCACTGATAATTTCGATTGGTGGAATTACGGTGGCATTATAAGAGATGTGATGCTTGCCGAAATGCCTGTCACTTTCATTAAAGACTATAAAGTGCAGCTTGCGAAAGGTGATTTAAAAACCATTCAGGGCTATGTACAATTAGACGGAAGCGATCTTTTCCAGCAAATCAAAATAAGCATCCCCGAAGCCGGTTTACAAGCAACCGTGGCAACCGATGCAAATGGCAAAGCTGTTTTTTCAATGCCTGTAAAAAAATTAAATTACTGGGCACCTGAAAACCCTAAACTGTATAAAGTCTTTATTACATCAAACAAAGACTCTGTAAAAGATGAAATTGGTTTCAGAACGATAGAAGCCAAAGGCGGAGATATTTTATTAAATGGCAAATCAGTTTTTCTCAGGGGAATATGTTTGCATGATGAAAACCCTTTAATTCCCGGAAGGCCGCGAAATATTAGTGATTGTAAAATGTTGCTTACATGGGCAAAAGAACTAAACTGCAATTTTATAAGACTTGCACACTATCCGCACAATGAAGAAGAATCACGGATTGCTGATGCAATGGGTTTATTGTTGTGGGAAGAAGTGCCTGTTTACTGGACGATTGACTGGACAAATGATTCAACACTACGTAATGCACAGCATCAAATAACAGATCTGATCGAAAGAGATAAAAATCGTGCAAGCGTAATTGTTTGGTCAATAGGAAATGAAACCCCAAATATCTCCGAACGTGAAAAATTCATGGAATCCCTGGCAGACACGGCACATGTTTTAGATGAAACACGCCTGGTTACTGCAGCTTTGCTTACTCACACAACAGGCAATACCATAAATGTTGATGATCCATTAGGAAAGAAGCTTGATCTGGTAAGTTTTAATGAATATTATGGATGGTACACCGGTGGCTTGCCCTGGGAAATAAATACATTCAATTTTAAAATTGCATATAATAAACCGGTTGTAATAAGTGAATTTGGAGCAGAAGCGTTGGCCGGTTTTCATGCCGATACTTCCACACGCTTTAGTGAAGAATACCAGGAATCTTTTTATAAAAACCAGGTAAACCTGATAAACAAGATTGATAATTTAAGAGGAACAACGCCATGGATATTGATTGATTTCCGTTCGCCAAAAAGAATGAACCCCGATTATCAAAATGGCTGGAACAATAAAGGCCTTATCTCCCAGACGGGGCAAAAGAAAAAAGCATTTTTCATACTAAAAGATTTCTATCAGCAGAAAGAAAAAGAATATACTTCCAGGCAAAATCATTAAACTTCTGATAGTGTAAAACAAATAAAAATTAGGCCGACACATATATATTCCTTTCAGGTATCACCCATTTGCAGCTTAACTTTGCAACTCAAAGAATAAGCAATGAAAGAAGTATATATCATTTCTGCAGTTCGTACACCTATCGGAAGTTTTGGAGGAACATTAAAAGATATCCCTGCCACAAGATTGGGAGCTACTGCTATTAAATCAGCAATCGAAAAAGCAGGCATTCAATCTGAGCAGGTTGAGGAAGTATTAATGGGCTGTGTATTGCAGGCCAATCTCGGACAAGCCCCGGCGAGGCAGGCGGCTAAATATGCGGGTCTGCCCGACAAAGTTATTTGCACCACGGTCAATAAAGTTTGCGCAAGCGGAATGAAGGCTGTCGCGCAAGCTGCACAAAGTATCATGCTTGGAGACGCTGATATTATAGTTGCAGGGGGAATGGAAAACATGAGCTCTGTTCCTTTTTACGTTGAAAATCTCCGCTGGGGCAACAAATACGGTGATACAAAATTGATCGATGGTCTTGCCAAAGACGGGTTGACAGATTGCTATCACGGGTATGCTATGGGTTGCGCTGCCGATCTGACTGCAACAGAACATAAAATAAGTCGCGAAGAACAGGATGCATTTGCCATTGAAAGTTATACCCGGAGTCAAAATGCGTGGAACAGCGGAAAGTTTAAGGATGAAGTAGTGGTTGTTGAAGTTCCTTCAAGAAAGGAAACGATAAAATTTGAAAAAGATGAAGAACCCTGGAATGTAAAATTTGATAAGATACCTGGACTAAAGCCAGCATTTGGTAAGGATGGAACAGTGACCGCAGCTAATGCAAGCACCATGAACGACGGGGCAGCAGCAATCGTTTTAATGAGCAAGGAGAAAGCGAATGAGCTGGGAATAAAACCCATTGCGAAAATTATTTCATATGCAGATGCTGAACAAGCTCCCGAAAAATTTACAACCACCCCAAGTCTTGCTGTACCAAAAGCGGTAAAGAAAGCAGGATTAAAAATGGGCGATATTGATTTTTATGAATTAAATGAAGCCTTCAGCGTGGTGGGCGTAGCAAACATAAAATTAATGAATCTTGATCCGGCTAAGGTGAACGTCAATGGGGGCGCAGTTTCCCTGGGACATCCCCTGGGAGCGAGCGGCGCGAGAATTATCATTTCGCTCATCAATGTGCTAAAACAAAACAAAGGAAAATATGGCGCTGCGGGAATTTGTAACGGTGGTGGTGGCGCAAGTGCAATGGTGCTGGAAAATTTATAATTTGGTAAAATTTACTTTTTTGAAAACAAAGAACTTCAGTACGTACTGAAGTTCTTTGTTTTTTAGATTTATTTTGAGCCGAGATCAGCACGGAGATAAAGCAATTCATTCCAACGTCTATCGATGTATTTTGCGTAATCTGCCAGGTAACCTTCCCAGGCACCCGCACCATATGCGGCATTATATCTTTCTGGAGTTGATTTTCTATAGCCGTCTGCCAATTCTTTCAAGCCGTCTTTAAGCCTTGTAACTGTTATAATTTGTGGCTCGCCGGAAACAGAAGCCGTATAAACGGCGACATTTTCATTTCCATCGGTCCATACCTTTTTCATTTTTTTTACAAGATCGACAGCACCATTGATCATACCCGGTTTTGGATACATGTGATTAATAATAATTTTATCTGAATAGTTCATAAGGGCAACGGTACTGAGAGAATCCACATAAACAGAATATGATTGTTGATTTCTATCTGTGAGATAGATTCCAACATTTTTATTCCAGTCATTTGTATGTTCTTGTCCAAGGTTACCTCTATCATTAAAAGATTCCCAGCTTATTGGTCCTTCTGTAATATGATAACCGCCGGCATCCGGTCCTGATTGAATTTCATATACCCGCCACTTCCAGTCCCCGGTATGGTACTTTTGAGCATGTGCCGCCAATGCTTTTTCAAATTCTGAAACCTTGTCGGCTTTGGGAAAAACGCGGGTTGAGTTAATAACATTTTTTGTTTGACCTATTCCTAATACAGGAATAAGCAAAATCAGAATAAACAATTTTCTCATTTGTGATTTTTTAGTGATTAAATTAAATGGAGGCTTAAAGAGGGGACGAAGGGAAAGATATGTAAATTAAAGTACAAACAAGAAAAAGATTATTTATCGGCACTCTTTATTTCAAAATATTGAAAACAGCATTCAACATTTCTACCTGCTCATCGAGATCCCCCTTCTCAGTCTCAATATTTACATACACCAGGTTTTTTTTCCCGTAGTAGATACTGAGAGAGCCGTCATCAGTTGCATTCGTGCTATTTTGCAAAACGGCATTAAATCCCTGCTTCTTTATTCGTTTGAACATTTCATTGTTGTTTACAATAAAAAAATTGTCAGGATCGCGTTTGGGATTTTTATACCATTTCAAAACATTTTTTGAATGGGTAGCCGACCTATAGCTGTTAATAGAATAATTCCCGTTTTGATTATTGTGGACTGCTACCAGTGTAACTACAGCTTTTGGAATTTTCTTAAGGATGAATGCAGAAAATGCTTTTACTGAGCTCATGGCCTCAGGGGTAACGGTTTTATTCAGGAAATGCAGGTTTTGAGAACGACCCTTTGCTGTAAAAATGCGGTTGGGATCAAATTGGAATTTTTTCCCTCCTTTTCTAAAACTGACCAATCTTTTTCCTTTGTTCTCAAGCTCGACCAGCAACCCGCCTGTTTGTTCCAGTATTTTTTTTGCCGCTTCCGCCGACGAAGCTTCATCATCATGCAAATGGACCATTACAAGACCTTTCCTACTCCCATATTGACTCAAAAGAATTTCGGTTGAATCCTTGCCCCAGTGAAAATAATGACTTGTGGTTACGGGAGTATATAATGAAGAATTGGTTTGGGAAAAACAAAAAACCGAAATCCACAAATATGTAAGCAGAAATATGATCTTTTGCATCACGATGGAAAATACAGAAGTATTTTTATTTGCTCAAATCCCTGACCGACCGGCAGTTTAATCATGGCTCTGTCTCCAGTTCATCCTTCATCTTGGTCATTACATCTTTATCTATCATCTTTTGAGCCAGGATGATCATATTTTTAAATGCCTTGGCATGAGAGATACCATGACCGATGATCACCGGTTTTGCAACACCCAGTACCGGTGTGCCACCATAATTTTCAAAATTGAAACGGTCAAAATATTCGTGTTCAAGATTTTGCCTTTCGCTGATCTCATAAAGCGATTCGGCAAGTTTCAGGATCACATTGCCTACAAAACCTTCGCAAACCACCACATCGGCCACGTCGAGCAAAACGTCACGACCTTCAATGTTGCCGATAAAATGAATGTGCTTATTTTCCTTTAACAAAGGATAAGTTGCCTGAGTCAAAATATTTCCCTTGCCCTCTTCTTCACCTACATTTAGCAATGCAACCCGTGGCTTGTCAATACCTAAAATTTGCTGCACATACACCGAACCCATTACGGCAAATTGATTCAGTTGCTCCGGTTTGCAATCCGCGTTTAATCCAACATCGAGTATTATCCCGGTCTTCCCGTTTTCCTTTGGAATGACGCTTGAAATGGTTGGTCTTAAAACTCCGTCGATGGCTTTTATACTAAACAATGCACCGACTAACATGGCCCCGGTATTCCCTGCGCTGATAAATGCATCAATTTTTTCGGAGGCCAGTAAATGAAAGCCGATGGCAATTGATGAACGCTGTTTTTCTTTTAATGCCTTTGTGGGATGTTCATGCATATCGATCACCTGCTCTGCATGAATCACTGTAATATTTGTCGTGGGAACTTTTAATTCGTTTAAAAGAGCTTTTACCTGGGCTTCATCACCGATCAATGTAAGATGGGCAGAACTATTTTCTCCAGACAGATAGTGCGATACACCCTTCATTACTTCCAGTGGCGCAAAATCCCCTCCCATCATATCTAAACCAATATTCATCAGTAAATCTCAAAAGCAGAATTCCAAATTCCAACTAAGCACATCAATGGAATTTGGAACTCGTTACTTGTAATTTTTTGAAATTATTTTTTTTCAACAGTTTTGTCTGCTACCAGTCTGCCTTTGTAATACAGCTTTCCTTCGCTCCAGTGAGCACGATGACGTACATGTGTTTCACCTGTTGTACCATCAGTACTCAATGTAGCAGCCTTTGCTTTGTAGTGCGTTCTGCGTTTAGCACTTCTCTGTTGACTGTGTCTGCGTTTCGGATTTGGCATATCTTATATTTTTAGTCAGTTGTTAATTGTGAATACAGTCATGACGATTCCATTCACAATTCACTATTTAGTTCTCAAGATCTTTAAACTTCTCCAGGCCTTTCCATATTGGATTTTCTTTCTTCTCTGCTTTCTCTTCCAATTTCTTCAGCATGTCCTTTGCCTCTTTATTGCAATATGGCCCATCCATATTCTCATAATTACAGGTCTTATGCATCGGTATACTAAGATTTATGAACTCATAGATCCAGTTCTCCACACTTATATGACTTTCAGTACGGCTTATATAGTACACATCGGGATCGTCCACTTGTTGGTTCATCACCTCGGGTTCGTCTACCATTTTTACAATGATGTTGAACTCATCCCAGAGTTCAATGGGCAAGTCATTATTACAGCGATCGCAGGTCACTTCGATTGAGCCGCCCAATTCAAACTTGAGCAGCATAAAGCCATTCTTTTTATCAAGGACCAGCTTTACATGGGCGTTGCAATTCCGGAAGTCCTGGTGTTGAAATTCATCAAAGAACTTATCCCTGATTTCATAGTTGAACTCATGAATTCCAGGTTTTAGCCCCACAAACGCTATCTCGTATTCCCTTCTATGGCTCATCATTCCGCTTTTTGGTCCAAAAACTCAGTACCCTGAGGACTAATTCGGAGGGACGCAAAGGTAGGGGATAAATTCTAAAAATTAAGCCTGACTTTGAATTAATTTAAGCCTTTCAACTACTTTCAACTAATTTAATATCCTGATTTTGAAGATAACCAAATTTTAATTCCTTGAGGCAGTTTTTAGGCTCTGTTCTTGGCAAACTAATGAAGTTCTGGACGTGGGCACTGCTCATTTTGCTGGTCATTTTAATAAAATTTTCATCCTCGTATTCAGGCTTTATTGAGCATTATTATTCAGATGGGATATATCCCGTCCTTTCGAAAATTCAGCGGATCTTGCTTGGCTGGATACCTTTTAGCGCCGGAGATCTTTTATACGGTTTCTTTCTCATTGTCCTCCTCGTAAAAACCTGGCAAGTTGTGAGAACTTTATTTAAAAGAAGGCTCAACCGACAGTACTTACTTACGGGACTAAAGCAGATCATATTCTTTTTTCTTTTGGTATATGTGCTATTTTATTTGCTCTGGGGATTGAATTATAGCCGGAAAGGCATTGCGAGGCAGTTGGATCTGAGAATGACCAGCTATACTTTAGGGGAATTAGATACTCTTACCAGTGTCCTGGAACAGCGGTTGAACTACTATGCGTCATTAGTTAAATCTGCACAACGGGACTCGTTTTACAAAAAGAAAAACCTTTTTCATGAAAGTTATGAAGCTTACAAACTGGCAAACCAGCAGTATTCCTTCCTAAAATACCAGCCCAGGTCTATCAAGCCCTCATTGTACAGTTATGCAGGAAATGTTTTGGGGTTCGAGGGATATTATAACCCTTTCTCTGGTGAAGGGCAGGTGAATACTACCGTTCCCGTTTTTGAGCAACCTTTTGTCGCCTGCCATGAGATCGGGCACCAGGTTGGCTACGCAAAGGAGAATGAGGCGAACTTTGCCGGATTTCTTGCCTGCCGGCTACACCCTTCACCGGTATTTCGTTATTCCGTTTATTTTGATATGTACAATTATTCCATCAACGAATTGTATAGAAACGATTCATCACTCGCAAGAAAATATATCGATTCATTGCATCCCCAGGTAAAAAAGGACTATGAAGAACTTAGAAAGTTTTTTAAAAAATATCGAAACCCGGTTGAGCCGGTCATTACCTGGATCTATGGAAAATATTTACAGGCAAACAATCAGCCGGCAGGCAGGAGAACCTACAGCGAAGTGATCGCTTTTTTAATTGCTTATCAAAGAAAGTTTGGAGTTCAGTCCCTCTAAAAATTTTGGGCTAAGGCCTATTTACAAAACCCACTCATTTGCCGTAGCCTTAAGGCTACGGCAAATCAATAGAACTTATAAATGGGCTTCAGCCCAAGGCTTACAGCTGTTTTATTTCGCCGATCAGGTCCTGTAAAACTTTTTTTGCGTCCCCAAAAAGCATGGATGTTTTTTTAGCAGAAAAAAGTTCATTCTCAATTCCCGCATAACCCGGCTTCATACTGCGCTTGTTCACAATAATTGTTTTTGCTAATTCCACATCAAGGATGGGCATTCCATAAATAGGTGAAGAAGGATCCGTTTTAGCAGCGGGATTCACCACATCATTGGCACCAAGAATAAGTACAACATCCGTGGATGGAAATTCCTCATTAGCTTGTTCCATTTCTTCCAATTGATCATAGCTAACATCGGCTTCCGCAAGTAATACGTTCATGTGTCCGGGCATGCGACCAGCCACCGGATGGATCGCGTATTTCACATCAACACCCCGATCAGTTAATATTTTCTCGAGATCGTGACAGGCATGCTGCGCTTGTGCCACTGCCAATCCATAACCCGGAACGATCATGACTTTTTCTGCATAGGCCATTACTACTGCTGCATCGCTTAATGTGATCTCTTTGTAAGCACCTTGTTGCTTTTTTGCTGCTGCCGCACTTCCTCCTCCAAATGAACCGATCAATACATTGCCAAGAGAGCGATTCATTGCCTTGCACATTAAAATAGTAAGTAGCGTACCTGCGGCACCAACAAGAATACCACCGGTAAGCATTACTTTATTGTTATACAAGAAACCTCCGCAAGCTGCGGCTACCCCGGTAAAGGAATTAAGAATGGAAATAACAACGGGCATGTCGGCCCCGCCAATAGGCATGACGAAGAGGATTCCATACAGTAAGGCAAAAGCAAAGACTCCATAAAAAATACTTTTTACCCAGTGCAAAGTTGTAATGTGAACTCCACTTACAAGAACAAAACCTTTACTGATATCGATCATCAAATAAACAATACCCGCAAGGATCATGAAAAGAAAAAGCAGATTTAATAAATGCTGGCCTTTAAATGAATAATCCTTTATCGTTCCATTCAGTTTACCCCATGCAATCATGCTTCCGGCAAATGAAATTGATCCGATCACTAATCCAATCAAGATAATCAATAACTCTCCTTTGGATAGATAAGTTTTGAGGCTAACTAGTGTCAAATCCGATAAACGAGGATTTATTGTAAAGGATAAATCGTTGATCAACCGGTTAAACTCCACGACAGAGATCAAGGCCGCACAGGCACCACCCATTCCATTGAACATGCTCACCATCTCCGGCATGGCGGTCATCTTTACTTTTTTTGCGGCCAATGTTCCAATAGTTCCGCCAATTAAAATGCCACCGAAGATCCATCCATAATTATGCAGGCGATTTCCGCGGTCATCACGATACAAAAAAATTGTTCCGAGAATAGCCAGCAACATCCCAAATGCTGCAATCAAATTTCCTCTTCTTGCAGTTGCAGGATTCGAGAGCATCTTTAAGCCAAGAATGAACGTTATTGATCCGATAAGATAGCAGAGTGTGAGAATATTAATTTCCATCCAAGTTGAATTTTATTTGGACCTTGCTTTTTGGTT
>Ga0207706_10003020_pt1 | contig 16226 bp, 15 predicted proteins | sample KBSC53metaG_FD_184318 | JGI IMG/M metagenome (GOLD analysis project Ga0207706, IMG submission 184318) | Corn rhizosphere microbial communities from Kellogg Biological Station, Michigan, USA - KBS C5-3 metaG (SPAdes) (version 2) | ecosystem: Host-associated > Plants > Roots > Rhizosphere > Soil ... | reverse complement strand
GTCCTTTGATTGCCGCGTCTATCGCCGGACCGTAGGTCAACCACATTCGACGGCGCAATTTGCGTCCCTGGTCGGTGATAGAGATCAGCTGGCCACGGTTGTCCTCCGGGCAAGCGTCCCGCGTGATCAGGTCCGCTGCTTCCATTCGGTCGAGCAGCCGCGACAGATTATATTGAGCGAACAGGAGCCGCGCCTGCAGATCGCGGGGACGAAGCGGCCCGCCCCGCTCAAGCTCCCACAGTACGTCATACCATTCGAGCTTCGGCAATCCCGCATCCCTTACCGCACGCTCGATTTCTCCAAAGGCGAATGCCTGTGCTCTGAGTAGGCCGATCCACGCGGCGACGACGGTTTCCGAAGGGGGCTGCATCGCATCTGCATACAAAGAAGATGCAATCGCATCAATATTGACGGGGTCAAATGCAAACCGTATCGATGCAATTGCATTGATTCGGGAGTAAGATCATGGCCGCTCAGTCCCTGTCCGTCGCAATCGCCACCACGCTGCTCCGCGTCAGCCTTGGCGTGATGTTCCTCGCGCATAGCGTGATTCTGAAGCTCCTGACCTTCGGCCTCCCGGGTACCGCCGCATTCTTCCGTTCGGTCGGCTTGCCCAGTTGGCTGGGCTACGTCACTTTCGTCGCGGAGGCCTTAGGTGGGCTGGCGCTCGTGCTGGGGATCCAGTCGCGCTATGTCGCGATAATATTGGCGCCGTTCCTGCTGGGCGCGATCGCAACGGTTCATCTCCAAAATGGCTGGTTGTTCGAGGCTCCCGGCGGTGGTTGGGAGTACCCCGCCTATCTGTTCGTCCTCTGCGCGGCACAGGCGCTGCTTGGGGATGGGCTTTTCGCGCTCAGCCCATCGACATCCGGTTTCGCTCGGGGCCACAACGTCCGAGTGGCTCGCGACACGAATTGAGCAGAGGGTGGGACCTGCCGGTCGGCGCCGGGCCGGCGAACGCCCTTCGCGATCAAACCGTCACCACAATCTTGCCGAATTGCTCGCTGCTTTCCAGACATTCGTAAGCCTGCTGGATTTCCTCGAGAGGAAATGTCTGTGAGATGGTCGGGCGCAGAGCGCCGGAGGCCAGGTGCTTCAGGACGAATGCCTTTGCGGCTGCGAGCTTCGGTGCGTCGCGGATAAGTTCGTGCACCAGATATCCGCGGAGCGTCAGACTCTTCGCCAGCAGTGCCGCCGGCGGCAGCTCGCTTGGGACGGCGTCCTGGGCGCCGTAGCTGATGATTATGCCGCCGTTCGCCGCGGCAGCTACGAGCTCCGGCAGTAACCGCCCTCCGACCGCGTCGAACAATACACGTGGCGCTCCATCGCCCAAGATCCCGCGCACGATATCAGCGATGCCTTCTCTGTCGCTCACTACGACATGAGCCGCGCCGGCTGCGAACAGGGCAGCACGCTTAAGATCTGACCGAGTTACCGCAATCGGAACGGCGCCCACGGCGTTTGCGATCTGAATGGCTGCGAGTCCGACACTACTTGAGGCAGCGGTGATGACCACTCGATCCCCGGCGCCGAGCGCCGCCAGTTCAAGCAAGGCTCCGTAGGCGGTCAGATACGCCATCCACGTCGCTGCCGCTTCCTCGAACGACTGGCTGGCGGGGATAGGGACGACGAACTCGGCCGCGACGTTGACCAATTCCGCATGAGCGGGCGCGGTGCGCATCGAAATCGGAGGGACGCGTGCCACGCGATCACCGACCGATAGCCCGGTCACGCGCCGTCCAACGCTCTCGACGACGCCTGCCATCTCTAGACCAGTCCCGGAGGGAAGGTCGGGTTGCTCGATGTAGACGCCGCGGCGAAAAAGCGTCTCGGCCCGGTTCAGGCCGAACGCGCGCGCCTGAATCCTCACCTCGCCCTCGAGCGGCTCCGGGACATCGCCTTGCTCGATCTCTAGGACCTCAGGGCCTCCAAGACGGTGAAAGCGGACGATCCTGACCATGTGATACTCCCGGAATATGACGCAATCCCTGCGTGAACGGGATAAAGGCGCGGATAAACGCCCGTGTGAGTGAGGCAATCGGTAACAGGAGTGCGGAATGGATCGTCTCTCGAGCATGGCCACCTTCGTAAAGGCCGTGGATCTCGGATCCTTTGCTGCAGCAGCGGAGGCCACCGGGCTATCACCAACAATGGTAGGCAAGCACGTACGCTATCTGGAGACGCGGCTTGGGGTACGGCTCCTCAGCAGGACGACTCGCCGGCAAAGTCTGACCGAATTCGGGCGGGCTTATTATGACCGTTGCCGAGCGATCTTGGAGGAGGTCGCGGCAGCCGACGCGCTCGCATCCGATCACCTCAATACCCCGGCTGGCACGCTACGGGTGACCATGCCGGCGCTTCTCGGCAGAATCTGCGTGGCACCGTTGCTCTTGGAGCTGGCACGCCGGCACCCGACACTTCGGCTCGACATGTCGATGGACGACCGGATCGTCGACATTGTCGCAGATGGCTACGATCTGTCGATCCGCACCGGCAGTTCCGAGGGAAGAGCCGGGCTAAAGACGATGCGGCTTGGAAGCCACCGTATGGTCGTGTGTGCATCGCCCAACTACCTGGACTCGGTTGGGCCTCCGCTCACGCTTGCCGACCTATCGCAGCATATGGGCGTCATGTACGCCCGACCGGGGTGGCAACATGCTTGGCTATTCCGGGATGCGGAAGGCCGAACAGTAGAAGTTTCACTTCCAAGCCGCGTGCGGCTCAACGACTTGGCCGCAGTCACGGATGCGGCTGTTGCCGGCGCGGGTCTAGCATGGATTCCAGTGTGGCTGGCCAAATCCCACCTCGACAGCGGCTCGCTCACGGAGGTGCTTTGCGGCCAGCCCTCCTTTTCCTTTGAGAACTATGCTGTCTGGCCAGAGGCGCGGCACCTGCCGCTTCGGGTCCGGCTCGCGATCGATGTTCTAGCCGCGGAGCTTCCGGCCCAGCTTGAACCACCGGAAGTGACGAGTGAAGGCGCTGGCTGAAGGCGGTGCCTACAGCCACTTATACCCTGTGAGCTTCGACATCTTAACAGCTGATCAGGCAGGCGGGTCCCAGCTACGCATAACGGCGTCACGGTAAGCGGGCTGGCCGGTCTTACCCCGCTTTGTCGCGCGAAATGTCCCAGCTTTTGGGTTTCGGCCGTGCAGCAGAGGGAGCTGCCGTACCGCTATTCACCTTTGGAGCAGGGCCTTCGGCGAGCCAACGCGGCTCCTTGCGTGAGGCTTCGATTTTCTCACCGCCTGTATTGGCTGGCAGGAAGCCCTTCTGGCACTTTGCACACCAGCGACGTGCGACGTGCGACGGCGCATAGCTGCGGGTGAGGCATTCGGGGCAGACGAAGCTCTTTGCCGGGCCCGACCCGCGATATTTGCCATAATGATCGAGCTCCGCCCGATCCTTGTGGCGCATTATGAAAAGACCGATCACCGGAGCGGCCACGGAAACGGTAAGCGCAAGCCCGATTACCAGGATTATTAAGAGATTATCCAACGCAAGCTCATCGAGGTATCGGCGAACCGACCTGGTTCACTTGTTACGACCCCCCACGCCCCTTTAATGGGTCCGAGCGATTGGGCGCTGGTTGCGCCATAAAGTCAACAGACTGATGACTATGGCACGTTTGAAGGCTCGCCCGGCGTGCACACCGTCTTCTGTTCTGGGCGACACTAACGGGCTCTGTTCGGGAACCATCGCGTCCCCAAAGCGTTGTATTTTTCCCATTTGATCGAGAGAAAGAGTGGTTTTGAGGCCTCTTGCCTGAAACGGGAGAGTCCTCAGGGAGCCCCGCCGCCAGAAGCGACGGGGCTTACCTGTATCTGAGCCAATTGGTGCGGCAGTTCACCCGCTCACCAGCGCTGTTCCCTAATCGTGCAGTTCTGTTGCGGTGGAACAGAGCCGCCACTCCACGGCCGCCGACCGCTTCATCGCCGCTACGTTGTCATCGAGAAGCCCAGTCTGGTAAGTGATTGTCCGGCCGGCGGCCGCCGCATTTTCGGCTTTTTCCGATCAAATTCAATTGCTTCGCATGAGGGTCAGCGCTCGCTTAACCAAATGGCAACGGGCGCTGGCTAAGAGCCCTCTATTCAGCTGTGAGTAGGATGGCCGTGCCAGTGCAGAAATTTTGGAGCGTGGCCGGAATTTGTGTCGCGCTGGTGTCGTCGGTTGCCAGTGCCGCCGATCTCAATCTTCCAGTCGCGACGCGTGTCGTTTCCTTCCTGCAGCCGCCACCCGGCGGCGTGATTCCGGCTGCCATCATCTACATGCCGGGCAATGCCGCATCGGAGGCCGAGGCGGCGAGCATCGAACGCGCTGGTCCGCTCGTCGCAGGGAAAGGCACGCTGCATCTGAAGCGCGTGCCTGTTTCGGCCCTAAGCGGGCTTGCCGGCGTGCGCGTCGCTTTCGTTACCAGTGGGCTACGTGACAGCCAGGCGCAGATCGCCGCCGCCGCGTCGCGCCAGTCAATTCTCACAATCACCTCGGATCTGTCCTGCGTCCAAGCGGGTCGATGCGTGGTCGCGATCAGCAGCGTGCCGCGCGTCCAGATCACTGTCAGCCGCGCCGCCAGCAAAGCGGCGAACATCCAGTTCGGATCGGCCTTCCTCATGCTCGTCAAGGAAATCTGAGCGTCATGCGTTCCTGTATCCAATCCGCCGGCCTTTCTTTGGCAGCGACCCTTTTGGCTTCAGCCGCCGGCGCGCAGGCGGTGGACTATGCCGCGCTGCAGGAAACGATCGGCGAGCCGGTGACCACCAGCGTGACCGGCAAGCCGCAGCGCGCGTCGGAGACGCCGGCATCCATCGAAATTATCACACGTGACCAGATCGCGCAGTCGCCTGCGCACGACGTGCCGGGACTGCTCAAAACCTATGCTGGCATGGACGTGAACCGCTGGACCGCGGGGCAGACCGACGTTGCGGTACGCGGTGGGGTACAGACCTTCAATCCGAGCCTGCTGGTCCTGGTCGATGGTCGTCAGGTCTATCTTGACCATTACGGCATGACCGATTGGAACCTGCTCGGTGTCCAGCTGGAGGGCATCCAGCAGATCGAGGTGGTGCGCGGCCCAGCCGCTGCTCTTTTCGGCTTCAACGCGGCGAGCGCCGTTATCAATATCATCACGACGGCAGCGGGGCAGGGCCGCTCGCTCACCGCTTCTGCTGAGCTCGGGACGCACGGTTATGATCGGCTGAGCGCGGTTGCGACGGCGCCCCTAGCAAGTGGCCTCAATCTGCGGATAGCGGGTGGCCACCAGCGCGAGAATGAACGAAGCTTTTCGGTGAACCAGGCCGCCGCGCCTGCATCCCATCCGGTCAAACGCGACGAGGTCGCGGCCCGTGTGGAAGCCGATCCGGACGGGCGCACTCGCATTGTCATTAACGGCGGTTACTCCGTGAACAGCCAGCTGGAGTTGCTGCCGACGCAGATCGCGACCCGTCAGCGATATGAAGCGGTGACGGCCGGAATTCGTGCTGACCGCGATACAGCCTGGGGCGGCCTGACCGGTCGCGTCTATGCCAATTGGCTTGATGCCCATTTTGGCGCGGGGGTCAGCGGTGAGACGCTGAGCGATGGACTCAATCTGAAGAACCGCATCTTTGTGGCTCAGGGTTCGGCCCTGGTGCGCCTGGGGCTGAGCAACGTGCTGCGCCTGGGTCTGGAATATCGCAACAACCGGCTCGATGGCGACACGCTCTTCTCGCCGCGGATTGATTATACCGTATGGTCCGCCAGCGGCATGATCGACCTGCATCCGACGGAGCAGGTCGCATTCACCTTCGCGGGCCGGGTCGATCGGCTCGGGCTCGGCTCGGATGGCGCCCCACGTCTGCCCGCCGCGAACGTGCAGCAGGATTTCGATCGCCAGTTCGTTCGTCCGAGCTTTAATGCGGCAGCACTGTTCCAGCTCGATTCGGCGAGCCAACTGCGGGTGAACGGTGGGCTAGGCTATCAAATCCCGTCCTTGATCGATCTGGGCCTGCGTTTGCCGATCGGGCCGTTCCCCGGCCTGCCGACGGTTTTGCTCGCCGGCTCGCCAAAGCTCCAACCCGTCGCCGTATGGAGTGGCGAGGTCGGCTACAACCGGTCGCTGTCGGACAGCACGAAGCTGGATGTCAGCCTTTTCTACACGAGCACCCGTAACGCGATCGCCTCACCCGGCGAAGCCCTGCCGCTCCAGGTCTCGATGATTGGGGGGCTTTCGCTGGTGACGCGTTTCCAGCGGGACGGCAATTATCGCACGATGGGTGCGGAGGTGTCGCTCGACGGCACGATTGGCAAATATGTCCGCTGGCGGGCAAATTATACCTACACCGATACCGATCAGCAGCTGCAGCCGATCAACGTGCTGGCTTTGTCGCCGCGCGACACGACCGCAAGACACAAGGCGAACGTCGAACTCGGTTATAGCCGGGATCGCTGGTTCGCGACTTCGGTCATTCGCTACACGTCGGGCACGCACCAATTTGCCGATAATGTGCTCGGGCAGATCGCGTTGCTCGACGTGCGCCGTGCGCTCGCGTGGGATCAGAAGATCGGCGTTCGCTTTGGCAAGGTGACCGCAACGGTGACCGGAGAAAACATTACCGCCGCGAGCGGTGCTGCTGGCTCGCCCATTCCCGCCGATCGGCGTTTCCTAGCGGGAGTTTCGCTGAAGCTGTGACGCGGTTCCTCGCCTGGATTGAGCCACTGGAGCGGAAGGTCCGCTTTCAGGATTGGCCGCTGGTCTGGAAGTTCGCCGCTGCGCCGGCCTCCATGCTCGTGCTGTTCCTGATCTCGGTGACGCTCAGCCTGTCGGCGCTCATCTATGCGCAGCAGGGCACCGATCGCGTGACTGGGCATGACATGGGTGAGATCGCGCGGCTGAGCGGAGTATCCGCACGTTTCGAACATGCGAACGGCGAAATGTATCGGTTGTTGGCGGACAAGGCGGCAGCCGCTCCAGGCACGGACGTTGCAAAGCGGACCGCAGCAATCGAGGCCGAGCTCAAGCGGGCTCGTAATGATCTTGCCGCTTTCATGGCGTCGGCGCCGCAGGAGGATCGCGCCCGCATTCGGCGCACGCTGGCGATGATCGATAAATATGCCGACGCGATCAATGTCGTGTCCTCGATGCTCGATATCGATTTCGCGTCGAGCGCGGCCATGCTCGAACCGTTCCGCGCCAACGCCCATGAAGTCATCGTGCAAGTGGATGCAATCGCGGCAGACGGCGTTTCGGACGCGCGGGATCATGCCGCGACGGTTCAACGCCGGATCGAGGCGATGCTGCTGCTGGTCGGTTTTTCGACATTGTTATTGGCGACGCTCGGTGTGGTGGGGCCAATGGCGATCGGCCAGGCGGTGATCCGTCCGATTTTGCGCATCGCGGAAGTGACGAGCTCGCTTGCCGCGCAAGACCATGATGTGGATCTGGATGCGCTCGACCGCGGCGACGAGCTTGGTCGCATTGTTCGCGCGCTAAAGACATTTCGCATCCAATCGATCGAAAAAGAGATGCTCGAGCGGAACGCGCTCGAGGAGGAGCGTCGCCGCGCATCGGCAGTTGCCGCAGCCACCGCCGAGGGCGAGCGCGCCAAACGGGAGACGCTCGACAATCTGCTGCATCAATTCGAAAGCCGGGTCGGCGCCATGATCGATACCGCGCAGCAAGCGATGCGCAGGCTCGACCATAACGCCGAGCGGGTCGACCTTGCGGTGCAAAGCGCGAACGCGCTGGCCGAGGATCTGGAGCAGGCGGCTTCAGCTTTCGCCTCTGAAATGGAGATGGCGGGGGCGGCCACGGGCACTTTGGTTTCGGCGATCCGCACAATCGATGACCAGGCCGCAATGTCGAACACCATCGTCTCGCGAATCCAGGAGCATGCCTCATTTGCCGAGGGGGCGGTGCTGGATTCGGTCGAGCGCGCCGAGGAGGTCGAGAAGGTGGTGCGCGTGATCGACACGATCGCCGGCCAAACCAAGCTGCTCGCGCTCAATGCGACCATCGAGGCCGCGCGCTATGGCGAGCAGGGACGCGGATTTGCCGTGGTCGCCACGGAGATCAAGTCGCTGTCCAGTCGCACCGGCGCTTCTACCGGCGAAGTGCGTCAGCAGGTCTGCGAGGTGCAGCGTGGTGTCCGCCGTGTTGCCGACGCGACGGCGGAACTGAGCGCGCTGATCGACCAGATGGGCGGCGTTGCCGCGCAAGTGGCCGCCGTGTCGCGCGATCAGGCGCGCACGACCGATCAGATCGACCAGCGAATCGATGCGGTCCGCAGGCGCGCACGCGTCCTGTTCGATACGAGCGCCGATATCCGGACATCGGCGATCGCGAACGAGGCATCGGTGCGCGATCTCCGCGCAGACGGCCGCGCGCTCGAGGCGAGCCTGCAGGAATTGCGCGACGACGCACGCGCCTTTGTCTCTTATCTGCGCGCGAGTTGATCCGCTTTTCACCGCTGAATCACGGCGTCTTCACGCGCATCTTCCGCCACCCTCCGTAGCAACCCTCCCGTCACGACCCGAACTGCGGGTTTCAGGGAGTTCAAAATGCTGTTCCACATGTCCATCGCGGGTCATGATCCGCGCCGCGTCGCCGCCGTCATCGCCGAACTGTGGGGCGGCGAGGCGCTCCGCTTTCCTTCCGTCATGGACGGAAGCTGGGTCGCTCTGGCCGGCGACGATCGCAGCACGATCATCGAAGTCTATCCAATCGACACCGTGCTGCGGCAGGGTGAGGGTGACGCCGATGCTTTCGGTGAGCGCACCGGGGAGATCTCCCACACCGCCACGCACGGTGCGATCGCAACCGCGCTCGACGAAGCGGCTGTGTTCGCGATTGCCGAGCGCGAGGGCTGGCCGGCCAAATATCGCCGCCGCGGCGGTGCGTTCGGGGTGATCGAGCTCTGGATCGAGGGACGTCAGATGATGGAGGTGCTGACGCCAGAGATGCAGGCGGAATATCGCGGTGCGGTTACGATTGAGAATTGGCGGCGCATGCTAGAGCATATCGACGCCAAACAGGCGGCGTAGAGCTAGGCAAGCAGATCCCGCTCCTCAGGGTGGCGCTCGATATAGTGGGCCACGAAGGGGCATTGCGGGATCACCTTGTATCCCTGTCGCCGGATATCCGCGAGCGCGGCCTTGACCAGGCTGGTACCTAAGCCGTGCCCGGAAAGCCGGTCCGGCACCTTCGTGTGGGTGAGGGCGATCGCAGGTCCCCGCGCCTCATAATCGATCACGGCGATTCCGCCATTTACGTGCAGCTCGTAACGGTGCCGTGCCGTGTTGTTGGTGACCTCTTCCGTCACAATTTCTGCCTTTCTTCTGTAGGTACATGCCTACCTTGTAGCGCCTGCGACACAGATTGGCGGCGTGGTTCGGGAAAATCGAGCCCCTTGTCCGTTGCGGCTGCCTTTGCCGTTGCGCACCGGAATCCTCCAGCCAATTTGGCCGCTCAAAACCGGGTGTGGAGAGCGGGCGCGGAATGGGCGGGATCAGCAGTACCTTGTCGGATCGGCAGGCGATTTGGGCGTTCATAGTCGGTTGCGCCGCGGTTACGCTAGGCGTGTGCGGGCACCTGCCGATGTTCGCAATGGCGCGAGCCATGCATTTTCAGCTCGCCGGCATGCCAATGGACTGGATGATGATCGGCGGCATGGGCTTGATCATCGTCGGGGTATTTGTCGCTGCCTATGGCCTGCTACCGCGCAACTTGGCCGCGCAGCGTGCTGCGGCTGCCGACATCGTGGTGGCAGCCCCCGAAGATGCGCATCTCGGCTGGCCGCATTGGCGGCTGATGCTGGTCCTGATCATCGCGCTTGTCATCGACGTCATGAAACCGGCTTCACTCGGCTTCACGATCACGGGGATGGTACGCGAATATGGCGTACCGAAAGCGACCGTGTCGCTCGTACCTTTCTTTGCCCTTATGGGTACGGTCACCGGGTCGGTGATGTGGGGCATCATTGCGGACGTCTACGGGCGCAAGGCTTCGATCCTGCTGTCGGCAGTGATGTTCGTCGGCACCTCCATCTGCGGCGCGATGCCCAGCCTCGCCTGGAACATCGGCATGTGCTTCATGATGGGCGCAGCTGCGGGTGGCATGCTGCCCGTAACCTATGCGCTGCTCGCAGAGATGATGCCGAACCGGCATCGCGGCTGGAGTCTGGTGCTGGTCGGCGGCCTCGGCGCGGTCGGGGGCTATTTTGCCGCGAGCGGCATTTCCGCACTGCTGCAGCCGATCTTCGGCTGGCGCATCCTGTGGCTGATGAACCTCCCCACGGGGCTGACGCTGGTGCTGCTCGGCGGCCTGATTCCGGAATCTGCCAAGTTCCTTCTGGCGCGCGGGCGCGTGAAGGAAGCCGAAGCAGTCATGCATCGCTTCGGTGCGACAGCGCATAAGGTCCGTCCCGTGACGCCGCTGTCGGCGCGGGGAGAGGCGGTCGTGCTCACCGGCGTTAAACTGTTCGGCAAGCTCGCCGCGCTCAGCGTCTGTGCCCTGGCGTGGGGCCTCATCAACTTTGGGCTGCTGCTATGGCTTCCCAATGATCTCGTCGCGAAGGGCTATTCGGTCGGCGTTTCCAGCCGTTTGCTCGCGGAATCCGCCCTGATCGCCTTTCCCACCGTATTCATCGCCGCCTTCCTGTATAGCCGCTGGAGCACGAAATGGTCGCTGGTGGCGATGATCGGGGTCACGCTCCTCGGGCTGCTCGGCGTACTCCGGCTCGAGACGATCGCAGGCGGCAGCCCCGTCCTTCCCGTCGCGTTGCTGATCGTCGGGAGCAATGGGATCATTGCGATCGTTCTGCCATATGCAGCCGAGAGCTTTCCCTTGAAGGTGCGCGGCCGCGCGACCGGGTGGGTAGCAGCCTGCACCAAAGGTGGTGGGCTAGCGGCCCAATCGCTCACGATCAGCGGTGTGCTACTCTCCATGGGGCTGTCGGCAGCGCTCATTATGATCCCCACCTTGCTCGCGCTTGTTCTGGTTGCGTGGTTCGGACGCGAGACGCGCGGCAGCGACCTGCGCGATCTCGATGCCGACAGCGGGCAGATGGGGCATGCCGAGTTCGCATAGGCCGGATTGCCTTTAGCCACCGCTATCTGAGCTACCGGCTGGTGCGAGGCCGGCCACGCTCCGTCGCCAGGAAGGCACCGTGAGGCTGATTGAGACGTTGGTCGCTTATTACCGACAGGAGGTCAGCATGCGCGACAATAGCGGCAGCGGCAAAGGCAAGAACAATATGCGTGACCCGACGATGCGGGACCACGAGGATGAGGGCCGAAAGGGAAAGAATGAAGGGCGCGACTTAACCCAGGGATCGGCTTTTAATATCGGCGACAATGTGCGCGAACAGGACGAGGAAAACTCGCCCAGCGATCGCGCGCGCGGTGAGACGGCCTCGACCGATGCGAAGGGGCGCGTCGACGTTGCTCCGAGCTGACCTGAAGTGGCGGAGGCCTGATCGGAGATCAGGCCTCCGCCGGTCGCGTCACTTGTTGGTGCGGCCCAGTCGTTTTTCGTCGACCCCACCAAAGATGTTCGGGTCATTCTCAACGTCGCCTTCGACCGTGTTGTTGCCCTCCTGCGCATCGGGATCGCTTTCCCGCGCGAAAATTCCTTTCGATTGACCTATACCAGGGTCGCGCACCAGATCGCTGGTGAATGGGCCTTCGCCCGGGCTCTTGCCGTGCTTGCTGCTCGTCATGGCACACCTCCTGTCCAGGGAACGGCGCGGGGTGCCCTGCGTTCCCAGTGCGGCAGTAGAAGGGGACGGGTGCGGCCAATGCCGCGCTCACGCGTTCGCATTGGTCAAATCCCGGAAGGACCAACCATGCCAAAGCCACCCGAGACCCAACCCCATTCCGATATCGAAGGGGTCAACCGCGACGCCCGTATCGGTACGCCGTCCAAGTCGCCGCATCCGGATCCTGGGGCGGCAATTGACCATGCGAAGGAGGAGTCCAAAGGACGACCGAAACCGACCTCACCTTCGCGCTAAGACTGGCACCAGCAGGGCCTGCCGCGCTTCCGAAAGATCCGGTTCAGCTACCGGCTCGCCCGGGTCGCCATGAAACAAGCCGTATGCGGCAGCACGATCACCCCAATCCGCACGCGAGGTCCAGGCAGCAATGAAGGGCGCGCCGAGCAGCCCGATCGCGACCGGAAGCTGCCAGATGCCTGTGCCCAAATCGGCCATGCAGATGATCCAGAACGGTAAGCCCAGCAGTACGTGCCACTGATAATATTCGAAAGCTTCGGCCAGGCGCAGTCCAGTGGTTTCACGTCGCTGGGGTGCCCAGCCACTGATGCGGCCGGTCATTATCTCAAATATGGCGCGACATTGCGAAGCCATCATGATCGGGGCGATCAAGATGGAAAGGGGAATGTCGGCAAGCATGCCGATCCCAATGCCCCGCCAGCCACCCAATGTTCGAACTAGCCGCCGGTCGAACCCTGCCCAGATCAGCGCCAGCAGCTTCGGGCCGAACAGCAACATGACAGTTAGGGCGATCAGCCAGCCCGGCGTGCCGGGTCCTGCAATGGGCCCGCCGACGCGCAAAGATTGCAGTACTCCAATCAGCAGCAAAAGCAGCCATAGCGGCGAAGTGAGATAAGAGGAGGCACCCATCAGCAATTGGAGGCGGTTGACCCAGTGCAGCCCAGCCGCGTCGAGCAGCCGTAGATGCTGCAGATTGCCCTGGCACCAGCGCCTATCGCGCACCGCATGGTCGATCAGCGTGGGCGGGCATTCCTCGTAGCTGCCGGATCGCAACACCATCATCCGCGTTTTCCAGCCGCGCCGCCGCAGCAAAGCCGCCTCGACCATGTCGTGGCTCATGATGTGGCCACCTAGCGGCTCACGGCCGGGCAAACTGGGCAGGCCGCAGCTTTCGGCGAAAGCGCGCACGCGGATGATCGCGTTGTGGCCCCAGAAAGTGGCCTCGTCTCCGGACCACCAATTGAGGCCGGCGCTGAAGATTGGGCCGTAAAAAGCGACTGCAAATTGCTGCCAGCGCGCGAAAAGCGTACGACCGGCGGTGAGTTGGGGATTGGTTTGTATCAGGCCGACCGCGACGTCATCTTCGATCGCAGAAGCCAGGCGGACCATCGCCTCGCCACTCATGCGACTGTCCGCATCGAGTACCAGCATCGACTCATAGGCGCCGCCGAAGCGCCGTACCCATTCGGCGATATTCCCCGGCTTGCGCTGCTCGTTATGCGGACGGCGGCGGTAAAAGATCGGCGACCCGCCAGGGCGGCGTAGCAGACGGCAAGCGGCGCGCTCAGCCGCCTCGCTTTCGGCTCGGGAGTCGCTGAGCACAAAAAAATGAAAAAGCGGCGCCAAGTCTAGCCGGGTCAGATCGGATGTCATGCGCGCTATCCGCCTGCCGACAGCCACCATATCCTCATTGTAAACGGGCAGCAGCACCGCCACCGGTCGGTTCGGTGTCCGTAAGGGTTCTTGAGCGGTATGCCGGTTGCGGATCGAGACAACCAGGCCCGCGCAAGCATTGAGCAGCCCGAAGGCGATCCATGCGAACAGGACCAGGCTGAGCAAGGCGAGCACCTGATCGATCGCGTCATAACCGTCGAGGGCTAGCAACGCAGCAATGCCCACGCTGGCGACGAAACCGATCAGGCCGCTGCCTGCGATGAGGAATCCCCTCCGCCCCAACCAACGTGTCGCCAGCCGGTGTGTGAGCGGGGGATAGCGATTGAAATCCTGAATAGGCATGGCAAGCGGCGCCTCCGCCGGCAGATCTGCAGCGGGCGAGCCATGCCAGGATACAGGATCGACCACGGATACGCGCATACCAAGTGCGTCCTTGCTGGCGCCGATCAGGTGTCGCTCTCCATCGGCTCAGAGGCCGACAAAGCAATCACGGACGGGCCAAAGTGTTCCGCCTTCAGCGAAAAATTCATAGGAACTGATAGAGCAGCGTTTCCGTGAGCGCTGCATCCTTCCGTTTCAGGTAAGCGCGCAAGTCCGTCGTCTCACCGCTCTTGTGGGGCACATCCACGATCATCCGCCATCGATTATCAGCGCCGACGACAGGGTAAGCCACACTACTGATAGGCTGGCCGGCCGACAGCGAGACAACCGCCTCGACACCACTCGACCGATCCAATCCGGCCAGGTTTGGGCCGGTGAAGTCCGCTACCAGCCTTGTGGCATTGGCGAGGGGTTCGGTGCCCGGTCGCCCTGCCACGCCGCGCCAGCAATCCACTACGCGCGCCACCGTGGTGGGTCCGGGCTCGTCACCAACCCATTGTAGGCGATAGTCGAGCACGTAGCGGTTTCCAGCCTTGGCCGATGCGGCCGGCACCCAGAAGGCGACGATATTGTCGTCCGTCTCGCCCCTTGTCGGAATTTCGAACAAGGTAACCGCGCCGGGGCCCCAGTCGCCCAGCGGCTCGACCCAAAGGCTGGGACGCTTGTCATAGTAGACGCCTTCGTCCTGATAATGGTCGAAGTTACGATCGCGCTGGAGCAGGCCGAAGCCCTTAGGATCACGATCCAGGAAGCTGTTCGTGGTCGGCCGCGGCGGATTGTTGAGCGGGCGCCATAGACGCTCTCCCGCACCCGTCAGCATCGCCAATCCGTCGCTGTCGTGGATTTCGGGGCGCCAATCGACCGCCTTGTCGCGGCTGCCCTCGCCATACCAGAACATGCTGGTGAGCGGCGCGAAACCAAGCCGGTCGACATCCTTGCGCAGTGAGACGACCAGGCTCACCTCTTGGGTGAAGGCAGCCGGCGAGCGGCGATTCACGAAGCGCCACGCACCGGTGGCGCTGGGGGAATCCAGCAGGGCATAAACGGTCAGTGCGTCGCCCGGACCGGGCTCGAGCCAGAAATGGGTGAAACGAGGAAATTCCTCCGGCCGGCCCAGACCGGTATCGATCGCCAGCCCACGCGCCGACAGGCCGTATTGGTGGAGCGGCCCCGCTGAACGGAAGTAAGAAGCACCCTGGAAGGCGAGCCAGTCGCCACGCCCGCCGGGATTCATCACCCGAAAGCCGGAAAAGCCGGCCACGTCCGCCGGCAGCCGCTCGGCTCCGCTGAACAGATTCCGACGGAAATCGAAGCGCCGGACGCGCCCATTCTCGATCAGCGAGATCGCAACTGGGGTATGCGCATAGCGGTTAAGCGGGAAAAAGCGCACCGGTGTCGCGCTGTCCGGCCAGATTGTGTTTTCGACCTTGTAAGCGATGTTGATCATCGCGTCATAATCGACAGCGGTGGATCCGGCGGGCGGGGGCGGCGGCGCGGCATAGGGGCGCCGCGCCAAAGCTAGCGCCTGCTGCTTCAGCGCCTCCCACGAGAATGCCTGGCCCGGCATTGCTGCGGCAAGAGGAAGGGTGGCGGTCAGGGAAGCTGCGCCTGCCAGCCATTGCCGGCGGGTCGGTTGGAATATGGTCATGACGTTCGCCCAGAAGCAGCGAGGGCGCGTTCAGGTTCCATAGCTGAAACGATCGGCGGCGGCCGGAGCAACGAACGGCCGCCGAAATGAAACGCTCAGTCGCGTTCAACGCAGACTGCGATACCCATGCCGCCGCCGATGCAGAGCGTGGCGAGGCCCTTCTTGGCATCGCGGCGCTGCATTTCGTGGAGCAGGGTGGTCATGATGCGAGCACCCGAGGCGCCGATCGGGTGTCCGATCGCGATCGCGCCGCCATTGACGTTCACCTTCGCCGGATCCCAGCCCAATTCCTGTCCGACGGCGAGCGCCTGCGCAGCAAAGGCCTCATTCGCCTCGATCAGATCCAGATCGGCCAAAGTCCAGCCGGCCTTCTCCAGCGCCTTCTGCGAGGCGGTAACAGGCCCGATACCCATGATAGCAGGGTCAACGCCGGTGGAAGCCCAGCTCTCGATGCGCGCCAGCACGGGAGAGCCGCGGCGCGCCGCTTCGTCCGAGGACATCACCACGATCGCGGCGGCGCCGTCGTTGAGACCGGAGCTATTGGCGGCAGTGACGCTCCCCTCCTTTTTGAAGGCGGGGCGCAAGCCGGCGAGGCTGGCGACGACCACGCCCTCACGGATGAACTCGTCCTTGTCCACCACGGTCTCGCCCTTGCGACCACGGACCGTCACGGGCGCGATTTCAGCATCGAACCGGCCCTCGCGGCGCGCGGCCTCCGCCTTATTCTGGCTGGCGCAGGCAAACTCGTCCTGCGCATCGCGCGAAATCTGATATTTTTCCGCCAAATTCTCGGCGGTGATGCCCATGTGATAGCCGTT
>Ga0207706_10003019_pt1 | contig 16227 bp, 20 predicted proteins | sample KBSC53metaG_FD_184318 | JGI IMG/M metagenome (GOLD analysis project Ga0207706, IMG submission 184318) | Corn rhizosphere microbial communities from Kellogg Biological Station, Michigan, USA - KBS C5-3 metaG (SPAdes) (version 2) | ecosystem: Host-associated > Plants > Roots > Rhizosphere > Soil ... | reverse complement strand
ATGCGACTACTGGAAACATTCTCTGGAATTTCGCGAGCGGAGGCACTGTAATCGATGGCCCATCAATCGTAGACAGCGTCCTCTATTGGGGTTCCGGTTATCGAAATATCGAGGGAACCGGAAACAACAAAGTGTACGCGTTCACGCTACCCGGCTCGGAACATGGAAGGGGGCACTCCGACCGTCACGACGAGCACTCGGACGATCAAGGCAAGCAAAACTGAGTAACGGCAACGTCTTGGAGATGCGCGAGCACACAGAAACTTACTGCTCAAGTGTCTCCAAGACGTGTCCCATGTGCTCGTGGCGCAAACTCTAATCACTGACTTTCGAAGACGCCAGGAGACTCGTGGATACCTAATCAGCGGTTCACGGCCAGTGGAATAGACCGCGACCTCAGACTTCGACCATGCGTATACGCGGCACACCGGGCGTCGCCGTCCCATCGCGTTGCTGTGTTCCCTAGCGGATAGACGGGGCTTCCTGACCGTCCTGCCTCAGAGGACTCGGCGGGTCAAGAATGTTGCGCACTGTAACGGTTGCGACCGATTCGCGAGTTCACAGAGTGGCCGTGCGATTTCGCTGTGTACGATCTCCGTCTGATCAAGGATAATCGAGCGGCGCAACTAGGGAAACGTCTCGGAGGCGGCGGGAAGTCTAGGGGACCACTGCCGCTTCCGTTCAAAGACCTGCTGGGATTCCAGAGAGGTCGCAACATGAGCGAAGATGAATTATCCGACAAACTAGTCGCGCAATTGACGAACGGCCCAGCAACACTCCCCGAACTAGCCACCACTCTCGACCGTTCTGCGGCGCTGCTCTTGGTTGCCTTGAAGGAATTGCAACGGAGTGGGTTTGCACAGATCAGAGACTGCAAGTGGTCCCTGACGGAGGAGTACAAGCGTTTAATAGATCGCGGTCACCCGTCGTGAATAGCGTCCAATGTCGTCAAGTCGCCGAACCTCGAAGGGGGATCTCAATTTTTGCGTCCGGGGTCGCCAGTGACTGCAAGTGCGTTCGGCATTTCAGTGGAACCCTCTTCACCAATTGACTACTTCTACACTTGTGCGAAGCCGCCGTCGACAAACAACTCTGCTCCTGTGACGAAGCTTGCGTCGTCTGAGGCAAGGAACACGACTGCCTTGGCGATCTCATCGGGCGTGCCGAGCCTGCCGAGCGGAACATTGTTGGAGATCTTCTTTAAGCGTTGCTGGCCCGTTTCTGAGGAACCCAGGAGCCCACTCAGACCGGGCGTGTCAATGGAGCCCGGGCTCACTGCGTTCACGCGAATGAGGCGGTCCTTCAAGTCGGTTGTCCACGTCCGTGCGAAAGAACGAATTGCAGCCTTGGTGGCGCTATAAACGCTATTGATCGGCAAACCTTTGCTGGCCACTACGGATGAATTTAAAATGATTGAAGCGCCATCCGGCAAGAGGGGTAGCGCCTTCTGAACAGTGAAAAGCAGGCCTTTCACATTGATGTCGAAGGTCCAGTCGTAAAGCTCCTCGGTGATCGCGCCGAGAGCGGCAAACTTCGCGACCCCGGCATTGGCGAATACAATATCGAGTCTGCCCTTTTCTTTCTTGATTTGCGCGAAGAGACGATCAAGATCGCCAAGATTCGACACGTCCCCTTGTATGCCCGTTGCATTGTTGCCGATTTCCTTTACCGCCGCGGTCAACTCCGCCTCACGTCGGCCGGTGATGAAGGTATACGCGCCTTCGCTGACAAATGCTTTTGCCGTCGCGAGACCAATCCCGCTAGTCCCACCAGTAATCAGTGCGATTTTGCTTTCAAGCTTGTTCATGTATTCCTCTCCTCTGGTCAAAGGCGTCAGATCGTCTCAACATTTAGGGATATTGCTAGAGCGCATTCAATTCGGTCATGATCGGCACTGCAGCCAACTTGCCCTCCAATGCCGCAAACATCCGCTTCGTGTAGTCCTGCTCAAGGTGAAACCTATGTGCCGCCGAAGAGGAGAAGATCTCAAAGCCGACCAGCTTATGCGGGGCGCCCTCTCGTGAGGTCTCAAACGGTGCTTCACAACCGGGCTCTTGAAGTCTAGGAACGAGAGCTTATTTGAGCACCGCTTTCACGTCATCCAGGAATTCGGGTAAATGGTAAATTCTGCCAACAGGTAAGTCTTTTCCTTATCCATCGGCGATTATCCTTCCGCTACTTATCCTGTATCCAATAGGTCGAAGCTGACGGTGCCCTCGCGACAGACTCCACCTCAAAACAAGCCAGCGCTGTCCGTGACAGTAGCCCGGGCCACTTCGAAACTATTCAGTGCTTCTCTCAATAGCTTGATCTTTCCGTTCTCGGCGACCAGGCGGCCAAAGAAGAGCTGATGAACGGATCGTCCGGTTTTGCTCGATACCCCAGTGAACTCGTATTCCCCAAAGGCCTGCTCGGGAGTATCGATCAGCACCTTGATATTCTCGAGTTCGAAGCTTGGAAAAAGATCGCGCACGAATCGGAAGAAACCGGCGATCGCGTCGCGTCCCTTGTACTCTGAAGGAACCCCGAACGAGGCAAGATAGGGCATCTCAAAGGCGCCATCCTCCGCGAACATTTCCGCCGCCTTCTGCGGATTCCTGAACGAGGAAGCGGTGAATTCAAGCATGAGTTCCTTTGCGTTTTTCATAGATGTTCTTTTCCCTTCTGAGTAAGTGTGTTTACAGTCGTCCTTCTTGAACCAGGCGCGTCCGAAGCGCCGAAAGGTGCGCCTGGGCATCGCGCAACGCGGCAGGCGTCGTGTGAACCGAGTGAGAGCCGAGAACTAGATCGTACTTGTGCGGGATGGCCGAGCCCAGAACGAATTCAGTGTCAGTCCGCGCCTCGAACTCGACCGCGTCGCTCGACGGCTCGAAAGCCGCCAAGTCGCCCTGCCGCAACTCGTCAGGAACCGAGACAGTGCCAGACGCGATGGCGGTCCAAAGAACAGTGTGGCCCGCCGGGGGCTCGTAACGCCACCGCTCCGCGGCCTTCAACCGTACCGCGAGATAGTTGATCGGTGATGGGGACATGATGACGCTTGATGCGGAGCCGTAGGTGCCGAGGAGGACGCGCGCCGGGCCATTTGCTTGCACTTCTTCAGCGGCCTGGTAGATGCTTATCGTAGGGCCCAATTCGAGTTCCGGCGGCAACGCGATCCACAACTGGAAGCCGCGTGTCCGACCTGCCTTGTCGAGCCCGCCGCCGTGCCACATGCCGTATCCAGCCTGCATCCATTCGACGCCGCCGGCCGACAGAGTGCCCCTGACGTTCCCGGGATCGATAAAGCTGACCGCGCCCTCTATAACGTAGGACAAGGTAGCGATGCCCGAGTGGGGGTGAAGGCCTCCATTGAAAGGGGCTCCTTGATGATCGAAAAGGTCGAGAAACACGAATGGCTTCAGGATCTCGCCGAAGTCGGACGGGCTCATCAAACGCGTCACGAGGCCATGGTTTTGACCGTGAGTACGACGTGCAATGCTGCGCACGGAGGTCCGTGCAGTAAGAGTTTCTCTAACCGGGTTCATACATGCTCCAATTCAATTCTGAATCTAATCGCTCCCATCGAAGTCCTTGCTGGGCGCGGTCATTAAGACTGTTTGCTCGCCGTCTTCTTTATGTCGACAAAGCATTGGCCGCAACAATTGCACGAAAGTGGCTGCGGTAAGCGTAAATAAGAAAGATCTCCAATACGGAAAATACCAAGCCTGGTGCAATCCCTTGACCACCTTGTAAAAAGATGTGGAAGGCCAAAATGTTAACGAGAATGGGTCCAAGCACAACCAGGCCTAATGGCGCGGTCCGACCGATTACCAACAGGAGTCCACCCAGTAACTGCAAAACCCCTACGAACGTTATCCAGTGACTTGGAACCATGACGGCAACAAATTGTGCAGCTAATGAGCCATCCGGCGGTGGCGGAGAAGTCAGAAAGGGATGGAGGATATTGAGTCCAAAAATGACGAAACCCATGCCGAGAAGGAACCGACTGATCAAAATCGCAATTTTCATACAGTCTCCTTGGATATAGCGTTCATCCCTACAAGGGACGCCAAATGCCAGCGGCATCGTCCGACCCATCAGGCCGTATTCGCCTTCTCAAACGGCAACTACTGCCTGATTTTGCTCGATGACGATTCCGCCGATACGTTCTGCAGCGGCTGCGAAAAAGACAGCGGCTTCCTCGCGAGCCTGGTTCTCGGCGTGAATAAACGTCACGTCCGTTTGTCCAATAAAACCCAAAATGTGCCGCAGGTAGGGTTCCTGAAAATCGAAGGCTTCTCTCGCGGTGCCCTTTTCATAGGCGGACCCGCGAGAAGTGATGACGACAACCTTCTTTTTTCCGAGAAGGCCTTGCGGACCGTTTGGCCCGTAGCTGACAGTTTTCCCCAGCCGCACAACCTGATCGATCCATGCTTTAAGTAACGAAGGGATCGTGAAGTTGTACATCGGCGCACCAATGACGACCGTGTCTGCCGCCGCGAGTTCCTGGATTAACTGATCGGAGGTGGAAAGATACGAGCGCTGCGCCAGCGTCAGCTGTGAATCGTCGAGATAGGTCGCGCCCCAGTCATCGGTAATCAGTGGAAGTGCTGTTGCGGAAAGGTCACGCTGAATGACTTCGCCATCCGGGTGAATTTTTCTCCATTCTTCCGCGAATTTGGCGGTGAGTTGCCGGGTCACGGAACTGGTCCGCCGTGCACTGGAATCGATTTGAAGCAGTTTCATCCGAACCTCCTCGTTCAGGAAATTCATCTAATCTTTAAAGAATAGATGTCCGTGCCTGTGGACTTGACCTGTCAGTTCGTCTATATAACTTGTTCAGAAGTCCAGATTGGAGGTCATCGTTGGACCCGATTACCGATCTCTTTCAGACCATGCAAATCGTGGGCGTGGTTCAAGCTCGGCTGGAAGCCACTGCACCCTGGGGACTAAAGAGCGATGCCGAGGTCGCGGACGGAACTGCAAAGAACAAACATTCGGCCGAGTCCGCACCTTCGCCTTTTCACTTCGCTCATTTCGGAATGCTTTCCCGTGGCAACTGCTGGCTCAGCGTCGAGGGCATTCCGGAACCGATACCACTTGCCGGAGGGGATTGCTTCTTGCTCGCGCCCGGAAGGGCATACTCGCTGCGGGACCATCCGCGCACGCGCACACGCAGCTTGTGTGAGGTCGCACCAAAAAATGGAAGCCAGGTCATCGAGTATGGTGGCGGAGGAGCGCCGACCACGATCATTTCGGGATGGTTCAGATTCGGCGCGACAAGCGTGAAACCCTTAACACGCTTGCTCCCTCCTCTCATACTTATCAAAGCCGATCAAGCACAGAGTCTGGCGCTACACACGACCCTGAATATGCTTGCTTCCGAAACGGCGGTTTCGGCTCCGGGGGCGGCATTGGTCGTTAACCGGTTGGCAGATATGTTGTTCATTCACTCCATCCGTGCCCACATCGGATCGCAGTCGGAAGGCTGCAAGAGCGGCTTGCTGCGGGCGATCTTCGATCCGCAAATTGGTGTTGCTCTCAAATCCATGCATGAGAAAGTGGATCATCCCTGGACGGTCGAATCGCTCGCCGCCGCCTGCGGTATGTCGCGTTCCGCATTTGCGGTTCGCTTCAAGGAACTGGTCGGGGAAACACCGTTGGAATACTTGACGAGCTGGAGAATGCAGAAGGCTACAGCGTTGCTTCACAAAGGTGAAAAAAAGCTGTTCGAGGTGGCAAAGTCCGTCGGCTACGATTCCGATGCCGCCTTCAGCAAAGCATTCAAACGAATGGTTGGTGTTGCACCTAGGCAGTATCGACGAAGTGCCCCAGTGCCATCCTAACGTTTACCTGGCACAAGTTGATTGTCCTCAAATTCCAACACGCAGATCGAAGGTCCGGTAGTCAGCCGAGCAGAAGCTGTCCAGCTTCCAGGGCGCGGTCTGTACCCCGTAGTCGGCTTGTAGGAACTGATCTCGTACTTGGCATTCGATTCTCGGCGGATTACGCGCAACTCGGAAGTAATCCTAAACAACTGAGGCTGGCCAGAGACGAATCCGGGTTGTTGACGAAAATAGGCTATTACACCAACTACTCGGAAATGGGCATTCGGGCAAAGTAGTTGGTGAAATGGCGATTTTTCGCCAACTACGCCAGGCTCATAGCTTCCGCATTGGCAACCACCGGGGAGTTGCCGGCAACTCGCAGAGTCTCTAACGAAACACAACACAGGGTTTACACCTAACCATCCGAGGTCAGTTACCCTGGAGCAGAAGTGTCGATAATTCTCAGCCGTAGTGGTACTGTTCGAACCAGATTGGGATCACTCCCGATGTCATTGTATTCGGGCTGCGAGGAACCCTCCGCTTGCACGGAGTCGGGCAAAGAGCCTGTCCATCCGTCTAGCTCGGATCCGGCTTCAGTCATCGGGGCAGCCGTACCTTGGGTGAGCCTTTGCTGGTGCGTCATTGTGCCTCCACTCGCACAGGCTCAAGCCGTATACGGAAGCATCGTCGGCACATCACAGATCAATCTGGTGCTGCGGTAGTTGGCGTCCAACTGACAGTAGCCTCTGTTCAAAAGAACACCAAATTTGAAACCACCAGCAACGAAGCTGGCAATTACAACGTGACGCACCTAATTCCAGATTATTATAACGTTCGCTTGGAAGCCCCTGGATTCAAAGTCGTCGAATCTACCGGCATTCCCGTCTATGCCGACCAAGCGGTTTCGAGAGAGGTCTCAATGCACGACGATGTGACAAAAAAAAGGTGCTCTTGGGTCGGCGACAGTCCGCTGATGCTCGAATATCACGATCGCGAGTGGGGTGTTCCCGTCCACGATGACCGCAAGCACTTTGAATTTCTCGTGCTTGAAGCTGCGCAGGCCGGGCTGAGCTGGACGATTGTTCTGAAGAAACGGGAAGGTTATCGGCGCGCTTTCGATGGGTTTGAACCAGAGAAAGTCGCGCGATATTCGGCTCGGCGAATCGAGAAGCTCGCATTAAATTCTGAGATCATTCGCAACCGCATGAAGATTGAGGCCGCCGTGCGCAACGCACGCGCGTTTCTCAAAATCCAGGAAGAGTTTCGAAGCTTCGACTCCTATTGCTGGCGTTTCGTTGACGGACAGCCAAAACTTAACCGGTGGAAGGTCATGCGACAGATTCCTGCGACTTCTGTTGAATCCGAGGCGTTCAGCAAGGACCTTAAGCGCCGCGGATTCAGTTTCGTTGGCTCGACGGTCATGTATGCTCACATGCAGGCTGTTGGCATGGTAAATGATCATCTCGTCGATTGTTTCCGTTATCGGGAACTTTCGATAGTTGCAGGGACACGCTCCGTTAGATGAGGGCTTTGCTGAACGTATCCTTGGAAAGTAATTTCGGCGTTTCAAACCGAATAGCGAGGCTGCACCCTCCTGCTCCAACATCTGCAGCAACACCCAAACTCCGGCAGGATACGCGGACGTCACTAGTGGCTTGTCGGAAGCTTTGTGGGCGGGTCACCAGAGCCGACGCAATCCCAGGGGGACGTTTTGACACTAAATGCGGTTACGGCTCGAAGAATTGGCGGGAGCGACGGGACTCGAACCCCGGCCTCCTGCGTCACAGGCAGGGGTTCTAACTGCCAGTAAGTTTTCGTCGCCTTTTTTTGCCGCGTTGAAACAAATGACTCGCATGCGAGGCGCTAGCTAAAATTGGGCTTCGGCGGAGCGCAAACCGAGTCAAACCAGCGGCTGATATAGACCTCGGCATGAGCTTCACCGCAGTAATGTCGGGCTCCGGCCGCTTTGGCGGTTTCAGAATTCCACCGGTACACCGTAAGATCGGAATCTCCACATCGAATCACGAACCAGTGGACCGGATTGGTGGTTACGAGCCCGCAGACTTCACACCTGAATTCCTGCAGCGTTGTCATGAGTTCATTCCCGTGTATCAGGGGTTGGTCATGCTCACTTCGTGATCGGGGCTTGTCGCAGAGTGGGTGTCAGAATCGTGAGTTCGCCGACTTGTTCCCTCTTAGCGGTACCGCGCAGATGGGCGGCGTGATCCATCATCCAAACCTCGGGAATGATTTCGCCGACCAGTTGTCCATGACAGAAAAGTCGCACCACCGAACTCTCAGAAACCACAATACCCACCGCCTTGGTGACAGCACTCATGTTGGCGGCGGCAATGTGACGGCTGCCGAGTCCCAGCGGCACGTCTACTTGTGCGGCCACGGCATCCAGGTAGCGGCACGCGGAAAGGACAATTCCTTCCCGACTGACGACGAACCCGCCATCTAGCTGCGCCAATTCCTTGATCGTTCCGCGTAGATTGAGATTGTTAACATGAAGAGAAGACTCAGGATGCCCCAACAACGGATCCAAAATCAACGGTCTAGATCTCGCGAGCACGGCAGTCTCATCCCCGAGTGTAAAGAGCGTGCCTACGCGTCTCCCCTCTCGCCCCTCGCGAGCAATTTCGACTGCCAGCTCGATCAGGGACTCAAGAACCTCAGAATCATATTCTGTTACTTGGCAGAGAATGCTCTCAAACATCCATCAAACCCCATCTCTTCGGGTAGACGCCGTCTACAGCTGCACTCTGCTTTGGATGAAGGGATCACAAAGAAGATTCGGGCGCTCAATGACAAATGTATCAACGGATGCGCTGCTCCCCTTTTTATGAACGCCCAGGATGCTGCTGCTCAACTGCTCGTCCGGAAACTACTCACGATTTTATCGTCGCACTAGAAGTTTTATCGGGTGTCTTCGAGACACTAGCGACCAACTCGTCCAATCTCGAAAGCAAAAGCTTGAGGATCGGCGACTCGTTCGACTTTTTGTAGCCGAGGACCAGATCAACAGTTGGCGTAATTCCCTTCAGAGGGCGGCTCGTGACAGATGCAGGGAGAAAGTTCTGTGTGTAAGCAGGTAACAGCCCTACGCCGCGGGTCGACATTATTAATGAAATTCCCATCGTGACGTGGTCCGCCTCGTGAGCGGGCGTGATATTGATTCCCGATCGCTTCAGGTAATTGTCGATGACCGCACGCAGGACAGGAGCCGTACGAGACACAATCACGAATGTTTCGCCTGCTAGATCCCTCGGACTTATCGCTTTAAGCGCGGCGAGACGGTGGTCACTAGGCAAGATCACAATCAAAGGCTCCTTCACAAGAAGGCGGAACGCCAGGTCTGGCAGCCCTCGTTCCTTTCGAAGAAAAGCGGCATCGATTTTTCCTTTCGAAAGGCCCTCCGCCAATAGCGGAGAATATTGACTCGATATCATCACGTCAATGTTAGGTAATTCGTCGTGCAATATGCGTAGGGCCTCGGGCATCCACGTCAATTCATGTCCGGTCAGAAAGCCCATGATGAAGCAAGGCTTGGCGGGACCAGCGATCCGGCGTGCAGCTTCTCCTGCCGCTTCAACCTGCGATAGCGCTGAGCGGGCGTGATCGAGAAAGGCTCGACCCGCCGGTGTCAAGTCGACGCCGCGAGCTTTTCTCGTCAGAAGTGGGGTGCCCACCTCGTCCTCAAGATCTCGAATCTGCCGACTCAACGAAGGCTGCGACGTGTGCAGCATTCGCTGCGCTGCCACGGTCAGGTTTCCCGCGTCGGCAACCGCGACGAAGTAGCGAAGATGCCGTAATTCCATTTGTAGTCCCATGCTCGCGAAGCATCGCTCCCAGCTTAACAAAGTATGCTTTAACCGCGCTACTAATAGCTCCCTTCGCGATCTAACTAGGTGATCTGAGTTAACTCGGAAGCAGCTTTTGGGCGGAAGTATGCCTGGCCTGCATGGGTTCTAGATCAAGGAGGCAGTCTATGAGTTCACCCGTTGCTCTAATCACCGGCGCACTGACAGGAATCGGTCGCGCCACAGCCGTGGCCTTCGCGCGTGAAGGAGCGCGGGTCGTTGTTTCTGGTCGACACGACGATGAAGGTCAGAAGCTAGCCACTGAACTTCGCAAGCTCGGCACTGAGGCCGAATTTGTGCGCACCGACGTTCGGCATGAAGAGGAAGTCAAGACGCTCGTCGACAAGATCATCGCTCGGTTCGGTTGCCTCGACATTGCCGTCAATAATGCTGGCACCGTCGGCACTCCGGGTTTGGCTGCCGATGTAACCCCGGAGAGCTATCAAGCTATTTTCGACACGAATGTGCTTGGTGTGCTTCTGTGCATGAAGTACGAGATTCAGGCCATGCTACGGCAGGGCAAAGGCAGCATCGTCAACATCTCGTCTTCGTACGGCAAGGTCGGCGGTCCGAACGCAACAGTGTATGTCGGCAGCAAGCACGCTGTGGAAGGCATCACGAAGTCTGCGGCCATCGAACTCGCCGGCACAGGTGTTCGTGTCAACATCGTTGGCCCTGGTCCGACGGAAACAGGGATGTTCAACCGCTTTGCGCAAACGAAGGAGAACAAAGCCAATTTCCTCGAGGCACACATTCCTACCAAGCGCATGGGACTGCCCGAAGAGATTGCAAATGCCATCGTGTTTATCGCGTCTGACAAGGCCTCTTACATCGTCGGTGCATCATTGGCGGTGGATGGAGGAATGCTCGCGGGGTGATTCAAGCTCGGCATCCAAATGGGACTTCTTGTGAGAAGCCGCGGTTGGAGGGGAGAATGACTCAGCAAAACAAAACAGTGCTTGTGACGGGCGCATCAAGAGGAATTGGCCGCGCGACGGCAGCGACGCTTGCCAAGGCGGGTGCGCACGTCCTGGTTCACTACGGTCACTCAGCGCGCGAAGCGGAATCTCTCGTCTCCGAGATCCGGACGGAAGGCGGGCTCGCAAATGCAATCTTGGCGGATCTAGGAACTGCGAACGGCCCCGCGCTGCTAGCCGAACAGGTGCGCTCCATCGTCGGTGACCGATTGGATGTGCTTGTGCTCAACGCCGGAATCAGCAAGGCGGCACGCATCGCAGATTACACGATAGATGATTTTGACAACCTCTTTGCGACAAACGTGCGAAGTCCGTTCTTCCTGGTGCAGCAACTTCTACCCATTCTAGGTGACGGCTCGAACATCGTCGTGATCTCTTCGATCGGGGCCCATGCCGTAGTCGGCAAGCCTGGCGTGGACAACACTTCGATTCTTGCCTACGCATCAACCAAAGGAGCGTTAGAGACTTTGGTCAAGAACTGGGCTGCCATTCTTGGGGCGCAAGGTATTCGCGTCAATGCAGTCGCGCCCGGTGTGATCGATACGGATCTGTCGAATTTTACGAAGACTGAAGCAGGCCGCGAGGCCACTCTTGGGATGCAGGCACTAAAGCGAATCGGCAAGCCGGAGGACGTGGCAGACGTAGTCGCGTTCTTAGCCTCGGACAAGGCGCGCTGGATCACCGGCGCCAGTATTCCCGTCGATGGCGGTTCGAAGCTGTAAGTAATACCGTGAGGAGCGCAAATGGAGACTACGACTAGCAAAGGTAAAGAGATCAGAATTCCTGGACCGGACCATCCCATCACGATTTCTCCGCCTGAGTGCAGGGTACGTGTAACGGTCGCCGGAAGAATAGTAGCCGGATCGACGCGGGCGCTTCGGTTGGAGGAGAAGGGATATCCCCCCGTTTACTACTTGCCGCGTAATGACGCGGACATGTCGTTGCTGGTTCGGACCAAGCATTACAGCTATTGTCCGTATAAGGGTGATTGTACGTACTATGGCATTCCCATCGGCGGATCAAAATCTGAATACGCCGTTTGGACGTACGAAAACCCTTATGAGGCAGTCGCCAGTATCAAGGAGCACGTGGCATTTTATCCCTCACGGGTCGACGCAATCGAGGTGATCTCCTAAGCGTCTCTGATGAGTTCGGTCAACACTTCGAGTGGCAGAAAGGAATCAAGATGCCGCAGACTACATCCGAACAAAACAAGGCTCTCGTCTTGGAAGCATTCAATACGTTGTTCAATAAGCGTGACTATGCGGCTGCCGAGAAGTTTTGGTCACCTCACTATATTCAACACAGCGCTCATATCGCACCTGGTCGTGAGGGTCTGTTCAATCTCATCAAGAGCGTCCCGCCAACACTGAAATATGAACCCGGAATGATTGTGGCCGAAAAAGACTTCGTGATCGTTTACGGTAGGTTTTCAGGCATCGGGCAGCCGGTGAACTGGATTGCAGTTGACATCCTTCGTATCAAGGACGGGATTCTTATCGAGCATTGGGATGTTATCCAGGACGAAGCCACCCAAGAGCAGTCAAAGAGCGGCCGTCCCATGTTCGGAGACAAGTTCCCGAAGTGAAAACGAGATCTAACCGTCGTGGAAATAGAACGGCCGTGCAGCAAATTCAAGCGAGTGCCATGCTAGACGGGCTCGAACTCTTGCTCTGAGCCGGACGGGGAACGTCTACTCGCGCGTGGTCGGTTCCTTTCGGGAGTTACGAGCGTTGGCCGCAGTAAACGTCAGTTCAATTCTTAACAGTAACCAGTTCCAGATCGTTCGCCGTCAGGATTTCCCCTTTCGCGTTTAGCACTTCCACTCTAAAGGGCTTTCCAGTGCGTTTGTCCAGAACCTGAAGACGTTTCTCACCGCGGGAGAAGAGATAACCTTCTCCCCACTGGCGCAAAGCAACGATGACAGGAAACAACTCGCGGCCTTTTTGGGTTAGGGCATATTCCCGGTAGGCACTGCCGTCCGAAGCCGGCACCTGTTCCATGACTCCGCACGCAACCAACTTACTAAGGCGCGCGCTCAGGATGTTCTTTGCCAATCCTAAGCTCTTCTGAAAATCGGAGAAGCGTCGTATGCCAGAGAGGGCGTCACGAACGATCAGCAGAGACCACCATTCGCCGATGGTATCGAGCGAGCGTGCCACGGGGCACAGGTTGGCTTTGAAGGATTTGTGTCGCATAGCTCCACCAATCTGATCGCACAAATCTAGTTGCATCATTATACCAGATGCCTGCATCCTATGAGTGGTTGCATAATGCAACCAGACTGGGGGGGGGCAGGTCGATCGACTGATCCGCTTGCACCGAGTTGAATGCAATGCGAGAGCCAAATTGAAACTCAGAAAAAAGAGACATACCAATGAAAAGCATAAACAAAGCAGTGGAAATCTCAGCACCAACGATGAGAAGCGTGCTCAAAGGAAACTCGATGCGCTTCGCCGCCGCTCTTCTGGTAGCGCTGGCCAGCTTTGTCACCGCTCCAAATACAGCGCTGGCTGCCGCAGCCCAGCATCGTGATCAGGTGCCGGGCTTCTATAGAGTGAAAGTCGGAGACCTTGAAGTGACGGCACTATTCGACGGTCACGCCGTATTCGATCCGCACTGGCTGAACGGAACGAAGGCGACAATGGATGGTGTTGCCGAGGTACTGCACGAAGATCCGCACATGCTGGATGTTTCTGATGAGGCGTTCCTAGTCAACACCGGCACGCAACTAGTCCTCGTCGATGCGGGTGCCGGCACCTGGTGGGGCGGGGGAGCACTCGGGCGCCTGGTCGGCAGCCTCCGCAGCGCAGGCTACACGCCCGAAGAAGTCGATATTGTCTTGCTCACGCACCTCCATTCCGATCACGTCGGCGGCCTGACCACTCAGGACGGAAAGCGCATCTTTCCAAATGCCGAGGTCTATGTCGCGAAGGCCGAAAGCAGCTTCTGGTTGTCGCCGGAAATAGCTGCAAAGGCGCCGAAGGATGCGCAACCATTCTTCCAGAGTGCGCAAGCCATCGCAGCGCCGTATATCGAGACCGGTAAGTGGCACACGTTCAGTGGCTCCGAGCCAATCGTCAACGGCATGCAAATTGTCCCGTTGCCCGGTCATACCCCGGGGCATACCGGCTATAAATTTTCGTCACAGGGACAAACAATCCTGTTTTGGGGCGACGTCGTCCATGCACAGCGCGTCCAGTTGCCGCATCCCGAGGTCACGGTGGCCTTCGACATCGGCCAGGCTGCGGCTGCGGCGACGCGAAATCAATTGCTAGCCGAACTGGCGCGAGAGGACGTTTTGATCGCGGGTCCACATATGCCATTTCCTGCTTTGGGTCGCTTGCGCAAGGAAGGAAGGGGGTATAGCTGGGTGCCAGTGATATTTAACGATCGATGGGACGAGCGGGCACCTTTGCCTCAAAAGTAGTAACGCTGCGGGCAAGCCGACAGGTCAAGTAGGGACAACAACGCGGCCCCGGGAAGAATCAAAGATAGGAGAATCTATGGAGCGTCTTGCTGCTTGTTCAGCGGTGATCGGTCTTCTAATTTCGTGTCCATCTGCATTTGCGGGTGGTAAGCACGGTTTGTCAATCAAGGTGTTCACCTCCCCCGACGATCAGTTTTGGACTAATTCCGTCATTATCGAGGGAACACACGAAGTGATGTTGGTCGATGCGCAGTTAACAAAAACCAGTGCTGAAAGAGTACTACAGGAAATCAAAGAGACTAAAAAGCCACTCTCGATTATCTACATCACCCATGAGCACGCCGATCATTTTCTTGGTCTGGAGGTTTTCAAGGAAGCGTACCCGGGAGTGAGGATTATTGCCAGGCCCGTGGTAGTAGACCGAATCAACAAGGTCTATCAGGAGAAGATAGATAAATGGAAAACGATCTTGGGCTCAGGCGCTAATTCTCAAGTTGTTGCTATCGAACAATTCGACGGCAACTTTATTACATTTGAGAGCTCAAAAATAGAGGTTCTTAAAAACATCCAAGGCGACACCGATGAAAACACTATGCTTTGGATTCGTGGGCAGAGAATTCTCATTGCGGGCGATGTTTTGTTCAATGACATGCACGTTTACACCGCAGAAACGGACAGCAAGGCTCGAGGGAAATGGTTGAACTCATTACAGACAATCAGAGAATCAAAACCGTCGGTGGTTATTCCTGGACACAGCAAGGTTGGCGCTAGCCTTGACGCGAGTACCGCCGTGGATTTTACGGAAACCTATTTATTTGCTTTTGAAGAAGAACTCAAAAAAGCCAAGGATCCCGATGGCCTTATTAATGCCATGAAGGAACGATTCCCATCTGCCGACCTTCTATTGGCAATCGAACGGGGTGCAAAGGCTAATGTCAAACCCTGACCAACAAACTGACGATTGGTAGACCGAGCCTTCTTCGCTGGCCGAATCAATCACCTCGAGATGGATACCAATGAAGAAATACCAAATCGCAGTTCTGGACGATTACCAAAATGCGGCCCTTGAGTGCGCCGATTGGTCGATGCTCCGCGATCGAGCCGACATCTCCGTGTTTCCGGACCACCTCGGCGATACGGACGCCGTGATTGAGAGGTTGCTGCCTTTTGATGTCGTCTGTGTCATGCGCGAGAGGACCCCGCTGCCCCGCAAAGTCATCGAGCGCCTTCCCAATCTGAAGCTCATTGCCTCGACTGGATCAGTAAACGCGTCGATCGATGTCGCCGCCGCGGGCGACCATGGGATCGCAGTCGTTCACACGGGGTATAGATCAGATCCGACCGTCGAATTTACCTGGGCGCTGATTTTGGCCTGCGCACGACATATCGTGACGGAGAGCAACTCCGTCCGATCCGGCGGCTGGCAGCAAACAGTGGGCGCGGACCTCCGTGGAAAGACCCTCGGCGTTCTGGGACTTGGGAACGTTGGATCACAGGTCGCGCGGATCGGAAACGCTTTTGGAATGATTCTTGTTGCCTGGAGCCAGAACATGACGCGCGAAACCGCCAAAGCCGCGGGCGCAATCCTGGTTTCCAAGAACGAACTGTTCGAGCATGCCGACATCCTGACGATCCATTTGGTGTTGAGCAGCCGTACGCGCGGCCTGGTAGGGGCCCCAGAGCTTGAGAGAATGAAGCCAACCGCCTGGTTAATCAATGCGTCGCGCGGACCGCTTGTCGAAGAGCAAGCTTTGATCAGCGTGTTGAAGACCAAGCAAATCGCCGGCGCGGCAATCGACGTATTCGACACTGAGCCGCTGCCTCCCTCTCACCCCTTCCGAACGATGGACAACGTTCTGGCAACGCCGCATATCGGCTACGTCTCGCAGGGTCTTTACAAGACCTTTTACGAAGATACCGTCTCGAATATTCGGAAGTGGCTCGACACCCATTAGAGCGTCTCATCAACTCACAGTCTTTAGCGATAGAGTCGCAGTCAACCCATACCGGCTGGTAACGGGACCACCGCAGTCGCCGAGGATCGGAAAGCTGACTCCGTTTTGTTGAGCGAACGCGAAGTTTGAGAAGGGACTATCCGTGCTCACACGCAGAACCTGGGTGTCGGCGCTCTGCAGCTTGGTGAGGTTCTG
>Ga0207706_10003018_pt1 | contig 16228 bp, 9 predicted proteins | sample KBSC53metaG_FD_184318 | JGI IMG/M metagenome (GOLD analysis project Ga0207706, IMG submission 184318) | Corn rhizosphere microbial communities from Kellogg Biological Station, Michigan, USA - KBS C5-3 metaG (SPAdes) (version 2) | ecosystem: Host-associated > Plants > Roots > Rhizosphere > Soil ... | reverse complement strand
TGAATGGCGCTGCGTAAGGCAAGGCTGACGTTCGCCGATGGCTTCGTGACCGAGTGTACGGCGCTTAACGATGACGAAGTCGAGTTTGAGGGGATGGCGACGACGCGCCCGGCACCGTGGGCTGTAGTCGATCTTAACGGCGAACAACGTCAAGTCGCTGGCGTCACCGTCGACTTTCCGATCGGGGGTGGAGTCGCGACAACTCGGCTTCGGCTTCGGTAGGGTCGAAGGTGTAGAGATCACCGACGTTGGGCGCAAATGGCTCGCGGATAACTTTCCTGAGCCCGGGTCGCCCCTAACGCGCGCCTACGGCCGCGCCTCCAGCGCCCGCCCACGCCGTCGAACGGGGGCGATGGAGCCGGGGACGGTGTCGTACTACCGCGTGGACACGCCGGCGACGGCGACGTCGGTGCAGCTCAGGTTCGCGTCATCGACGGGAAACGCCCTGCCGTCGTCGCTCAGACCACAAATCGCGATCTTCCGGCTCCCCCGGTAGTTAGGACCAGCAGATGAAGCCACCTGGATTTCATCGAGTAGCTGGTCCTTTGTTCATCGATACCCAGCCACCCCGATCACGGCCGCCGACTGACGTCCGCAAAAAACCAAACGCGCCTACCGAGCGTAAGTCGTTGTCCTGCTTGGATGGCTAGGGACGGAATCGAACCGCCGACACGCGGATTTTCAGTCCGCTGCTCTACCAACTGAGCTACCTAGCCGCGAGCCACGTAAGCTAACCGGCCCCCACACCCCGTTCAACCCATTCCGCCGCCGACGCTTATCGGATTACCCGGCGCCGTGGAAGCAACCCAGCGCAAGCCGAAGCAAACCCTCCACCACCGCCCCGTGTCTATTTCTTCAACTTTCACGAAGAACTAGCCCTGTTCCCGGTTCCCCGTTCCCGCTGTCCCCTCCGCGATCCATGCCTAAAGCCCGCCTCGGCGAACTCGAGCTCCTCGTCATGCTCGCCCTCTTCCACCTCGGCCACGACGCCTACGGCATCTCCATCCGCCAGGAAATCGAACGCCGCTCGGGACACGACGTCGCCATTGGCGCCGTCTACGCCACACTCGCCCGGCTCCAGGAAAAACGCTTCGTCGTCCCCTGGCTCTCCGACCCACTCCCCGTCCGGGGCGGACGCGCCCGTAAACATTGGGAGCTCACCCCTCTCGGCGAACGCGCCCTCAAGAGCGCCGCCACCTCCCTCGCTGGCATGCTCGAGGGACTCGGCCTAACGCCGGAGCCGCGCCGCTCATGAACACCCTTCCCGCACCGATTCGTGCGCTCCTGAAACTCGTCACGCCGCCGGCCGAGCTCCCCTACCTGCTCGACGACCTGAGCGAGGAATTCAACATCCGCTCGCGAACCACGACCCACCCCCGAGCCACGTTCTGGCTCTACTCCCAGACCACCCGCTCGTTAGGCCCGCTCGCCATGGCGCGCCTCCGCGCTCGCCGCGCCGAGCGTGCCACGCTCACCTCGGGGGATCCCATGCTTACCCAGCTGCACGACGACCTGCGCTATTCGTTCCGTGTCGCCGCAAGGCGGCCGTGGCTGTCGCTCACCATCATCGCCACCATGGCCCTCGGCGTCGGGACCACGACCGCCGTGTTCAGCATCGTCGATGCTCTCCTGCTTCGCCCGTTGTCGTTCCCCGCGCCCGAGCAGCTCGTTCGCCTCGCCTCGCCCGTGCCCGACGCTCCGGCCGCGATGGTCGTGAGCGTGCCGGACGTCACCGACCTGCAGCGGACGTCGCATTCGATCGCCTCGGTAGGCTTCTATGACGCGCGAACGGTCGCCGGACAGGTTGGCGCCGAGCCCGAACGCCTTGGCGCTGTGCTCGCTGGGCCGGGGTTCGGTGAGACCCTCGCCCTGCGGCCCGCGTTAGGCCGCCTGTTCCAGCCCGATGAATACCTCGAGACCGGCCCGTCACCCGTCATCCTCACGCATGCCTTCTGGGCGTCGCACTTCGCCGGCCATCACGATGTGATCGGACAGTCGATGACGATCTCCGGTAAGCCGAGGACGATCGTCGGAGTGTTGCCGCCGCTCGAGTCTGCGTACCCCGCGGGCGTCTACCCATCAGGCGACTTCGACATCTGGCTCCCGCTGGTGATCCCGGAATCCTCGTTCCTCCGCGATCGCGTCGTGATGCAGCTGAGCGCGATCGCGCGGCTCCGGACCGGTGTCACCCTCGAGCGCGCAAACACCGAGCTCGCAGCGTTCGCGCGCGGCCTCGCCATCGAGTATCCCGGAACGAACACCAACCGCACGCTCCAGGCTGTGCCGCTCCGCGACACGATCGTCGGTCCGGTCCGGCCGATGCTCCTCCTCCTTGCCGCAGCCGTCGGCGCTGTGTTGCTCATCGCCTGCGGCAACCTCGGTAGCCTCCTCCTCGCGCACTCCCAGTCCCGCGTCCACGAGTTTGCCGTCCGCTCGGCCATGGGCGCTGCGTCGAGCCGCATCGCGCGACAGCTGCTCGTCGAGAGCCTTGCGCTCGCCGCGATGGGCGGTATCGGTGGCATCTGGCTCGCGAACACCCTGGTCAAGGGGCTCGTCGCGGTCTATCCAACACAGCTGCCACGCGCGAACGAGATCGGTCTCGACGCGCGCGTGCTCATCGTCGCGTTAGGCGCTACACTGCTCGCGGGCTGGCTCGCCGGCATGCCGCTGGCGCGACAGGTCAGGCGCCTCGACCTGTCCCGCGATCTCCGTGAAATCGAGCGCGGGCTCGGCAGCCGACGCCGGCGTCATGTCCTCGATGGCCTCGTCGTCGGCCAGGTGGCAACCTCAGTCGCGCTCCTCTTTGCCGCGGGTGTCCTCCTCCGGACGTTCCTCGACATGACCGCGATCAACCCCGGCTTCGACGCGCGAAATCTGCTCACCTTCGACATCGCCATCTCATCACAGCCGTACCCTACACCGGAGCGACAAAGCGCGTTCTACGGCGCGCTATTCGATTCGCTCCGCACGACTGCGGGCGTGCAGGACGTCGGGTGGGGGATGTTCACACCGCTCGCGGGCGGTGGGTGGGGTGATACGTTCGTACGAGAGGGAACGGCGGACGCGGCGCCCAACCTGCCAGCGATGCAGGTGAAGATGGTCTCGCCCGGGTACGCGAGCGCGCTTCGCATCCCGCTGCTCGCGGGTCGGCCGATCGAGCGAACGGATCGCACTGGGACTCCGGATGTGGCGCTCGTGAACGCGGCACTCGCGGCGAGGTACTACGCCGGTACGAGCCCCGTTGGCAAACGCATCACGTTTCAGAAGCGGACACTCGAGATCGTGGGGGTAATCGGCGACATCCGGAGCCAGAGCCTGTGGACGCCACCGAGCCCGGAGCTCTATGTGCCTATCGAGCAGTGGGGCTGGCGCGGTGGGACAGTGTTCCTGCGCACGACCGCCGAGTTGCACTCCGCCGAGGCGAGTGTGCGAAAGATCGTTCGCTCGCTCGATCCGCTGATCCCCACACTCAACGTTCGCCCATTCAACGAGCGCGTGCGACGCTCGATGGCGCCCGAGCGCTTCCGCGCGATTCTCGTCGGGACCTTGGCGAGTCTCGCACTGCTCCTGTCCGTGTTAGGCATCTACGGCCTGGTCGCATGGGTCGTCGGCCGTCGCACACGCGAGATCGGCATCCGAATGGCGCTCGGCGAAGCCGCCAGCCGCGTGCGCGTGCACATCCTCGCCGACGCCCTCCGACTCGGCGGGCTCGGCATCCTCCTCGGCGCGGTGTTGGCCTATGGCTCCGCGCACTACCTGCGCGCGTTCGTCGCCGGTAGTGTCCGCGCCCGTGATCCACTGATGCTCGCCGCCACGATGCTGATCCTGCTGCTCGTCACCGCTGCCGCCGCCTGGCTGCCCGCGAGACGCGCGAGTCGGGTCGACCCGCTGCTGGCGATTCGTGCCGAGTGATGTCAGCGCGTCTGGCATCCAGACAGAGGTTATGAACGGATTCGACGGAAACAGCTGATCTGGGCGGATCGACTCCTCCCACATCTCAGTCCCCATTCACAACAAGCCGTGAATGAGAATGAAAAACAGCTCGGGCGCCCTGAGCTTCCTGAGGCCGTTGAACAAAGAATCCCGACCGCTTGGGCGAGGAGCTCAAGGCCCGCTGGGAGCGATCCGTCAGATCGCCGTTCCAAGATCCGTCTGATCCGTTTCCTCGCTGTTGCGGAGTCTCGTCCAACACCGATGCCAGCCAGGCGAAACGAAGCCGGACCAACGCTGGCTTCCATGCGCGCGGAGTAGCACGTTACCCGTGCATGCTTCGAGGAACCTGGATGTCCCGGATCGTCTGGCGCCACGTCTGCGCCTGGCTCGGTATCATCGCAGCCATAGAGGGTTGTCAATCAAAACCAGCCAACCCCGAGGAAGTGCTCGCCGCCCGCTCGCTCGGCGTCGGCTACCTCGATCGCAATCGCTTGCCCGAGGCCGAGGAGCAGTTCAAGAAGCTCGTTGCACTCGCGCCGAAGGACCCATTCGGCTACGCGAACCTCGGCCTCACTTACCTCCAGGCTGGCCGCTTCGCTGACGCCGAAAAGCAACTGAAGCGCGCCCGCGAGCTCGATCCCGCGAATGCCGACGTGGGTCGCATGATCGCGAAGCTCTACGCGCTCACCAACCGCGACGCCGACGCCCGCAAGACACTCGAGGACCTCCAGCGCGCGCAGCCACGTGACGCGAAGGTGCTGTACGCACTCGCCACGCTCGACGCGCAGGAGGACACAACTGGCGTTAAAGCCGAACCACGATTGCGAGAGACGCTGACCCTCGCGCCCGCGAACGTTGCCGTCCGCCTCCAGTTAGTGAACGTGTTCGTCCGCCGCGGAGAATCCGACAGCGCCGTACGACAGCTCGAGGAGATCCGGAGGCTGCCGCCCGAGCCTCCTGCCGAAGTAACGTCACTGCTGGCCACGTCCATCGACCTCCTGCGCGCCGGAAAGGTCGCCGACGCTCGCCCCGTGGTCGATCGCTTCGTGCACATGATGCAGCTCACGGCGCCGTACCAGGCATCCCTCGCCGACGTGAAGTGGTTCGACGACCCGATCGTTGGGCGGCCGACGCTCACTTTCGGTCCGCAGTCGGTGATCCAGCTCCGCAGTTCCGGCATTCTGCTGACGGATGACTCGACCCATTTCGTTGATGCGACGGGAGACGCCGGTCTTCCCGATGTCGGTGGCAAACCGGCCGGTGAAGGGCCACCTGATTCGTTAGGTACGTCCACCACAGTCGCGACCGGAGACTTCAATGGCGACGGCGCCGATGATCTGTTCGCCTCTGTCTGGTCGCCAACCGAACGCCGGTTTGTGACGCGCCTCTACCTCGTCGAACGGTGGCGCTCCCAGGACATCACCGACAAGTCGGCTCTCGGGCTCACCGTGGGAGCCCTCGATGCAGCGGTCGCTGACTTTGACAACGACGGCTGGCTCGACGTGTTCGTCGTCGGTACCGACGCGCGCGGCCACCTGCTCCGCAACAAGGGTAACGCGGTGTTCGAGGATGTATCGGCGAAGTCAGGCGTCGCGGACATTCGCGGTTCGCGCAGGGCGCTGTTCGTGGATCTCGACCACGACGGCGATCTCGACCTCCTGCTCGTCGGCGGTACACGGAATCTCGTCTACCGCAACAATCTCGACGGCACGTTCACCGAGGTCGGAGAGACCATGGGGCTCGCCGGCCGCGCGCCCGCGCACGACGCGGCGTTCGCAGATTTCGACAACGACGGCCGCATCGACGTCGTGATGGCCACGGACAGTGGGATCACGCTGTACCGGAACGCCACCACCCCTCGCCGCTTCGAGGATGGGACCGCAGCCAGCGGGCTACCCGCGACTGGCGAATGGAGCACGGTCACGGTCGCCGACTACGACAACGATGGCACGCTCGACCTGTTGGTGACTCGTCGCGGTGGCGTTCCCGAGCTATGGCGGAACGATGGAACCGGGAAATTCGCTCGCGACGATCGATCGCGTCAGGCGTTAGGTGCGCTCGCCGCGGTGTCCGGCTTGCACGCCAGGTTCGTGGACGTCAACAACGACGGTTGGCTCGACATCGTGCTGGCTGGGAACGCCGGTGCCGGCCGGCACGGCGCCTATCTCCTGCGCAACGATGGCAAGGGCGTGTTCAAGGATGCGGCGAACCTGTTGCCGGCGACGTTAGGTGTCGGTGCATCGATTGCGACCCTGGACGTGGACAACGACGGTGATATGGATCTCGTCGTCGGTGATGAGCGCGGCGTCCATCTGCTCGCGAACGAGGGGGGCAATACTCGCCTTTCCGCCCAAGTCGCGCTGACAGGACTTCGCACCGGGAGCGGGAAGAACAACGACTTCGGCCTTGGCGCCAGACTTGATCTTCGAGCCGGTGAGCTGCACGAGACGCGCGTCGTCACGAGCCGCCTCACGCACTTCGGCCTGGGCTCGCACCTCAAAGCCGACGTCCTCCGCATCCAGTGGCCCAACGGCGTCCCACAGACGATTTACTTCCCGGGTTCCGACCAGGACGTCCTCGAGCTCGAGACGCTCAAGGGTTCCTGCGCCTTCCTCTACACCTGGGATGGGCAAGGCTTCCGGTTCGTGACTGACGTCATGTGGCGGAGCGCGTTAGGCATGCCCGTCGGGCTCATGGGCAGTGACGAGGATGGCGCGACCATGTACGCACCCGCCGGGGCGTCGCGGGAGTTCCTGCGGATTCCCGGCGCTGCCCTGAAGCCGAGGAATGGTCGCTACGTCATGCAGCTCACCGAGGAGCTCTGGGAGACGGCCTACACCGATGAAATGAAGCTGCTCACAGTCGATCACCCGGATTCGGTAGATGTCTTCGTCGACGAGCGCTTCATGCCGCCGGCGCCCGTCAGGCTCCGTCTCTACCACGTGGTCGGGCAGCATTCGCCGGTTTCCGCCATCGACGATCGCGGCAATGATGTCCTCGCAGCGCTGCGGGAGCACGACGACGTATTCGTCTCGAACCTGACGCCGCTCCGCTACCAGGGACTCGTCGAGCCGCACGACCTGACGCTCGATCTGGGCCCTGACGCCGGTGGGCCGGGTTCGTTGCTCATCCTGCGCGGTTGGATCTACCCGACCGACGCGAGCATCAACGTCGCGGTGTCGCAGCAGTCCGCGCTGAAGCCGACGTCACCCGTGCTCGAGGTACGCGGCGCGAACGGCCAATGGACGCCGGTGAAGCCCGATCTCGGATTCCCGTCCGGCAAGAACAAGACGATCGTCGTCGACCTCGCAGGGAAGTTCCTCACGAGCGACCATCACGTCCGCATTCGGACGAACATGCAGATCTATTGGGACCAGGCGATCGTCGCGCGCGAAGCACCAGCCGTGGCGGTGAAGGTCGACACGCTGGCACCGCTCTCCGCCGACTTACACTTTCGCGGATTCTCGAAGACGTATCGCAAGGGCGGCCGTTACGGTCCGCACTGGTTCGACTACTCGCACGTGAGCAAGGAGTCGCCGTGGCGCACGATCGAGGGCGCCTTCACGCGCTTCGGTAATGTCCTGCCTCTGCTCGACCGCTCGGACGACATGTACATCATCATGGCGCCCGGTGATGAGGCGACCGTCGAGTTCGACGCGAGGTCCGCTGAGTCGTTGCCGAAAGGATGGACGCGAGACTTTCTTCTCTATACGGACGGCTGGATCAAGGACTCTGACTTGAACACGGCGTTCGGCACCACGGTCGCCCCGCTCCCATTTCATGGTATGAAGGAGTACCCCTACGCCCCCGGCGAGGCATACCCAACGGACTCGGCGCACCAGCGTTTTACGCGTGAGTACAACACTCGGATAATGCAACGCTAGGCGGTTGCGTAGTTGAATAACCAGTAACCAGTTCCAGTAACCAGTTCCAGTAACCAATTACCAATTCCAGTAACCAATTACCTGTGGTAGTGCCGCGTAGACCAAGCCAAACCGTTAGGCGTGCAATCATTGCGGTCCCGTTCTTCGCCGCGATTGCCCTGGCCTTCCGCCTGAACAGCGGCCCGATCGGCGCACCAGCGGATGCCGCCAATCCCGGCTTCGTCCTCACCGATGCGACCAAAGCCGCCGGGATTACGTTCGTCCATAAGCGCCCATCATTCGACCCGAAGATCGCGAACGTCGAACCCCACGTCGCCGCACTCGGCGCCTCCGTTTCTGTCACGGACTTCGACAGCGACGGCTGGCCCGACCTTTACTTCACGAACAGCCGCTTCGGCGAGCCTAACGCACTGTACCGGAATAAAGGCGATGGCACGTTCGAGGACGTGGCAGCGACCGCCGGCGTCGCTGATCTGAACCGCCCCGGCGAAGGCGTCTCCATGGGCGGCGTTTGGGGCGACTTCGACAACGACGGCCGTGAAGACCTGCTCGTCTACCGCTACGGCTACCTCGCACTGCTGAAGAACGTGGACGGCAAGCGATTCGAGGACGTCACCCAGGCCGCCGGACTGCATCGCTGGGTGAACAGCAATGGTGCAATCTGGTTCGACTACGACCGCGACGGCCTGCTCGACCTGTACGTCACCGCGTATTTCCGAAGCGACATCGATCTGTGGCACGTCACGACGACACGGATCATGCACAATAGCTTCGAGTACGCGGACAACGGCGGGAAGAACCTCCTCTTTCACAACGTCGGCGGTGGCAGGTTCGAGGACGTGACCGACAAGCTCGGCGTCGGCAGCACGCGATGGACGCTCGCGGCGGCGTCCGCTGACTTTGACGAGGATGGCTGGCCGGATCTCTACCTCGCGAACGACTATGGCCCCGAGGAACTGTTCCTCAACGACCATGGCCAACGTTTCGTGCCGGTGAAGGCAGGTCTGTCGAGCGAGTCCAAGAGCGGCATGTCTGTCGCGTTAGGTGACGCGTTCAACCGCGGACGCCTGGACGCCTTCGTCACGAACATCTCGGAGCGGGGCTACCTCTTCCAGAACAACAACCTTCGCCTCAACCGCCTCGTGGACTCGAAGCGTTTCGTCAACGTGGCCGAGGGCGCGGTTGCCGACGCCGGTTGGGCGTGGGGCGCGCAGTTCGGAGATCTCAACAACGACGGCATGAACGAGCTCTTCGTCGCGAACGGCTTCATTTCCGCCGACCGCAATACGAGCTACTGGTACGCCATGTCGAAGATCGCTGGCGCTAACGGGCGCCTGTTCGAGGACGCGGCGACCTGGCCGGCGTTCGGCAACGCGAGCCTGTCCGGCTACGAGCGGTCACGCGTGTATCTCAATCGCGGGGCTGCCGGCTGGACCGACGTGGCTGCCCGCGTTGGAGCCACCGACACGTACGACGGCCGCGCCGTCGCGCTCGCCGACCTCGGGAACCGCGGCGTGATCGACGTAATAGTCGCAAATCAGAACCAACCGGTGACACTCTACCGTACGACGGCCGACTCGGCTAATCACTGGGTCGGGTTTCACCTCGTCGGCACGCGCAGCAACCGCAGCGCAATTGGCGCCGAGGTGATCGTGGAGTCGGGTGATCTGAAGCAGCGCCGGATTGTCGACGGCGGAATGGGTTTCGCGAGCCAGAACGATCGTCGGTTGCACTTCGGACTTGGCCAGCGCGAGTGGGTCGACCGCGTCGTAATTCATTGGCCGTCTGGCACCGAGCAGGTGCTGCAGCATCCGCTTATCGACCGGATGCTCACGATCACCGAAGCATCCCGATGACGGAACTTGCCGCAGCAGCCTCCACGCCTCTGTCTTGGAAAGACCGCGCTCGGCGCATCGATCCGCGGTACCTCATCGCGTTTCTCATCACGCTGGTGCTGGTTCTCGCGCAGTTGCGCTACCACATCGTCGGCGGCTACGAGCGGCTCGCCGTCGCGTTGCTCGCATGCACGGCGACCGAAGCCCTGCTCTCGTGGTTCGATCGCGGTAAGGTCGTCAACCTCCAGAGCGCGTACATCAGCGGCATTAGCTTGACACTGCTGGAGAAGCCACAGGGGGCGGCGCTGTGGCCGATTGCGTTAGGCGGCTGGCTGGCGATCTCCTCCAAGTACGTCCTGCGCTATCGCGAAAATCACCTCTGGAACCCGACGAACTTCGCGATCGTCACGCTGCTGCTGGTTGCTCCGGAGCGCATCTCGGTTTTGAGCCACCAGTGGGGCAACGACCTCGCGACGAACCTCGTGATCTGGACGTTCGGGCTGGTGATAGCATCGCGGGTTCGCGTCCTTCACATCACGCTCACGTACGTCGCCAGCTTCTTCGCGCTGAACACGCTGCGCAGCCTGATACTCGGCCAGCCGATCCTGCCGGAGATCGCACCGATCACGGGGCCGATGTATCAGCTGTTCGTGTTCTTCATGATCACGGACCCACGCACCGTCGTGCGCGGCCGTCGCCCTCAGATGATCGTTGCCGTCATCATCGCTCTCGTGGAAGCAATGATCCGGTTCGCGTCGGATCAGGGCTGGCCGCTTCCCACCGCGTTCAACGCGGCACCGGCACTTGTGGCGCTGTGGCTCGTGGGTCCGGTGGCGAAGTGGATCGATCTGCGGCGCGCCGGTCCGCGAAAACTGGCTCCGGTCCCATCCCCCGAAGCGCAGGTAGCGCCTCCAGTATCTGCTCGCGAGTCATCCCCAGCAGTGAGTGCCGTTCGATGAGCACATCGAGGTCGACCCGGTAGAGATTATGGCGTGTAGCGTCTGCTAAGCCGGCGACGTTGCGAGGCGCGATCGCGGCGGTCGCCCATTCCACGTAGCGACGGCGATCCTCCTCGCGTCCCACATCACCGCGAGAACGTGTGATCTCCTTGAGCCGTCGGAGACTTTCGCCAGGTAGCGGATCGAGCACTGCGTCTCCCACTCCCAGAAAGCCGCTCCACGCTGCGTCATCGCCGGCTGCGATGCGTTGCTTGACCTCCGCGTACGACACCGTGCCGAAGTACAGCATGGCGTGCGCGGCGAAGAGGTCGAAATGCGCCATGGCCTCGTACGCGCCCGCCACCATCCGGTCGACCTGGTCGGCCTCCAACGTGAGCAACGCCGCGTAGTGGCCAAGCTCGGCAACGTTAGGCATCCCCCGCTGTGTGGCGTGTTGCTCGAACATGAGTCCGAGACGCTCGATCGCACGCAGTCCCCACGCGATGCCCGTCGAGAAGAGCGGGTCGACGAACCCATACGCGTGCGGGAGCAGGACCCACCGGTCACCAGCAGCCATCGTGAGCCGGTGCTGGATGCCAGGCACGAATCGGATCGGCATGATCGCTGTCGCGTCGCCGAACACAGTGCCGATTGTGGGATACCGCCTGAGCAGTAGCGCCCAGAGTTGATCTGGGTCTCGCGTAGCGCCGATCGCAGCGAGGCCACGTGGTGTGAGCGAGAACCCAGCGCTCGTGACGCCATCGTCGAATCGGAGGCTGTACATCCAGCCTTCATCGATCAGATGGTGGACGGCCGCCCAGTCGTCGGGATATGGTCCATCTGGAAGGTCTCGCGCGACCTCGCGTACGGAACCCACACCGGTGAAGTGGCTGAACACGAGCGCCGAACGCGTCTCGGTCCGATCCAGCCCGGAAGGTATGTCGAGCTGCCGCGCGAGAAACCCGGCGGGCCCCGATGCGTCGATCACGAAGCCCGCGTCCAGCCCGATTGGCTCCCCATCTCGGCTCCCCGACAGCCGCACGCGATTGGACTCGAACCGGGCGGTGGCAAGCTCCGTCCGATCCCGGTAGTCCACGCCAGCCGCCACCGCTTGCCGAACGAAGTGATGATCGACGTCGGCACGCAGCCAGTGCGTGTCCGACACGGAATCGTTAGGGCTTGCCGCAACGAGCAACCGCTCCGACTCGAAACCGCGGTCCGCGAACGACTCTCCCGGATGGTGCCGGTAGAACGTGAACCCGCGTTTGAGCCCGCAGCGAATGCCTGGATAATGCTCGAGCCATCGGCCGTGCGTCGCGAGACGATAGCAGTCCGCGAGACCGTATCGTCGCCCAAGTCTCTCCAGCGACAGATTGGCGAGCGGTGTCGTCGACTCACCGATGGCGAATCGGGGATGCGCTCCACGCTCCAGCAACACGACGTCGTATCCGAGGACCGCGAGGACGCGCGCCATGAGAGCGCCCGAGAACCCGCTGCCCACAACAGCGACGTCGTATCGCTCGCGCGTCACTGTCCACCGCAGACGGAGCAGGCGACTCGCGGCTCAGACCTTCCCGTTAGGTTGAGCCGCGCAAGCCGTTCGATCCGTACCGAGCTGCACTCACTGCATGTGGCCAGACGCTGCGCATCCCACAGGTCTGCCGTGACCACGGTTGGCGCGAACTCGAGGCACCGGTCCAACGCGTCCTCCAGCCCCGATAACGTGGGTAGCGTGAAGTGCCCGAGTGCTTGCAGTCGCTCCATTTCACCGTTCCCGCCGCGCACTGGAATGATCGCCACGACCGCAGCTCCGCACCGCACTGCGTATTCGACCGCTTGCACGGTGGACTGCACGGCCTCCTGAGCAGGCACATACGGCGCGTTGAGCAGCACGAAGACTCGAAGCGCGATCGCATGATCAGCCAGGAAACCAGCCGCCTGGGCAAATCGCGTTAGGCTCAGTCGCTTGTTGAGATGCTCGATCGCGGCCGGATGAGTCGTTTCGAGCCCGATCGCGACCTCCAAACTGCCCGACAGCATCCGCGCGACCTCGAGCGTCCGCGGGCCGACTGTGCGCGCGTGCGACTCTACCGTGACTCCGGCGAACGGTGCAGCCAGAGCCGCGATCGCCGGCAGGTCCTGCGCGGGGACTGCGCGCTGATCGAAGAAGTTACTGGCGTTGTAGAGCTTCAGTCGGTTCGGAACCGGAGGCGGCGTCGCATCGAGCACTTCCTTCAACTGCCAGGCGAGCGCCCCAGCTGGCGTCGGCCCGTCGATCGTCCACCGCCACAGGTCGCAAAACGAGCACGTATACGGACACTCTGCGCCGGCCAGAAACACCGTCAGTGCTCGCTCGGTCGTCCCATCCGGCCGGCGTTCCTCTTCCACCAGCGAACCGTGGGCCCGCCATGGATCCACCCATGGCTTGGGCGGTCGCAGCTTTCGGATTCGCTGGTCGGCGGTCGTTCCGATCACACAGCTGCCGCGTGCAGCGACTCGAAGTGGCGTCGATACCGCGCCTCGTTCTGCGGGAAGAGCCGCTTGATCTGCGACTCGGCTACTGACCCGTGCTGGAACCGGCGTTTCTCGAACACTGGCATGTCGAGCTCCAGCACTGACCGAACGCCGCGCTTCACGATCTCGCCCTTGAGCGCGTACAACCGCTCGTGCGACCCCTCAGTCAACTGTGCGAACGGGATCGCCTCGGCGACCTCGATCACGTTAGGCCGCGTGTACGGGCTGAAGCCAACGAACTCGTACGCCCGCGCGCACGCATAGCTGCGCACGCATCCACGGCTGTATCCACCCGAGTATGTGATCGAGTGCTTGATCGAGTCGACGCCCCACCCTTCCTGGTAGAGCATGCGGTTGTTGACGACGCTGCGGATCGTCAGCTCGCTGTTCACCTCGATCGGATAATCCTTGAGGTTTTCGTCGCCGCCGTCGCCGTCCACGATGAGACGCCAGTCGGGATAGCGTTCCCTGATTCCCTCGAGCAGCGCAAGGTTCACCGCGGCGCATTCGACGTCGAGCGGTTTGTAGTCCTCGATGACGGCAACCGCACGCAATGGGTCGAGCGCGCTGGACGGAACGTCGATCACCTCGCCAAGCATTTCCAGATTGACTCGCGTGAGGAATTCGCGAGCCTGGCGAGCGTCGGCGCCTTCGCCATCGACGGTGAGTGTGAACGCCTTGAGGCGTGATGGCGACTGACCTTCGTTGAGCAGCAGCCTGTAAAGACACAGCAATACGGATGCGCTGTCGATTCCGCCCGAGAATTCGACGCCAATGGGCTCGTCGCGCTCCTGTGCCTCGAGCCAGCCTCGCAGCTCGCTGTACAACGCTTCGATGTAGCGTGTCCCTATGACGTCGAGATCTGGCGGTAGGACCCCGCGCGGCGGGTCGAAGAACCGTTGATGCACAGGATTCGGGTCAGGACAGCCGATGAGTCGAAGCGTCGTGATGTGATGCGCCGGCACCATGCGCGTATAGCTCGGATGGAATTGATCCGCCCATCCACGCCGTGCCAGTTCCTCGCCGATCACGTCGATGCGCTCGGCCACGATCAGAACGGGCCCCTCGCTCGCCTTCGCGAGAAAGTAGCGGAGTGGGCGATCGAGACTCCGTGCGAGCACGACTCGCTCTCCCTCCTGCGCAACGAGTGCAAACGAGCCTTCGAGCTCGCACACGCCGTCGGCGTCGAGTGCCAACAGCCGCCGCTGTGCCTCCACGTCACTGACGCTCCAGAGACACTGTGAATCGGGCGGTACGAGATTGATGACGTGCGCAATTGGGTAAGTCATGCTGCGTTTGATCGTCGTTGGTTCGCCGTCGATTCGTCGTCAGGTTGTTGCCGCCTGCCGCCTGTGTCGCCTACCGCCTGCCGCCTGTTGACCCTCGCCCGTCCCTGGCTTCCCGACGTCCGACACGCGCACGGATGACCGACTTTATTCCGCCACGAACATTGAAGTCGCCGACGACCTCCATCCATCGCGGCTTCGCGCACGCGCTGAGGTCATCGAGGATGCGATTCACGGCACGCTCGTAGAAGATGCCATCGTTGCGAAAGCTCCAGAGATAGAGCTTGAGGCTCTTGAGCTCGAGGCACACGTCGCCCGGCACGTATGTGATGATGATCGTGCCGAAATCCGGTGCGCCACCTTGCAGCAACGCGAGCTCCTTCGCATCGCTCTCCACTCCTCCGACTGGGCAGAGCGACGTGAACTCGGGGCAGGTCATATCGATCTCGTAGTCCCGGCCGGGATACGGATTCGGAAAGGTCTCCAACAGTTCCGGTTGAGGCATGGCCGAAAGAATGCACGGCTAGCGAGTCGCGAGCAACGCACTTCATGATTGTCCCTGTGCGCCGCCTCACTCGAAATGCGATACGCGCATTACACAATCGCATCCGCAAGCTCAACCGTGGTGACTCTGCGACTCTGGTGCGCGTCGCACATCATGATGCGTCGTTATTGACCGCGAGTATGGACACACATTGTACCGCGTCGTAGGTTAGCGAATAGGAGCCGGTGCTTATGCGCCGGCCAACGCCGCCGCGAGAACGGCGTGGCGGCACCTGCCCCCCGGCACGTCCGGGGGGCTCTTTTTTTCGCTACGTGGAAATCAAAAACCCTCACGATGCCTCTCGATGTGAGAGTGACATCCCGAGGGTCTCCGCTTTTTGCCGTCGCCTGCCGCCTGCCGCCTAATCGCGATCTTTCAACTTCTTCGACATTTCCTCGAGTATCCGCCGCTCATCACTCGTCAGACTATCGAGCCCGTGCTCGGAGATCTTGTCGAGCACCACGTTGAGCTGATCATCCGGTCGCTTCGGAGCGACCTTTGGGCTCGGAGTCGGCGGCGAGCTGGCCTGGCGACGTGCCACCGCAGCCTTGCTCTTCGCCACGATGTCATCGACCTCCTGCACCTTCTCCCGCGAGCGAGGCAGCCGGGGAATCGGGCGTGGCGTTTCATCCGGAACATCCGGAATCTGCGAGACTCGTTGCTTCAGCCGGTCGAGACTCGTTGCCGATGACGTCCGAAGATACAGCCAGCCAGCGGCCAGACCTCCCAAATGGGCAAGGTACGCAACACCGGTGAGGCGATCCGTTCCGGCCACTTCGGTTCCCGCCATTCCCGCGATGAGAATGACTGCGGCTAGCATCGCAACGGTCCACTTCACTCTGAGCGGCATCACGCCGAAGAGATAGATCTCGTCGTCCGGCCACCGCATCGCGTAGGCGAGCATCACACCGAGTACGGCCGCCGACGCCCCGAAGAGAATCGCATTCCGCGCGAAAAGCAGATGCGCAAACCACCCGCCGAGCCCGCAGAGGATGTAATAGCGCGCGAACTCCCCAGCGCTCCAGGTACGCTCGATCCGCGGACCGAACAGGTAGAGCGTGTACATGTTCAGGGCGAGATGCCAGAACCCGCCATGCACGAACATGTAGGTCGCGATCGTCCACCACGACCGCCCGAGGTCATGCACCTCAAACCCGAGGGTCTGCTGCACGTCCTCCGGACGCACCACCGTCAGCTGCAGGAAGTAGATCGCGACGTTGATCGCGATCAACCACTGCACGGCGGGCGTGATCCGGGGAGTCTCGGTGTCGTCGGTGATCTGGTAGGACATGCG
>Ga0207706_10003007_pt1 | contig 16249 bp, 13 predicted proteins | sample KBSC53metaG_FD_184318 | JGI IMG/M metagenome (GOLD analysis project Ga0207706, IMG submission 184318) | Corn rhizosphere microbial communities from Kellogg Biological Station, Michigan, USA - KBS C5-3 metaG (SPAdes) (version 2) | ecosystem: Host-associated > Plants > Roots > Rhizosphere > Soil ... | reverse complement strand
CTCAGCCGCTCGTGTCTTGTTCTGGCCCGTGGACTCCAGGGTACGCACGATCAGCATTCGCTCCGCCTCATCCACCGTCGTGCCTACGCGGATGGGAACAATGCTTGCGTCATTCGGCTGAGCCATGGGAATTTGTGCCGTCCCAAACGTCCTGGGCAGATGGCCCGCATCGAGCGGGGCCCCGTCCGGGCACAAGATCACAGCGCGCTCTATCGTGTTGCGCAGTTCACGCGCATTCCCCGGCCAGTCGTAGGCCATCATGCGATCAAGAATCGACTCAGCTAAACCGGCCACGTGCCGCGCATGCTTCTGATTCATCTCGCGCACCATCGCTTCCGCCATTACGGCCAGGTCTTCGAGGTGTTCCCTCAGCGGAGGCATGTGGATGTGGAATACGTTCAGCCGATAAAAAAGGTCGGGTCGCAAATGCCCATGAGTGACGGCTTCGCTGGGATCGCGATTCGTCGCCGCAAGGACACGCACGTCAACGTCCTGCTCGGTTCGCGCTCCCAGACGGCGAAGCTTCCGCTCTTCCAGCACTCGCAGCAGCTTTGCCTGCGTGCCGATCGGCATCTCGCCGATTTCATCAAGCAGCAACGTTCCTCCCGATGCCAGCTCGAAGCATCCTGCGCGCCGCTCCACCGCTCCCGTAAACGACCCCTTCTCATGCCCGAACAGTTCGCTCTCGATCAGCGTCTCGGGAATCGCCGCACAATTCACCGCCACGAACGGGCGCCCTTTACGCGGGCTCAAATCGTGCAGTGTGCGCGCCACCATCTCCTTGCCTGTTCCGCTCTCCCCGGTAATCAGCACCGACACATTCGACGGCGCTATCTGCTCGATCAGGCCAAAAATGTCCTTCATGGCGCGGGAACTGCCCACCATCGAACCCAGGATGCCGGTCTCCCGCAACCGCCTCCGGGTAACCTCCAGTTCAATCTCCGTGGCGCGCTGTCTCGTCGCATTGGCCAGGATCGTGCGCAGCCGCGTGGCGTCGACCGGCTTTTGCAAAAAGTCGTACGCCCCCAGTTTCATCGCATCCACAGCTACCTGGATTGACCCCTGCGCCGTAAGCAGCACAACGGCTACGTTGGATTGCGCACTCTCGGCCAGCTTCGTCAGCAAGCCGATTCCGTCCATCCGCGGCATCTTCAGGTCGGTCACCACGATGGCCGGATCCCAAGCCAGGGCCTTCTCCCAGCCTTCAATCCCGTCCCGCGCAGTCTCGGTGCGGTATCCCCAGCCGGAGATCAACTCTGCAAGTCCCATGAGCGCATGGGGTTCATCTTCGACAATCAGGACCTTCACCGCGTTTTGCATATCTTCTTTCGATGCAAGCTTTCGGAACCGTGCCTCTCGACCGGCCTGCAATCGTTTTCTGGGTAACTTACCACTTCATTTTGCGTCGGACAAATACAGTCTAGCCTGCTTTCTCGCTGAGTTCAGCCCAGCGTGCATACAGGTCGTGACTCTCCTGTTGCGCATTGGCCAACTCTCGCAACGCCTCTTCGAGCGCTGCCGCATCGCTCGCAATCGCCGGATCTTCAACGCGTTCGTGCGCCGCTGCGAGCCTCGCGTCCGACTTTTCGACCCGTTCCTCGATCGTGGCAAACTCCCGCGCTTCCAGGTAGGAGAGCTTCTTCTTGCCCCCACCCGATTCGGTTCTCGTGCCACTGCGCTTGGCCGAAGCGGAGTCATCGGCTCGGCTTTGTAGGAGCTCGGCCTGCTCCTCCAGCCACGTCTCCCACTGACCATAATCCGCAAACTGACCCGTGTGCCCCAGCCCGTCCAGTCCCAGCACCGTCGACGCAACGCGGTTCAGCAGGTAGCGGTCGTGAGTCACCAGAACCAGTGCCCCCGGAAACTCCAGCAGATTTTCCTCGAGGATCTCGAGCGTCGGAATGTCAAGATCGTTGGTTGGCTCATCCAGCAGCAGAACGTCGGCGGGTTCCAGCATCAACTTGGCAATCAGAACGCGCGCTCGCTCTCCGCCGCTCAGGTTGCGCACCGGTTGGTTCAGTTGTTCTCCGGTAAAAAGAAATCTCGCCGCCCAGCTCGCCACGTGCACGGTGCGGCCCTGGTAGATAACCCCATCGCCCTCAGGCGCCAGGGCCCGCCGCAGCGTAAGGCTCTCATCCAACTCCCGCATCTGGCTGAAATAGACCATGCGCAGAGCCTCAGCCCGCCGAATGCTGCCCTCCGCCGGTTCAATTTCGCCGCGCAGCAGCCGCAACAGCGTAGTTTTGCCGCTTCCATTCGGGCCCACCAGCCCGACCTTCATCCCCGCAGTCAGAATAAAGTTGAGACCTGTAAACAGCCGCCGTCCAACCCCGTCTTCGTCACCCGGAACGTCGCAGGCAACATCCTGGAATTCCGCCAGCCGTTTGGTCTTCCTTTGGCTGGCCGCGAAGTCGATTCCCGCCGTGCTCACCGACGTCCGGCTGTCCATGGCCGCGAGCTGCCCAATCATCGCATTGGCCGTATCAATACGTGCCTTCGATTTCGTGGTGCGTGCCTTCGGACCCCTCCGCAGCCATTCAATCTCGGTGCGAACCTGGTTGCGCAGACTTTCCTGCTGTCGCCCCTGCGTTTCAAGATAAGCCTCGCGCTCCTCAAGAAAGCGGCTGAAGTTCCCCTTTACCCGCAGCAGCCCGTCGGCATACACGCGATTCAGCTCGATAATCTCGCTCGATGTCGACTCGAGAAAGTACCGGTCGTGGCTCACCGTTACGGCAGCAAACGAAGACGAAGTCAGTAGCTCCTCAAGCCATTCAATTCCTGCGAGGTCGAGGTGATTGGTCGGCTCGTCCAGCAACATCACCTCAGGATCGCTGACAAGCGCTTCAATAATGGCCAGCCGTTTGCGCCAGCCGCCCGAAAGCGCTGCAGCCTCGGCGTTGAGATCGTCAAATCCCGCCCGTCCCGCCAACTCGCGCAGCCGCCCTTCGCGCTCCGCCTCATTCACGTGCGCGCCACTCAAGGCCGCCTCCAGCACTTTGCGGATCGAAACCGCGGCAGGGAATCGCGAGTCCTGCGGCACATACGCGGCGCGTGCCCGCTTGCGAACAGCCAGTTCGCCCGAATCAGGCTCGATTTGCCCCGCCAGTACAGCCAGCAGCGTCGACTTGCCCGCCCCATTCGGCCCGATCAGGCCAATGCGGGCTCCATCTTCGACCGTGATCGAAATATCGCGAAACAGTGGCCTTGCACCGAATTGTTTAGTGACGGATTGCGCGTTGAGAATAGGCGGCATCTCTCCTAAGCTTACCGATGCCGCCCGCAAAGTGCGACCCCGACACTAACTGCCGCCAGGAGAATCATCTCCCGCCGTTCTAAACTGTAGCCATGCTCGACTACGAAATCTCGGCATCCGATGCGGCCGCTCTTCTCCGTGAAAACAAGACTCGCTTCATCGATGTCCGCGAACCATGGGAATTTGAAGTAGCCCGCATCGATGGCAGCCTCCTCATGCCCATGGGCGACGTCCCCGCGCGCGCCAATCAGGAACTCGATCCCGACGAGCACCTCGTCGTCCTCTGCCACCACGGACAGCGTTCGCTCAACGTCACCGCCTGGCTCCGCAATCAGGGATTCGAAAACACCCAATCCCTTCGCGGCGGCATCGACGCATGGTCCGCTGAAGTCGATCCAACCATCGCCCGTTACTAGCCCCCGCAAATCAAGTCATCCCTCTACCCGCAAGCGCATTGTCATCTTGAGCGCAGCGAAGCGAAGTCGAAAGATCTGCAGTTGTATCTGCTCCCGGTCAGCCACAATGAATGGCACAACGGCGAGCAACACACATTGATATCACTGAGGCTTTTCAGGCCTCGTACTCGGCTGGACAGTCCTGTCGGCCTTGCCGCTCGCTTCCGGCGCACCGATGTGATCCGCAAGCTCATCGCCGGTGAAGTTTCCGGTGGTGCTCTCATCAATTTCCGGCAGCATCGTTGCATCCCAATCCTGCCACTCCGCCGCGAGTCGATCGTAAACATCCTTATGGCGCACCTTCAGGTTGGCCCGCTCCATCGGGTCCTCAGCGACATTGAATAGAAACGTGTTTTCGCGAATTTTTAGATATTTGAAGTCACCGTCTCTCGCCGCTCGCTGCGCATTCGCTTTGTAACGCCAGAAGAGTTTGCGCTCGACGGGTGCAGCTTTCTGCGTCAGCATGGGCAGTAGATTAATGCCGTCAGGCGGGAAGTCGGGATCGGATGCTGCGCCACACGCAGCCAGCAGCGTCGGCATCCAGTCCATCGAGATTGCAACCTGATCGCTTGTTTGGCCCTGCGGAACGCGCGCTGGCCAGGAGATAATTGCGGGTACTCGTAGTCCACCCTCCAGCAGTTCGGTCTTCCGTCCCGTGAAAGGCCACGTATCCGCAAATCGTTCTCCGCCGTTGTCACTGGTGAAGATGACGATCGTATTCTCAATCTGGTTATTCTTCCGCAACGCTTCGATCACGCGTCCTATCTGAAGATCCATCTCCTGGATCATCCGTTGATAGGTCTTCTGCGTGCCCCCGTCGAAATCAAATAAGTTTCCGCCAGTTGACTTGAGGCGCTTCGATTCCGCTTCGTCTCCGGGTGCCTCCCAAGGCCAGTGCGGCGCGTTGAAATGCAGACTTATGAAAAACGGGCGGGCTGATTTCGCATAACCATTAATTACATCCACGGCACGGCCGCCGAGCATGTCCGTCAGGTAGCCCACCTGGTGTACCTGCACGTCGTCATCCCACAGATCGTCCTTCTGGTTTGCGTGGGTATAGTAGTCCACCGCGCCGCTGCGAAATCCGTAGAAATGGTCGTAGCCGCTTTGTAGCGGACCGTATTTCGGCAGCATTCCCAGGTGCCACTTTCCAATGAGCGCTGTGCTGTAGCCGGCTTTCTTCAACAACGATGGCAGCGTCGGATGGTCCGGAGGCAGCCCGACCGGGCGGCCGGCCAGCGGTTCCTCCAGGCCCAGCGGCAGTCGATATTGATAGCGACCTGTGATGAGCGCGGTACGCGTAGCAGAACATACCGCTGAGTTGGCGTATCCCTGCAGGAACCTGACGCCTCGCGATGCCAGGCTGTCGATGTTTGGGGTGCGCATATCAGGACGCCCGTAGCACGACACGTCGGCATAACCAAGATCATCCGCCAGAATGAAGAGGATGTTCGGCGGTTCAGAGACTCTCTGACTGAATATTTGGTTTGCACCAGACGCAAGCGCAATCGTCCCTAGCGCGCCGTTTCGCAGCAGAGTTCGGCGGGTAACTTTCACGGAATCTTTCATGTTTACTCCTGCTGACCTCTGAGAGACTCAACGCTTAGTTCCGCTTGAGAATACCCGCGCTCAACAGCACTCCCAACTCATCGCGATTCACCCATTCTTCGGCGATTTTTCCGTTCTTGAGTTGGAAGATCACAATGGCGTCCCACGTGACAGACTTTCCGGTTATGTCGTGAGGTCCGATTCTCGATCGCAATATTCCGGCGCCTGTTGCCCGATGCGTCAGTCGCACAACCACGCGGTCTCCAGAATCGAAGATGTCGTGTACCTCAGTCGACAGTTTCGAATAGGTTGTCTTCCTGTTCTCAACCACGCCCCGAACTCCGGCAATTCCGTGGGTGTCGCTCGACCCGAAGTGAATGGCACAATCGGGCTGAAAGATCTTCTCGACCAGATCGATGCTGCCCCCATCGAGTACGTCATGAAAGTAGCTGAGGATGATCTTTTGCTGAGCGGAAGCTTCTGTCGATCCGGTTTCAGCAAATGACACAACCGTCAGGCCGAGAGCCATCATGGCCAACAAAGTCGGTAACTTCATCATGGCCAACAACAATCCCATAGGAGCAGGAGCAAGTCAAACTGGTTCCGTCACGTCATTCCCCTCCCCACAAAGCAAGCCGCAACTTTTTTTCCAACCGCCGCAACCGCGCGCACCGACACCTTGTCCTAGATGTGGAGGGAAATGAATCATGAACGCATCAATCGGCGATGGAATGGCTGCACTCGGGCTAGCAGGGGGCATCTTTGACTACCTTTACCTGAAATATCGGACCAGGCAGCGGCAGATCGACATCCTTCATCACGAGCGGATGGCAGCGATGGAAAAGGGAATCACCTTGCCGGAGCTCACGCTCGAGGAACCCCGCCCCGATCACCGGACCCAGCCATTCAGGCTTAGGTCCGGTCTAGACCAAACAGGCTCATTCCTTATTACTGACGAGAGAGAACATCGCTCCCTGAGGGTCCTGGCCATTGATGATCCAGCTCCCTCCGGGCACCTGCATTGGGCCGTTCACGACCTTCCCGCCGCCGGATTCAACACGTTTGACGGCTGCCTTGATGGAGTCGACGTTGAAGTAGAAGTTCCAGCATGAGACAGGAATATTCGGTGCCTTGGTCATCATCCCGCCGTCACCCATTTCCTTGTGGTCGCCTTCATCGAAAATGCGATAGGCGCCCATGGGGCCCATATCCATATCGCTGACCTTGGTCCAGCCAAAGAGCTTGTTGTAGAAGCCGAACCCTGCTTCGAGGTCAGTCGTGTAGAGTTCATGCCAACCAATGGTGCCGGGGGTCGGTGGTGCGGGGCGTTGCGGCGAGGGCATCTTTGGATCAGGGGTGAAGACCACAATGGCGGCACCCTGCGGGTCCGACATGACAGCAAAGCGAAGCATTCCCGGAATGTCGGTGGCAGGCTTCCATACTTTGCCACCGGCTTCGACAATCTTTTCGATGTGAGCATCGACGTCGTCGACCGAGATGTAGCCAACCCACGCGGTGTGTCCGGGAATGTTCAACATGCCGGCGAGTCCAACGTTACCGACGTTGAAAGTGGTATACGACGAGCCGTCAGTACTGGGCATCTCCTGGGTCGTCCAGCCTACTACGTCGGAGTAGAACTTGCCCGCGGCTTTTGTATCGCTGGTCATAAGCTCGTACCAGCCGAATTTTCCTTTTGGCGTAAACATTGAGAGATTCTCCTTGTTTGGGGAGGACGCGCCAAGGTATCAGCGTCCAATGGACTGGTAGCGTTGATATCAACTTGATCGAGCCTATGTCAATCCGCGCCAGATTAATTTTGAGGAACGGGTTCGACGGCCGATAGGACCAGATGAACCGCAGCGCCTATACTCTTGTGTTGGCTACTTATAGGAGCGCTTCGCATGTCCTCGTCCGCTGTAGACTTTGCCCGAAAGAACCATTCGCGTTTTCTTAACGAACTCAAAGACCTTCTTCGCATTCCGTCTATCTCTACATTGCCCGAGCACAACGGCGATTGCTGCCGCGCTGCCGAAGCGCTTTCCGCCGAGCTGACCCGCATCGGCATGGAAAATGTGCGCATCATCGAGACGGAAGGTCATCCGCTCGTCTACGCCGATTGGCTTCATGCCGCGTCCAAACCCACCGTGCTGGTCTATGGACATTACGACGTTCAGCCGGCCGATCCGCTCGACGAATGGCTCTCGCCTCCCTTCGAGCCCGCAGAACGCAATGGCAACCTCTACGCCCGTGGCGCCGTCGACGACAAAGGACAGGTTTGGGCACAGGTCAAGGCCCTCGAGTCGCTGCTCGCCGCCAACAAGGCGCTGCCCCTCAACGTGCGTGTCATCTTCGAAGGCGAAGAAGAAGTGGGAGGCGAGGGAATTGCGCAGTACGTTGCCTCAAAACCACCCGAGTTGAAAGCCGACTTTGCGCTCGTCTCCGACACCGAACTCTTCGCGCCCGGCCTGCCGACACTCTGCGTCGGTCTCCGTGGCATGATCTATACCGAAATCGAAGTGCGCGGTGCAAAAAGCGATCTCCACTCCGGCATGTACGGCGGTGCTGCTCCAAACCCGTTTTTCTCTCTTGCCCAGATATTGGCCCGACTGAAAGATGAAAACGGCCACATCCTGATTCCAGGCTTTTACGACGACATCATTCCGCCTAGTCCTGAAGAACTCGCCGCCTGGCGCAGTCTTCCGTTCGACGAGGAGCACTACCGCATCTCCGAAGTTGGTTCTCGTCAACTGGTTGGTGAACAGGGCTTCAGCGTTCTCGAACGCACCTGGGCGCGGCCCACGCTGGATGTTCACGGCATTCCCGGCGGATTCACCGGCGCGGGAGCCAAGACTGTCATTCCAGCCAAAGCGCTCGCGAAGGTCTCCATGCGTCTCGTGCCCGGCATGACCCCCGCAAAGTCCTTCGCCCAGTACAAAAGCTATGTGGAAAAGATTGCCCCCGCCGGCGTCGACATCGATGTCCGCCTGATTCACTCCGGCGATCCCTGTCTCATTCCCGTCGACAACCCCTACATTCAGGCCGCGACTCACGCCCTGCGCGAGGTCTGGGGCCGCGATACCGTCTTCATTCGCTCAGGCGGTTCCATTCCCATCGTCGGAGACTTCGCCCGTCACCTGGGTCTTCCCAGCGTCATGATGGGCTTCGGGCTCCCCGACGACAATATCCATGCCCCCAACGAGAAGTTCAATCTGAAAAACTTCGAACTCGGAATCGAATCCTTGATCCGGTTTATGGAGGAGACAGGTCGTTGAGTTTGCCGGCCCGCGACTCACCTTGCGATGCAGCTGGATTCGTTCTCGCCGGAGGACAATCCAGCCGCATGGGTGAGGACAAAGCCCTCGTAAAATTCGCCGGCCAGCCTCTGATCGTTCGCGCTCTTGGCATCTTGAGGGAAGCTGGCCTGCAGCCTTCAATCGCCGGCGCCCGTTCCAACTTGGGATCTTTCGCACAAGTGGTTGAAGATCTGGCTACTCAAGCTGGGCAGGGTCCGCTTGCCGGCATCTGCTCCGCTCTCGCCGCAACCGCTACGCCCCGGGCAGCTTTCATCCCTGTCGATATGCCCTTACTTCCTTCGTCTTTGATTTCCTACCTTCTCCATTACGCAACCGCCACCGGCGCAGTCGTTACCGTTCCGGCGATAAACGGCTTTGCGCAAACCTTTCCGGTTGTGATTTACCGCTCCGCGTTGCCGATCCTTCAATCGCAACTCGAAAGCAGCAACCGAGGTTGTTTTTCAGCGTTTAAGCTCGCCGCGACCACCTTGAATCAACCATTTTCTGTGCTGCCGGTTGAGCCCCTCGTTCAATCCGGTCAGATCAGTCATCCCAACGGCCTTCCCGCCGCTTTTTGGTTCCTGAATGTTAACGGCAGGCATGACCTCGCACGCGCCGAGGCTCTCGTTTCCGCCTCTCTTCCGGTAAGCTAACCTCGTGGCAACATCCGATTCGTCTCCACAACCCGAGATTCCTGGCGAACTGCCCGAAATTGACGGCGAAGTTCTGGCCGACATCGTGGGCGACAAACCGGCCGAACCGGAAGGTGTCGAATCCTCCCAGAGGCCCATGATCTCGTTCAGCCATGTCTCATTATGGTTCGACGAGCGTAGAGTGCTCGACAACGTCAGTTTCGTGGTTCATCGGGGAGAAACGCTCTGCATTCTGGGCCGCAGCGGCGTGGGAAAGTCCGTTGCTTTACGAATCCTGATGGGCTTCCTCAGGCCGCAGGTCGGCTCCATCCGCGTCGATGGCGAAGAGATTAACGGCGTCAGCGAAGAGGGCATGCAGGAAATCCGCAAGCGGGTCACAATGGTGTTTCAGAACGGCGCATTGTTTGACTCGCTTACCGTCCGCGAAAATGTTGCATTTCCACTTCGGGAACGGGGCGGCCTCGACGAGGATCAGATACAGCAGATCGTGGAACGTCTCATAGGCCTGGTGGGCGCCGAAGACGTTTCGGACGCGCTTCCGGCCAGCCTCTCCACCGGCCGCCGCCGCGCTGTGGCGATTGCACGCGCGCTTGCGTCTCAGCCTGAGATTGTGCTCTACGACGAACCGACCACGATGGTTGACCCCATCATCGCTCGCCGTCTCGGAGGTATCATCCAGCGGCTGAAGAAGCAGCTTGGCTTCACCAGCATTGTTGTGACGCACGATATGCGCTTCGCGGAGCGGCTCGCGGACTCCGTACTGTTTTTGCACGAAGGGAAAGCGGCATTTTTCGGACCTCTCGCGGGCTTCTTAGCCTCCCCTGATCCGAATATCCAACAATTCCTGACGCTCGACGCCTACGAATTGCCTGTCAAAGCCAATTAACGATTTAGTAACAGAGTTAACCCAGTTTGGGGCCGATGAGTGAACAGGAACACCACATGTTGACCCTGCCTATTCGGTTCGAACTCAATTGGTTCTGCCATCAGTGCAGGCTGGAAGCATCCCATTAGTAACGTTCCAGGGTAGTTATGAAATGGTACAATCTGCTTGTTCTCGCCCTGACGAGCAGCATAGGGTCGATTAGCTGGTTGTCCAACTCCCCTGAGGCATGCTTTTATCTTTCCGATCCTCTGTTTTTGAACCGAAACGTTTCTATCCGTGGCCGTGAACGAAGCCAATCGCGGTCGTCCCCTCAACCGGTGAAACGAACGCTGCATGATGGCAAGCAACCCGCATAGGGTGAGAACGCTTCAAACCAAAAGCCACTGCAGAAGATTTTACGTACTTGATGGCATCCTGCTCCTTGCCTGGTAAACACCTGAAATCCATTAGTCCAATGAGCTCCTGAGGTTTGCGGAACGCATATGGCAACATCTGATTTCTGGCAGAGATTCTCCGCATCAGCTTCGCCGTCTGAGTGGCCAAGTGACGTCGCTGAGAGTTCGCGCCGAAATTCTCTCGGCAAGGTTAAGCTCTGGATGTTTCTGGACGCAGTGACCATCCTGGTTTCGGCGGTCGCGGCCACGATTTACGAGCGACACACCGATCCGGTGCTCGGCGCCAGGGCTTTTTACCGTGGCACTTTATTTGAAGGCCGTTCGATGGGCCTTCTTCTCGCCCTCCTCTGCGGCTTCACAATCTGCATCATCATTTCGAGCCGGCGGCTCAATCTTTACGCGCCCACCCGGCTAACCAGTTTCCTTCACGAACAACGCTTGAGTGTTCAGGTTTGCTTCACCTCGGGGCTGCTGCTGACCGGAACGCTCTACCTCGTTGGCGCAGAAGACATTCCCCGTCGCGTTGTTCTCCTCACTGTCGGCCTGGTCACTTTCGCCCTGGGTCTGCGAAGGTTTATTTATCGCAGCATGATGTATCGCAGGTTTGACCGCGGTCAGGACACGCGAAACGTACTCATCGTGGGCACAGGACCCGAAGCGCACGCCTTGCGCCATCACGTTGAAAGCATTCGTCATCTCGGGTACACCTTCAAAGGATTCATCGAGTTTCCCGGAACATCATCCCGCATCACATCCAGCACAGGCGACGTAGTCGGCACTCTCGACACTCTCTTTCAGCTCGCCCGCAAGCAGTTCGTAGACGAGATATTCTTCACCACGCAATGTGAACGTGGCATCGTTCAAGACGTACTCGATAAAGCGCGCAGAAATGGCGTTGACCTGCGGGTAGTGCCGGATTTGTATGACGGCCTGGCCTGGAATAGCCCGATCGAATACATCGGTCAGTTCCCAACTATTCCGTTGCACCGTGGACATGTGCCGGAACTTGGCTTAATGCTCAAACGCGTCCTCGATGTTACATTTTCCACCTTGCTGCTCCTGGTGCTTTCCCCGTTCATACTTGCCATCGCGATCGCGATCAAGATTGAGTCCAGAGGACCCATCTTCTACGCCTCTGAACGCATCGGCAAAAAAGGTCGTGTCTTCAGGTGCTTCAAATTCCGAACCATGGTTCGCGATGCGGAAAAACGCCGCGCCGATGTGATGCACATGAATGAGCGCGACGGCGTTTTGTTCAAGATTACGAATGATCCTCGCATCACAAAAGTCGGGCGCCTGCTCCGTAAATACTCGCTGGATGAACTGCCTCAATTCCTCAACGTCCTTCGCGGCGACATGAGCGTGGTCGGTCCACGGCCACCAATTGCCAGCGAAGTCATGGAATACAAGCCCAATCATTTGCGTCGGCTTGACGTTACCCCGGGTATCACCGGTCTATGGCAGGTGCAAGGCCGTCAGGATCCGTCCTTTGATAGCTACGTGTCGCTCGACGTCACCTACATCGAGAACTGGAGCATGTGGCTCGATTTGAAGATCATCGTCCGTACTATAGGAGTCGTCTTCTCCGGAACCGGAACATAGCAAAGAATCGAGCGCAGTATTAAGGCCGATTCCAGTGGGGCGGCCCTTCCGCTGCGTTGCATTAAACTGGACGTGTGAAGATCGCACTGGCCCAGATCAATCCCACGGTCGGGGATTTCACCGGCAATCTCGAAAAAATTGTCGCCACCGCCCGTCGCGCAGCCGACATGGGTGCGCGTCTCACCGTATTCTCAGAATTGGTAATTTGCGGTTACCCTCCCGCGGATTTTCTCGAAAAGCCCAGCTTTCTGGCACGTTGCAGAGCCTCCGTCGAGGAACTGGCTTTTGCCACCCGTGATCTCTCCACCGCGATTCTGGCTGGCGTAGCGCTGCAAGCGCCATCCGATGCGGGCAAGCCAGCCGTAAACGCCGCCGTCCTCATTGATCGCGGCAACCTGCTGCTGGAACAGCACAAGCGACTGCTGCCCTTCTATGACGTCTTCGACGAGCAGCGTTATTTTTCGGCAGCACGCAGCCAGCAGGTGGTAGAACTCGACAGCGTTCGCATCGCTGTCACCATTTGCGAAGACGCATGGAACGACAAGAATTTCTGGCCCCGTAGGCTCTACTCCGCCGACCCCATGGAGGAGCTGATGCGCCAGAATCCCGCGGTACACATCAACCTTTCTTCCTCTCCTTTCTGGCACTGCAAGCGCAAGGTACGCCGGCAGATGCTCGCTGCAATTGCACGGCGCGACGGCGTTCCCGTCCTGATGTGCAATCAGGTCGGTGGCAACGATAGCCTTCTCTTCGACGGCTCCTCACTGGCGATCAACGCTCGCGGAGAACTCGTGGCCCAGGCTGCTTCCTTCAAAGAGGATTTGGTGCTCATCGATCCTTTCAATGCGCCTCCAATTCCAGAGCCGTCTGAAGATGAAGCGGAAGCCGCCTATCGCGCCCTTGTACTAGGCACGCGGGACTACGTGCGCAAATGCGGTTTTCACAAAGTCCTTATCGCCCTGAGCGGAGGAATCGATTCTGCACTCGTTGCGGCAATTGCTGCCGAGGCGCTTGGCAAAGAGAACGTTCTCGGCATCGGCATGCCCAGTCCGTACTCCTCAGCGGGATCCATTGACGACAGTCGAAAACTCGCTGCCAATCTCGGAATTCGCTTCGAAATCATCGGCATCAGTGAGCTCTTCAAGGAGTTCTCCACTGCACTTGACCCCTTGTTCGCGGGTCTTGCTCCCGATCTCACCGAGGAGAACATTCAGTCCCGTATTCGCGGAGTCCTTCTCATGGCGCTGTCGAATAAGTATTCCGCACTCGTGCTGACTACGGGAAACAAGTCTGAGATGGCTGTCGGGTACTGCACGCTCTATGGCGACATGGTCGGTGCCCTCGCAGTGATTGGCGACCTGGTAAAGACTCGCGTATATGCAGTATCCAGGTGGATCAACCGCGAACGAGAGATTATTCCTCCAGCGATTCTTGAAAAGCCTCCGTCAGCAGAATTGCGTCCAGACCAGAAGGACACAGACTCACTGCCCCCATACGAGATACTCGACCCAATACTTGAAGCATATGTAGAGCGTTATGAAACCCCGGAACACATCGCGGAGAAAAACGGTTTCTCTCTGGAACTCGTCAAACAGGTGGTGCGGCTGGTGGAGCGGTCCGAGTACAAACGCCAGCAGGCCGCGCCGGTCCTGAAGGTGACTTCAAAGTCGTTTGGCATGGGGCGTCGGTTTCCCATCGCCGTCAAGGTTCAGGTATAAGCTAGAAAGTGGGGAAATCCCCCGTCATTTGAAGGAGAAACGCTTGATTCGTCCGTCCGTTCGTCTCGCCAGCGCTGCAATGCTGGTTGCCCTTGTCCTCCCAATTTCCAGAATCAATGCCCAGCAGGATGCGCCCTCATCGCCGGCCCCGACAGCCCCACAGGCGCAGGCCGCGCCCACCGCCCCAGTTGAGTTTCCGAAGCCGGATCCAGCTGACTTTACCGCCGCGTCGCCCACTAAAGAGGTGGTGAATGCCTTCATGGATGCCAACCTCGGCTTCGACGAGAACAACAAATGGCAGGTGCAGGCGATCACCAAGACCCAGGTTGAAGGCATCAGCAAGGTCGTCGTTCTGATCGGCGACAGAGCGGGAAAGCAGCAACCTTATCGCTTTGCGTTCTTCACGACACCCGACGGAAAACACATCATCGTCAACGACAAGATCATCCCTTTTGGTGAGAAGCCTTTCGCAGATTACCGCGCAATGGTGCAGCAGCGCGCCAATGGTCCCTATCGCGGCGCCGCCGCAAAAGACCTCGAACTTGTCGAGTTCGCCGATTTTCAGTGCCCCCACTGCAAAGCCGCTCAGGCCAACATGGACAAGCTCGCGGCTGATTTTCCGAAGGCGCGCATTGTCTTTCAAAGCGATCCGTTGGCAAGCATTCACCCAGAAGCCACGCTGGCTGCCGCCTACGGCGCGTGTGTAACCAAAGAGGGGGGAAGCGCGGCGTTCTTCCAGTTTGCGTCTGCAGTTTTTGATGCCCAGGACGGTCTCAATACCCCCGACGGCGCGACCCTCACACTGAATAGCGCAGTCACCAAAGCAGGACTTGTTCCCGCGAAGATCGCCGCCTGCGCAGCGACACCTGAAGCCAAGGCCATCGTCGATGCTTCCGTCAAACTCAGCCAGGACCTCAACATCTCGTCTGTGCCAACTCTAGTGATTAACGGCCGTCAGGTTCCGGCCAACGCGCCTTACGAGACCTTAAAGCAGATCATTCTCTTTCAGGCCAAGCTCGACGGCATCGCTCAATAACGAAGATTGCTCCACTATCACGCCCCGGCACACGCGTAAATGGCATGACGTCTACGCTGTCGTCGGGGCATTCGATTTGCGATGTATGGCTCCGACGTGATCTCGCCGAAATTCTTATTGGCCTGTCCGGCCTCGCTCTACTCGCATCATCGGCGTTCGTCCAGCCGCTTGAGTTCCTCGAACCACGTGGGGAGTAATGACGATGAGCAAGCTGGCGTAGTTTTGCTGCGTCTCCTTGTTAGAAGCCACATCATTGAAGCCGGGAATCTCGGAGATGGTAGGCAAGCCGCTCAATGCGCGGCTCTCCTGCTTGTCGACCTGGCTCACCAGCACCACTCCCTGGCCATCTTTCACCGTGATCGCTCCGGAATAGCTTCGGTTGTTCAGCACCGGCACTCCGTTCAGCGAACCACCGGCGAGCGCTGTGATCTTCATGTCCATCGTGAGCGCGACCTCACCACTCCGAATCACTCGCGGCGTGGCCTTCAACGTCAGCCCCAGGTCCTGATACTCGATTTGAGGAACAGTTAGTGAATTCCCCGTCAGCGAAGAGATGATCGACTGCAGGCTGCTCGAACTGCCCGCGCTCGAGAGCCCTGGAATGTTGATGCCGCCTGCGCCCAGGTTGGAGAAAGACGAAGTTGTGATCGGATAACGCATGCCGGTTTTCAGGGTGCCTTGCTCGCCATCTCCAAGTCGTAATTGAATGTGGTCCAACTCGCGCGATTCGGAAGAATTCAGACTAAGGTTCAGCGTCGCTGGCGTTGGAGATATGCCGGTTGCCGTAATCCCACCGCCGACCAGCACAAACCCATTCGAAAAGATTGCGCTGGAAACCTGGCCCGATGCCAGCAGAATTCCGAGAATCGCGAGTGTATCTCCGGGAGCAGCTAGACCGGACGCAATAATCTGCTGCACAAGCGCCTGGTTTGCGTTCAGAATGGCCTGTTCTTCGGAGTAAACGTTGAATGCCGTAACCTGCTGCGGAAGCTGTACGCCTATGTTGCGTTGGTTCAATTGCGCAAGTTGTATCAGCCGCACTTCAAGCAACACCTGGCTCCGACCGTCGAGAAGTACACGCAAGGTATTGTTGAAGGCATTCAGTGTGTTGGGCGCGGCTCGAATAGTCAAGGTCCCGGAGGTTTGATCGACAGCAACCTGCTGCACTTGGAAGACATTCTTGGCCAGGTTGCCAACCTCGGTCAACTCCGCGGCCGTCAGGCCTCCGACGTAGATCGTTTCCAGTTCCAGTCGCGTGAATTGCAGGCGATTCTCTCGGGTATCGCGCGCGACGACAACTCGGTGCGCGTCCAGCGGAACCATAAAGGTCGACGTCACCATACCTACCGCCTGTACGGCTTGCTCGAACGCGAGATCGTCAACGTCAAGCTTTACCGAGGAGCCCGACAC
>Ga0207706_10003006_pt1 | contig 16254 bp, 16 predicted proteins | sample KBSC53metaG_FD_184318 | JGI IMG/M metagenome (GOLD analysis project Ga0207706, IMG submission 184318) | Corn rhizosphere microbial communities from Kellogg Biological Station, Michigan, USA - KBS C5-3 metaG (SPAdes) (version 2) | ecosystem: Host-associated > Plants > Roots > Rhizosphere > Soil ... | reverse complement strand
GGACGCAACGGCACACTCTACATCGGCGTAACGTCCGACCTGATCAAGCGCATTTACGAGCATCGTAACGATGTCGTCGAGGGATTCACAAACAAGTACATCGTCCATGACCTGGTCTGGTACGAGCAGCACGCTGAAATGCTTTCGGCTATCGTACGCGAAAGGCAATTGAAGAAATGGTCGCGCAAAGCCAAGATCGTCCTTGTCGAACGGCACAACCCACAGTGGAAGGATTTGTGGTCTGATTTGATCGAAGGGTGATCGACACCTGGCATCCGTGCGGTCTGGATTCCGGCAATCCATGCCGGAATGACGAGAAAAAGGGTGAGCCGCCAGATCGCGCAAGCATGACTTCCGGCCTACCGGACCGGCGCGGAGCGCTTGCTATGCTGCGCCGTCGTCCACAAGGATCCCGCAATGCGCCGCGTACTCGCCGCCCTCGTCGTCTTTTCCACATCCACGATCGCGCAGGCTATGGCGCCTCTGCCGGCCGACACACCGTATCCGGGCGTGCTGAAGCTGCAGGTGGATGCGACCGATCTCGACCATCGCATCTTCCGCGTGCGCGAAGAAATTCCGGCGACACCCGGGGCGCTCACCCTGCTCTATCCGCAATGGCTGCCCGGCAACCACGCACCGCGCGGGCCGATCGACAAATTCGCCGGTCTCGTGATCCGCGCCAACGGCAAGACGCTGGCGTGGCGGCGCGATCCGGAAAACGTCTACGCCTTTCACGTCGACGTACCTGACGGTGTGAATGCGATCGAGGCGGAATTCCAGTTCCTCTCGCCGCTGGACGGCGGCCAGGGCCGCGTCGTGATGACGCCGGAGATGCTCAACCTGCAATGGAACACGGTCGCGCTGTATCCGGCCGGACACAATGCGAGCCAGGTGCAGGTCGCCGCGAGCGTGACGCTGCCCGCCGGCTGGGAATTCGCTACCGCGCTCGAACGCGACGGCACATCAAGCGACGGCAAAGCCAGTTTCAAGCCGGTCGACTTCGCCACGCTGGTCGACTCGCCGATGTTCGCCGGCCGCTATTTCAAGCGCGTCGACCTCGATCCCGGTGCGAAGGTACCGGTGCATCTCAACATCGTCGCCGACGAGGCGAAGTACCTCGAGATCAAACCCGAACAGTTGAAGGTGCACCAGCAATTGGTCAAGCAGGCGTACAAGCTCTACGGCTCGCAGCATTACGACCACTACGACTTCCTGTTCGCGCTGTCGAACAAGCTCAGCGGCATCGGCCTCGAACACCATCGTTCCAGCGAAAACGGCGTCGCGCCCGAGTACTTCACCGATTGGAACAAGCAAGCCGGCGAACGCGACCTGCTGCCGCACGAGTACACGCATTCGTGGAACGGCAAGTTCCGCCGCCCGGCGGACCTCGCCACGCCGAACTTCAACGTGACCATGGGCGATACCCTGCTCTGGGTCTACGAAGGCCAGACGCAATACTGGGGCAACGTGCTCGCCGCGCGCGCGGGCCTGCACAGCGCCGAGCAGGCGCGCGACGAGCTCGCGATCACGGTGGCCAACTACGCCGACAACCGCCCGGGGTTTTCCTGGCGCAACGTGCAGGACACGACCAACGACCCGACCATCGCCCAGCGTCGCCCACTGCCGTATCGCAACTATCAGATGAGCGAGGACTACTACAGCGCCGGCGCGCTGGTCTGGCTCGCGGTCGACACGAAGCTGCGTGAACTCAGTCAAGAAAAGAAGTCGCTCGATGATTTCGCCCACACGTTCTTCGGTGTCGACAACGGCGACTGGAAGGTCAAAACGTATACTTTCGACGACGTCGCCGCGACGCTGAACGCGATCGCGCCGAACGACTGGGCGAAATTCCTGCGCGAACGCGTCGACGCCAATGCGCCGCCGCTCGACGGCCTCGCCGCCGCCGGCTGGAAGCTCGTCTACACCGACAAGCCCAGCGACTACCAGAAGAACGCCGAAGGCAACGCGAAGACGAACAACTTCGCCGCCTCGATCGGCCTCATGGTCGCGAGCGACGGCGGCCGCATCTCCGACGTGCGCTGGAGCGGCCCCGCGTTCAAGGCCGGCATCGCGCCCGGCGGCACGCTAATCGCGATCAACGGTCGCGAGTACCGGCCAGAACGCCTCGCCGACACGATCAAGGAAGCCAAGAGCAGCAATGCGCCGATCGAACTGCTGGTGAAGAGCGGCGACCTCTATCGCACGTTCAAAATCGACTACCACGACGGCGCGAAGTACCCGCACCTCGAACGCATCCCCGGCACCGTCGACCGGCTCGGCGCAATCCTCGCGCCGCGCTGACGGCGTCCGCCGCCGTTGCCCTGCATTGCCCTTCCCAATCGACATGTGACGACGTCAATGAGAAATCCCGTGCCGACGAGAACCTCACGATTAGGCCGCGGAGTCAGGTGGAATTTTGTGATTGAAGGCTAGTCACAGGTGGCACAGAAATGCCCTATCCAGCCTTGTTGGTCGTATTAGCTCTAGTGACCCTGATTCTCTGGGGCATCATCTTCGGCGGGAAAGGATGCGTTCGGACACTTGAAGAGTGGTACAAAAAGTATGGCGACGCGCGCTAACCCTTCTCCTGGTTCAAGCACTAGGGCGCGCGTGATGCCCAGGAATTGACCTATGGCTGAAAAACCAGCTGCGGAAGACGTCGCGCTTTGGCAGAGGCGTTTGGCCTCCCAAGCCAACAACCGAGCGTGGACGCTCGCTGAAATGCTTCGCCGCTCGCCCGCGGAAGATGAAGAGATGCTGCAGGCTGCACATGCAGCGATGTACTTCTGGAAGATTGTTGGCAAGCCGAGCAATCACGCCCATGCCGCGCAGTTGCTTGCGCACGTGTACGCACTGCTCAGGCTCCCCGGACCTGCAGCGCACTATCTGGGCAAATCGCTGCCGCACTTCACGCAACACGACTGTGCGCCATGGGAGCTGGCGTTTGCCCATGCGGTGGCGGCCAACGTCGCCTCAGCAAAAGGCGACACAGCGGCACATGCCGAGCACTACTTGCAGGCCAAAGCAGCCGCCGAGCACATAACCGACGCGGAGACGCGCGAGATGTTCGCCGCCACCTTGCGTGTCGTACCCGCGCCCAATCCCTGAGCACAGGTTTTGAGGCAAGGTGCAGCCAAGCTATTCGGTCGGGTGGACCGCCGCGATGGGCTTCGGTATCGTCGTGCGCTCTGCGGCAGCGGCCGCTTAGTTCAAGCGCTGAGTGTCTTCGATGCGACTCTGGTCATTGCATCCGCGGTACCTTGATCCTCAAGGCCTCGTCGCGCTGTGGCGAGAAGCGCTGCTGGCCCGCGCCGTTCTCGCCGGGAGCACCCGCGGCTACCACAATCATCCGCAGCTCGAACGGTTTCGCGCGCACTCGACGCCGCGCTCCGCAATCAGTTCCTATCTTCGCGGCGTTCATGCCGAAGCATTGGCCCGCGGCTATTCCTTCAATCGCGACAAGATAGGCCGCGGGCAGGTGCAAGCGCCCATTCCGGTCAATACGGGACAGATGCAATACGAGTGGGATCACCTGTTGCGCAAGCTGGCGGTACGCAATCCCGCGCTATGGGAGCAGTGGCGTCACATCAGCACTCCCGAATCCCATCCGATATTCCGTATCCGGCCCGGTCCGATCGAATCATGGGAGCGCATCGATGACACTCGGTCGAAACGCGACTGACTCTCGCCAATCGATGTAGACAAAGAGGCATGATGAGCAACGAACGCGATGCCCGAGACCAATGCGGTGGACATCGCCAAACACCGGCGAGTTGAAACGCAACGGGATAGGCGTTGCGCTAAGCTGTCGCCCCCGGAGCGGCAACGGCCGCCCGGCCCCGCCGTCAGGCGGCCCACGGCATCGACAATCTACGCGGACGGACGAATCATGGCTAAAGTTACCGGAATCGGCGGCGTCTTCTTCAAGAGCAGAAACGACAACAAGGCGCTGGCCGCTTGGTATCAAAAACATCTGGGCATACCGCTGCAGGCCTGGGGCGGCGCGGCACTGCGCTGGCCGGACGACAAGGCCGATGACAAAGGAGTGACCGCATGGCATGTCGCCGGCAAGGATAGCCAATGGTTCAGCCCCAGCGATTCCGCCTTCATGATCAATTATCGCGTCGACGATCTCGGCGAGTTGATCGCGCAGCTGCGCGCGGACGGGATCGAAATCGTCGGCGGTCCCGAGTCGCACGAAAACGGCAAGTTCGCCTGGGTCATGGACCCGGACGGCAACAAGGTGGAGCTGTGGCAGCCGATGGCATGGGACGAGAAGAACAAGAGCGCCTGAGGGAATCTCTGCACAAGCTGCTGCGCTCGACATTTCGCGCGCCGGCGGTGCTCGGACTGCGAAGGCAGGATACCGGAGCGAGCGGCGAAGCCGGCCCGAAGGGCGAGCCGCGGATGCGGCGAGTCATCCTCACATACTTCTATGTATGCTCCGGTTCCTGCGCTCCGGCGGCACACGAACTGTCTTCGCTCGCGACGCTTGTGCAGAGATTCCTGAGGACGTCGCTTCTTTTCGAACGCGAAACGCCGTGAACTGGCCTGCCGAGCAACCGCTGCATTCCGGCGTGCTGACTTCGCTCGCGGATCCGCTGCTCGCCGACGCGATCGCGCAAACCCTGCGCGCACCCGCTGCCGATCGCGCCGCGCTGTTCGCCGGTCTGGTTCGGGGCATCGAGGCCTTCATGGCCGCGCGTCCGCAGGAACGCCCGTGGACATGCAAGGTCTATCGTGGCACCGAAGGTTCGGTGATCTTTCGCGGCGGCGTCGGCCACTCGCTCGTGATCGATCCTGCCGGCCGCCTCTGGCGCGCGCGAAGCTACGAGGATTTCGAAACCACCTATGTGTTCGCAGGCGGCAGCTGCGACATCGACACACTGACCCCGATCTATGCGCAGATGCGCGAATACCTCCCCGCGTGAGTCGGCATCGGTATGCTTTGCCTTCAGCCCTTTCCACGGATATCTCCCATGAGCGCAGACACCCCTCTCACCGAATACCTCGTCATCTCGCGCGGCCAGTGGGACGCGTCCGCATCGAAGGAGGACATCCAGCGCGCAATCGACGCGTTCTATGTCTGGCACGAGCGCATGGTCGTGGAGGGCAAGGCGACGCGAGGAAGCCGGCTGATGAAGGACGGCAAATTCGTCTCGCGCCGCGGCGTCGTCGACGGACCTTACTCCGAAGCGAAGGAAGTGATCGGCGGCTATTGGTCCGTGTATGCGCGCAGTCTCGACGAGGCGGCGCAGTTGCTCGCGCAGAATCCGTGTCTCGCTTACGGACTCGTCAACGAGGTGCGCGAACTCGACCCTGCGCAGGGCAACGCCTACGCCGTGACTGCGGAAACGCCGGCAGCCGGCTGAGCATGCGATGATCGCGGTACCGGAAATCGCACTCGCCACGATCGCCGACGCGCAGGCAATCGCCGTGCTCGCGCGCGATGAGATCGAGCACGGACTGGGCTGGTCGTGGACGCCAGCGCGGGTACAACATTGCATTCGCGATCCGCGCAGCAACGTGATCGTCGCACGCGATGGCGCAGGCGTGATCGGCTTCGCGCTGATGAGCTACGAGGCGGAACACGCGCATCTCCTGTTGTTCGGCGTCGCGCCAGCGTGGCGGCGCCGCGGCGTCGCCAGCGCGCTGTGGGCCTGGCTCGAGGCGACGCTGCGCACGGCCGGCATCCGCAGCGCGCAGGTCGAACTGCGCGCCTCAAATCACGACGCGCGGGCGTTCTACGAGCGCGTCGGCTTCGAGCAGGTCAACGCGACGCAGCGCTACTACCGCGGCGTCGAGACCGCGCTGCACATGGTCAAGGAATTGACCGCGGGAAGTTCGTGACCCGCAGGCGTCGCGTGCTGCGCTGCGATGGAGCATCTGCTCTAGTGCCCCCCTTTAGCCTCGCCGAAGTCTGCCGCGCAAGCGGCGCAGGGATTTCCGCATGAAGTACGACTGCATCATCGTCGGCGCCGGATCGGCCGGCTGCGTGCTGGCCAATCGCCTGAGCGAGGATCCGAACCGGCGCGTGCTGCTGCTTGAAGCGGGCCCATCCGACTGGCACCCGTTCATTCACATGCCGGCCGGCATCGCCAAGCTGGTCGGCAAGAAAGGCATCAACTGGAACTACACGACCGAGCCCGAAGCGCAGCTCGGCGGTCGCCGTCTGTGGTGGCCGCGCGGACGCGTGCTCGGCGGCTCGAGTTCGATCAACGCGATGTGCTACGTGCGCGGCGTTGCCGGCGACTACGATGGTTGGGCGCACGCGAGCGGCGATGAGCGTTGGGCCTGGCGCAACGTGCTGCCCGTGTTCAAGCGCTCGGAGAACAATGTGCGCGGCGCGAGCGAATGGCACGGGGTCGGCGGCGCCCTCAGCGTATCGGACCTGCTCTACCACAACGAACTCTCGCAGGCGTTCATTGATGCCGCTGTGGCGGGTGGGCATGCGCGCAACGACGATTTCAATGCCGGAGAACAGGCCGGCTTCGGCTACTATCAGGTGACGCAGAAGAACGGCGCGCGTGCCTCGGCCGCGCAGGCCTTCCTTAAGCCGGCGCGCGCGCGCGCGAACCTGACCGTGCTCACGCGCGCGGCGACGGAACGCGTGCTGCTCTCGGGCGCGCGTGCGATCGGCGTCGACTACCGCCACCGCGGCCGGCTCATGCGCGCGGAAGGCGGCGAAGTCATCCTCTGTGGCGGCGCGATCAACTCGCCGCAACTGCTGATGCTCTCGGGCATCGGCCCGGCCGACCATCTGCGCGCGCTCGGCATCGCGGTGGCGCACGATCTCGCCGGCGTCGGCGGCAATCTGCAGGATCATCTCGACGTCTGCACCTTGCAGCACAGCACGCAGCCGATCACCTACGACAAGCTCAACGACGCGGCGGTGGCCTGGCAATACCTGACCCGGCGCAAGGGACCGGGCACCTCGAACGTGGCCGAGGCCGGCGGCTTCGTGCGCTCGCGTTTCGCGACGGACGCGAACTGTGACGTGCAATTCCACTTCGTCCCGGCGATGCTCGACGATCACGGCCGCCACCGCCTGCCCGGCCACGGCTACACCGTGCATGCCTGCTTCCTGCGTCCGCGCAGCCGCGGCACGATCCGGCTGCGCTCGGCCGATCCATCCGCACCGGCGCGGATCCAGGCGAACTATCTCTCCGATGCCGAAGGCTTCGACCTGAAAATGATGATCGAGGCGACCAAGCTGTCGCGCGAGATCTTCGCTCAAGCGCCGTTCGACGCGTACCGCGGCAGCGAAATTTTTCCGGGTGCCGAGGCGAAGACGGATGCCGAACTCGAAGCGTTCGTGCGCAACAAGGCCGAGACGATCTACCATCCAGTGGGTACCTGTCGCATGGGCACGGACGACGGCGCCGTGGTCGATTCCGAATTGCGCGTGCGCGGCATCGAAGCGCTGCGCGTGGTCGATGCTTCGGTCATGCCTTCGTTGCTTGGCGGCAATACGAATGCGCCGACGATCATGATGGCGGAGCGTGCGGCGGATCTGATCCGGTCCGCCTAGCACGGTTCATCGTGCCCGTTTTTTGATTTTATCTGACCGTGTCCATCCGGTTTTCCGCGCGCGTCCAGCGTGCGGGTCACTTTCTCTTGCTTGTGCAAGAGAAAGTGACCAAAGAGAACACACTCCGGATGCCGCGCTGCCTGCGGCAGTGCGCGAGGTCAGGCCGGGGTTCGTTGAACGCACGTCCCTGATGCGTGCAACGAACTCGCGCGCATCGTGCGCGCGCTCCTGCGGACATTTCCGTCCTGCCCTCGCCGCGGCAAACGGGGACCCGAAGATCACGAGCCGGATCAAGAGCAAGGGCATGCGAGGCGCCTCTGCTTCTGCTTTCGCGCACAGGATGCGCGCTGCTTTGGTTTTTTCGGGTCCCCATTACATTGCGGCGGCAGCGGTCGGAAACGCCCGCAGGGGCGGCGCGATGAATCGCGCCGACCGCTGACGCGGACCCGGAGCGCAGGATGCGCGCAGGGCGCAATGTTCTGGGGCGTGTCTCTTTGCTTACTTTCTCTGCACGAGCAGAGAAAGTAAGACGCTCGTCCGCAGGACGAGTGGAAGCCCTTGCTCTAAAAAGCAAAAGATCAAAGAATCGAGAGGCGGCGCGCCTCTATGCTGCCTGCTCAAGCAGCGGCGGCAGCGGACAATGCAGCGCCGCGCAGATCGTGCGCAATAACTCAGCCTCGCTGACCGCGACCATGCCGTCGGCGCCGACCGCGCGGGTCAGGCCGCGCACGAGCAGTTCCTTGCCGGCGGGTACGAGCCGGTCGAGTTTCGGCAGCGCGGCATCGAGCGCGCGCACGAAGTCCTCGGGCGGTGCATAGCGCGCGTTCGCATCGGGCAGCACCTCGTGCATGCCGAGCTGGAACGCGCGTGCAGCCTCGGCAGCATCGTCGTTGCCGTAGCGCGCGATCGTCGCAATCACGTCGGCAATCTCGGCGGCGCAATCGGTCAGCTTGCTGCTGCCGCCCGCAGCGGTCTTCGACGGATCCAGCGCTTCGATCACCTGCGCCGATACCAAAGTGGCAAGGCAGTACTCCTCGAGCTGGACGCGACCGTCGGCTTGGATGAGCTGGCGCAGCACGATGACGAAGGTCTGCAGCTCGCCACGCGCGCGCTTGCGCAAGGCAGGGAACGCGAGCTGGGCGAGCGGCAGGCGCTGCATCGGGTGCAGGGTGGCGATGTCGGCGGCGATCTCCTCGATGCCGGCGCGCGTGGCGGCACCGAAATACTTTTCCACGAGGACAAGTTGCTTGGCGCGAACCTCTTCGCTTGCGTCGAGGGTCAGCGCGAGCACGACTTGCGGCGCGCGCTCGGCCGAATAGGCGTAAGCACGCAGCGTGTCGGCGATCGTCGTATGGATCGCGCTCGCGGCACGGTAATCGTCCGATCCCGGATGCGCGACCTGGGTGACAACCTTGTTCGGGCTCAGCGCGATCGCCGCATCGGCTGGTGGCAGAACGCCGGCGGTCGCGGACGCGCGCGCACGTGACGCATCTGCGGGCGCGAGGCCGGAGATCGAGACCTCGGCGCCTTCTTCGTCGACCGCCTCGACCGGTGCGCTCCAGGCCTTGGCGATCGCCACCAGTTCCTGCGGATCGAACTGCGGATCGATCGCAAGGATGCGCTTGTGCAGCGGCGGATGGGTGGCGAACAGCGCGGAGTAGCCGACACCATCGCCAAAGAACATGTGCGCGGCTTCCTCGCGCTCCGAGGTTTCGAGCTTGGAGCCTTCGGCGAGTCCGGCGATCTTTTTCAGCGCGCCGGCGATGCCCTGCGACTGGCGCGTGAACTGCACGGCGGAAGCGTCGGCGAGGTATTCGCGCTGACGCGACACGCCGGCCTTGATCAGGCGGCCGAAGAACAGGCCGATCGAGCCGATGATCAGCAGCGCGATGCCGAGGAACACCTGCCAGTTCGAATCGCGCCCGCGCCCGCTCCACTGCAGCATCTTGCTGCCGACGATGCCGATGACGAGGATGCCGAACAGCACGCCCATGAGGCGGATGTTGAGGCGCATGTCGCCGTTGAGCACGTGGCTGAACTCGTGCGCAATCACGCCCTGCAGTTCGTCGCGCGTGAGCTTGTCGAGGCAGCCGCGCGTCACCGTGATCGCCGCGTCGGAGGAGGTATAGCCCGAGGCGAAAGCATTGATTCCCGGCTCGTTCTCGAGCACGTAGACCTCGGGTACGGGAACGCCCGAGGCGATTGCGATTTCCTCGACCACGTTGCGCAGGCGCTTGTAGGCGAAATTGCCGGCGACGGCCGGATCGTGGGGATCGAGCAGGGTCGCGCCGAGCTGGCGCGCGACTACGCCGCCGCCGGCGCGCAGGCTCGAAATCTTGTACAGCATCGAGCAGCCGATCACAGCGAGCACGACCAGCGTCGTAGCGACGAGCACGCCGGTCTGCGGCGAGGCCGCCGCGCGATAGGCGTTGCGGTGGCCGTCGCCCATGACGCCGAACGCGATCGCGACGACGAGGTCGACCGCGGCGACGATGCACACCACCGCGATGGCGAACAGCACGAGCATGCGCCGCGTCTGCGCGCGGGCACGATCCTGCTGGGCGAAGAAATTCATCTGCGAGGCGGGAATGGGTGCCAGGAAGCAGGGAACAGAAAGCGGCTTTCGTCGCTCTCCCGTTCCCTTTCCCGTTCCCGCTTTAGGTGAACGACACCTTGACCGCCTTGCGCGCTTCCGGCGACTCGATTTCGAGCGGCGTCGCCGGGGTGAAGGCGAACGAGTTGGCGATGATCGAGTTGGGGAACACTTCGCGCTTGTTGTTGTAGAACAGCACGCCGTCATTGTAGGCCTGACGCGCGAACGCGACTTTGTTCTCGGTCGAGGTCAGCTCCTCGGAGAGCTGCATCATGTTCTGATTGGCCTTGAGGTCGGGATACGCCTCGGCGACCGCGTTGAACTTCAAGAGCGCCTGCTGCAATTGCGTCTCTGCGCCGGACAGCGCCTGCATCGCTGACGGATCGCCCGGATTCGCCTTGGCCGCGGCCAGTCCATTCATCGCCGCACCGCGCGCAGCGGTGACTGCCTGCAGCGTGTCGGCTTCATGCTTCATGTAACCCTTGGCCGTCTCGACCAGGTTCGGGATCAGGTCGTAGCGGCGCTGCAGCTGCACGTCGATTTGCGCAAACGCGTTCTTGTAGCCGTTGCGCGCCGTCACCAAGCCATTGTAGATGCCGACCAACCACAAGCCGACCACTACGACGACGGCCAACAGAATTAGTACAGACATAACATTTTCCCCGTTTCTTGGCGCTAGAATGGCGCCCCGTGTAAGAGCATAGCACGGGGTTTTTGTTCGGATTTCGCCCGTGCAATAACAAGATCCACGCACGGAGCACGACCCGATGAATACGAAATGGCCCTTCGATCGCACGCGCTGCTGATTCTCGCAACGCTGAGCCTCGCCCCGCTCGGACTGTCGGCGGCTACGCCGACCTCCGCTGGCACGACGAAAAAAACTACTGCCTCCGCGCCGACGAAGAAGCAGTCCGCTGCTAAAAATGCGGCGGTCGGTGAAGCCGTTCCCGAAGAAGCCGAATCCGAGGACATCACGCCCATCGTCAAGGGCGAGGCCGCACGCAGTGCCGGCGATGCCTCCGCCTCTGCCGCCGAACTCGATCGCCTGCTCGACAAGGTCGAGGAAGGCAATCGCATCGCCGGTCTCGCCGTTGCCGTGGTCAAGGACGACAAGGTACTGCTGCAACGGGGCGTCGGCTACGCCGATGCAAAAGCCGGCTTGAAGGTGACGCCCGATACGGTGTTCCGTCTCGCCTCGTTGTCGAAGGCTTTCGCCAGCGCCACGGCCGCCATCCTGGTCGACGATGGCGCGTTTTCGTGGGACACGACCGTCGCCAGCCTCGTGCCGGCTTTCGAACTGATCGACGCCGACGCGAGCAGCAAGCTCACCGTGCGCGATGTGCTCAGCCAGCGCGTCGGCCTGCCGCACAACACCTACGATCGCATGATCGAGGCGAACGAGCCGTATCCGCTGCTCGTCGACCGGCTCAAGGAAGTGCCGATGACTTGCGATGTCGGCGAATGCTATGGCTACCAGAACGTCACCTACTCGCTGATCGGCGACGTGATCTACGCGACCACGGGCGACTTCTTCAGCCATCAGGTCGAGAAGCGCCTGTTCCGTCCGCTCGGCATGACCACGGCGAGCTATGGCCGCGAGGCGCTCGAGTCCAGCGCGAGCTGGGCGCGCCCGCACGCACACGGTCGCGCAGGCTGGGTACCGTTCGAGAATCGGGAAGGCTACTACCACGTTGCGCCGGCGGCTGGAGTCAACGCCAGCATCAAGGACATGACGTCCTGGCTGATCGCGCAGATGGGCGGACGTCCCGACGTGCTCAGCGCGGCCGAACTCGAGACACTGCATACGCCGCAGATCGATACGCCACACGAGCGCCGCGTCGCGCCATGGCGGCGCGCACGCGTCAGCGACTCGCAGTACGCGCTTGGTTGGCGCGTATTCGACTATGGCGGCGAAACGCTCCTCTTTCACGCCGGCTACGTGAAGGGCTATCACTCGATGATCGCGTTCTTTCCGAAGACGCGCTTCGGCACGGTGATGCTGTGGAACTGCGAAACCGCTCTGCCGTCGGGCCTGCTGCCGATGCTGCTCGACCGCTATCTCGGCCTGCCCGAAGTCGACTGGGCGGGACTCGACGCGCCTGCCGCGCCCGTGCCGAAGCGCGCGCGCGTCGTCGCCGGCCGCAAGCGCTGATTTTTTCGTTCCGGAAAGCAAAACGCCGTTCCCGCGTGCGTGGGAACGGCGTCGTTCTGCCGGTATCGAACCCGGCGACTATTTATCCGGCAACTTGAACTCGATGCGCGTGCGCATCGTCTGTTCGGCTGGCTGGCCATTTTCCAGGCGCGGCTGGAACTTCCAATCCGCGATCGCGCGCAACGCCGCCGCGTTGAACAACCGCGGCGGATTGGCGTTGACCACGCTGCCATTCTTGACGCTGCCGTCAGCGGCTACGGTGAACGCAACTTCGACCCAGCCTTCCTGGCGCGAGCGGAAAGCATCCGGCGGATAGCGCGGCGCCGACTGGCTGGTCACGACGGCGGCGCGCGTCTCCGCGGAAGATGCGGCCGGCGCGGCAGGCTTTGCCGGCGCGGTCGCAGGTGCTGCGGCCGGCTTCGGCGTGGCATCGGCCACCGCGGCCTTGCTCTCCGTTGCCGCCGGCGTGGCCGGCGCCGCTGCGGGCGCGGTCGTGGTCGTCGCCGGCGTCGCGGCATTCTTGGCCGCATTCGTCGCGAGCGCCTTCTCCTGGTCGCGCTTCTCCTGCTCGCGATCCATCTGCTTCTTCTTCAGATCGAGCTTGTTGCGCAGGATCGTCAGCGTGTAGTTGTTCGAGTCGAACTTGCCGAGCAAATCGATCGCGCGGCGACTCTCGTCGAGTTGGCCGGCATTGATCTTCTGCTCGATTTCGCCGGTAGCGAGCGGAAGCAGCTCGCGTAGGCCCTCCTGCGCTGCCGCGTTGTTCGCATCGCGACCGAGTACCAGCAGATAGAAATCGACCGCGCTGTTGTCAGGCGGATCGATGTAGCGCTTCTCGCTCAACGCGCTGCCAGCGTTGCGCAATAGATCCGCAATCGTCAAATCGGTTCGCTTGGATGCTTCGCCCCCGGCCACCTCGGCCGGCTTGCTCGGCGCGGCGGTCGATGCCGCAGCCGGTGCGCTGGACGCAGGCACGGGTTGCCCCGTACCGGTGTCACGCCTTAGAAAGAAATAAGCCGAAACTGCCGCAACCGCTACCACCACCACCAGAGCGGCCCAAAGACCGGGCCCCTTGCGTCCGCTCGCCATGCCACTTCGCCCCCTATTTTTTGCGAAGTGCGATGGATACCACGTTATGCGATCGCAATTCAATGATTACGGTCATGTTCCGTGCACAAACCCCGGCATGCCGGCGCTATCGGGATGTGACGAAGGGGAATGGTGTTGCGCCACGACCGCGAGCACGCGGTGGGCAGTAGCGGAAGGAATCGGGAGCGGACGCTCCGAGCAGATGGGTTCGTTTAAGGCCTCTTCCCGCGCTGGGCAGTCACGGGAAGAGGTAAACGGGGTGTCGCTTTTCTTGTTCTGGCAAAACCGGATGCCAACTCCGCATCCGTGAATCCATCGAACCCGAAGGTTCGCGATCAGTACTGCATGTGAAAAGATGAAACTGGTGAAGCTTACTTCTTCTTGGCGGCCTTCTTGGCAACCTTCTTCGCGGCCTTCTTCACAACCTTGGCCTTCGCAACTTTCTTCACAGCTTTCTTGGCAGGTGCCTTCTTTGCAGCTTTCTTCGTAGCCATATCGCGTCTTAGCTCCTCGTCAGTTGGTAGTTGTTGCCCAGTAAAAGCATGCAGAAATGCTTCGACCAGCAAATCGCTGTTCGTCGCATGTCTTAAATTGTTCACCTGTCGGCGCGTACGTTCATCAGAGAGAAGTTTGAGTACGTGAAGCGGGATGGATACCGTCACTTTCTTCACGGCGTCGGACTTGCTGCCGTGTTCGATGTAAGGCTTTACAAACTTCGCCGCCGTCATGGATTCCATGTGCAGGTGTAACGACGGCGCAAAAATTATTCCCGAAGTGTTTAGCTGTCAACAGATTTGTGTTAACGCATGCGCAGTCCGACCGGCTGCGCGCCACCCAAGCGCCGCCCCGACCGTGGAGATCGCACCATGCGCGCACAAACAGGTATGGACGTTTGGACATCCGTTTGATCGCCACCGAATTTCCGGAAACGCAGGTCGCCTGCACGACCACATCTTGGCCAACCCGAAAAAAGCTAGATTTGATGCGGGTTTCAGCGATCATGGCGCGACGCGCTTAAGTATACTTTTACTAAAATGGATTTATATAAAAATGATCTCGGCCGTTTCACGCCCGTGTCGCATGCGCACCGCCGAGCGGCATGCGCTCGGCAACGGCGTCTGAACAGCGGTGGCGGCAACCGAAAAAAATTTTTCCATCGCGGTCGGAAAACGGCGATTTTCGATCCGATTTGCGCGAATTTGCGCGAAGTATACTTTCTCGATACTCGTCCGGAACGCGATCGAAGCGGCCCGACTCCACTCACCTGCCGCAAAATTTTCCGCGCGCAGGTGCGAGCAGAGATCAGCTCAACGCATGCCGCAGTGCTTGCGCGAAACGATCGAGGTCGGCAGCGGTCTTCGTCTCGGTCGCGCAGACGAGCAGCGCGTTCTCGTGCTGCGCGTATTCCTCGCCGAGGGCAAAGCCGGCGACGATGTCGGTGTCCTTCGCCAACCTCTCGATGACTTCATGCGCCGGCCGCGGCAGGTCGAGCGCGACCTCGTGGAAGAACGGCCGCGAATACAGCTGACGCACGCCGGGAATGGCGACGAGTAGATCGCGCAGCGCGCGCGTGTTGCGCATGCTCGCGTTGGCGATGCGCGATGCACCCTCCGGGCCGAGCATCGCCATGGTGATCGTCGCCGCGGTGACGAGCAGGCCCTGGTTGGTGCAGATGTTCGAGGTCGCCTTGGCGCGGCGGATATGTTGTTCGCGCGCCTGCAGGGTCAGGGCGAAGCCTTGCTTGCCGTCGAGGTCGGTGGTGCGGCCGACGATGCGCCCCGGCATCTGGCGCACGAACTCCTGCTTGCAGGCGAGGATGCCGAAGTACGGGCCACCCGAGGACAGCGGCACGCCGAACGGCTGGCCGTCGCCACAGACGATGTCGGCACCGGTCGCGCCCCAATCGCGCGGCGGCTTCAACACCGCGAGCGACAGCGGGTTGACCACGCCGATGACGAGCGCACCCTTGGCGTGCGCCCAGTCGGTCAGCGTATCGACGTCCTCGAGCGCGCCGAAGAAGTTCGGCTGCGGCACGACCAGCGCGGTGAACGCGCCGACGTCCTGCGCGGCGAGCGCGGCGGCATCGATGCCGCCGTCGGTGGCGACGTCGAGTTCGACGATCTCGATGTTCTGCAGCGGCAGGATCGTGTGCAGGGTCTTGCGGTAGGCGGGGTGCACCGACTTCGGCACGAGCACGCGGCGCGGACCTTTCTTGGCGCAGCGCTCGGCCATCAGCGCGGCTTCGGCGAGCGAGGTCGCGCCGTCGTACATCGACGCGTTGGATACGTCCATGCCGGTCAGGCGCGTCATCATCGTCTGGTATTCGTAGATCAGCTGCAGCGTGCCCTGGCTGGCTTCGGCCTGATACGGCGTGTACGCCGAATAGAACTCGCCACGCGAGACGATCGCCCAGACCGCTGCAGGAATGTGGTGTTCGTAAGCGCCGGCGCCGCAGAAATTGAGCGGCGTGCCGTCCTGGGCCGCGCGCTCCTTCATCAAACGCGTGATCTCCATTTCGCTCAAGCCCGGCGGCACTGCTTTGAGCTCGTCGATCTTGAGCGCGGCGGGAATTTCGTCGAACAAGTCTTCGATCTGGCTTGCGCCGATCGCTTTCAGCATCGCGGCGACGTCGGCTTCGGAATGGGGAATGAAAGGCATGGCGTGGGACTCGCTATAAATCAAAGGGCGCGTCGAAGACGCGCCCTGCGTTGGGAAACGGGCTGCTGCGGCAAATCAGTGCTCTTCGTCTTCGATCGACTCGGCGTAGGCGTCCGGATCGAGCAGCTCCTCGCTCTCCTCGGCAAGGTTGGACGGCTTGACGACGAAGATCCAGCCTTCGCCATACGCGTCTTCGTTGATCGTCTCGGGCTTGTCGCCGAGCGCGGAATT